>Ga0209640_10002802_pt1 | contig 15225 bp, 15 predicted proteins | sample RifCSP10_1_FD_184018 | JGI IMG/M metagenome (GOLD analysis project Ga0209640, IMG submission 184018) | Soil microbial communities from Rifle, Colorado - Rifle CSP2_sed 10_1 (SPAdes) (version 2) | ecosystem: Environmental > Terrestrial > Deep subsurface > Rock core/Sediment | place: Rifle...
TCCCCGCCGCGCACGCTTGCGCGGTGGGGTGGCTAGCGCCGAAGGCCGCAGGCCGGCATGACGAGCGGCGCGATCGGAGGTCCGGCTCAAGCCGGACACTACGAATCGGTGAAGAGCCGCCTGAAGGCGGCCCCCACGAAAAAGCCTAAAGACAGCCGCTACAAAGTCTGTGTATCTGAAGCGAGAACGTAGAAAGTAAACGACGGACTATGAGCAGCTCGTCGAGACCATCTTCAGCGGCTTGTTGTCCAGCTCCGGGTTATTGAGGCGCGGGACGAAGCGCGGTTGATCGCCGGCCTGGGCGCCGGGCGTCGGGGCGTTGGCGGTGCCGGGCCCGGTGCCCGGCCGCACGATCGTGTCGGGGCTCGGCGGCACGTTGGCCGTCTGCGGCTGAATGACGCCGGCGATCTCGACCTTGTGACCGACGTGCGCCTCGAGTCCTTCCTTGTGCATCAACCTGAAGACAGTCTTGCTTGGCGAGGGCGCCGGTGTGCCGACTACGTCGGGCTTGAGCCCGGGAGCGACCCACGGCTTGATCAGGACCGCTGAGTTCCTCAATTCGTAGTTGTCGCCCTCTTTCACCAGGCAGCCGATTGCGACGATCTCCTGCGACGGATCGATCGCCGGTTTCTCGACGGGAACGCCCGGTCTGGGCTGTGTGCCGGCACCCTGCGCCGCCAGCGCCGCTCCGCCGCACACCAATATCGCCAGCGTTGCAACTGCCTTGATCATGTGAGCGTGTGGCACCTGATTACTCGCCGCCGCCGTTGACGACCACCCCGCGCCGGAAGACCGTCGTCGGATCCGTCTTCGTGTCCACGAGCACCCCGAAGAAGGGCGACATCATTTCTTCCCAGGTCATGTTGCCCGGGTAGACCCACCGGTTCGGATTGGGATTGAACTTGTTCGACGTCGAGTTGTTGTAGTGCGCCTCGACGTGGAGCTTCGAGCCGGGCGCGACCTTGACGGGGTTGCTCAACACGTACTGCATCTGCCAGTTGAAGTCGTACTTCGGCACGCTGAGCGCCACCTCCCGCCGTCCGTCGGGATGGACGACGGTGTAGGTCATGTCCCGCCCGCGCACGTGCATGTGCGGCATCATCATCACGAGCTCCGCTTCGGCCCCGAACTCCAGCTCGCCCGGAGGCGCGAGGTAGTTGGGCTCATTCGGCGGAATCGCGAACCCGTTCCCGGCGCCGCCCGCCTGCGCGGTCACCCAGCGCTTCTTCGGCGGCGTGTTCGAGACGGTGAACCCGATCTGCGGCAGGTCGACGGATTCCCTGCCGCTCGGTGTGTAGTGCTGCGCGATCGAGATGTCATACCCGGCAGGAATCAGCGCGCCCGCCTGGAACGGCCTGTAGTCGAACGCCTGGTTCCCGGGCAGATAGCACAGGAATCCGCCGCCGACGCCGGCGTTCCCCGGCGGCGGCGCGCCGCCGACGCCATTCGCACTGCGCTGTCGCTGCTGCGCGGGGTTGATGCGCGGTGCGCCGGTTGACGCGGTCGCCGGGTTCGCCTTGATCTCGATGCCTTCCTCGTCGCGCGGCTTGTCGTTCCAGAACGGCGTGTAGTAGAAGACGTCCTCTGAATGCGGCTGGAACGCGATGCAGATGTGATGCGTCACCTGCAGGTCGCTCGGCTTGATCTCGACCGACGTCACCCAGGTGTCCTTCGTGAACCCGGTCGGCACGATGATCGTCGTCCACTCGATCACGTTGGACGGCGGACGTGCCGGCACCTTGAATGACGGCCCGCGCACGACGACGTCGGGCTGGATCGACCAGCCGTCCTTCGGCCACACGACGGCCGGCGGCGCATCTCTCGGGTCGCCCTCCGGCGCGCCAGCGTCGACCCACGTGCTGATCGTGCCGATCTCCGCCTGCGTCAGCGATCGATCGGTGATGTACGTCTTGCCGTGCTGCGGATCGGCAAACCAGGGCGGCATCTCGCGCGCGACGACCTTCGTCTTGATCGCCCGCGCCCACGGGCGGGCAGCGGTGTAGGAGAGCAGCGACATCGGCGCAATCTGGCCCGGCCGATGGCAGCTCTGACAGTTCTTCTGGAGGATCGGCTCGACGTCCTTGTGGAAAGTCACGGCCGCTGCCACGGCGGCCGCCGGCGACGGCGCCTGTGCCTGCGTCACCGAGCCGAGGGACGCCGCGATGAGCGCGGCGATCGCGATGGTGCCAACCAGACACGGCGATCGCTTCACGTCACTCCTCCTATTCGACCGTCGCGCCGCCGCCCCGCTTGATGACCTGGCGAGGCTCGATGTTCGCCGGGACCAGCACGCCATAGAACGGCGACATCATTTCTTCCCACGTCATGTTGCCGGTGTACACCCAGCGGTTCGGGTTCGGGTTGAACTTGTTGGACACCGAATTGTTGTAGTGCGCCGCCACGTGGACCTTGGACCCGGCCGGAAGGTTCAGCGGCGAGCTCAGCACGTACTGCATCTGCCAGTTGAAGTCGTACTTCGGCACACTCAGCGCCACCTGCTTCCGGCCGTCCGGGTATTCCACCGTAAAGCTCATGTCCTTCCCGCGGACGTGCATGTGCGGCATCATCATGACGAACTGCACGTCGGTGGTGAACTCGACGACTCCCGGCGGCGCTTCGTAGTTCGGCTCGTTCGGCGGAATCGCGAGCCGGCCACCGCCGCCCGCCTGGCCGGAGACCCAGCGGTACTTCGGCGTCTCTTTCGCGATCGTGAAGCCGATCTGCGGGAAGTCGACGGTTTCCTTGCCGCTCGGCGTGTAGTGCTGCGCGATGACGATGTTGGCGCCCGCGGGGACCAGGCGGCCGGCGTTGAACGGCCGGTAGTCGAACGCCTGGTTGCCGGGCAGGTAGCAGCCGCCGCTCGTTTCGCCCCCCTCATCGGCCGGCGCGCCGCGGAAGTCGCGCGCGCGCCCGCTGGCCGCGCCGTTCTCGGGGCGAATCTCCACGCCTTCTTCGTCGCGCGGCTTATCCGCCCACACCGGCGTGTAGTACTGGACGGCGTCATGGTGCAGGCTGAAGCCGATGCAGATGTGATGTGTGACCTGGAGATCGCTCGGCTTGATCTCGACCGACGTAATCCAGGTGTCCTTGGTGAAACCGGTCGGGACGATGATGACCGTCCATTCGATGACGTTGGAGGGAGGACGGGCCGGCACCTTGAACGACGGTCCGCGCACGATGTAGTCCGGCTGGATCACCCAGCCATCCTTCGGCCACTCGACGGGCGGCGGGGCGTCCTTCGGGTCGCCTTCCGGCGCTCCGGCGTCGACCCACTTCGCAATCAGGTCGATCTCCTCCTGCTCGAGGGAGCGATCCGTCCGGTACTCGACGTTCTGATGGGGATCCGCAAACCAGGGCGGCATCTCGCGCGCGACGACTTTCGTCTTGATCGCGCGGGCCCAGGGACGCGCCGCGGTGTAGGAGAGCAGCGACATCGGCGCAATCTGGCCGGGCCGATGGCAGCTCTGGCAGTTCTTCTGCAGGATCGGCTCGATGTCCTTGTGGAAGGTCGGGCCCGCGGCGGCGGCTGGCGCCTGCGCCAGCGTCACGGAGCTTGCCGCGACGGCGATCAGCGCGGCGAACGCCACCGTGCCGGCTACGTAGAATAGGCGCTTCACGTTGTCCTCCGTCGTAGGGGCCGAGCTTGCTCGGCCCGTTCCGTGTTTCGGCTGGAGTATAGCTCGATCATGAGCACATCGGGGCCAGCACCTTCAGCGAAATCACCTCGATATGCGGCGCCGGCGGAGCCGGCCCGGGCTCACCGGTCGGGATCGGATAGTCGCCGGGATTCGTCACCCAATCGGACACGCCCAGAATCTGCACGCGCTCGCCGACGTGCGACGTCTGCGTGCCTGCATTGTCCAGGACCCAGCGCGGCGGTGCGTCCAGCGGCGCTCCCGGCGTGCGAGCGGCCGGCTGCGCGGTGGCGGCGGCGTCACCCTTGCCGTCGACCCTCGCCTCGTCCACGATGAGCGTGGCGTATCCCTGTCGCAGCAGGCACCCCGAAATCGCGACGTTGGCCTTCTTCGCCGCGTCCGCCTGTGGCGTCGCGAACACTGCGATGCCCGACGCGACCACTACGATCATCGCGGACGCGAGTGCACCGTCGCACCTCATCGGTATGCCTCCTCCAGCGTCGGCACGCGGAACGCAAACGAGAACGTGGTGATCTGATCGTGGCGGAGGAATTGCGTCCACGCCCGGTATTCACCGGCCGTGGGAAAGTACCCTTCGAACATCACGCGAGGCCCGCCCAGCCCTCTCGAAATGTCGTTCGACAGATCTGGCGTCGGATGGGAGTGTACGGCGTTGACCTGGTCCTCGCTCATGATGAGCGTATGGCCGAACGCGCCAAGATACGGCTGCAGGTCGGTGACCGGCTGGCCCGTGGCCGCGTCGGTCAGGTTGAACGTCAGGTGGCCGTGTTCTCCGGCCAGCAACGGCCGCGGCTCGAAGTCGACCTTCGCGGTGATGCCGTTCAGCGTCTTTTCGAAGATCGTATCGGGCTGAATCTCTACCTCGTTCGATCGCGCGTCGCCTGTGAAGTCGGCGGTGATCAGCGACCGCATGATCACCTGCGGCGCTCCACCGGTCGGCAGAAAGTCCGACACGATGTTGTAGTAGCCCGGCTTCGGCAGGCGCGCTTCGAGCTCCCAGGTGCCGTCCGGCTGCTGCGCCGGGTGGACGTGCTCGAACACCGACATGTCGCGGCTGATGATGAAGAGGTGATAGCGCTTGTCGTGCACCTCTTCGAACTTCGTGATCGCCTCGTCCCCGCCGTCCCTGACCTTCAGCGTGATCGTAAACGGCTTGCCGGCCGTGACGGCCGCGGGCGACGTGACGAAGTCGAGCTCGTACTCGCGCGTGTCGAGCGGATTGCCGACCACGAACGCCATCTTGCAGATGGGACACTGCCCGGTGACCGCCGCGGTGATCTCGGGGTGCATCGGGCAGTACCAGGTCATGCCTGCCGGCAGCAAGGCGCCTGACGCCGGTTCCTGGGCGGCGAACGACGGGCCTGACGACAGGCCTCCGGCCGCTGTGCCGATGAGTCCAATCGTGAGCACCGCAGTGGCCGCGTGAAATCTGGTCATCATGGCGAGCGTTGAGTGTTAGGCTACGGACGAATAGGCAATGGTACCTGAAATATCAACGCCCGGAGCATGGAAAACGCTCGTGTGTGCGGGCGCGGCCTGTATCGGCATCGGTGTGCTGTGGCCGCGTGAGGCGTCTCCCCACCGGCCGGTCACGACGGTCCTCCGGTTCAACCAGGACATCGCTCCCATCCTGAACGCCCGGTGCGCGCAGTGCCACGCCCCCGACGGCATGGCGGTGCCGATGCAGACGTGGGATGACACGCGGCCGTGGGCGATCGCCATCAAGGAAGAGATCCTCGCGCGGCACATGCCGCCCTGGCCCGCCGTGCGGGGATACGGCGCGTTCGCCAATGACGGCGCGCTCACGCCGCGCGAACTGGAGTTCCTCATCACGTGGATCGATGGCGGCGTGCCGATGGGCGACGGCGAGCCGGCGCCCTATTTCGATCATCGCGTGCACTGGATGCTCGGCAACCCCACGCACGTCGCCGGTCCCGATCCCGCGTCGCCGCCAGTGAAAGGCGCGGATGGATCGACGAGGATCGTGCTCGACCCGACGTTCGCATCGGACACCTGGATCCGCGGCTTCGATTTCAAGACGGACGACCCGATGCTGCGCGCGGCGTTCTTCACGGTGATGGGCACCGGCCAGTACATCGGCGGGTGGACCCCCTGGTCGACGTCGATGCAGTTGCCGGAGGGGGTCGGGATCAAGGTGCCGGCGCGCTCGCGCATCGCCGTCGACCTCATGCATGGCCCCGCGGCTCCGAAGCCGGGCGCCAGGGCTGAACTGGGTCTCTATGTTCCCGATGGTCCCGTGCGCGCCGCGAGCGACATCGTCCTGAAGCCGGACGTGGCGCGCGTGCGCGAACGCACGGGCCGCGTGTGGACCGAGTCCACGCTGCCCGCCGCGCGACGCCTCCTCGGCGTGCGCGTGCAGATGAGCGCGGGTGGCCGTTCGATCGAGCTGCGGGCGCGGCGGCCGGACGGCTGGACCGAACCGCTGCTGTGGATCAGAACTTTTTCGCAGGACTGGCAGGCGCCGTATGTCTTCCGCCGCCCCGTGGCGCTGCCGGCGGGGTCCGTCATCCAGGCGGCCACGTACTTCGATGCCTCGGACGCGGCGCCGCAACTGATCGTCACAATTTCCGCGGAAGACGGCCTCTCGGGACAAGCAGCGCGACAAGCAGCGCGCCGTTGACCGTGTGCAGGGGGTATGGCACACTCCGGCCAACCCGGATGAACGTTTGGAGGTTTGCGATGAGGGCCATTCTACGCGGCGTTGTGCTCACGATTCTCGGCGTGCTGGTGATGCCGGTGTCCATGATGGGGCATCACGGTGGGGCGAGCTTCGATAACACCAAGGAAGTCACGGTGAAGGGCACGGTGACGGAATGGCTGTGGGCCAATCCGCATTGCTTCCTGAAGGTGGAGGCCAAAGACGAGACAGGCACCGTGCGCATCTGGAATCTCGAGTTCGGCAACCCGACCGACATTACCTCCCGCGGTTTCAGCCGGAGGACCTTCAAGGTGGGAGATGAAATCACGGTCACCGTCACCCCGGTCAAGAGCGGCGCGCCGGTGGGACGTGCCAGGGTCGTCACGCTTGCGGACGGAACGAAGTTATAGACGTCATACTGAGGACTTATCATGCGCAACGGACTCATCATCGGCATCATCGCGCTCGCCGCGCTGCTGGGGTCGTACGTGGCGACTCGCGCTCAGGGACCGCCCGGCGGTCCGCAGCCGCCGCTCGTGCTTGCCGACGTGAAGTGGCTGCCTTGGAGCAACACGGGGCTCCCACGACTTCCGACCGATCTCGGACCCGATGGTCCGGCGCCCCGCCGGGTCTTGAACGGACTCTGGGACCCCGCCCGTGGCGGCATCGGCGCGCGCGGATCCCGGGGCATGCCGGCGCCGCTCACGCCGTGGGGCGAGGCCAAAGGCAAGACGCACAAGTCCGGCGACGGCGTCAGGATGGTAGACGCGCCCGACATCAACGATCCGCTCTCCACCCAGGGCGACCCCGGCGGATACCCGCGGCAACTCCTGTTCGAGCTTCGCCACGTGCAGTTCCTGCCGACGCAGTATTCCATCGTGGCCGCGTTCATGTGGGAGCGGCGATACCGGACGATCTGGACCGATGGCCGGCAGCTGCCTGAGGATCCGGATCCGCGATGGTACGGCTACTCGGTGGGACGCTGGGAAGACGACTACACGTTCGTCGTGAATTCGAATGGCACCGACGAGCGCACGTGGCTCGACAACGGCGGCAACCCGCACAGCGACCAGCTCAAGGTCGAGGAGCGCTGGCATCGCCTGAGCGAGAAGCGGCTCGAACTCACCGTCACGCTCGACGATCCCAGGGCGTATACACGGCCCTGGGTGGCGCAGGACAAGCTGCAGTTCGTGCGGATCCCGGAGAACGTGGACATCATCGAAATGATGAATGCGGCCACGGAAGTGCAGGCGGTCGCGGCCAGGTTCAAGGCCGAGCGGGAACTCGACAAACAGGCGGCGCCCGGACGGTAACGCGTGTAAGGAGGCATCGATGCGTCAATCTTTGAAACTTGTTGCGCTGGTGGCGGCGGTGTCGGTCGCCTGCTTCGCTGCCGACAGGCTAATCCCTCTTCAGGCGCAGACGCGTGCTGGAGCGAGTTTCGCCGCTATCACGAATGATCTCGGTTCCCTCGAGGCGACGGGACCGTACGAGGTCGTACCGAACTGGCCCAAGGACCTCAGCACGACGCCCGGCAACGAGAAATGGACCTTCGGCGCCGGGCAGGGCGTGTTCGCGGAGAGCCCGGACCGCGTCTATTACATCCAGCGCGGGTCGCTCCCGGTCATCCCTCCGCAGGGCCGGGGCGGCGGCGTGCCCGCTCCGCAGGTGGCCCCGAATCTGTCCTTCCCCGTTGCGGGCCTCTGGCGGAACGCCACGGGGGCCAGCCCGCCTGGAGCGCTGTTCAAGCCGGGCACTGAGGAGGCGGGCGATGACTCCGACCGGGGCAAGAACGGCGTCGACTTCCTCTGGGCGAACTGCATCCTCGTCATCAACCGCAACGGCGACATCGTCGAGAACTGGACGCAGTGGGACAAGATGCTGCGCCGGCCGCATTCGGTCTACATCAGCCCCTACGATCCGCAGAAGAACGTCTACATCGTCGACGACTACCGTCATTCGATCTTCAAGTTCACCAACAACGGCAAGCAGTTGCTGAAGACGATCGGCACGCCCAACGTGCACGGGTCCGACGCCACGCACTTCTATCGCCCGACGTTCATGGCGTTCAACACCGACGGCAGCTGGTACGTGTCGGACGGCTACGCCAACACGCGCGTGGTGAAGTTCGACAAGAACGACAACTACGTGACCGCCTGGGGCGAGCGCGGAACCGGGGCCGGTCCGAACGCCAAACCGGAGGTGCGGCCGAGCTACTTCAACAACGTCCACGGCGTCGGCGTAGACGTCGCCACGCGCGAGGTGTACGTGAATGACCGTGGCAACCGCCGCATCCAGGTATTCGACGAAAACGGCAAGTTCATCCGCATGTGGTCGATGCAGCCCGGGACGACAGGCCTGGACCTGCACTTCGTGTACCTCGATGGCGACCGCCGCGTGTGGGTGTTCGACCAGGTGAGCCAGCAGCTGGCGCAGCTCGATCGCGAGGGCCGGCTGATCTATGCGTGGGGAGGTCTTGGGTCATGGCCCGGCGCGCTGTTCGGCGTGCATGGCATCAGCGTGGACCAGGAACAGAACCTCTACCTCGCGGCCGTCGGCCGCGGCGGCGTGCAGAAGTTCCGCCCGCGCCAGGGCGCCAACCCGGCGCTCCTCGTGGGCAAGAACGTGTACTCGGCCTGGAAGTAAAAAGCACGAAGGCCGCGAAGGGGACGAAGGTCACGAAAGTCCCGAAGGTGATGAACTCTGAATGATCATCGTGACCTTCGTACTCTTCGTGATCTTCGTGTTTATTTAGTGAAGATGAGGACGTGCTGCCACGGCAGGTCCTCCTTCACCGTCGTCAGCGCAAATCCCTCGGCCTCGACTTCGGTTTTCGCCTGCGCCACGGTCATCTTGTGCGCGGGAAGAATCGGCACCCGCGGATCCTCTCCACGATACTCGAGCAGCACCAGGCGTCCGCCGGGCTTCAGTGACTCCCGGATCCGGCGGAGCATCACCTGCGGCGCGGAGAACTCGTGGTACACGTCCACCATGATCGCCAGGTCCACCGCCGCGCGCGGCAGCCGCGGATCCGTCGGCGTGCCCAGGACCAGTTCGATGTTCGGGATGCGCTCGCGCTCGATCCGGCCGCGGATGATGTCGAGCATCGCCTGCTGGATGTCGCTGGCGTACACGCGCCCCTCGGGGCCGACGAGCCGCGCGAGACGCGTGGCGTAATAGCCCGAGCCCGCGCCAACGTCCGCGACGACCGACCCGCGCTGCACCTCGAGCAGCCGCAGAGAGAGCTCGGTGTTCTCTTCGCGCTGGCGCTCGTCGCGATCGAGCCACGCCGCTCCCGCCGCGCTCATCGGCAGCGCGAACTCTCTGCCGGTGAGCGGATGAACGCCGGGGCTCTGTGCGGCGAGCACCGCCTGCAGCGCGACGAGGATCAGCGCGAGAAGAAGGCGTTTCATGATTCGCGGCGCGGACCTTTACGGTCCGCGTTTTACATGGTGATATCATGCACGCCCCGGACGGCCTTGTCACTTCACGGATCCTTTTTCCAGCTTTCTCGTGGCGCATGAGCGGCGGGGCGTAGCGATCGTCGACACGTTTGCCGAGGCGTTCGACATGCGCGCCTCGCGCGTGATCATTACCGCCGCCTCCGATGGCTGGGCGCGGACCGCCGCCGTTTCCATGACCGGTTTCGCGACCTCCGTCATCGGCTGCAAGGTGGAAGCGGGCATCGAAGCCATGATCCCCGCAGCCGACACGCCCGATGGACGGCCGGGTGCGAGCGTCCTCGTCTTCGCCTTCAACGCCGAGGGGCTCAGCACGCGGCTCGTGGAGCGCGTCGGCCAGACCGTGCTGACGTGCCCGACCACCGCCTGCTTCGACGGGCTGCCCGGCGCGGGCGAGCGCGTCAGCGTCGGAGGCCTCCTTCGCCATTTCGGCGACAAGCTGCAGTCGAGCAAAGTGATCGACGGACGCCGGTACTGGCGCGTGCCGGTGATGGAAGGGGAGTTTCTCGTCGAAGAGGCGTTCGGGATGCAGAAGGCGATTGGCGGCGGCAACCTCCTGATCCTGGCGAAGGATCAGGGCGCCGCGCTCGCGTCCGCGGAGGCGGCCGTCGATGCGATGCGGCAGGTGCGCGGCGTCATCATGCCCTTCCCTGGCGGGATCGTCCGCGCCGGCAGCAAGGTGGGCGCGAAGCGCTACAAGAACATGATCGCATCCACGAACGAGGCGTATTGTCCGACCGTCCGCGGGCGGACGGGCGTGGTGAGCGAGCTGCCCGAGGGCGTGAACTCGGTGCTCGAGATCGTCATCGACGGCCTCGATCGCCCCGCGATTGAGAACGCCATGCGGGTGGGGCTCGACGCGGCATGCCGCGATGGGGTCATCCAGATCTCAGCGGGCAACTACGGCGGGAAGCTGGGGAAGCATCTCTTCAAGTTGCACGAGTTGCTGAGCTGACCACGGGGATGCGCATTTTCGTCTACGAGTTCGTGACGGGCGGCGGACGTGCAGGGCAGCCTGTGCCGCGGACGCTGGCGCGCGAAGGTGTGGCGATGCGTACCGCGCTCCTCGAGGACCTGTCGGCGATCGGCAACCACGAGATCGTGGCCATGACGGACGTTCGTTTTGCCCGGCCCGCCCCGCGAGGCGTGGCGATGGTCCCGATCGCCGAGGGTGGGCAGGGGACGATCGATGCACTAGTGGCCGCGTCGGACGCGGTGTGGCTGGTGGCGCCCGAAACCGATCGGTGCCTCGAACGTCTCGCGGCGCGCGTCGAGCGGAGCGGAAAGATCCTGCTTGGGCCAGGTGCCGCCGCCATACGGATAGCGGCTGATAAGAGCCGTCTTCCCCGTCGTCTGGCGCGTATCGGCATTGGACACCCCGAGACGACGGTCCTCGCGCCCGGTGTGAATGCGCGGATCGCGGCCCGGCGCATCGGCTATCCGGTGGTCGTCAAGCCGGCGAGAGGCGCGGGCTGTGACGGTGTGGGGCTGGCGCGGCACGCGCGGGAGTTGGGGGCGGCGATCGTTGCCGCCCATCACGCGAACGGGACGAATTCGCTCGTGATGCAGCGGTATGTGCGTGGCCTGGCGGCAAGTGTGTCGCTGCTCGCCGATGGTCATCGGGCCGTGGCGCTGGCGGTCAACGCGCAGCGTGTGACGCCCGGGCCCGCATTTGTGTATCGCGGAGGAGTGACCCCGCTCGAACATCCGTTCGCCGCGGCCGCCGCCGACGCGGCGACGAGCGCGTGCGCGGCGATTCCGGGCCTTCGCGGCTATGTCGGCGTCGACCTGGTACTGACCGATGCCGGCCCCGTCGTGATAGAGGTGAACCCGCGACTGACGCTGGCGTACCTCGGCATTCGCGCCGTGCTCGACGAAAACGTGGCTGCGCTGGCGCTGGCCGCCTGCGACGGGCGGCTTCCATCGCCAATCGTTCCGCAGCGGCGAGCGCGGTTTACCGCCGCGGGGCAGGTGGTTCACGGGTGAGTCGACCGATCATCGGCTGGGACGTCGGCGGCGCCAACATCAAGGCGGCGCGCATCGAGGACGGGCGGTCCGAGGCGCGGGTTTTCGAGCGCCCGCTGCCGCTCTGGCGCGAGCCGCATCGACTGCCGTCTGTGCTCGCGGAAGCGGCCGGCTCGCTGGGCATGGTGCCGACAATGGCGGTCACCATGACCGCGGAGCTGGCGGATTGCTTCGCGACCAAGCGTGAGGGTGTGGGGTCGGTGCTCGACGCGTTCGACGCGGCGTTTCCCGGGATCGAGCCCTGGGTCTACGGCACCGATGGCGCGTTTCGCCCCGCTGCTGTGGCGCGGCGGCAGCCGTTTCGCGTCGCGGCGGCCAACTGGATGGCGAGCGCCACCATCGTGTCGCGGCTGTTTCCCGACGCGCTCTTCATCGACGTCGGCAGCACGACGACCGACATCATCCCGATCGCCGGCGGGCGGGTCGTCGCGCGCGGCAAGACCGACCCGGCGCGGCTGCGCAGCGGCGAGCTGATATATACGGGTACGCTGCGAACGCCGATCTGTGCCATCGTGCGCACCCTGCCGCGTCGCGGCCGGCGGTGCCGCGTCGCCGCCGAGCACTTTGCTATCGCCGCAGACGCGCACCTGTGGCGGGGAGCGATCGACGCGTCCGGCTACACATGCGACACGCCCGATGGCCGGGGCCGCAGCCGGCTCGAGGCGGGCGCGCGGCTGGCTCGCATGGTCTGCGCCGATCTCGAGATGCTCGGCTCCCAGGGGATTACCGACATCGCAGCCCATGTCGCCCGCTCGCAGGTGCAGCAGATTGCGCGAGGCATTCGACAGGTGATGCGGCGGCTCGGCGCGCGGTGCCCAGGCGTCGCCGTCGTGGCAGGACATGGCGCGTTCATCGCAAGAGCAGCGGCAAGCGAAGCGGGCCTCAGTGCGCAGGACCTGGCCGGCACTCTCGGGGTGGCTGCAGCACGGGCGGTCCCCGCTGCTGCGGTGGCATACCTCCTGGCCGAACGTGATGCACTTATGCCCTTGTTGTGACTTGTGATTTGTGCCCGCCTCCGCGAAGCTTCGGCGAGGTCTCGCCGGAGCCTTGGCGAAGGCGGAACTTGAGCCTTGTGCCTTGATGCTCAACATGAATGAGCGTGCGTGGCGGCTTGCCGACGCGTGCGTGGCGCGTGCCGACGAACTGCGGATCGGCGTGCACACGCTGGCGGGTGGCGCGCGGATCCTGGATGCCGGCGTCGATGCGCGCGGCGGCCTCGAGGCGGGACGCGCGCTGGCCGAGCTCTGCATGGGCGGTCTCGGGCACGTGGCGTTCGCGCCGATCACGATCGCGGGGCAGTCCTGGGCCGGCGTGCAGGTCTGGACCGACCATCCCGCCGCCGCCTGCATGGCGTCGCAGTATGCCGGCTGGGCGATCGACCCCGAGGGGTTCTTCGCGATGGGATCAGGTCCGCTCCGCGCGAAGGCGCGCGTCGAGCGGGAGCTGTTCGCGAAGCTGGGTTACGGCGAAGACGCCGTGCGCGGCGTGCTCGTGCTGGAGGGGCGCACGCTGCCCGACGAGGGCGTCGCCGCGTGGGTCGCGGCGAAGGCGGGCGTGCCGGTGGACGGCATCACGTTCGCCGTCGCGCCAACCGCGAGCGTCGCGGGAGGCGTCCAGATCGTGGCGCGGGTCCTCGAAACCGGATTGCACAAGATGGACACGCTCGGGTTCGACGTCACGCGCGTGCGCAGTGCGATCGGCACCGCGCCGCTTCCGCCGGTGGCGAAGAACGACCTGCGCGCCGTCGGCCGCACCAACGACTGCATTCTCTACGGCGGCCAGGCGCGCTACGTCGTGGACGCCGCTGACGAGGAACTGGCGGCGCTGGCGGAGCGCCTGCCGGCCTCCGGTTCTGCCGATTACGGCACGCCCTTCTACGACATCTTCAAACGCTCCGACAACGACTTCTATAAGATCGACCCGATGCTGTTCAGCCCGGGTGAAGTGTGGCTGACGAGCACGGCCAGCGGCCGGACGTTTCACGCCGGGACGCTCAATCCCGACGTGCTGCGGGCCTCGCTTTACGGGACGTCGTAGGGGCCGACCTTGGTCGGCCCGGGAGTACATAGGGGCCGACCTCCGCCTTCGCTAAAGCTACGGCGGACCACCGTAGCCTTGGCGAAGGTGGTTGGTCGGCCCGGGTCGATCACGCGATGCACATCGTCATTCTGAGCGCGCGCACCGGCTGGCAGACCGACGAACTCTGCCGTGCGCTCGATGCGCGTGGACATATCGGCTGCGTGCTGCCGTACGAGGGGCTCGTCGCGCGGATGGGAGGCGCGAACCGGGGACTTGCCAGCGAGCGGACGTCGGTGCTCGATGCCGATGCCGTGCTCGCGCGCATCATTCCGTCGGGAACGCTCGACCAGATCATCTACCGCGTCGATGCCCTGCACTGGATCGAGGAGCGCGGCGTCCCGGTGATCAACTCGCCACAAGCGATCGAGCGCTGCGTCGACAAGTTCTACACGACGGCGCTGCTGGAGCAGGCGGGACTGCCGGTGCCCGAGACGATCGCCTGTGAGCGGGGCGCTGACGCGATCGCCGCGGTCCGCGAGATGGGCGACGTGATCGTGAAGCCGATCTTCGGGTCGCTTGGCCACGGGATGGTCCGCGTCACCGACCCCGATGTGGCGCTCCGCGTCGTGGAGCCGCTGGAACAGGTTGGCAGCATCTTCTACGTGCAGCGCACCATCGATCATGGCGGCCGGGACGTTCGCGCGTTTGTGGTGGGCGGGCGGGTCATCGGGGCGATCGAGCGCACGGCGCCGGCCGGCGACTGGCGGACGAACGTGTCGCGCGGCGGCGCGGTACGCCCGTTCGAGCTTCCGTCCGAGTGGGCGGTGCTGGCGTTGCGCGCCACCGTAGCCGTTGGCGCCGATTACGCTGGAGTGGATCTGCTGCCGTCGCGCGACGGCCAGGTGTACGTGCTCGAGGTCAACGGCATTCCCGGGTGGAAGGGGCTGCAGCAGGCCACGGGGGTCGATGTCGCCGGGGCGATCGTCGAGCACCTGGTCGATCGAGTCCATCGCGGCGCCGCTGCGCGTGCGATCGCGCATCCGGCAGGACTCCAGGCATGACAAGCGGAGATGCCGCGGCTGCCCCCGAGCGCATCCTTACGGCGACCGATGTTGCCGCGGCGGCGCAGGTCGCGTGCCTGCTCGAGGTGAGCGCGCCGAAGCCCGGCAACGTCTCACCCGGCCGCCACTTCGTGGACGTGCGCTACGAGGACTTCCTCGTCAGCGCGGTCGCGATCGGCGAGCCGCTGGCCGGCGCCGGCATCCGCCCGCTCGGCGCCACGATTCGTCTCGCCATCGAGGCGACGGCGCGCTGGACGCGCTCCAACACCAACCTCGGCATCGTCCTGCTGCTCGCGCCGCTCGCGCGCGCGGCGATAAATGGCGTCGGAGAAAATGGGGTCGGG
>Ga0209640_10002803_pt1 | contig 15225 bp, 13 predicted proteins | sample RifCSP10_1_FD_184018 | JGI IMG/M metagenome (GOLD analysis project Ga0209640, IMG submission 184018) | Soil microbial communities from Rifle, Colorado - Rifle CSP2_sed 10_1 (SPAdes) (version 2) | ecosystem: Environmental > Terrestrial > Deep subsurface > Rock core/Sediment | place: Rifle...
GTAGGCCGCGTATCGAAGGACACGATGCCGCATGCCCTTCGATACGGCCCGGCGCTTGCGCGCCGAGCCTACTCAGGACGAACGGAAAATGTGAGCAACCTGATCGGGATTTGCTCTAGCTACTTCCTGGCGTTGGCGTAGTCGGCGATCTTGGCTTCGAGGCGGCTGATCAGGGCCGGAAAGCCGTCGCGCTGGATCACGGCAACGTATTCCGAGCGCTTGCTGGCGAGCTCGCTGAAGGCGCCCTTCAGAAACACGTCGATGACCCGCGGCCCTTCCTCGGTCTGATGCACAAGGTAGTTGAGCGCGATCGGCTCGTCCTTCGGTCTCACCAATTGCGTGTTCACCAGCACCGTGCTGTTGCGGCCCGGCTGTTCACCGGTCGTCTCGAATCGCTCGCCGTCGTAGCCGTCGAATCGGGAGGCATAGGTGGCGTAGGTGTAGCGTTTGAATACATCGACGAACTGCTTCTTCTGCTCGTCCGTGAGATTGCGCCAGGGCGGTCCCCCCGCGACCTCGGCCATGGCAGGAAGATCGAACGTCACGTCCACGGCAGGTTTCAGTAGCCCGTAGCGGCCCTGGTAGCCCAATGTCTTCGCCTTCTGCATGGCTTCCAGAAGGCTCACATGGAATTTTTCGACGACGGCGCGCGGCGCGGGCGCATCGGCATGGGCAGCCGATCCGGCAAAGCCCACCAACAAAGCCAAAACAAAGAGGCGGAACGATATCATAAGCCTAGGTCCTCGCTAGCGATGGTGCTTGCCTAACATGGTTGGGGGAAACATTAAATCAACGAGAGTTATTTGTGGCACGGACAATCACAAATCCATGGTACGAAAAGCACTTAACGGTTGACGTGGGGTTCCCCCCGCCCCAAACCGGTTTCCGACACCCCTGGATTGCAATTGCGAAATTGTGTATCTGATCGCCAACCATTAAAGGTCGCCACGTGGCAGTTCCGATCGAACAACAAATCCGGATCGGCGCATACATCCTAAAGCAGCGCATCAAAGGCACTCAACGCTACCCGTTGGTGCTGATGCTGGAACCTTTGTTCCGCTGCAACCTGGCATGCGCCGGCTGCGGCAAGATCGATTATCCGGATCCGATCCTCGACAAGCGGCTGTCGGTCGAAGACTGCCTGAAAGCGGTCGACGAGTGCGGCGCGCCGGTGGTTTCGATCGCCGGCGGCGAGCCGCTGATCCATCGCGACATCGACAAGATCGTCGAGGGCATGATCGCGCGGAAGCGCTATGTCTATCTGTGCACCAACGCGCTTCTGCTCGAGAAGAAGATCGACCTGTTCAAGCCAAGCCAGTTCCTGACCTTTTCGATCCATCTCGACGGCAACCGTGAAGTTCACGATATCGCGGTGTGCCAGGACGGCGTGTACGACAAGGCGATCGCGGCGGTCAAGCTTGCGCGCTCGCGCGGCTTCCGGGTCAATGTGAACTGCACGCTGTTTGACAACATGCCTGGCGAGGTGGCGGCGAAGTTCCTCGACAGCGTGACCGCGCTCGGCATCGACGGCATCACAATGTCGCCGGGCTACGCCTATGAGCGCGCGCCCGACCAGCAGCACTTCCTGAACCGGCGCAAGATCAAGCAGGTGTTCCGCGATCTGTTCAGCCGCAACACCGGCAAGCAATGGCCGTTCAGCCATTCGACGCTGTATCTCGATTTCCTGGCGGGCAACCAGGAGTACCGCTGCACGCCGTGGGGCAACCCGACCCGCAACGTGTTCGGCTGGCAGCGCCCGTGCTACCTGCTCGGCGAAGGCTTTGTCCGCACGTTCAAGGAGCTGATGGAGGAAACCGACTGGGACCTCTATGGCACCGGCAACTACGAGAAGTGCGCCGATTGCATGGCGCACTGCGGATATGAGGCATCGGCGGTCACCGACATGGTGAAGCACCCGCTGAAGGCGCTGAAGGTTTCGTTCCGCGGCATCAAGACCAAGGGCGACATGGCGCCGGAAATCCCGCTGCACAATGCGCGGCCGGCGCAGTTCGTGTTCGAGAAGATCGTCGCCGAAAAGGTACAGGAACTACACGTTCCGAAGCGCCGCGCCACCGGCTGAGGCGGCGTGCGCCAGCGCCTCCAGCGCCGTACGGTAGGCGCGCGAGGCGGCCGGCAGCATGAAGATCTCCGATGGATATCGGATCAGCGAAGCGATGATGGCGAGCGATCGCGGCTCGCCGCGATCATCGAAACACGCCGCGAGGTGAGCCGGCGCCGGCTGGTTCGCGATATCGGCGATGGCTCGCACGGCGAGGAACGGGATTTTCGCTTCGGCGGCGGCGCGGCCGACCGCGTGGCTCTCCATGTCGACGGCGACCGCGCCGCTCGATTCGAACAGCAGCCGCTTCTGCTCGGTCTCGGCGATCGGGATGTCGCTGCCGAAGATCGCGCCGTGCGGCGGCACCCCCAGTGCCTCGACGCAGCGATTGCGCCACGTTTCATCGCAGGGGAATCCGCCGCCGCCGCGGCGAAAGACTTCCGTAGCCACGACGATCTGGCCGGTGCGCAAAAGCGGGTCGAGCGCGCCGGCGACGCCAAAGCTCAACAGCGCATTGGCGCCCGATTCGATCGCGCGCTTGGCCGCGCGGCTGGCGCCGGCTGGTCCGGGTCCGCAACATTCGACGAACCCTGGCGTATCGGCGAGCAGGCGGGCTTCGTCCGCAAGACCGACGACGATGCCGATACCGCTCACATGCCGTGTGGCGTGGTCGCGCGGTTGCCGCTTTTCAAGGTGCGGTAGCGCGCCAGCGCCCATAACGGGAAGTACTTCGCGTAGCCGTGATACTTTAGATAGAACACGCGCGGGAAGCCGACCGCGTTGTACACGTCTTCTTGCCAGCCGCCGTCGGCATGCGGGGCGTCGATCAGGAACCGGATGCCGCGCGCAACCTCCGGGCTATCGACTTCGCCGGCCGCCATCAGCCCAAGCAGCGCCCAGGCGGTTTGCGACGGGGTCGGGGCCTTCGCCTCGCCGCGCCGGTGATCCCAATAGGTCGAGCAATCCTCGCCCCAGCCCCCGTCGGCGAACTGGCACGCTTTCAGCCACGCGACCGCCTTCTGGATATAAGGCTGTGACGGATCCTCGCCCGCCGCGTTGAGCGCGCAGAGAACGCTCCAGGTTCCATAGATGTAGTTGGTGCCCCAGCGGCCGAACCACGAGCCGTCCGGCTCCTGGTCGCGTTTCAGGAATTCGATGCCGCGCGCGACCGCGGGATGGTTCCGGTCCATCCCATGCTGGCATAGCGCGCCGATGCAGCGTGCGCTGACGTCCGCCGTCGGCGGGTCGAGCAGCGCGCCGTGATCGGCGAACGGAATATGGTTCAGGTATGCGTGCGTGTTGTCGGCATCGAACGAGCCCCAGCCGCCGTTCTTCGACTGCATGCCGAGAATCCATTGGATGCCGCGCTCGATGGCCGGTTTCGCCGCGGGATCTTCCGAGCGCTGCAGCGCCATCACGACCATGCCGGTGTCGTCGGTGTCGGGATAGTAATCGTTGCGATACTGGAACGCCCAGCCGCCGGGCGACGTGTCGGGCCGCGCCCCGGCCCAGTCGCCGCGCACGTCGGTGATCTGCCGGTCGATCAGCCAATCGATGGCGCTCTTCATTACCGGTGAATTCGCCGGTTCGCCGGCCTCCAACAGCGCGTGCAGCGCCAGACCGGTGTCCCACACCGGCGACATGCAGGGCTGGCAGTAGCCGTACCCGTTCTTGAACACGAGCAGCTTGCGGACCGCCTCACGCGCGGTGACGAAGTCCGGGTGGTCCTTTGGATAGCCGAGCACGTGGAACGCGAGCACGGTGTTGACCATGGCGGGGAAAATCCCGCCCAGACCGTCCTCGCCGTTGAGCCGCTCGGTCACCCACGCCACCGCCTTTTCGATCGAGCGCCGCTGCAGCGATTTGGGAAACAGCGGCTCGACCATCCGCACGATGCGGTCGACCGTTAGCAGCACGTCGCCGAGCGGCTTTCCGGTCGGGTTGACCAAATAGTGGCGCTCGTCGAACGGGGCGGTCGTGAACAACTCGGCGATATTGACCCCGCGCGGGTTCAGCGCCGCGGGCTTGCGCGCCAACAGGATCAACAGCGGCACGATCACCGTGCGTGACCAGTACGAAACCTTGGTGAGGTGGAACGGAAACCAGCGCGGCAGCAGCATGATCTCCGGCGGCATGGCGGGGATCGCGCGCCACGGTACCTGCCGGAACAGAGCCAGCGAAATGCGGGTGAACACGTTGGTTCGCGCCGCGCCGCCATGCGCGAGTATGGCCTCGCGGGCGCGCTGCATGTGCGGCGCCTCCGGCGCATCGCCGGCGAGCTTGAGCGCGAGATACGCCTTCACGCTGGCGCTCAGGTTGAAATCGCCCAGGTGATAGAGCGGCCAGCCGCCGTGCTCGCCCTGGACGTCGCGCAGATAGGCCGCCAGCTTGCGCTCGATCTCCGGGTCGATGTCGCCCAGGAAGTGCTCGAGCATGATGTATTCGGCGGGTATCGTGGCATCGGCTTCCAGCTCGTACACCCATGAGCCGTCGGCATCCTGCTGACCGATTAGGCTTTGCGCGGCGGAGTCGATGACCGAATCGAGCGTTGTGGCGTCGATGACCGGCTCCGCTCGCGGATGCGGGCGCGCTTCTTGGAGCGGGGGCGCTGGCGCCGTGGACGTTGTAAAACCGTTCATTTTTTGTCTGGTTCGATAATTTGTTGGCGCCCGGGAGCTAACCTAGTCAATCATGTAGACCACAGCAATACGGCCGGCAAATCAACGAGTCGCCGCCGTCCTGCCCGTCGGCGGCCGGCAATCTGGGGTACGTTCAAGGGGTTACAAGACGCCGTAGCGGAAAGCAATCCAGAGTTTGGCGGGTACCGGGACCCGCACCGGCTCGTCCAGGCGACGCCAGCCGGCTCGCATCAATCGCTCCAGAAGCAAATGATAGCTGTGCATCATGGCTACGGCCGGCCGCAGCGCCGCCGCATCGGAGCGTAAAAGATTGACGTTGGCGGCGGCAAACCGCGCTTCGGCCTGACGCGCGAGCGCCGCGCATACCTCCGGCAAGGCCGGGTGACGCAACACCTCGTCCGGATCGCGACTGGCTATCCCGTGCTCCGTCAATATTTCGCGCGGCAGATAGAGGCGGCCGAGTTCGGCATCCTGCCGCAGGTCGCGCAGGATGTTGGTGAGTTGGAGCGCGCGGCCCAGATCGATGGCAAACTGCTCGGCCGCCGCATCGGTCGCCCCGAACACGCGGATCGACAGCAGGCCGACCGCGCCAGCGACACACCGGCAGTAAGCGTCCAACGCAGCGGCGGTCGGCGCGCGCATGTCGCTGCGCACGTCCATCTCCATGCCGTCGATCACCGCGAGGAAGTCCTCGCGCCGGAGGCCGAATTCGCGTACCGGGCCGGCGAGCGCCCGTGCGGTGAGGTAGCTCGGCGTACCGACATAGATGCGGTCGATTTCGTCCCGCCACTCGGAAAGCTCGGCGAGCTTGCTGTCTGCCGGCCCGTCGCGATCGGCGATGTCGTCGACCTCGCGGCAGAACGCATAGATCGCGAACATGGCGTCGCGCCGCTGCTTGGGCAAAAGCCGCATGGCCCAATAGAACGAGCTGCCGGAGCCTTTGGCGATCGCGAATACATGTGCGATCGGATCCTGGTTCTCCAAGCTAACGGCGGCAGCCGCGCTGCCACTTCGCGATTTGTTCATTGGCATTTCTTGGCCGCCGAATAACGCTTGTGATCTATCAAGTTAAGTTGGGCGATGGTCCAGCCCGACTGCTTCGGGGCTTGTCCGGCCGCGCGGGCTGGCTATAGTAACAAGCGACCCGCCGTGCATGGAATCCCATAATTGGGAACGCAACTTGGGCGGGTACACGTGCGCCGGACCGGTACACGCGCGGTTCGGCGTGTTTTTCTGTAAGATTTGGTGGGGTTGGCGCGTGGCTCGGGCCTGGAAATGGCCGCTGCGCGGACAAAAGGTGAAAACAATGATCCGCACGCCGTTGCTGGACCGGGTGAGGGAGCCTGGGGATCTGCGCAACCTGTCGACCGACCAGCTGAAACAGCTGGCCGAGGAGCTGCGGGCCGCGACCATCGATGCGGTATCGGAGACCGGCGGTCACCTGGGCGCCGGGCTGGGGGTGGTCGAGCTGACGGTGGCGGTGCATCATTTGTTCGACACCCCGGACGACATCCTGATCTGGGACGTGGGCCACCAGGCCTACCCGCACAAGGTTCTGACCGGCCGGCGGGACCGGATCAAGACGCTGCGCCAGGGCGGCGGGCTGTCGGGCTTCACCAAGCGCTCGGAGAGCATCTACGACCCGTTCGGCGCGGCGCATTCGTCGACCTCGATCTCGGCGGCGCTGGGGTTTGCGGTGTCGCGGGACCTGCAGGGCAAGAAGAACCATGCGGTTGCGGTGATCGGCGACGGGGCGATGAGCGCCGGGATGGCGTATGAGGCGATGAACAACGCCGGCGCGATGGGCCGGCGGCTGATCGTGATCCTGAACGACAACGACATGTCGATCGCGCCGCCGGTTGGCGCGATGAGCGCCTACCTGTCCAGATTGATCTCGTCCAAGCCGTACATGTCGATGCGGCATCTGGCGCTGGAGGTGGCCAAGAAGTTCCCGCGCGCGATCGAGAACGCCGCCAAGCGCGCCGAGGAATACGCCCGGGGTCTTGTGACCGGCGGCACGCTGTTCGAGGAGCTGGGGTTCTTCTATGTCGGCCCGATCGACGGGCACAACCTGGACCACCTGCTGCCGGTGCTGCGCAACGTGCGCGATGCCGAGGACGGCCCGATCCTGGTGCACATCGTGACCCAGAAGGGCAAGGGCTACGAGCCGGCGGAGCAGTCGGCCGACAAGTACCACGGCGTGACCAAGTTCGACGTGATGACCGGGCAGCAGGTGAAGTCCTCCGGCGGCCCGCCGAGCTATACCAAGGTGTTCGCCGAAAGCCTGATCCGGGAGGCCCGGAAGGACCCGAAGATCGTGGCGATCACCGCGGCGATGCCGTCGGGCACCGGCCTGGACCTGTTCGGCAAGGCGTTCCCGGAGCGGATGTTCGACGTGGGGATCGCCGAGCAGCACGGGGTGACGTTTGCCGCGGGGCTGGCGGCCGACGGCATGAAGCCGTTCTGCGCGATCTACTCGACGTTCCTGCAGCGCGCCTACGACCAGGTGGTGCACGACGTGGCGATCCAGAGCCTGCCGGTGCGGTTCGCGATGGATCGCGCCGGCCTGGTGGGCGCCGACGGGCAGACCCATGCCGGGTCGTTCGACCTGGCGTATCTCGGCTGCCTGCCGGGGTTCGTGATCATGGCGGCGTCCGACGAGGTGGAGCTGGCCCGCATGGTGGCGACCGCGGCCGCGATCGACGACCGGCCATCGGCGTTCCGCTATCCCCGCGGCGAGGGGCTCGGGCTCGTCATGCCGGAGAACCCGGAGCCGCTGGAAATCGGCAAAGGCCGCATTGTGCGGGAAGGCGCCAAGGTGGCCATTGTCTCGCTGGGCGCGCGGCTGCAGGAATGCCTGAAGGCGGCCGACGATCTGGCCGCGCGGGGCCTGTCCACCACGGTAGCGGACGCGCGGTTCGCCAAACCCTTGGACGAGGACCTGATCAAGCGGCTGGCGCGCGCGCACGAGGTGCTGATCACCATCGAGGAGGGCTCGATCGGCGGCTTCGGCAGCCACGTGCTGCACCTTCTGGCCAACGCCGGAATGCTGGACAGCGGGCTCAAGGTGCGGCCGATGGTGCTGCCCGATGTGTTCCTCGAGCACGACGCGCCGGCCAAGCAGTACGACACCGCCCGGCTCAACGCCCCGCACATCCTCAACACCGCGCTCGGCGCGCTCGGCCAGGCGGAGACGAAAACGGTCCTTAAACCGCTGCGCGCGTAATCTTGCCTTCCATGCGACGCAGTCGTACGGTCGAGTCGATGGCAAGACCTCAGGAGCCCGCCAATATTGCCTGGCAGACGCGTACCCGCGCGCCGACCGGCTACGAGCTTGCTCTGGTGCAGGCGCTGGAAACCGTGATGACTGATGGAACGCACGACCTGCCCGGCATTGTCCGCGGCTTGAACGCGCTCGGGTGCCGCACGGAAGACGGCGCCACCTGGAGCGAAACCAATTTCGCCGCTGTAATGAAGCGGCTGAGCGCATGAGCGATCCCGTCGAGCTGCTGCTGGATCTCGGCTTGCGGAACCGTTGGTATCCGGTCTGCCCAAGCTGGTGGATCAAGGACAAGCCGGTCGCGATGACGCGGCTGGGCGAAGGCATGGTCGTGTGGCGCGACAAAGCCGGCGCGGTGCACGCGTTGCAAGATCGCTGCCCGCATCGCGGCGCGCGTCTGTCGCAGGGCTTTGTCGCAGGCAACGGCGACCGGCTGCAATGCTGGTATCACGGCGTCGAGGTAAAGTCCGACGGTGTGGTCGCCGCGGTGCCGGCGGTGGACGCGTGTCCGCTGGTCGGCCAGCGCGCGGTGAAATCCTACCCTGTCCGCGAAATCCAGGGCGGCGTCTTTGCCTATTTCGGCGACGCGCTGCATTCCGAGCCGTGCGAGCTCGTACTGCCGGAGGAGCTCGCCAACCCCGGCGCGTTCGGCGCCTTCCTGTGCACCGCGCGCTGGGAATGCAACAACCGCTATGCGCTGGAGAACGTGATCGATCCGATGCACGGCACGTTCCTGCACTCGGTCTCGCATTCGATGTCCGAGGGCGCGCGCACCGCGCGCATGGCCATCCGCAAGACGCCCCACGGATTCTATTTCGAGAAGAAGGATCAGCAGAACGTCAATTTCGACTGGGTCGAGGTTGGCGACACCGGCACGCTGTGGATGCGGCTGTCGATCCCGTACCAGAAGAAGTTCGGGCCCGGCGGGCCGTTCTTCATCAACGCGTGGGCGACGCCGATCGACGAGAACACCACGCAGTTCTTCGCCTGGCGGCTGCGCAAGGTGCAGGGCTGGCAGCGCGACCTGTGGAATTTCTTCTACAAGACGCGCCTGGAAGGCCCGCACTGGGACGTCCTGGAGCAGGACCGTGCGATCCTGGAGGCCATGGCGGAGAACGCGCGCGACCACGAATTCCTCTATCAGCACGACATGGGCGTCGCACACCTCCGCCGCATGCTGCTCGACGAGGCCAAGGCGCAAGTCGCCGCGCTGGATGCGGCGAAACAGCGGCAAGACATCGCCGCGGAGTAGAAGGAGCCGACCGATGGATGGACAGAGCGCAACGAAGAATCTGGCCGACGCCATGAAGAACCGCGTCGCGCGCCTGAAGACGCGCACCTACGACTGGGACGCGCTCAAGTTCCAGGCCGACTACGATCCGAAATATCGCCGCGCGCAGATGCGCTATGTCGGCACCGGCGGCACCGGCGTGGGCGAGGACGACAACGCCGTGCCGGCCGACCATTTCACGTTTTCCACCATGGTGCTGCCGCCCGGCTCCGAGGGCCCGCCGCACGTCCACGACGACGTGGAGGAGGTGTTCTTCATGGTGCGCGGCAAGATCCGCGTGTTCCTTGAGAAGGACGGCGAGAAGTGGGAGACCGAGCTCGGCGAGCGCGACCTCATTTCCGTGCCGCCCGGCGTGTATCGCGGCCTGGTGAACGAGGCCGACGAGGAGGCGCTGATGTGCGTCATGCTCGGCGCCTCCAAGCCGAAGACGCCGACCTATCCGCCGGATCATCCGCTCGCCAAGATCAAGCGGAAGTAACGGCCATGGCCAACGATGTCGCGGTGGCCACGCTGCCGCTGCAAAAGACCGTGCGGACCGGGAACGGCCGCACGATCTCCTACCGCGAGGCCGGCGCCGGTACGCCGCTCATCCTGCTGCACGGCATCGGCTCGGGCTCGGCCTCGTGGGAAACCCAGTTCGGATTGCCGGGCTACCGCATCATCGCGTGGGACGCGCCCGGCTACGGCCAATCCGATCCGCTGCCGGATGCAAAACCGAAGACCAAGGACTACGCCGACTCGCTGGCCGCCTTCCTCGACACGCTTGGCATCAAGCAGGCGCACATCGTCGGCCACTCGCTCGGCGGGCTGATGGCCGGATCCTTCGCGCGCCATCATCCCGACCGCCTGTTGAGCCTGGTGCTGCTGGCGCCCGCCACCGGGTATGGCAGCGCCAGCGCCGAATTGCGCGCGCAGAAGCTGCGCGAGCGGCTGGACGTGCTGGACGAGCTTGGGCCGGTCGGCATGGCGGAGAAGCGCTCGCACGTACTGGTCTCGCCCAACGCCTCGCCGGAAGCATTGGCGAAGGTGAAAGCGGTGCATGCGACCATCAAGCCGGACGGCTACCGGCAAGCGGTCTACATGCTGAACAGCGGCGATCTGCGCGGCGATGGCGCGCAAGCCCGCGCCCGCGCCGTCGTGGCATGTGGAACCGCCGACGTCGTCACGCCGGAAAAGGGCTGCAAGCTGATCGCGGAGTCGATCCCGGGCGCGCGTTATGTCTCGCTCTCGGGCCTCGGCCATTGCGCCAACGTCGAGGGCCCCGCCGCATTCAATAGGGTATTGACCGAGTTTCTCGCGGCGGCTTGATGGATTTCGGCCTCAAGGATCGGGTCGCCGTGGTGACCGGCGGCTCGTCGGGCATCGGACTCGCGACCGCGGGATTGTTGCTGAGCGAAGGCGCGAAGGTCGCGATCTGCGGCCGCGATCAGGCGCGGCTCGACCAAGCGCGCGGCTCGCTCGCCCAGAAGTTCGGCGCCGACCGCGTGCTGGCGCAATCATGCGATGTGCTGAACCCGTCCGACGTGGCGGCATTGCGCGATGCCGTCGAGCAGCGGTTCGGCGGCGCCGACATCCTGATCAACAACGCCGGCGCGGGCCGCATGATCAGCTGGAACGACACGACTGACGAGATCGTGCGCGACGAGCTGAACCTCAAATTCTTCAGCGTGATCTACCCGACGCGCGCGTTCCGGCCGCTGTTGGAGCGCTCCGGCGTGGGCGCCATCGTGTGCGTTAACGCGCTGGTCGCGGTGCAGCCGGAGAAATTCATGATCGCGACCGGCTCGGCGCGCGCCGGCGTGCTCACCATGGCCAAGGGCCTGTCGTTCGAGCTCGCGCCCAAGATCCGGGTCAATTCGGTGCTGCTGGGATTGATCGAGAGCGGCCAGTGGGAGCGTCGCTTCAAGGCCGGTTTGTCCAAGGGCAAATCGCGCGACGAATGGTTCGCCGAGCTCGCCGCCGACCGCCACATCCCGGTCGGCCGGTTCGGCAAGCCGCACGAGCCCGCGGCGGCAATCGTGTTCCTGGCCTCGCCGCTCGCCGGATTCATCACCGGCGCGACGCTTGAGATCACCGGAGGGCAGGGGCGTCATGTCTGACAAGGTCACCGGCGGCGAAGTGGTCGCGGCGCTGTTGGAGCGCGCGGGCGTCACCGCCGCGTTCGGCGTCATCAGCATTCACAACATGCCGATCCTGGATGCGTTCGGCCGGCGCAACCGCATCCGGTTCGTGCCGGCGCGGTCCGAGGGCGGCGCGGTCAACATGGCCGATGCGTTCACGCGCGTGTCCGGCGGGATGGGCGTGGCGCTGTCGTCCACCGGCACCGCGGCCGGCAACACCTGCGGCGCGATGGTCGAGGCCGAAACCGCCGGCACGCCGATGCTGCACATCACCGGCCAGATCGAGCTGCCGTATCTCGACAAGAGCCGCGGCTACATTCACGAGGCGCGCGACCAGCTCGGCATGCTGCGCGCGGTGTCGAAAGCCGCGTACCGCGTGTGGTCGGCCGACACGCTCGCCGGCACCATGCGCGAGGCGATCCGCGTCGCGCGCACGCCGCCGACCGGACCGGTGTCGGTCGAGATCCCGATCGACATCCAGGAAGGCGCGATGACGTGGCCGGCCGATCTCGAGCCGCTGCCGGTGCACGCGCCGGAGCCGGCCGCGGACGCGCTGGATGCGCTCGCCCGCGCGCTCGAGGGGAAGCGCCGACCGCTGTTGTGGCTCGGCGGCGGCGCGCGCGGCGCGGCCGAGGAGGTTGCGCGGCTGGTCGAGCGCGGCTTTGGCGTTGTGTCGTCGGTGCAGGGCCGCGGCATCGTGCCGGAGGATCACCCGCAGACGCTTGGCGCATTCAATGCGACCCCGGAGATCGAGCAGTTCTACGCGACCTGCGATGCGATGCTGGTGGTGGGCTCGCGGCTGCGCGGCAACGAGACGCTGCGCTACACGCTCAAGCTGCCGCGGCCGCTATATCAGATCGACGCCGACCCGACGCAGCAGGGCCGCGCCTACACCGCGGACCTGTTCGTCGCGGGCGATGCGGCAAAATCACTCGCCGTGCTCGCCGAGCGGCTCGCCGGCAAAATCAAGATCGACCCGAAATTCGCAGCCGACCTCGCCGCGGCGCGCAAAGCCGCCGAGGCCAGCTTGCGCGCCGGGCTGGGGCCATACGCGGAACTGGTCGATGCGCTGCACGCCGCGATGCCGCGCGGCTCGGTCTGGGTGCGCGACGTGACGGTGTCGAACTCGACCTGGGGCAACCGCATGCTGCGGGTGCACGGGCCGCGCGACGGCGTGCATGCGCTGGGCGGCGGCATCGGGCAGGGCGTGCCGATGGCGATCGGCGCCGCGCTCGCCGCGGACGAGCGCAAGACCGTGGTGCTCGCGGGCGATGGCGGGCTGCACGTGTCGCTCGGCGAGCTGGCGACGCTGGTGCAGGAGAAGCCGAACGTCACGCTCATCGTGATGAACGATCGCGGCTACGGCGTGATCCGCAACATCCAGGACGCGAAATTCGACGGCCGGCGCTATTTCGTCGATCTGCATACGCCCGACATGGGCGAGCTCGCGCGCACGCTGGGGCTGCAGTTCTTCCGCGCCAAATCGACCGGCGAAATCCCCTCCGCGGTGAAAGCGGCGGTGGCGCATCGCGGGCCGGCGCTGTTGGAGATCGACATGAACGCGATCGGGCCGTTTGCGGCAAAATTCGCGGGCCCGCCGGTCCGCAAGTCCTGATGGACGTGCTCCTGATCGGCTACGGCGCGATCGCGCGCGAGGTGATGCGGCGCATCGCGCCGGACGAGCCGGCGAAGATTCGCTGGCTCCTGGTGCGGTCGAGTGCGCCGAAGGACAACGGCGGGCCCGAGGTAATCCATTCGCTGGATGAGCTGCGCGGCACGCCTGCGCTCGCGATCGAAGCTGCGGGCCATGCCGGCGTGGTGCAGCACGGCGCGGCGATCCTGGAGCGCGGCATCGATCTCGCGGTGATCTCGATCGGCGCGCTGGCCGACCAGAGGCTTTACGACACGCTGGCGGATGCGGCGCGCGCGGGGAAATCCAAGCTGCTGCTGCCGGCCGGCGCGATCGGCGGCGCCGATGCGCTGGCGGCCGCGCGCATCGGCGGGCTCGATCGCGTGCTGTACACCTCGCGCAAGCCGCCGCGCGCCTGGAAGGGAACGCCGGGCGAAAAAATCGCCGATCTCGACGCGCTGAAGGCGCCGGCGACGCTGTACCAAGGCAACGCGCGGGAGGCGGCGACCTTGTATCCGCAGAACGCGAACGTCGCTGCCACCATCGCGCTCGCCGGCATCGGGTTCGAGAAGACGCAGGTGAAGCTGGTCGCCGACCCGGCGGCTGACGGCAACATCCATCACATCGCGGCGGCCGGCGGCTTCGGCAGCTTCACGGTGGAGATGCGGGGCAAGCCATTGCCCGAGAATCCGAAATCGTCCACGCTGGCGGCGCTGTCGCTGGTGCGCGCGATCAAGAACCGCGCATCGTGCATCGAAATTTGACGGGAGGCGGACCATGCAGCCCATCCTGATCGGCGGCGAATGGCGGCAAGGCGCGGGCGCGCCGATCGTCTCGACCTATCCGGCCGACGGCAGCGTGAACGCCGAGGTGTCGTCGGCGACGCCGGAGGATGTCGATCGCGCGGTGCGCGCCGGTGCGAAAGCCGCTTCCGATCCGGCGTGGCGCGATCTGAAGCCGCACGAGCGCGCGCGATTCCTGTACCGCATCGCGGATATGATCGCGGCGCGCGCCGAAGACCTGGCAAAACTTCAGACCCGCGACAACGGCAAGCCGATCGGCGAGACCCGCGCGCTGGTGGCCTCCGCCTCCGGCACGTTCCGCTATTTCGGCGCGGTGTGCGAAACCATGGAGGACACGATCACGCCGTCGCGCGGGCCGTTCATCACCATGAGCGTGCACGAGCCCATGGGCGTGGTCGCCGCCATCACGCCGTGGAACTCCCCCATCGCATCGGACGCGCAGAAGCTCGCGCCGGCGCTGGCCGGCGGCAATGCGGTGATGCTGAAGCCGTCGCACGTGACGCCGCTGGTCGCGCTCGAGCTCGGGCGCATCTGCCTCGAAGCGGGGCTTCCGCCCGGCCTGGTCAGCATTCTGCCGGGAAGCGGCGGCGTGGTCGGCGATGCGATGGTCCGCCATCCGCTGGTCAAGAAGGTAGCGTTCACCGGCGGTACCACCACGGGGCGCGAGATCGCGCGCATCGCGGCGGAGAAGCTGATGCCGGTGTCGCTCGAATTGGGCGGCAAATCGCCGACCATCGTGTTTGCCGATGCCGATCTCGACCACGCGGTGAACGGGGTGATCTTCGGGATCTTCTCCTCGTCGGGGGAATCCTGCATCGCCGGGTCGCGCCTGTTCGTCGAGCGCAAGATCTACGACGCGTTCCTCGACAAGCTGGTCGCCAAGACCCGCGCGCTCAAGGTCGGCGATCCGGTCGATCCGGCGACCCACATGGGTCCGCTGGTGAGCCAGGATCACCGCAAGCGCATCGAGGGCTATGTCGATCTCGGGCGCAAGGAAGGCGGCGAGGTCCTGTGCGGCGGCATGCGTCCGGCGGGGAAAGCGCTGGAGAAGGGCAGCTTTTATCTGCCCACCGTGTTTGCTGGGCTCAACAACCGCGCGCGCATCAGCCAGGAGGAGATCTTCGGACCGGTGCTGATCGTGATCCCGTTCGACAACGAGGACGATCTGATCTCCCAGGCCAACGACACCGTCTATGGGCTCGCCTGCGGCATCTGGTCGACCAACTTCAAGCGCGCCTGGCGCGTGGCGCGGCGGATCGAGGCGGGGACGGTCTGGATCAACACCTACAAGCTGTTTTCGATATCGACGCCATTCGGCGGCTTCAAGGAAAGCGGCCTCGGGCGCGAGAAGGGGCGCGCCGGCATGCTGCAATACATGAACCAGAAATCGCTGTATTGGGGCA
>Ga0209640_10002804_pt1 | contig 15223 bp, 8 predicted proteins | sample RifCSP10_1_FD_184018 | JGI IMG/M metagenome (GOLD analysis project Ga0209640, IMG submission 184018) | Soil microbial communities from Rifle, Colorado - Rifle CSP2_sed 10_1 (SPAdes) (version 2) | ecosystem: Environmental > Terrestrial > Deep subsurface > Rock core/Sediment | place: Rifle...
GTGACCCAGTTCACGGCCATGCAGGAACAGCTGCGCCGCGCCCGGACCATGGAGGTGATGGGCTCATTGGTCGCGGGGGTGGCCCACGAGGTCCGCAACCCGCTCTTCAGCATCACGGCCACCCTCGACGCCCTCGAGGGAGAGCTCGGTCCGAAGCCCGAGTTCGCCGAGTACGCGACCCTTCTACGCTCCCAGGTGGGCCGCCTCACCCAGCTCATGCGCGATCTCCTGGACTACGGCAAGCCCTCGGTTCTCCACCGCGGTCCCGCCCGCCTCCGCGACGTGGTGAGGCGGGCCATTCGGTCCTGCGCGGCCCTCTGCCGCGACCGACAGGTCCAGGTGGAGGCCGATGTTCCCGAGGACTTGCCCGTCATCGAGGTCGACGGCGTGGGTGTCGAGCAAGCCCTGCAGAACCTGGTGGCCAACGCGGTCCAGCATTCGCCCCGCGGATCAGCGGTGCACGTGAAGGGCTCCCTGGACGCCACGGGCGAGAAACCACGGATCCGGTGCACGGTGGACGACGAGGGACCGGGCCTGCCTGGGGGCGACACCGCCCGCATCTTCGAGCCCTTCTTCAGCCGCCGGAAGGGCGGCACCGGCCTGGGCCTGTCCATCGTCCAGCGGGTCGCCGAGGCGCACGGCGGGGATGTCACCGCGGAGAGCCGGCCGGGCTCGGGCGCGCGCTTCACCCTGGTGCTCCCGGTCGCGGGAGGCCACGATGCCTGAGGGCCGGATCCTGATCGTCGATGACGAGGAAGACGTGCGTCTCCCGCTCCGTCGTTTCCTGGCCGCCAAGGGCTACGAGGTCCTGGAGGCGGAGGGCGCCGCGACGGCGCAGGACTGCGCGACGAAGCAGTCGCTGGATGCGGCCATCGTGGACTTCTCGCTCCCGGACGGGAACGGCCTCGACGTGCTCCGGGCGCTCAAGGGCCAGGACGCCTCCCTGCCCGTGGTCCTTCTCACGGCGCACGGGACCATCGACCTCGCCGTCAAGGCCGTCAAGGAAGGGGCGGAGCAGTTCCTGACGAAGCCGGTCGAGCTCCCGGCGCTACTGGTCATCCTCGAGCGCGCGCTCGAGAACCGTCGGATGAGACGGGTGTCGCTGGTGGGGAAGTCGGCGCGCGCGCGGCAGGCCGTCGACCCCTTCTTCGGCGAGAGCCCGGCCATCCGCAAGCTCGCCGCCCAGGCGGCGAAGGTCGTCGCGTCGTCGATACCCGTCCTCGTACAAGGAGAGACGGGGACGGGGAAGGGCGTCCTGGCCCGCTGGCTGTGCCGGAACGGCCCCCGGGCCGACGACCCCTTCGTGGACCTGAACTGCGCGGGCCTGGCCCGTGAGCTGCTCGAGAGCGAGCTCTTCGGCCACGAGAAGGGGGCGTTCACGGGAGCGGTGGCGGCCAAGCCCGGGCTCCTGGAAATGGCCCACCGGGGCACGCTCTTCCTCGACGAGATCGGCGACCTGGAGCTCCAGGTGCAGGCCAAGCTCCTGAAGGTCGTGGAGGACCTCCGCTTCCGTCGGCTGGGCGACGTGCGCGACCGCCAGGTCGACGTGCGTCTCGTCGCCGCCACGCACCGCGACCTGAGCCGGCTCGTGCAGGAGCAGAAGTTCCGCGAGGACCTCTACTACCGGATCAGCGCGATGCCGCTCGTCGTGCCCCCGCTGCGCGAGCGGGGCGACGACGTGGTCCTCCTCGCCCGGCGCCTCGTCGAGCGCATCTCCGCGGAGCTGGGCCGGCCCGGTGTCCGCCTCTCCCCCGAGACCGAGCACGCGCTCGCCGTGCACGCGTGGCCGGGCAACGTCCGCCAGCTCAGGAACGTACTCGAGCGGGCGATCCTGCTCAGCGACCATCCGGTCCTGCGCGAGGAGGACGTGGGCGACGCCCTCGCGGCGGGCCCCGGTGCGGTGGGCGCGAGCCCTCCGAGCCCACGCCTGAGCCTCGCGGAAGCGGAACGGCGCCACATCGAAAGCGTGCTGCGCGCGGAAGGCGGCGCGGTGCCGCGCGCCGCGGAGATCCTGGGCCTCTCCCGGAGCGCGCTCTACGAGAAGATAAAGAAGCATGGCCTCGCCCGGCGTTGAAGAGGGTCCGAGGTCAACCCTCTTCAGCGCCGCTACGTTGTTGAGCTATCTTCTCGAAACCATCGGGTAGGATGCCGCGTTCGTTCTAACGGGAGATTGCGACTCTCATCGCAACCAGCCGGGCGGCACCCCGGCCTTGCGAGCCTCCTCCTCCAGGTTGGCGAGCGCCTTCTCCGCGGCCTCGAGCCACCGCTTGGCCGTAGCGGTCTTGCCCTGGAGCTCCTCGATCGACCTGATGACGGGCCGGTCCTTTTCGTCGACCAGGATCTCGCCCGGTACCAGCGTGTAGCTGTTCCAGTACTCGTACACCTTCCGCGCGTCCTCGATCCGCTTCTTGGCCTGGGCCATCCGGGCCCGCCACGCCGATTCGCTTCCGGCACCGCGCGAGGACGACCCGGTCGATCCTGACCCGGTCGGCGCTGACCCGGCCAACTCAGACGCGGTCAACGGAGGCCCGGTCGACTCTGACCCGGCCCGCGGCGACGTGGGCGCGTATCTCGACCTCGAACCGGTCTTGGCGGGAGGCTTGTCTGGATCGTTGGCCAGCGGTGGCGCGTCCTTGACGTCCTCCTGGGTGTACGACTTGGCCTTCACCCCCGCCTTGGCGTTCTTCTCGCGCGCCTCCTTCGCCTTTCGCGCCGCCTCGGCCATGGTCTCGCCGGCCGCCAGCGCCGGGCAAAGCACGAGAACCGCCGCCAGCCCCATCCACCTCATTCGTGTCCTCCAGCACCCTTCGGCGACCTTGAACGCTCACGGCCATCCGGGCTAGACTCGTTTGGAGTCGCAGGGCGCTTAACTCAGCGGTAGAGTGCCACCTTCACACGGTGGAAGTCGCAGGTTCGAATCCTGCAGCGCCCACCATCCATCAGAATCCACGCCCCCGCTCAGCCGGCGGATGAGCCGCAGGCCTCGCGGAGTATTCGACGACCTGGAGCCTTTGGTTCCCGCGGGCATGGTCGAGTGTATCCTCGGGGACGTCCAAGGAAAGAGCAAGATGCGGGACGAGACCCGGCCCGGCGTGGGCAGGGGGGGACCGACGGTTGCGTCCCGGCCTCGCTATTTGACCGGCCCGAACGAGCGTTCGAACAGAGCTCCGATCGCCTTGCGCCCCTCGTCGTTGAGGTTGCGCGTCCCGGTGGCCGCGAAGGGCCGCTCCGGGATGACGGGCGTGTCCGGGGCCCAATGGCCGTCCTTCCACGTGAACCAGCCGTGGCGAGCCTGGTCGAAGACACTCACCGGCCGGTTGAAGAACTTGGCGAGCTCGACGCCCCAGCCGGTGCCACCCTGCACGGTGTCGTCGCCCTGGATCCAACCCACCGCGAAGACGGCGTACGAGCGCGACACCATCTGGAAGATCAGCTGGCAGACCGTGCGGATCTGCTCGATGGAGGTGTAAGTCCGTCCCATCCGCTTGGAGACGATCTCCATGCTGACGTCGCCCTTGAGAAGCTCGGCCGGGGAGAGCACCTCGACCTCCTTGCTGTACTCCATCACGTGGCCTTCGTAGGACAAGGTCACCTGCCGCACTCCCCACTTCTCCGCCGAGCGGCCGAACTCCGCCTCGGTTCCCTTGTGGCCGCCGCTGTAGAGGATGGACTGGTTGCGGTCGCTCATGGGCGCTTTTCTCCCGGTCGTTGAACGAGCGAGGATATCCGCCGCCACGGGGGCGGCGCAAGCGATCAGGCGACGCGCGACTCGATCGACGCCCGGGCGATCCGGCCCTAACCTCGCCGCGCGCCCGCGGCGCGGAGGCCCGCCCAGGCTCGTGTGAAGAAGGGCGCGAGCGCGTTCCGGAAGCCGTGCTCCTCGGCCTCGGCGAAGAGCGAGTAGGCCACCGGCGTCACCAGGAGCGTGGGCAGCAGGCAGAGCATCTGGCCGCCGATGATGGTCACCGCCACCGCGGAGCGCTGGGCGGCGCCCGCTCCCATCCCGAGCGCGGTGGGGATGAGGCCGGCCACGATGGAGAGCGTCGTCATGAGAATGGGCCGGAGGCGCACGTGGTTGGCCTCTACGATGGCCTCGCGCAGGGGCACGCCTTGCGCCCGGAGCTTGTTCGTGTAGTCCACCTGGAGGATGCCGTTCTTCTTCACGATCCCGAGGAGGAGCAGCACGCCGAGCGCGCTCCAGAGGTTCAAGGTGCGCCCCGTGATCCAGAGGGAGAAGAGCGCGAAGGGGATGGAGAGGGGCAGGCTCAGCATGATGGTGAAGGGGTGCAGGAAGCTGTCGAACTGCGCGGCCAGCACCATGTACATGAAGATGGAGGCGAGCAGGAACGCGATGATCAGGTTCCGCGTCGTTTCGTCGAGGATCTTGACGGCGCCCGTGAAGCGGAAGGTGTAGCCCTCGGGAAGCCCGGTCGCGCGCACCTCCTCGCCCACGGCGCGGGCCGCGGCGTCCAGGGGGAAGTCGGGCGCGTTGTTGCCGAAGACGCCCACCTGAAACTGGCGGTTGTAGCGCTCGATGCGCGTGGGGCCTACCCCTCGGGAGATGGTGGCCACGTTGTCGAGGCGCACCTGGCCCACCTTCGCGGAAGGGATCATGAGGCGCGACAGCACCTCGGGGTCCTTCTGCTGCTCGGGCAGGAGCTGGAGGGTCACGTCGTACTGCTCGTCGCCCTCCTTGTAGGTCGAGATCTGGTCCTCCCCCGCGATCATCAGCCGCACCGCGTTGCCCACGTCCGCCGCCCGCACCCCCAGGTCCGAGGCGCGCTGGCGGTCGATGCTCACCGTCATCTCGGGGCGGTTGAGGCTCACGCTGGTGTCCACGTCGAGGAGACCGGGGACCTTCCGGATGCGGGCCGCCGCGTCCTTGGAGATCCCCACCACGGTCTCGAAATCGGGGCCGAGGATGAGCGCGCGAATGGGGAAGAAGGTCTCGCCGCCGCCCAGGGCGGAGGGGATCACGACCCGGCTCCGGAGGTTGGGGTAGCCGGCGCAGATCTTCCGGGCCGCGTTGGCCGCGTCCTGGTTGGAGAAGTCCCGCTCCCCGAGGTCGGCGAGCTTCACGTAGACGTGGGCGTGGCTTCCGAGGCCCTCGTGGATGTAGGGGTTCACGAACTCGACGCCCTTCAAGGCCGCGACCTTCGTGGCGATGTCGGTGACGACGCGGGAGGTGGCGTCGAGCGACGTGCCCTCGGGCAGGTTCAGGAGGAGGCTCAGCTCGCCCTGATCGTCGGGGGGGATCCAGTCCCGGCCCACGAGCGCGTTCAGGGGAAAGGCCAGGAGGAAGATGGCGAGGGCCGTGGCCATCACCGCGCGGCGGTGGTCGAGCGCCCAGCCGAGCACCCTGCCGTAATGGCCGTCGATCCACGCGAAGAACGGCCAGTCCTTGGTGGCGTGGTGCGAGCCGCCGGCGGGAGTCGCGCGCAGCAGGCGGGAGCTGAGCATCGGGGTGAGGGTGAAGCTCACGAGCATGGAGACCATGATCGCGAAGGCCATGGTCCAGCCGAACTGGTTCACGTAGCGCCGCGCGTAGCCGCTCATGAAGGCGATGGGCAGGAAGATGATGACCAGGGAGAGCGTCGTGGCCATCACCGCGAGGGTGATCTCCTTCGTGGCCTCGATGGCGGCCCGCCGGGGCTCGAAGCGCTTCTCCTCCAGGTAGCGCACGATGTTCTCGAGCACCACGATCGCGTCGTCGATGACGATCCCCACGGCCAGGGTCAGGGCCAGGAGGGTCATGTTGTTGAGGGTGAAGTCCATCGCCTTCAGGAGGGTGAAGGTGGCGACGATGGAGGTGGGGATGGCCAGGGCCGCGATCACCACCGAGCGCGGGCTGCGGATGAAGAGGAACACGACCAGGCTGGCCAGGAGGCTGCCGAAGAGCAGGTGCTCTTCCAGGGAGGCGATGGACGCGTTGATGAAGACCGACTGGTCGCGGATGATGCGCAGGGTCAGCCCCGGGGGCAGCGTCTTCTCGATGCGGGCGATCTCGCGCTTGATGGTGTCGATGATCTTGACGGTGTTCGTCCCCGACTGACGGCGCACCTCCAGAGAGACCGCCTGCTTGCCCTCGAGCATGTTCCAGCTGCGCGGCTCGGCGAAGCTGTCTTCCACCCGCCCGAGGTCGCTCACTCGGACGGGGCTCCCCCCCACGTTCTTGACGATGATGTCGCCGAACTGGCTGACCGCGTCGAGCCGGCCCAGGGTCCGGATGCCGAGCTCCGCGTCTCCCCGCACGATGGTGCCGCCGGGGATCTCCACGTTCTCGGTCTCGATCGCGTGCTCGACGTCGATGATGGTGAGGCCGTACGCCGCGAGCTTGTCGGCGTCGGCGAAGACGCGGATCTGCCGGAGTCGGGCCCCGGTCAGGCTCACCTCGCCCACCCCGTCCACGGTCTCGAGGACGCGCTTGATCTCCTTGTCCGCGATCTCCGTCGTCTCCCGGAGGCTCTTGTCCCCCGCCACCACCAGGGTCAGCACGGGGTCGGCGTCGGGATCGGCCTTCTGGATGATGGGGGGCAGGATGGTGGGAGGGAGGCTGCGGAGCGCGCCCGCCACCTTCTCCCGCACGTCCTGGGCGGCGCTCTCGATCTCGCGCTCCAGGACGAACTGGCAGCGCAGGCGGGCGCTGCCCTCGCTGGCCATGGACGTCATCTCGTCCAGGCCGCTGATGGTGGAAAGCGCCTCCTCGAGGGGAAGCACGACCTGGGTCGTCACCTCCTCGGGCGTGGCTCCGGGCAGCCGCACGCTGATGTTGACGGTGGCGGGGTCGGCGCGCGGGAAGAGGTCGACGCCCAGCTCGCGGAACGAGAAGATCCCGAGCACCACCAGGAAGGTGATGAGCATGACCGCGAAGACGCCGCGCTTGACGCAGAGCTCGGCCAGGGTCACTTGAGCGCCTGCTCCGCCGTGGCCAGGGGCGCGCCGTCCCGCAGCTCGTCGCCCTCGAGCGCCACCGCCACGCGGTCGCCTTCCTCGAGCCCGTCCACGATCTCCGCCTCGTCTCCCTCGCGGCTGCCGAGCTTCACCTCGGTCTCGCGGAGCTTCTTCTGCTCGACCGCGTACACCTTGTAGACCCCGTAGAGGTAGCGGAGGGCCTCCTTGGGCACGAGGAGCGCCGTGTCCACGTGGCTCGAGGCGATGCTGGCCCGCGCGAAGAAGCCCGGCTTCAGCAGGCCCTCTTCGTTGGCGAGGAGGGCCTCGACCTCGAGGGAGCGAGTGTCCGATTCGACGGAGGGGCTCATGCGCGAGATCTTCCCCACAAAGGACCGGCCGGGGTACGCCTCCACCCGCACCTCGACGTCCTGGCCCACCGCCACCCAACCCGCCATCTTCTCGGGCACCTTGAGCCTCACCCGCACGGGGTCGGTGTCCACCACCACCATCACGGGGGTCTGGACCCGCACGTACTGTCCCGGGCTCACCATGCGCAGCTTGACCTGGCCCGCGAAGGGAGCACGGATCACGGTGTCCTCGAGCTTCTTGGCCGCGAGCGCAACCGAGGCGGAGCGCTGGGCGGCCTGGGCCTGGAGGTTCCGCACGCTCTGCACGGCCATGTCGTAGGCCGCGCGCGCCGCGTTGTAGCGGGCCTCGGCCTCGTCGAAGGTGCCGCGCGCGATGAGGCCTTCGGCGAACAGCTCCTTGGCCCGCTCGTACTTCTGCCCGGCGTCCGTGCGGTCGGCCTCGGCCTTCTTCACTTCGGCCGCGTCTTTGGGGTTCTTGAGCGCCCCGCTGCCCTCGGGCGACGCGAGCCGGGCCTCGATCTGCCGCAGGGCAGCCTGTTGCTCTTCGAGGGTGAGGCTCAGCTCGATGGGCTGGATCTTGACCAGAGCCCGGCCCCGAGCCACCGGGTCGCCCACGTCGACGTAGACCACGTCGACCCTTCCCTCCACCTCGGCGCTGACCGTCACCTCCTCGAAGGGGAAGAGCGAGCCCACGGAGTCCACGCGCCGCGCGACTTTGCGCGACGTGACCGGCACCACCCGCGCCTTGACCGGCTCGACCGCGCGTGCGGCGGCGTCGTTGGCCCGCCCCCCGGTGCAGCCCGCGCCGGCGCCGGCCAGGAGCAGGGCGGCCAGGAACGGGACGGCACGTCCGGCCTTTCGCACCCGCATCGGCTCCTCGACTCCGCGGCCGCCCGCGGCCCCGATTCCTGGAGTTTAGCGGTCCAGGCGGAGTTTCCGAAAGCACCCGGGTTAGAATGTTCGCACCATCCCCCGTGCGAGCCCCCCGGCGACCCTCCCCCCGCGAGCGAATCGAGGCATGACCACGACCACGCCGGCCCACCGGGGCTACAAGTACTTCGACCTCGTGATGGCCGCCTTCGTCACCATCCTCATCTGCTCCAACGTCATCGGGGCCGCCAAGGTGGCGCAGTTCGGCGACTTCAAGTTCGGGGCGGGCGTCCTCTTCTTCCCCATCAGCTACGTCTTCGGCGACGTCCTCACCGAGGTCTACGGCTATGCGCGCGCGCGCCGCGTGGTCTGGGCCGGCTTCTCGGCCCTCATCTTCGTCTCCCTGATGAGCGCGATCGTCCTCTGGTTCCCGCCCGCCGAGGGCTGGCCCAACCAGCCGGCCTACGAGGCCGTGTTCGGGGCCACCCCGCGGATCGTGTTCGCCTCTCTCATCGCGTACTTCTGCGGCGAGTTCTGCAACTCCTACGTGCTCGCGAAGATGAAGATCTGGACGCGAGGCCGGATGCTCTGGAGCCGCACCATCGGCTCGACCGTCGCCGGCGAGCTCGTGGACTCGCTGGTCTTCTACCCCCTGGCCTTTCTCGGAGCCTGGCCCACCCGGCTCGTGGTCACCGTGCTCTTCACCAACTACCTCCTCAAGGTCGGCTGGGAGGCCGCGATCACCCCCTTCACCTACAAGATCGTCAACTTCCTGAAGCGCGTCGAGCACGAGGACTACTTCGACCGCGACACCAACTTCACGCCGTTCTCGCTCGAAGCGTAGGGGCGTTGGCGCCGGCGGACGCCGAGGGCGCCGCCGAGCCCGCGAGCCCGCGCCACGTCGTTGACGCAACCGGGCCGAGGGCGTACTGTCCCGGGAAAGACGCCGAGGCGTCGGTCGGCCTCTCTTCCGGGCGCGCCAGAGGTCCGTAGGGGGTGGCTCTAGCGAAGACGGTAGGACTTCCCCCGCGCCGGCGTTTGACTCGATGACCTTGGGCCCGACGGCCATCCGTTTCCAGGGCTTCTCGATTCCCGGAGACGTCGACGTGCTCTACCGGAGCGACACGGTGGTGCCGCTCGAGCCGCAGGCCGTGCGCGTGCTCCGCTACCTGGCCGAGCACCGGACCCGGGTCGTCGGAAAGCAAGAGCTCCTGGAGAGGCTGTGGCCGGACGTCGCGACGACGGAAGCGGTCCTCAAGAAGGCGGTCTCGCAGATCCGGCGGGCCCTCGGGGACGACGCCGACGCCGGTCAGTTCATCCAGACCCTCCATCGCCGAGGCTATCGGTTCGTCGCGAGTTCGGAGGCTCGCTCCCCCGCGCCCTCATCGCCTCCAATCGAGTCCGCGGGGACGGAACCCGACTTCAGCCGCCTCGTCGGGCGTGAGCTCGAGCTCGGCGTTCTCCAAAGCGAGTTCCGGCGGGCCCTCGGCGGGGAGGGCCGCGCCGTCCTCCTCGCCGGCGAGCCCGGCATCGGGAAGACCCAGCTCGCGCGACACTTCATGGAGTGGGCCGGGGGGCGGGGGGCGATGACCCTCTACGCCCGTTTCTTCGAGTACGCGGGGAGCCGTCTCGCTCCCTTCGAGGTCTTCCTGGACCTGCTGCGCTCGGGGCTGGGCGGGCGGTCGCCCTACGCCGACCCCGCTTTCAACCTCCGCCTCCTGGCCCAGCTCCGCTGTGGCGTCAGCCTCCCGATCGAGCTGACGAGCACGTGGCCCGGGGAGGGGTCGAAGCAGGCCGGGGATGCGGCCGATCGCTTCCGCGCGGTCATGCCGATCGGCGACTGCCTGGTGCGGCTCTCCCGCTTTCAGCCCATCGTTCTCGTGCTGGACGACTTTCAGTGGGCGGCCGAGGGCGATCGCGACGTGGTCGGGTACGTGTTGCGGACGGCGGGCAGCCACCGGCTCCTGCTGGTCGCGGTCGCCAGGACCGAGGACGTCCGCGACCCGAGCCATCCCCTGTCGTCGTGGCTCGAGCGGCAAGCGGCCCAGCGGGCGTTCACGAGCCTCGACCTCTCGGCGTGGAGCGAGGACCAGTGCCGCGAGGCGGTCGAACGCCTGTTTGCGGGCCCGGGAGGACCACCCACCGTTCCCCCCGAGGACGTCCGGACCCTCTTCCAGGCCAGCGAGGGCAACCCGTATTTCCTGACCGAGATCCTCCGCCTCCTCGTTTCCGAACGCGTGGTCTGGCGTCCGCCCGGGGGAGTGAGGTGGCAGTGGCGGGGGCTCAGCGGCGTGCCCCTCCCGCACTCGCTGGTGATGGCGGCGAAGGCCCAGTTCGGGCGACTCCGCGGCGAGGTGCTGGAGCTCCTGGAACAGGCCGCGGTCATCGGCGACGAGTTCACGGTCGCCACCCTCGCCCGGCTCACGGGCCGCCCGCCGGACGACGTGGACCGGTTGCTCTCGGAAGCCGTCCGGATCGGCGTCCTCGCGGACCGGGAGCTTTCCGCGGCGGAGGACTATCGATTCCAGCACGCCCTGCTGCGGCGCGTGATCTACGACGGTCTCCCCGCTCGCCGCAAGCGGCTCCTCCACGCGGCCGCGGCCGAAGCGCTCGGGGCCGTCTACGGGGACGACCCGGACCGGGTGGCGGGTGCGATCGGAGCGCACTTCGAAGCCACCCAGGATCCCCGCCGGGCCTTCGCATGGAGCCTGCGGGCGGCGCGCGCGGCCCAGCGACGGTGGCGATGGCCCGATGCGGTGGTGTCCCTCGAACGCGCGGAAAGGTCCGCGGTCGCGTTGTCGCGAGACGCCGGCGAGGCTCTTCCCCCGGAGACCCGGCTCGAGCTTCTCCTCGGTCTCGGCGAGACCTACGGCTCGGTGGGTCGCCTGAAGGAAGCGCAAGGCATCCTCGCCCGCACCGTCGCTTTGGCGAAAAGGGAGGAGCGTCCTGCCATCCTGGCCGCGGCGATGGTGCAGCAGGCGGTCACCGAGTCTTCCCTCGGGCACTACCTGAGCGCCTGCCGCTCCTCGGAACGCGCGGCGCTGCTCTATCGTGAGCTGGGCGACCGCGAGGGAGTCGCGCAAGCGGTCCTCCAGCAGGCGAGCGCGGAGGTCGCCCTGGGGCGCTACGGAGCCGCCGCGCCCCGGGTGATCGAGCTTCTGAAGGACATCGATCCCGAAAGCCAGGTCGGGATGGCCTCCACCGCGACCCTGGGTTGGGCGCTCGCCCTGCAAGGCCGCTACTCCGACGCGGTGCCGGCCCTGGAACACGCCATCGCGGGGTACGAGCGCCTGCCCGACATCCGCCGGCGAGCGGTGGTGCTGCGACGCCTGCACTGGGTGAACCTGAGCCAGGGCCATTACGAAACCGCCATCGAGCTGGCCGAGAAGGCCCGCGACGACTTCCATCGAATGGACGACCTCCACGGCGAGGCCCGACTCATCATGGGCATCGGTCAGGCCCGGGTCGCCCAGGGGCTCTACGAAGAGGGGCTCGGCCTCCTGGGTCGTGCCTCGGAGATGGCGCGCTCCATCGGCGCCGGCCATTGCGAAGCGGAAACGCTGTGGCTCACCGGCCGCGCGCTCGTGGAGACGGGCCGCGTGGCGGAGGCGCTGGCCCTTCTCCGGCGCGCCCTCAGCCGGGTGGAGGAGATCGGAGACGACGACGACCGCTTTCGCGTCCTCACCGACTTCGCCCGCGCTTATCTCGCCGGCGGCGAGCCGGCGGAAGCCTTGGCCGCCGCCGACCAGGCCGCATCGCTCGCGCGTTCGCTGGGAAACCGGGACGGGCTCGCCCTCGCCCTCGTGGAGCGGTCGCGGGCCCTCTTGGCCGCAGGCCGGGGGCCGGAGGGGCTCGCCGAGGCGTTGGACGCGGTTGGCGCCCTCGACGACACCGGCTCCGGAGAGCGCTGGCGCGGATACTGGGCGCTGGGGCTCGCCCACCTCGCTCGGGACGAAGCCGACAGGGAGAAGGCCTGGGAGGAAGCCATCTCCGCCCTTCGTCGCGCCACCACCCTCCTGTCGGAGATGCGGGCGGAACTGGGCCCGAACGACCGCGAGCGACGCGCCCAGGTGACCGCCGCTCGGGCAGGTCCGGTCCGGGACCTCTTCCCGCTCCTGCGCGAGACGGATCGCCTGGCCGAGGCCCGCAGCGTCGCCGACGACTGGAACCTGGGGCAAGCGGCCTGGGGGTGAGAGCTACGACCCGCAGGTGAGCTTCGGGGTTTGCGCCTCCAGAGCTCCTTCCGTGGGCGCGCTCATCACCGACGTGTCGGTCAGAAGGTGCACGCTCCCGGTGCAGACGGCCGCGGAGACCATGTGCTCGGCCACCTCCTTGGCATGGGCCTTGAGATTGGGATCGTTCTCGTCGACGAACGCGTCCACGCACTGGCTGACGATCGCGTGGAGCTGGAGCGACATCTTCTCCTCGAAGTTCCAGATCCGACCGACGACGCTCGTCCCCTTGTAGGTCTGCTGAAGCGACTTCGGCGGGCAGAGGAACCCCAGATACTCGGAGGCGCAGGCCTTCTGGGCGGGGTCCAGCGCGGTCAACTGCGACACGTAGCCGGGGACGTTGGCGCAGACGTTCGCGGGCAAGGGCTTCATCCCCCGCAGGGAATCGCCGGAGCCATAGAGGCAGACCTCGCCCTGGGGCGCCGATCCGCCATCGAGGGGTTCCTGGCACGGCGGCGGGGGCGGGGGGTTCGGGGTGGGATCGGCCAGGCAAGCGGCCACGTCCTGGTCGAAGGTCGAGAAGTCGGCGCCTCCGGGCAGGTGGGAAAGGACCCTGGGCTTCGTCATGGAGTTGCCGTCTCGGGAGCCGGTGCCCACCCGAAGGATGAACCGGTCGTCGTGGGGAGCGATCCCTTCGGTGCTGTGCGATTCAGGCGCCTTGCTCAGGACCTCGAAGAGCTTCTTGTCGAAGTCGATGTCGTCGAACGGAAAGGGCAGGCTCAGGTGGAAATGCAGCTTGGCCTGAAGGCCCGTGAAGTCGAGGCTGGACTTGGCCGCACCCCGCACGCTGAGCGCGGTGATGGGGCGCATCCGGGGCTGCACCAGGGGCGAGGCGTTCGCGTCCTGGGCCATGAGCGCATCGCGGAGATGGTGTTCCTGGGTCACGGTGACGTTGAGGCCGCCCTCCACCAGGAGGTGGGTCTCGAACGGCCCGAAGTTGGCTTCGAGCCCGCCTCCGATCGTGCCGGTGAGGCTCGCGAAGGTGGCGCTGCCGACCTTGTGGTCGTCGTCGGTCAACGCCCGGAGATCGTGGGGACGCAGCACCGCGAGGAGGGGCTGCCGCCAGTAGGCGGTGGTCTTTCCCTCCGGGAGGGCCTGCCACTGCCAGGAAGGGCCGGTCCCCACCTCGCGAAAGAAGCCAAAGCGCCAAGGGCCGTCGTGGTAGTGGACGGGCGGTGGGTAGCCGTCCAACGGCGCGGAGAACGGGTTTGCGAGCAGCCAGCCCTTGCGCGGCGGCTTGGGCCAGACCGCCAGCAGCCCCTCGGCCTGGATCAATCGGTCGTCAGATAGTGGATCGGCGGAGAGGGGAACCGGCACCCGGAAGGCGCCGACGTCGTATTGGAACTCGAGACCCACGAAGACCTCCGCGGGCCCCAGCTTGAGCAGGGGGATGCGGACCGGCCCGTAACCGAAGTGACGCTCGGCGGAGAGGATCGCGTCGGTATGGGTGACGGTGCGGTACTCCTTGCTGTAGAGCGTGACGAATTGAGGGTTGGTAATGGTCCCGAGGTAGACCGGGCGCTTCTCGGCCGCGGTCTGCACCTCGGTGTCGCCCGTGACCAGGACCATCGGCACCCGCACCTCGTCGATGGGCGGCAGGCCGAGGCCGCGGATGGCATAGAGGGTGTTGCCGAAGAAGAGCGGGATGGCGAAGCCCTGCGCGCCGTCGCTCGGGGCCGCGCCGTCGGGCGAGCTCTCGCAGTGCGGGTGGTCGAGGAGGCCGCCGGTGCACCGCTCGGGCCCGTCCAGGACGACGGTGGAACGAAGGACCATGAGATCGATCTTCTGGCCCAGCAAGTTGAAGGAGAACGCGGTTCGCTCTCCGAGGGTGGGAACGCTGTTCCCCTGCTCGAACCGGGCCCTTCGGGCCGCGCAGTAGAGGCGGGCGCCCCGCTGGCGGATGTCCTGGAAGCCGAAGAAGTCGGGATAGAGGTACTTCGTCTCGGGCTTGAAGATCTGCGCTCCTCCGCTCCACTGGCTGCGCAGCCACCGGGCGCGAACGGGCCGGAAGCCGAGGAACCGGTCCACCCGGGATGTCGCAGCGAGGGGCTTGCCTTGGTCCCCCAGGAAGGCCTTGAGCTTGCCGAAGGCGTCGAACAGGCCGCCGATCGTGCCCCCCTCGAACTCTTCCTGATGGTCGTGTGCCGCCCCCAGCATGCCCTCGACGTAGCCCGTGAACGCAGGGGCGGCCGAGTACTTCGGCGCGGCCGCCAGGGCGGGATCGAAGAGCTCCTTCCAGGCCGTCTCGTCCGGAGCTTGATCGCCAGTCCAGACCGTCTGGGAGGCGAGATCCGGGCCCCAGGTGAAGCTCCCCTCGTGAACCACGAAGGGGCTCGTCGAGCTCTTGGGCGGCTGGGGGAAAGCGCCGGTCACGCCCAGCGACGGCATGGAGGTCTCGTCGGACGGGCCGGTCGAAACCGGCTGGCTGTCGACGATCAGCGGCTGGGGAGCGACGGCTTCGTCCGGTTTCGGCTGCTCCCCGCTCGAAACGACTGAGCCCGCGATGAACGCCTGGACCACGAAGACGAAGGCCAACCATCTGCGATCCACCCAAGGACGCACGGGACGATCCCTCCTCCGGCGGCGACCGGGCTCGAATCCTGGTCACCGGCGGCCCGCGACCTCAACCACCCAACGGGGGAAGCGTCACGACCGACGAGGGCCGTGGGGCTGCCACCATGGTCAAGGACAACGTGGGGCCTGCGCCCCCGAAAGTCGTCCCGGGCCGGTGACCTTCTCGTGACGGTTCGGTCCGGGACCAGGGATCGAGGGTAGACTCCAGGGGATGGCGGCAAGCGACTCGCTCGTGGCGCTTCTTCGCGAGCTCAGCCAGCTCACCGTCCTGGAGGAGGGATCGCCGAA
>Ga0209640_10002806_pt1 | contig 15214 bp, 11 predicted proteins | sample RifCSP10_1_FD_184018 | JGI IMG/M metagenome (GOLD analysis project Ga0209640, IMG submission 184018) | Soil microbial communities from Rifle, Colorado - Rifle CSP2_sed 10_1 (SPAdes) (version 2) | ecosystem: Environmental > Terrestrial > Deep subsurface > Rock core/Sediment | place: Rifle...
CCCCATTTTGCTGGCAAAGTTGCTCGGCAAGCGTATTCTCACTGCCGCGCTGGGAGATTATTCGCGTAAAGCCAAAATGAATTATGGGAATTTTTTCGCGTTCTTGACCGGCCGCCTTGCCCGCTTCAACTACCACTTTTCGGATGGCATTATCGTGGAAAGCTTCCGTCTGTCCGGCTGCAAAGATCTGCTTCCTTATCGTTCGAAACTGCTTAACGGCGCCCTGTTTCTCGAGCATCCCGAATTTTATAGAAATAACCACCCGGTAGAAGAACGCCAGGATCTCGTCGGCTTCATCGGCCGCTTCGTCGCCGAGAAAGGCATTCTGGATTTTCTGGATGCCATTCCCCTTATTCTGGATAAAAACCCGGCTCTCCGGTTTTTGATCATCGGCGCCGGGATATTGGATGCGCAAGTTGGCAAAATCTTGAGCGATGCCCCTTGGGCTGAACGCGTGACCAGGCTTGCCTGGGTCGACCACGCGAAGATACCGGGCTATTTGAGTTCCTTGAAATTGCTCGTCGTGCCATCTTATGATGAAGGGCTCCCCAACCTGATTTTGGAGGCCATGGGCTGCGGTACGCCCGTCCTGGCCTCCACTGCCGGTGGAATTCCCGACCTCATTAGCCATCACAATACCGGTTTCGTTCTCGAAAGCATCTGCCCGCAGGAAATCGCCGCGGCCGTTTTGGCTGCCCTCCGCTGTCCAAGCCTCCCCGAGATCTCCCGCAATGCCCGCGCCCTCGTCGATCAAAACTATACCTTGTCAGCAGCTCGCTCTCGTTTTAGTGCTATCCTGGATGAGATCTTGCCGTGAATCACCCTCTGTCCATTCCGGTCTCGAGGTTCGCCACGCTCAGCGCCGCCGTGGCCCTATCCGGCGCCGCCTGGGTCGCCGCTGGCCATCCTGGCTCCGGCGCTTACGAAGTCAGCCTGTACCGCGCCTATCCCGCCGCCTTCTGGGTTTGCATCTTTTCAACTATCCTCCTCGGGCAGCTCGCCGCCTGGCTGGAGATCTTCTTCGTCCGGAAATCCTATGGCTGGCTCTACCCCCTCTGCCTGGTCCTGCTCGCCAACCTCCTCGTCCTATCCCTCCCCGCCCTGCGCCATTACGCCTTCGTCACGCAGTGGGATGACGTCAACCACTTCGCCCAATCCCTCACCATTCTCGACTCCCACCGTCCCGATCCCGCCGACTTCTACCCCGCTGCCCACCTCCTGGTCGCCGCCTTCTCCCGCCTCGCCGGCCTGGATCTGCACGCCGCCCTGCTGCTTTTCTCCCCAATCTTTTACCTCGTTTACCTGGCGAACATGGCTTTTGTCGCCTGTTTGGTCGATGAACGTCCGGGTGCCAGGGGCTTTATCCTATCCTTTTCCCTCCCGTTGGGCTATGCCACCTTCAGTTCGATCTTTCGCCCCGTCATCTTCTCGGTTTACCTGCTGCCGCTGCTGTTCGGCTGGCTATACAAGACTCGCCTGCTAAAAGCCTCCTGGGTAGACTCCCTGCCCTTCCTCTTGATCCTGATTTTTCTTCCCTTCCTGCATCCCTGGGCCGTCCTCACCGCCGCCCTCCTGCTCCTCGCCCTATCCCTCGCCCGGCTCCTGTCTCTCCCTTTCGCGCCCTCCGTCTCAGAAAACTCCATGTTCCTTGATCAGCATTCCTCCCTGCCCGGGCAACTTACAGACTCCTCGCAATTCACAATTCGCAATTCACCGCTCGCAAGCACCACTCTCCCTCGCACCCCCGCTCCTGAGCGACCCCCTGCGTCGCCGCTCCCCAGCACTCCTCCCCTCGCCCTCCTCTCCGTCATCTGGCTCACCTGGTTCAGCAGTTTCGAAATCTTCGCGCCCTCCCTTCGCCGCGTTCTGAATTCGTTCACCCTCGCCATCACCGCCGAACACTCCCTCTCCGACTACCTGGATAAAACCCAACGCATCCAGATGCCTCCGGGCAAAATCGTCTCGCTCATCGTTTTCAATTATGGCCCGGCGATCTTACTCCTCGCCCTGGCCGCTGTCGCCATAATCGGGGTGATCAATGGCTTCGCCCGAAAAAAGCACCACGTTTCCCTGGATCTTCTTGCTCTCTCCGTTTTTACCCTGGCTTTGTCTTCCTTCGCCGGATTGACCCTGTGCCGCGACCTGATCGCCGAAGGGCCGCTGCGGCTCACCAATTTTGTTCTGGCGCTGTTTCCACTGGTGGCCGGCAGGTTCTTTTACGCCCGCGCTTTCTACTCTCCTGGAGGTCGTTTGCGTACCCCAGCCTATCATCCGCTCATCCGGTTTTCGCTCTTCCTGGCTTTAGCCATCGCCTCCGTGATCGGCGGATTGAGCGTCCACTATTCACCGCTGGCCGGCCAGCCCAGCCAGGCCTTCACCTTCGCCGAGCAAGCTGGCGTCCACTTCCTCCTGGAAAACAGCCTCCCCGACGATAAAGCCATCTACTCCCCCTTCGGCGGCAGCTTTATCCTTTCCTCCGCCATGAACAGCCGTGACCTCGCCCAGCTCCGCCAATCGCAACCCCGCTGGTGGATTCAGCCCGCCCCCGACCACTTCGACCTGGCCGGCTTTGCCAACCCCGGCTACCTCTTCGTCACCGCGCCCGAATACGCCTACTATCACCACGTCTGGCCGGCCGGCGGTCGCCTCACCCTCGCTGATTTCCAGTCCCTCGTTAACGACCCCACCTGGCACCAGCTCTACCACTCCGGCGACTTCACCCTCTGGCGCAAAGCTGCTGAGTAACTCGGAAGGATCTATCTACCAATGGCTGTTTCGACAAAGTCCTTTAGCGGAGGGCAAGCATTATGCGACGCAACCAATTGATGCTCTACGTCCATTTGATCTGGTCTACCTGGGACCGCCAGGCTTACATCTCGCAAGGTATCGAGCGTCGTCTATACCGCAATATTGAAAGCCAGGCGCGCAAATTGGGGTGCACCGTCTTAGCCCTGAATGGCACCTGCGACCATGTTCATCTGGTCGTTGAGCTGCCCGCTACTCTCACCGTCGCCGACCTCGTCAAACAGGTCAAAGGCGGCTCCTCACACTTCTTCAACCACACCTTGCAGCCGGCAGCCCCCTTCAAGTGGCAAGGTATATATGGCGCCTTCACCATAAGTCGGTGGGACCTGGAAAAAATCATCCTCTACGTGAAGAGACAAAAAGAACACCACCACCAACAAGAAAACCTCGTGGCCGATTGGGAGAGGCCTTTCGAAGAAATCCCCACCCCCTAAACTCGCCCACGCAGGTGGGCGACCGGCTTCAGCCCCCAACAGCGGTTTCAACCGCGCTCTTCTCTATCCAGCGCATGTACCTCGACCTACTCTTCCTGCTCGCCGCCCTTCTCCTTAATGCGGCCGGCCTCCTCCTCTTCCCCGGCTCCCCATTGCTTCTTCCTCTAGGCGCCATCAGCCTCTTCTTCGCCCCCGGCTACCTCCTCCTCGCCGCCCTCTATCCCGATCCGCGCAGCCTCCCTCCCCCGCAAAGATTCCTGGGCGCTTTCGGCCTCAGCGTGGTCGTCTCCAGCCTTCTGCTGCTGCTCGTCGCCTACACCGCCGGCTTCACCATCCGTTCAGCCTTCATCGCCCTGCTGGCCTGGGCCCTCCCCCTCTCCCTCCTTACCGCCCTCCGCCGCCGCAGTATCTACTCTCCGCGACCCACATTCCTTCTTTCACTATTCTTCCGATCAACTCGTTTCACCTCCACGCACTTCGCAATTCGCAATTCCCAATCCGCCGCTCCCCTGCCCCCTGGCGACGTTCTCCGTCGCCGCTCCCCACTAAGCGTAGCGACGCTCTCCGCTGCCGCTCCCCAGCTCCTCATCTCCCTCATCCTCTTCTTATCCCTCGCACGCCTCATCGCTGCCTTCACGACCGCCACCCCCCAATTCACCGAATTCTACATCCTCGGTCCGGGCGGCCTTCTCGGCGACCTGCCTGAGCGAGTCCAGCCCGGTGCGGCCCCCGAAATATTCGTCGGCATCGCCAACCACGAAGGCCGTCCGGTCGACTACCAGGTTCAAATCCAGGTCTCAGGCCTTCCTGCCCCCAGGCGACGATCGCCGTCGCCACTCACCACCCTTTCCCTTCAAGATGGCGGATCCTGGGAGGAAAAAATCTCCTTGCCCCGCCTGCCCGATCTGGATCGCCGCAAGATAACCCTGACTCTGCACAAAGACGCTGATCCCTCCCCTTACCGCACCGTTTACCTCTGGCTCAGCGGCGCCTACCCCAACACCGCCATGGCTCAGCCAGCGGCCTCCACCTTCCTTAACAAAAAGCCTGCCACCCTGGATCCCGCAATTCCGACTCCCGACGCTAATCCGGTACCTGCCTGGCCCGCCGCCGGTCTCCCCACCTGGCTTGCCAACGCTGCCATGGCCGTCCTGGTAGCCCTGCTGGCAACCAAAGAGCTCGCAAATGCCTCCGAGGACCCCCGTCACCACCGGCTCAGCCGCTGCTTGAACCTTCCCATCCTGCCTCTCTTCATGCTCTTCGCTCTCATCATCTTCACCCGGCTCGCTGCAGCACTGCGCTGAATCGAATTTGCTGTCCAAGAGAAGGCTTCACCTTTATAATAAAGTCATCAATTACTGTTAATTCTGGCTGGTAAGCAGGTTGTTCTTGATTCAGACATGATCAAGAAGGATTAGGAGATCGTCATGGCTGTGGGGACCCGACTAATTACGATTGAAGAGCTGGAAAAAATGCCTCAGACCGATGCGCGCGTCGAACTCGTGGAAGGGGAAATCATCAAAATGCCACCAGCCGGACACGAACATGGAGAGATCGCAGGGAATATTTTCGCTGCGATGCATGCTTTCATTCGAAAGAATAAATTAGGGAAAGTTTATGCAGCTGAGACCGGTTTTATCTTACACCGGAATCCCGACACAGTGCGCGCCCCGGATGCCGCCTTTGTGACTGCCGAACGCGCCAAAGAAACGGAAGGCAACGAAGGCTTCTTCCCAGGTCCTCCCGATCTTGCCGTAGAAGTCATTTCTCCCAACGACAGCGATGAAGATGTGGAGGCCAAAGTTCTCGATTACCTGCAGGCCGGCACCCGCCTTCTCTGGATCATCCGGCCGCGCACCCGCACGATAACCGTCTACCGCTCCCGCCAGGACATCCGCCTGCTCACCGCAGAAGATACTCTCGACGGCGCCGACGTCCTACCCGGTTTTTCCGTCCCGGTCAGAGAATTATTCTAATCCCAGCTCAGGCCAGGAATTTCGAGTTTAGCGCTCTGCACCGGCGCACCACCTCTCCAATCACCCAACTCCCCCGCGCCAAAATCATGCCGGGGGATTTTCTCATTAATCCCATACCTTTCCTACTCCCCTCTCCAACCTTATCCCCGGCTCCCTGGCTCCCCCTCTCCCTCGCTCCCCTGCTCCCTAATTGCCTAAGCGATTGTCTTCAATCGCCATTGCCTAATTGCCTTCTCCTCATGCCAGCAACATGGTATATTAACAATTACCATAATGCAGCTTCATCCTCGCCTCACCCATCCATTACCCGTATGAGGACACCCTATGGTATCTAAAAATTCCCGCAACCCCGGAACGTCCCTCGACCTCGACTGGGTCATGGCCGCCCGCGTCAACCGCTCCGCCGTCGAACGCCGCGTGGCCAGCCTCCCGGCCCGGCGCTCCGTCAAAAAAGATTGGCAGGCCGCCTGGCTGCTGCGCGCCATCACCTGCATCGACCTCACCACACTGTCCGGCGACGACACTCCCGGCAAGGTCCACCGCCTGTGCGCCAAGGCTCGCCAGCCCGTCCGGCCGGATATGCTCGCCGCCCTTAACCTGGACGGCGAGGCCATCACCGTCGGCGCCGTCTGCGTCTATCCCAACCGCGTCAAGGACGCGGTGGAAGCGCTGCGCGGCACCCATATCCCTGTCGCCTCGGTCGCTGCCGGCTTCCCCGCTGGCCAGACCCCCATCCCTCAGCGCATCGCCGAGATCGAACAGGCCATCGAGGCCGGCGCCCGCGAGATCGACATCGTGATCACCCGCACCCACGTCCTGACCGGCAGCTGGCGCGCACTGTATGACGAGGTGCGCCAGTTCCGTGAGACCTGCGGCGACGCCGCCCACATGAAGACCATCATCGGCGCCGGCGACCTGGCCACCCTCAAGCAAATCTACCAGGCCAGTTTGGTCGCCATGATGGCCGGCTCCGACTTCATCAAGACCTCCACCGGCAAGGAGAACATCAACGCCACCCTGGAGTTCGGTCTCGTCATGACCCGCGCCATTCGTGAATACCACCGGCGCACCGGCTATAAGGTCGGCTTCAAACCGGCCGGCGGCATAGGCAAGGCCAAGCAAGCTCTCGCCTGGCAGGCTCTCATGAAAGAGGAGCTCGGCACCGAGTGGCTCATGCCCGACCTGTTCCGCATCGGCGCCAGCGGCCTGCTCACCGACCTCGAGCGCCAGCTCTACCACTTCATCACCGGTCACTACGCCGCCCGCCACCACATGCCGATGGGATAAATAGGAGATATTTATGGACATTGTACAGGTATTCAAAACCATGCAGTACGGCCCGGCCCCCGAATCGCCGGACGCCGGCTACGCCTGGCTGGACGACCACGAGCGGAAATTTGGGCTGTTCATCAACAATCAGTGGCTTGTCCCCGAAGGCGCCGGATACCACCCCAGCTATAACCCCGCCACCGGCGAGTTGCTCGCCGAGACGGTCCAGGCCGGGCAGGAAGAGGTGGACGAAGCTGTCGCCGCTGCCCGCGCCGCCTTCCAGACCTGGAGCCAGACCCCCGGCCTGGTGCGCGCCCGCTACCTCTACGCCATCGCCCGCAACATTCAGAAGCACCACCGCTTGCTGGCCGTGCTCGAATCGATGGACAACGGCAAACCCATTCGCGAATCCCGGGACATCGATGTGCCCCTGCTCGCCCGCCACTTCTATTATCACGCCGGCTGGGCCCAGCTCATGGAGACCGAGCTGGCCGGTTACCAGCCCGTCGGCGTCGTTGGGCAGATCATCCCGTGGAATTTCCCCCTGCTCATGCTCGCCTGGAAGATCGCCCCTGCCATCGCCATGGGCAACACCGTGGTGCTCAAGCCCGCCTCTTACACGCGCCTGACCGCTCTGCTCTTTGCGGAGGTCGTCGCCGAGGCCGGGCTGCCTCCGGGTGTGGTCAACATCATCACCGGCAGCAGCAAGGCCGGCAGCATGCTGGTCGAGCACCCCGACGTCGATAAGATTGCCTTCACCGGCTCCACCGAGGTCGGTCGCATTCTCCGCCGCCAGACCGCTGGCTCCGGCAAGAGGCTCTCCCTCGAGCTGGGCGGCAAATCCCCCTTCGTCGTCTTCGAGGACGCCGATTTGGACAGCGCCATCGAGGGCGTGGTCGATGCCATCTGGTTCAACCAGGGCCAGGTCTGCTGCGCCGGCTCGCGGCTGCTTGTCCAGGAAAATGTGGCCGGTCGCTTTATCGATAAGCTCAAGGAGCGCATGGGTCACCTGCGCGTCGGCGACCCGCTCGACAAGGCCATCGACATGGGCGCCATCGTCGACCAGACCCAGTGGGAAACCGTCGATCGCTGGGTCAAGATTAGCGTGGAGGAAGGCGGGCAGCTGTTCCAGCCGGATATCGACATGCCCGAGAACGGCTGCTTCTACCGCCCCACCCTCATCACCGGCCTGGACCCGGCTGCCCAGGCGGTCCAGGAGGAGATTTTCGGCCCTGTCCTGGTCTCGCTGACCTTCCGCTCTCCCGCCGAGGCCATCGCCCTGGCCAATAACACCCGCTACGGCCTGGCCGCCAGCGTCTGGAGTGAGAACATCAACCTGGCCCTTGACGTGGCCAGCAAGATCAAGGCCGGCACGCTCTGGGTTAACTCTACCAACCTCTTCGACGCCGCCTCCGGCTTTGGCGGCTACCGCGAGAGCGGCTTCGGACGCGAGGGCGGCCGGGAGGGGCTGTTCGAATACCTGCGCCCTGCCTGGCAGGCGCGCCCTCGCCCCGGCTTCGACCCCGGCGAAATCTCTGCCTGGGGAAAGCACATCCCCGCCCGCCCGCACCTGCCCGCCAACGGCCGCGGCGCCGACGGCCTGCCGCGCGTCGATCGTACGCCCAAGATGTATATCGGCGGCAAGCAGGTCCGTCCCGACGGGCACTACACGCGCGCTGTCCTGAGTCCTAAAGGCGAGATCATCGGCCAGGTTGGCGATGGCAACCGCAAGGACATTCGCGATGCGGTCGAGGCGGCCCATGCCGCCCACACGGCCAAGCCCGGCTGGGCCATGCGCCACGGCTACAACCGCTCGCAGATCCTCTACTTCATCGCCGAGAACCTGGACGCCCGCGCCGATGAGTTCGCCCGCCGCATCGCCGCCATGACCGGGCGCTCCCTCAAGTCTGCCCGCGAAGAGCTTGATCTGTCCGTCGACCGCCTCTTCACCTACGCCGCCTGGTCCGACAAGTATGGCGGCGCCCTGCAGGAAACTACCCTGCGCGGCGTCACCGTCGCCGTCAACGAGCCTATCGGCGTGGTCGGCATCGCCTGCCCGGACGACTACCCGCTGCTCGCATTTGTCTCTCTCATGGCGCCGGCCATCGCCCGCGGCAACACCGTCGTGGTGCTCCCCAGCGAGAAGCATCCGCTCAGCGCTACCGATTTTTACCAGGTGCTCGACACCTCCGACGTGCCTGCCGGCGTGGTCAACATCGTCACCGGCGACCGCGATCACCTGGTCAAGACCCTCATCCAGCACGAAGATGTCGACGCCGTCTGGTATTTCGGCACGGCCGAGGGCAGCTACCATGTCGAATACGAATCCGCCGCCAACATGAAGCGCACCTGGGTCAACTACGGCATCGACCGCGATTGGAGCGACCCGCACCAGGGCGCCGGCCACGAGTTCCTCCACGAAGCCATCCAGGTGAAGAACATCTGGGTCCCGACTGGAGAATGAACTGTAAGCCGGATACGATCAGTCGCCACACGCCTCGCGTTCAACGAATGCGGCCCAACAAGGGTCGCATTTCTATTTTTGCTGCAGGGGCGGGTCTCAGACCCGCCCTATGCTCTGTTTGACGAGGACCAACGCCTCTTGACGGCCGACCATCCTGGTGTTACACTGCAATTAGTGAAAGTATGACTGTATAACATCATGATTAGGGTAAAAAATTATGGGAACTCAAGTCGTTCGTGTGCAAGAAAAAGGACAGGTTACCATTCCTGTTGAGATTCGCGAGAAGCTCAATCTCAGGAAAGGTGATCTTGTCACATTTGTAGAAACTGAAGAAGGGGTTGTGATAAAACCTGCCGAGGTGGTTGTGTCTGAGGCACTTGATGAGATCGGGAGAGCTCTTAGAGAGAAAGGCATCAGCCTTGAGGAGCTAATAGAGCGGGGTAGAGCGATCCGCGAGTCAATAATTGAAGAGGAATACGGTCTTTCGGATTCCAAGTCTGAATGATTCGAAGTCAAATTAGGCGCAGTTCGCTGGTTGAGTGGGCGCTTGTTGCCGTATCGAAACCGAGAACTGCTACCAAAACGGGTTTCGATACGCTCCTCCGTCGCTACTCAACCAGCGTTTTGGCTGTTATTCTCTAAAATGTCCATTAACCAGATTTCAAAATATCAAGCAGTGTTTGAGCCGTTATCTAACATTGTCAAGTTAATTCCGGAGACACAAATGAAAACCGTAAGCGTCCACGAATTAAAACGGCGCGCCAGCGAATTGATCCGCATGGTTCGCGAGAATGGCAGTGAAATCCGGATCACTTATCGGGGGAAGGTGATAGCCCGATTGAAACCGTTTACCCGCGCTTACCGGCAAGAAGAGGCCCAGGCTTGGGCTGACATTGATCGCCTGGCCGCCGAAATCGGCGCCCGCTGGCCGGCTGGATTAGCTGCAGAGGAAGCCGTCGCTGAGGGTCGACGATAAGGGCATCTGCAACAGCCATTACTTCGACCTGGATGAAAAAGAGCCTGCTTCGAAAGCAGGCTCTTGCACTTTAATAAGAGTTTTCCCCTAGACCAACGCCTCAAACTCCTCCCGCGTCAGCGTCTCCAGCTCCAGCAATCGCCGGGTCACCCGCTCCACCGCCTCCCGCTTTTCCGTTACGATGCGCTTGGCCTCAGAATAGCACTCGTCCAGGATCTGGCTGATCGCCTCGTCCAGCGCCTCAAACGTCTTCTGGCCAGTGCGCGGCGCCGCCAGCGCCTCATAGCCATCCGGCTGGTTGAAAACCCGCAGCCCGGTGACGCTCATGCCCAGGCGCATGACCATTTCCTCGGCCAGCTGCGTCGCTACCTGCAGGTCGTTGGCCGCGCCGCTGGTGATGTCGTCGCAGAACAATTCCTCCGCCACCCGGCCGCCCATCAGGCCGGTAATGCGCGCCAGGAGCTGGTTGCGGGACATCAGCAGCCTGTCCTTCTCGGGAAGCGCCATGGTGAAGCCGCCCATCTGCCCTCTCGGGATGATCGTAATCTTGTAGACCGGGTCGCAGTGCGGCGTGGCGTGCATCACTACCGCGTGGCCGGCTTCATGATAGGCAATCGTGCGGCGCTCGTCTTCGCCCATCACCCGGCTCTTCTGCTGCACGCTGCCCGTCAGCGCTTTCTCCACCGCTTCCTGTAGATCCTGCACGGTGATGGCGTCGTGCCCGTTGCGCACTGCCAGTATGGCCGCCTCGTTTACGATGTTGGCCAGGTCCGCCCCCACCAATCCCGGGGTGGACTTGGCGACGTCCATCAGGTTCACACCCGGCGCCAGGCGCCGGCCCTTCACGTGCACCTCCAGGATGGCCAGGCGTCCCTTTACGTCCGGCCGCAGCACGTTCACACGGCGGTCAAAGCGGCCCGGGCGGGTCAGGGCCGGGTCGAGCACGTCCACCCGGTTGGTGGCTGCCAGCACTACCACCCCCTCGGACGCGGCAAATCCGTCCATCTCGACCAGCAGCTGGTTGAGGGTCTGGTCCTGCTCCATCTCGCCTCCGCCGCCGCTGCCGTGGCGCTTGCGTCCTGCCGCATCGATCTCATCAATAAAAATAATGCAAGGGGCTTTGGACCGCGCATTTTTAAACAGTGACCGTACCCGGCTGGCGCCCACACCCACAAATACCTCCACGAATTCAGACCCGGACGTGCTGAAAAAGGGTACGCCCGCTTCCCCGGCGATCGCCTTGGCCAGTAAGGTCTTGCCGGTCCCCGGATCGCCTACCAGCAGCACGCCGCGCGGCATGCGCGCTCCCATGCGCTGGTACATGGCGCTGTCTTTCAAGAAGGTGACGATATCGACGAGTTCCTCGCGGCTCTCATCCGCCCCGGCCACGTCCTCAAAGGTGGTATCCGGAACGTCGCCTTCGGTATATTTCTTGCGGGTGGCCATCAAGCCGCCGCCGGTCAGCCGGATCATGGCGAAGGCCACCAGGCCGAGCATCGCCAGGCTCAAAAAGACGCTGATGGCTTTCTCGCCCGTCAGCATGCTCGTCTCCACGATTTCGTACTGCAGCTTGGCCAGCTGGCTGTTGCTCACCCCCAGGAATCGCATCTGTTCCAGGAAAGGAGCGTCTTTGTCCCGCCGGGCAGTATCCTGCGACCCATCTTTGTAGTAGATGGTCAAGATCCCCCGATCCTGGGAGTCTTCAATTTTTGCCACTCGTCCGGCTGAGAGGGCGGCCGCCGCATCGCTCAGGGCGATTGGATCTTCCTGCGGTTTTGAGCGGAAGAGCAGGGCGCCGGCGATCACCGCCCCGGCCACGAGAAGAGCCAGGCTCATTCTGCCATATTTGTGCTTTTTGAAGAAGTCCAGGATTTGGGTGACGGATTGTTTCATGACAACTCGATGTCTCCGTTTACAAAGGTTTCGAATTCCCCCAATGGTACCTCATTAATGCCGATCTTGTCCTTGCAATTTTATTAAAATCGCTTAAGAAAATAAGACAATCTCTATCTCAATCTGACTTATAAATAGCCTTGCGAAGGTTGGTCTTCCAGTACCTTCGTCTTGAACGGAAACCTTCGCAAGGCTTTTCATCCTTTGTTGGGTACAAGCGTTCATGTCAACTTAGCGTCTGTCGAATGCGGCACACAAGCTCTGCCCATAATCTTGTTGATTTGCCGCATCCGCTGCATCCTCGCGGTTCAAATAGACCTTTTTCATGAGAGTCGCACTACCCAACGCGCTCCCCGCACCACATTGTATAATGCATGTATTCCATATTCATCCGCGTCCCTCTTCGCTAACCCAAGGAACTTCCCCTATGACCGAAAAAGCCCTCTACCTCGGCATCGACGTCTCCACTACCAGCGCCAAAGCCCTGCTGGTCGACGAACGAGGCCAGGTAGCCGGCAGCGGCAGCTGCGAACTGCCCCTCTCCACCCCTCAACCCCTCTGGTCTGAGCAGGATCCGCATGACTGGTGGCGCGGGACCGTAAGCGCTATCCAGGCGGCGCTGCAGGCCACCGGCGCCTCGAGCGAGGCTGTGCACGCCGTGGGCCTGACCGGGCAAATGCATGGCCTCGTCTTGCTGGATAAAAGGGGCCAGGTATTAAGGCCCGCCATTTTGTGGAACGACCAGCGCACCGCCGCGCAGTGCGCCGAGATCACCCGCCGCCTGGGGCCTCGCCTGCTGCAGATCACCGGCAACCATGCGCTAACCGGTTTCACCGCCCCCAAAATCCTGTGGGTGCAGCAAAACGAACCGGAGATTTATAAGCAGATTGCCCATATTTTGCTGCCCAAAGATTACGTGCGCTTCCAGCTGACCGGCGATTTCGCCACCGACAAGGCCGATGGGGCCGGAATGCTGCTTTTCGACTTGAAAGAACGCACCTGGTCGCCCGAGATCCTGGAAACCCTGGAGATTCCGGCCGCCTGGCTGCCCAAAACTTTCGAGGGTCCGGAGATAACCGGCGTAATCAGCCCTGAAGCCTCCGGGATCACGGGCTTGCGGGCCGGGACCCCGGTGGTGGGCGGCGGCGGCGACCAGGCGGCCCAGGCAGTTGGCGTGGGCTGCGTGTCGCCCGGGATCCTGGCCATCACCCTGGGCACTTCCGGCGTCGTGTTTGCCGCCACCGCTGCGCCCTTCATCGAACCCCAGGGCCGGCTGCACGCTTTTTGCCATTCTATCCCAGGCATGTGGCATTTGATGGGCGTCATGCTCTCGGCGGCCGGCTCGCTGCGCTGGTACCGCGATACCCTGGCACCCGGAGCATCCTACGACGACCTGCTCGCGCCGGCTGCGCAGGTCCCGGCCGGCAGTGAGGGGCTGTTCTTCCTGCCTTACCTGACCGGCGAGCGCACCCCCCACCCGGACCCGCTGGCGCGTGGCGCTTTTATTGGATTAACCGTGCGCCACGCCCAGGCCCACCTTACCCGGGCGGTGCTGGAAGGCGTGGCCTTTGGTCTGCGCGACAGCCTGGAGCTCATGCGCAGCGCCGGGCTGGGCGCTATACAGCAGGTGCGCGTCTCGGGCGGCGGGGCGCGCAGCCCCCTGTGGCGGCAGATCCTGGCCGGTGTGCTGGACGTCGAGCTGGCCACCGTGAACACGACCGAAGGTGCCGCCTTTGGAGCAGCCTTGCTGGCCGGCGTTGGCGCCGGCGCCTGGCCATCCGTCCCCGCAGCCTGCGCCGAAACGGTGCGGATCGTCGAAACCACCCAGCCGGAAACGCATGCTGTATCTCTCTACCGGCAGGCCTACGAAATTTACACGGGTCTCTACCCCGCCCTCAAGCCCTCTTTCCACCTTGCCAACTCCCTCCGTGTTGATTTGGGCTGAGTTGTCGAAGCAGCTGCACGCTACCTATTTTCAACACCAAGGACACTAAGGTTTTCACGAAGTTCACAAAGATCTAAAAAATTATCCTTCGTGCCCTTTCCTCTATCCTTCGCGTCCTTCGTGTTAAAAATCCTCCGCGCCCGTCTGCGCTCTCGGCGTCCAGAAAAATCCTTGACAAAAATTATTAACTCGTTTATCATTTTCCGCTGTTGCTAAATATTAACATGTTTACTATTTTCTAATGTCCGTCCGACACGCTATCCTCGGCCTTCTCGCTCAGCGCCCTCGCCACGGCTACGAACTCCACGCCGCCTTCGAGGCGCTGGCCGGCGGGCACGCCAACTGGCAGCTCAAGCCCGCCCAGGTCTACACCACCCTGGCGCGCCTGGAAGAAAGCAATCTTGTCGATTGCGCCTCCGATATGGGCCAGGGCGACGAGCCGGACCGCCGGATATACGCCATCACGCCCGAGGGCGTCCAGGCGTTGCACGAGTGGTTCGCCAGCGGTGTGTCGACGGGTCACCAGCGCGATGAGTTCTTCGTCAAGCTGATGGTCGCACTGGCCTCCGGCGAAACCGATCCGCTGCGCCTGATCCAGAGCCAGCGCGCCTGCCTGTACCAGGAGATGCACGCCGCCACCCGGCAGCGCGATAGCTATGATCCCCGCCTGGCGATGGCCCAGATCCTGCTCGTCGACAAGGCCATCATGCACCTCGAGGCCGACCTGCGCTGGCTGGACATCGTCGAGATGCGGTTGGAAGAAGTCAAGCACCAGCCGCTGCCCGAGCCGGAACTCCGCCCCCGCGGCCGGCCCAGGAAAGGGTAAGGCGCGGAATTTAAACACGAAGGCCACTAAGGACTCCGCAAAGTACACAAAGTCTTTAATAATTGCTTCGTGCCCTTAGTGTCGCAACTTTGTGCCCTTCGTGTTAAAAAATCGGACCTCGTCTTGAAGGTAACCAAGAACCAGGAGCTAGCCATGTCCCTCATCCAAACCCAAAACCTCACCAAAATCTACGGCACCGGCGCCACCGCGGTGACCGCCCTCGACCACGTCAACCTCACCGTAGAGCCGGGCGAGTTCGTCGCCGTCATGGGACCCAGCGGCTGCGGCAAGTCCACCTTGCTGCACCTGGCCGGCGGCCTGGACCGCCCCTCGGAGGGCGAGGTCTTCATCGACGGCCAGTCGCTGGCCGGCCTGCCCGACGACGCCCTCACCGAGCTGCGCCGGCGCCGCATCGGCTTCATCTTCCAGTTCTTCAACCTCATCCCCGTGCTGGATGCCCTGGAGAACACGGCCCTGCCCCTGGTCCTGGATAACGCCAAACCGGCCGAGGCCCGCGAGCGCGCCGCCCAATGGCTCGAGCGCTTCGACCTCTCCGGCCGCCTGCACAACCGCCCCGACCAGCTCTCCGGCGGCCAGCAGCAGCGCGTGGCCGTCGCCCGCGCTCT
>Ga0209640_10002807_pt1 | contig 15214 bp, 13 predicted proteins | sample RifCSP10_1_FD_184018 | JGI IMG/M metagenome (GOLD analysis project Ga0209640, IMG submission 184018) | Soil microbial communities from Rifle, Colorado - Rifle CSP2_sed 10_1 (SPAdes) (version 2) | ecosystem: Environmental > Terrestrial > Deep subsurface > Rock core/Sediment | place: Rifle...
TGCTCACCAGCGACCGGCTCAGCAGCCTGTTTGGAATCCCCATCCAGCTTCTGCGCGCCAACGGGTTTTACCAGGCGGTTCCGGCGCACCGCAGCATCGAAGATGATCCACCAGGGAAGCCCGCCCAGGGAGTGGGGAGAGGTTAGGCGCCGGCCATCTCCTTCTTGACCCGTTCCGCTAAGAACACTTTGAGAAGCGACTGATAGGGCACGTCGCGCTTGTTGGCCAGGAGTTTCAGCTCTTCCAACAAGGAAGCCGGAAGTCGGAGAGAAATCGTTCGTACGGTAGGCCGCAACTCCGGGAAGACGACCTTTCTCGCCTGCGCCCAGGGAACGTAGTCGCTGGAGTCATGCGAGGCCCAGAAATCGCGCTCTTGCCCTTCGCTCTTAAACCGAGGAATTGGTTTCTTCCGCATGGCGCTGGTAAAGTCTCCTCTCTTTCCTGCTCATGTCCCGAGCTGAAATCACCCGAATCCGCCGGTCGCGGATCGTAAAGGCGAGGAAAAGGAAGCGGTCCGCATCCGTCTTTCCGAGGCAATAGAACCGCTCTTCCGGTCCGGAGGGATGCGGGGCGAACCCGACCACCATCGGCGCATTCAGGAAGACCTCCTCCGCCTCCCAAAAGGCAACCCGGTGTTTCTCCCAATTCTTGGCGAGATTGCCCTCGTCCCATTCGAATCCCAGGCACTCCGTCAGGCGATCCCACAGGTCCACAGCAGTTAGTATATGACCTTCATATACAGTGTCAAGACAGCTTCCTTCACGATCTGCCACGTGGCGTGGCAGTGAGAGGCGCAGCTACCGCAGCAGGTCGGTGTAGGTCCGGTATTTTCCGCTGGAGAAGTTGGTCAGCATCTCATCGAGATTCTGCGTCGTGGAGGTGCTGTAATATCCGGGCGCGGAGTCCGCGAGGCCCCACCGCCCGAAGACCGAGCGGATCACCACGGTTCGATCCGAGCGCGGCAGGCGGTTCAGATTTTCCATGTACTGGCCGAAGACCTGGTCGCGAAACAGATAATCCTCGACATTCGAAACATAGAACGCGGAGAGGCGGTGGTCGTGATCGCGCATCCAGCGCCCGATGGCTGCGAGCGCGTGCGTTCCTCCGAGGTCGCCCACCACGGGAATCACGGCGTCGCGCTGCTGGAGGGAGCGCAGGAACTGAAAATCATCTTCGCGCGCCAGGAAGCTCAACTGGCGGCCTTCCTGGTCGGTTTCGAGCAGCAGCTCCCGGTACGTCGGATAATAGCTGCGCGGCAGCCGCCCCGTCGAATGGAACCGCAGCGACAGGCGCTTGCCCATGAACTCGGCGTGGAAGCGCAGGATCGTTTCCATTTCCTTTGCCGAGAGCGGAACCCCGAACCCGTTAATGGTTTCCTGAAGACGCTTATCAATCGAGGGAGCGGACGACGCCAACTGGCCGTCCAAGTAGGCAACAATCTCATCAATGCGCGATTGGTTCCACTGCGCAAGGTCCTCGGGAGCCGGCGTGCCGGTCAATAGCGCCAGGTACTCCATGCGGTTCCGCGACATAAGGAACAGCGCTTTGAACAGCAGGTGCAGCAGCAGGTTGTCGCGGCGGATGTCCACGATGAAGGCGACGCTCGGGCGGATGTGCGCCATGTAGGAGAAACTGGTGTCCGGCCCGACGCCGATGTAGACGCCGCCGGACAGGCCCGCCCGTTCGAGCCGCCGCATCACGTGCAGATAGGACTTTTCGTTGGAGATGAGATTGTCGGTGTCGAACCAGCCGTTTGGCTCGGAGAACTCGGCGACGAGCCGGGGGAACTCTAACTGCGGAGGGGCCGACTGGATTTCCTGCCATACGGCCCACCCGGCCGCCGCGGCGATGACACAAACGCCCACAGCAACGGAGCGCGCCCAGCGGTGTATTCGGCGGTGTATTCGGCGGTGAATTCGGTCCGTCATGACGGCATCACGGAGATAGCAGCACGGTTACAGGGTCCCAGGACTCCTATGTTGGGTTTGTTTCGTAAAAAATCAAATTTTGCTTCGCCAAACAGATCAATATATTAAATAGAATCAATGCAATAAGGGCTCTTTCGTGAAGCGCACAGATTTCGCCGCCAGCCCCATTTCGCTATCGCGACCTCCACAGCCTCACATTCACGCACCACCTCCGCTGCCAGTATGGAGGGCGGCGGGAACCCCGGCAAGAAAATTCTACCGAGAGTTCCGAGAGAACCGAGAGAACCGAATCGCTAGCCGGGCAAAGAGCCTGAGACGGCCAGCGGAGAAGCCCCCTGAAGGGGGCTGAATCAATGTGCCAGCCGCATCGAACCCAGGCGTAAACGCCTTGGCCAGGGAAAAGGGTCGAAGGGAGAGAAATAAGCCAAGTTGCGGCCTAACATCATTTCTCGCACCTCAAGTTCACCACTCAGCACCGAGCGAATCGTGCGACCCCTTCAGGGTCGTCCGCGGCAGGTTCCCATTGACCAGGGGCGTTGCCCCTGGCTACCATCTGTATCCCCTTCGGGGATACCCATGCAAGAGCCGAGAACCAAGAAGCAACAACTAACAACTAACAACTAACAACAGCCCCTCTTCTTACGGCAGCGCAAAGACGTAAATGGCGTTGTGGCGCACGAGGTGCATTCCCGGCACCTGGCGCTCGACGCCGGCCGTTCCCGACTGCCCGGAGCCGGTCATCACGGCGACGTACTGTTTGCCGTTGACCGCATAGGTCACGGTGCTCATCTGGACGACTCCCCCGACGATTGTCTCCCAGAGGATCTTGCCGTTGTCGGCGTCAAGCGCGCGGAACCGGCGGTCGACGTCGCCCCAGAAGATGAGATCCCCGGCCGTGGCCAGCACTGCGCCGTTGCTCGGGGTCGCCGCCGAATAAATCCGGTCTACCTTTCCGGTGGAGACGTTCATCTTCGCCAGGCCCGTGAAGGCGTTCGGATCGGAGCCGGGGCGGGGAACGCCGACCCGCGGCCCGAACCCGGACTCGCTTCCCTGATTGGCCGTCATGTCGAGGCACGAGTCGTGGAACGGGATGTAGAGGGAATTCTTTCCCGGATGGTACGCCGGCGGCCAGTAGCCCCGCGTGTTGAACGAGCAGACCAGCACGCGGTCTCCGTCTTTCTTGAAGACCTTGTCCATGTTGATGTAAGTCTTGCCGGTCTCGACGTCGATGCGCGAGATATGGAAGTCCGGGGTGTCCACCGGAAACGGCATGGCCCAGAGGAACTCGCCGTTCGAGCGGTCGACCGCCCAGACCCCGCCGCCTTCCGCCACCGTGACCACCACGTCGCGCTCCTGACCGCGCGGAATCCGAGAACTGATCCACTTCACCGCGCTCGGGTCCGGGTTCACCGTGGTCCGGATCAGGAACTTCTCGTGGGTGTGGTCGAGGTCCCAGTCGTCTCCCGGAAGCTCCTGATAGTACCAGACGAGCTTTCCGGTATCGGGATTCAACGCCACGGTCGAATTGCTGTAGGCATCGGCCGGGGACGACTGCGGAATGTCGTTAATGTTCCCGCCGTGGCGCTTCAGGCGCGTGTAGGGGGTGGGGTTGGCGACGCCCCAATAGAGCAGCCGCTTCACGGGATCGTAGGAACCCGGCAGCCCCCACGCCGAGGCTTTGCGGTCCGCGGTCGGCACGCTGCCCCAGGAGTCCCCGCCCGGCTCGCCGGGAGCGGCGGTGTTGTAGAACTTCCAGACTTCCCTGCCGGTGCGCGCGTCGTGCGCCACCAGGTAGCAGCCGTCCTCGCGGGTCTCGGCGTTGCCGCAGGTCCGCGCCGAGATCACCTTGCCCTCGGCGACGATCACTCCGGAGCTGTGCTGCGCGCCTTTCTTATAATCATGCGCCGCGGTTTCCCAGCGCACCGCTCCGGTCCGCGCGTCGAGCGCCACGACGAACCCGTCCGGGGCGGTGTAGTAGATCATGTCTTCGAAGATGGCGAGCGTCTTGGAGCGGGAGGCCGTCGCGGCGCCCGCAAAGTTCCGCAAGTCGTCGGGCAGCGTCCGTTGGTACTCCCAGATCTGGTCGCCGTTTGTCGCGTCCACCGCCAGCACCCCGGCTCCGGGCATAATCGTGTAGAGGACTCCGCGATACACGATGGGGATGGTCTCCTGCGTTCCCGCGGGCAGTCCCCGCGACCACACCATGCGCAGCCGGCCCACGTTCTGCTTGTTGATCTGGTTGAGGGGGCTGAAGCGCTGCGCGTCGTAGGTGCGGTTGAACATCAGCCAGTCGTTCGGGCTGGGGTTCTCGAGCATCTGCTGGGTGACCGGCGCAAAGGTTTGCACCTGCGCCAGTGCGGTTGGCGCGAGCGCCGCGAAGACAATGGACGCAACAACGAAAACTTTACGGATCATGGTATCTCCTCTCTGTCTACCGATCTTCCTCATCCTTTGGATACGGGCTCAGCCACAACAAGCTTGCCACTCTCTGCAGGCGCGGTTGTTAAGGTTGGTTCTTTGACCGTCCGAGAAACGCGAAGCTCTTTACCCAGTCTTTTTGTAATCTGCCTCCGAGCTGCCTCTGCTTTCTCCCCTTCCAGAACCTCTCGCTTCAGGACTTCAGTTTCAATCGCTGTCCTAATTTCCTCCGTATCGATGCGCACCTCAGGTGAAAGTCGCCGAATCTCCCGTCGAAGTAATCCGAGAACCGAATCGCTGACTAACAAAGCGCCCAATGTAAAGCGGTTTAGAGCTTGCCTTTCTGCGTGGTAATCACCCAGCTGAGCCTTCTGCCAACCCTCCTTTGCAAGCAGGCCGACCAATTCGACATGTTCTGAATTGCGTGAGTTCATGCTGAGGAGATCAACATCGACAACCAGTTCCTGAGCAATTGGCTTTGTGAAGCTGATCTTGTAAATCTTCCATACGGTTCCATTTGTAAGTACGACCCACTCAACTCCCTGGTTGGCAGCGTAGTCAACAGCCTGTTTGACGAATTGCTCTTTCAGGTCCAGACCAATGGCCTTGACCTCGATCAGGAAAGCCAAAGTTCCGTCCAGCTTTACCGCCAAATCACAGAAGGTCCCTCGAATCATATGTTCTGAAGTTATCTCCGCGTACTTGTCATATCCGAAGATTTCCTGCAAGAGGTCCGTTACGATAACGACGGTATCGGACTCGTTTACGTCGCGGGACTTTGCGGTCGCAAGGATCGGCTGAAACCGCTTTAATCCGGCAGCAATCCGCTCAGATGCTTTCTTGGGAAGCCTCGCCATGTGTTGATCCCCCGTTTCGGCTCGATTACCAAACTGCTTATTCCGAGAGTGATTTTATCACTGCTGGAGTGGTTTGAAAGGGCAGTTTTTCCATATCGAGAGGAAACCGGCTGACCGGCGCGTTTTTCAGGCTGGCCGCCGGAGTCACCGGGCTGACTTTCCGGCTCGGCGCCGCACAGGACGCGCTGCCGCTGCTGCCGTATCCGCCAACAGCCGCAGAGCGCGGTTTACCGACTCGGCATCCGGAAACACCTCTGCCAGCTCCGGAGCGATCAGCACCAGGTTGGTCCCCGCAGTTGCCTGCCGGCAATATTTGCCACGGACCCCTCCCTGGAGTTTTGAGAGGTCATATTCCGGCCGGAGGTCGTCATTCCGTTTTTTCGTAGATTCCTTCTTCATAGATCACGGTTCAGTTTACCTTAAGAGCCGAGAATCCAAACGGCCCAGTTTCACTTTTGCCCGGATTAGGACTCGAACGGGTTCAAAAATGCATTTTGCGGCGAAACCCATTAAGCAAAGACGAACCTCAGGGGCTGAAGCCGTGCCCTGACGTTCTATCACTCGCATTCAAGGGGCTGAAAACCGGCCCCCCCACTTCGATCTTGATTCCGGTCAACCGCAGGCGTAGAATCAGCAGCGCAAGGCGGTTCAACCAACCAGGCAAAAGAGACTCCGGTCAAGCGACTTCCCGGGTGGAGGGAAGAGAAGGAAGGGTAAAGAATATGGATAGGATATTCAGGAAATCCGTGTGGGCTGTCGTTCGTTGTGAAAGGAAGATGGTTTTCGCCGCGGCTTTGGCTCTGGCGATTGGAGCCAGCGCCCCATTCGCTTTGGCGCAATCGAAGAAGGCGGAAGAAGTTTACAAAGACATCAAGGTCCTCAACGGCATGCCGGCGGACCAATTGAACGCCACGATGCAGTTCTTCGAGGCCTCGCTCGGCGTCGGCTGCAATTTCTGTCACGAGGCTGAACGTGACAAGAATACTGAGAGAAAGGACGTCGCCCGCAAGATGGTGCAGATGGTGCGCGACGTCAACAAGAACACCTTCGAAGGGGATACCGAGGTCACCTGCTATACCTGCCACCGGGGACAAACCGGACCGCCGGAAAATCCGGCGCTTGCCAACAACGAATATCGGCCTTGGGAGCCGGACAGCGCGAACGGCTCGCCCAACGCGCCTCCGGTGGCGGGCCCTGCGCCCGCTCAGATCATCGACAAATGGATCGCGGCCATCGGCGGCATGAATAAGATCAACGGGATCACCAGCTTCTCCTTGAAAGCTACCGTCACCAACAGCGTCGGCGCCACCCAGTCGTACGAACGGATCACCAAGGGAGACAACTCTCTTTTGATCCTCGGCAATGCCACCCTCGCCCGGAGCGGCAACACGGGCTGGTTCCGCGCGGGCAACGGCAATCCCCGGGATATCCGCAACTATGAAATGAACGCCAATCGGTTCCGCGACCCGAACTACCTGGCCAAGAACGCGAAGAGCTTCACCCGGCTGGAGTCACGGCAGGACGAGATCCGGGGCGGCGTGCCTGTGTATCAGGTTCGCGGAGTCTCTCCGGACGGAGTGCCGGTGCGCATGTGGTTCAGCCGAGAAACGGGCAACCTGCTGCGCGTCCTTTGGTTCAACCCCAATGCCATCGGTCAAAACATGGAGCGGATTGACTACTCCGATTTCGGAGAAGTGGATGGAATCCGCGGTCCGCGCCGCTTTGTGATTCGCACGCCCCTCGCGTATCAAACCGGGCGGTTGGATTCGATCCAGTATAACGTGCCCGTGGAAGATTCGCGGTTCACCCGGCCTGCGAGAAGGTAACCGCGATCCGATCTACGCCCGTAAGGTTGCGGGCCAGTTTGCGCGGGTCAGTCCGAACCGGTAGCGGGGGCAACCGTTCTGTTGCGCGCCCGGTGCTATCTGACCCGCGCTCGGGCTTCCACTGCAAGCCCTTAGGGTGGGAATTTGTCTTGTTGCCGGGTTCGGAATTGGTTTATAGTACGGTTGTGCCCGTTTACGGATTTCTGAAAAAATATCAAGCAGATTTAGGACAGGCCCCCACGAGGGTAGTCATCAAGGAGGAGAGACGATGCTTAGGCATTCGAGAAAGATGCTGATTGCTGCAATAGCGGTCATTGCCTTTGCCGGCGCCCATACGATCTTCGGGCAGCAGGCAGGCTCGGTTAGTCTGCAAGGAGTGGTGAAAGACGCATCCGGAGCGCCCGTGGCCGGCGCTTTTGTGAAAATGAAAAATGACGAGAGACGCCTGACCTTTATGGTCGTCAGCCAGGATCAGGGCCGCTACTCCATGAACAATCTCCCCGCGGGCAAGTACACCGTGCAGGGAATCGGCGGAGAGCATCAGAGCAAGATGTCGGCTCCCGTGGATGTGGCCGCTGGCCGTCCCACCTCTGTGGACGTTTCGCTGACGGATATGCGTGCGCCGCAGCTCGTTCCGGCCTGGCCCGGTAGGGCCCCTGGCATGGGCGGAGGCGAGGCCGAAGGCGGCGGCGGGCGCGAAATCAATCTGCCCGATGGCGCCGGCAAGCAGGTCGTCCTCACCAAGTGCAGTGTCTGCCATGACGCCGCGCGCATCGCGAACGCTCGCTACGACCGCGCTCGCTGGCAGGAAACGATTGACGACATGAAGCTCTACATTGATGGGGCCAGCAACGCTCCCAAGCTCACCCAGCAGGATGAGCAGACCCTGCTCAACTACGTCGCCTCGAATTTCACCGAAAGCGGGCCGGGCCGAACGCCTCGGCCGGTCCCCGATGCGAACAGCCGTTTACCCCGTACCCTCATGACCGGCATCCAGAGAAAGTATGTTGCCGTCGAATACGTGCTGCCGAATCCGCGCGTCGAGCCGCATGAAGTGGCTTCCGACCGGCAAGGCGGAGGATGGGTGACGCAGCGGACCGGTGGCAAACTGGGCCGTCTCGACCCCGTCACGTACGCTTACACCGAAATCGCCCCGCAGCAGGGACCGTCCGATAAAGTTCGCCTGAACGGCATCGTGACGGCTCCCGACGGCAAGCTCTGGTTCGTGGATGGCGGACCCAACCGCCGCTTCCTGAACCTCGAGCCGCGGACCCGGGAATTCAACCAGTTCCCGTTGCCGAAGCTCGATAGCGGCTCGGCCAGCGGCAACACCATGCGGGTTCATCCGAACGGAACCGTGTGGCTCAATTCCATCGCCGCCAACGAAGTCATCCGCCTCGATCCCCGGACGAAAAAGTTCGACGTGTTTGAAGTTCCGGCGGGCAAGGGATCAACCCGTGGCTCTGTTCCCTACGGCATGGCCATTGACGGCGGCGGCTTTGTCTGGTCCGTGTTGCAGGGCCCCAATGCCATGACCCGCATTGACCCCAACAGCGGCGAGTTTCGTGATTTCCCGATCCCGGTCCCAGGCGCGGTTGCTCGGAAAGCCGGCTCGGATTCCGAGGGCAATATCTGGGCGGGTCTCCATGGCGCGGGCAAGCTCATGAAGGTGGATTACAAGACCTTTCAGATGACGGTCTTTGATCCGCCCACCAAGGACGCCGGCGTCTATTCCGTGCAGGGCGATCCCAAGAGCAAGTACGTCTGGATGAGCGAGCAGCACGCCGACCAGATTGCCCGCTTCGATCCCGCCACCAAAACCTTCGCCGAGTTCGCGCTTCCGACCGCGGAAGAGGACCATCGCAGGATTGACGTGGACCAGAACAACTCCAACCGCATCTGGTGGTCCGGAAACCTCTCCGGCCGCATGGGCTACATTGAGCTGCTCCCGTAGTGGGAAACCCGTGCTGGCGCCGTTCGAAGCGCCTGCCAGAGCGATAATTGATCGGCTAGACGACGCCCTCCGTGGAAACGCGGAGGGCGTTTTTGTTGTTTGGGCGGGAAACGCGGTGTGTGTAAAGCGTAACTTGACACGAGACACTATTTCGCTTACTATTCTTTATGCAGATTCGCAACGTCGTCCACCGGGGACTGCGGCGTTTTGTTCAGCTAAATGATTCATCCGGTTTAGCCCCATCCGTTGTGGAGAAGGTTCGGAACGTTTTGACCTTTTTGCAGGAAATGGAGAACGCCCAGGAACTTCGCGATGTCGTAAGCTGGAAAGCTCACTTGCTTACGGGTGATCGCAGGGGCACGTGGAGTCTCACGGTTACCCGGAACTGGCGGATTACGTTCAGAATTGATTCGATCGAAAAACAAATCGTGGATCTCGATTACGAGGACTACCACTGAAAGGAGTCGAAAGCAAATGCGCATGGCTCGCCCGGCCCATCCGGGGCAATTCATTCGAATGGAAGTGATCGAGCCGCTCGGTCTTTCCGTAACGCAGGCGGCCAAGGTTCTTGGCGTGACGAGACCTGCCCTTTCTGCTCTTCTCAACAGCCGTGCATCGCTGTCGGCTGGTATGGCGCTGCGAATCGAAAAGGCTTTCGGCCCGAAGATGGACACCCTTCTCCGTATGCAAACCGCCTACGAGATTGCCGAGGCCAGGGAGAGGGAATCAGAAATCAAGGTGAAACGCTACGTCGCAAAATCACCCGGCGTGCACGAACACGCATCGCTTTGAACTTGCTCTATCCGTGCGGAAAAGGCTTGAAGTTTCGAACCCGAAGATATCCTATTACGCTTTATGAAAGTGATTAATCCCCAGGGAATCCCCTTGAGCCTCCTGGCCCCGTTGCGCTATAGTTTCCCTGGAATATCATTTTCTTGTTTCCAGACCAACCCCCCTGGCAGAAAAGCGGGGGAACGCAGGACATCAAAGGAGGACGGACAATGTCCAGGCATGGGAGTATCGGAGTTGCGATTCTGGCTTTAGGTGCGGCTTTTGTAGCGCAGCCCGCCGGCGCCGCGGAGATTCAGGGCGTTGTAAAGAGCGCCTCGGGAGCGCCCGTGACGGGAGCGTTCGTTAAATTGAAGAACGCCGAGAGACGGTTGACCTTCATGGTGGTCAGCCAGAACCAGGGTCGTTACACGTTGAAGAACCTCCCCTCCGGCAGCTACGTGGTGCAGGGAATCGGCGGCGAGATGCAGAGCGCGGTATCGGCTCCGGTGCAGGTGACCGATGCTCGCCCGGCGACGTTGGACGTGTCCCTCACCGATCAGCGCGCGCCGGCTCTGCCCAATGCCTGGCCGGGACGCCAGCCGGGCCGGATGGGCGGCGAAGGCGAAGGCGGCGGCAGGGAGGCTCCTCCGAACCTGCCCGACGGCCCCGGCAAGCAGATTGCTCTCACCAAGTGCAGCGTCTGCCACAGCGCCGGGCGGATCGTCGCGTTCCAGGCGAATCGGGAACGCTGGCAGGAAGCCATTGAAGACATGCGGCTCTATATGGAAGGCTCGACGACCGGCGTGTCTCTCAGCGACCAGGAAGCGGCTACATTGCTCGATTACATTGTGACCAACTTTGCCGAGGGAGCAGCGGGCCGTCCTCCCGTGGCAAAACCGGATTCCAACAGCCGTTTGCCGAGGACGCTGGTCACCGGCGAGGCCGCCCGGTACATCGCAGTGGAATATGAGATTCCCACGCCTCGCACCGAGCCCCATGAAGTGACCGTGGACACGGACGGCAACGGCTGGGTCACGCAGCGCAGGGGGGGCAAGCTGGGCCGGCTGGATGCCAAGACGCTGACTTACACGGAAGTCGCTCCGCCGCCCGCCAAGAGCGAAAAAGTCAGCCTGAACGCCATCTGGGCGGAACCCGACAACAAGCTTTGGTTCCTGGACGTTGGTCCCAACCGCCGTTGGTATGCTTACGACACGAAGACGAAAGAGTTCAATAGTTTTGACATGTCCACCAAGCTTCGCTCGGGCGGCGCCGGCGGCAACACCATGCGCGTGCACCCGAACGGCACTGTCTGGTTCAACGCCATCGGCAACAATACGGTCATCCGGCTGGATCCCCGGACCAGGGAATTCACGGGCTTTCCGGTTCCAGCGGGCGTTGCCGCAGGGCGCAGCGCTTCCCCGTACGGTATGGCGATTGCCGGCGACGGGAAAATCTGGGTCGCTTTGAATTCGATGAGCAAGATGGGCCGCGTCGATCCCGACTCCGGCCACATCGATGAGTTCGATCTTCCGGTCAAGGACGCGCTTCCGCGCAAGGGAGGCCCGGACCCCGACGGCAACGTCTGGTTTGGCCTGCACGGCGCCAACAATATCGTGAAGATCGACTACAAGACCGCCAAGATGACTCTCTTTACGCCTCCCACGCCGGACAGCGGGCCTTACGCCGCCAGCGTGGACATGAAGAACAATCTGGTGTGGGTTGCCCAGCAGCAGGCGGACAAGATTGCCCGCTTCAACCCCAAGACCGAAACCTGGACCGAGTTCGCCCTGGCGAACGCCGAGGAGGACCATCGGCGCCTGGAGGTGGATCAGAAGAACCCGAACCGCATCTGGTGGTCCGGCAACGATTCCAACCGCATCGGGTACATCGAACTGCTGCCCGCGAACTAGGGGCAGTTCGAAGGATGCCAGCAAGGTTAAACGAAGCCCTCCGCGCGTGTTTTGCGGGGGGCTTTTTTGTGAGCCGAATCCGAGCCGCGCTCGTAAGCAAGCGGGTAAAGCGTATGTTAGACTTCGTTCGAGTGAGTGTGCCAAGTAACGGGCGAGCCCGCGAGGCGTGAAACGGTTGCGACATGCAACATTAGAAGGAGTGAGGCAGGGAATGAGACTTCTGGTTACCGGCGGAGCTGGTTTTATCGGCTCCAATTTCATCCACTATTGGCTCCGCACGCACCCGTCGGATCAAATCGTCAACGTGGACAAGCTCACCTACGCCGGGAACCCGCAAAACCTGGAAGGGCTGCCCCCGGGGCACGAGCTGCTGTGCGAGGACATCTGCGACGCGGATCTCGAAGCCCGCATGGAGGGTGTCGAAGCCGTCTTCCATTTTGCCGCCGAGTCCCACGTGGACCGCAGCATTGACTCGGCGGAGGTCTTCATCCGCACCAACGTGCTCGGCACGCAGCGTCTGCTCGAAGCCGCCCGCCGCCGGCGCGTTTCCCGCTTTGTGCTCGTTTCCACTGACGAAGTTTACGGCGCTCTTGGCGCCACCGGCGAGTGTGCCGAGGATGCCGCGCTGCGTCCCAACAGCCCCTACGCGGCCTCGAAAGCCGCCGCCGACCTGCTGGCCCGCGCCTATTTCAAGACCCATCAGTTTCCCGTGCTGGTCACCCGCTGCTGCAACAACTACGGGCCCTACCAGCACCCGGAAAAGATGATTCCCCTCATGACCACCAACGCTCTGGCGGACATTCCCCTGCCGGTCTACGGCAAGGGCGAGCAGGTGCGAGAGTGGATTCACGCCGAGGACCATTGCCGCGCCCTGGAAGCCGTCTTCCGCCGCGGCCAGCCTGGCGAAGTCTACAACATCGGGACGGCTTCACGGCTCTCGAACCTGGAGTTGGTTCAGACCATCCTGCGCCTGCTGGACAAGCCTGCAAGCCTGATCCAGTTCGTCACGGACCGGCCCGGCCACGACTTCCGCTATGCGCTCGATTCCTCCAAGGCGCGCCGCGAACTGGGCTGGGAGCCGCGCATCTCGTTTGAGGCCGGCCTCGCCGCAACCCTTGCCTGGTACCGCGAGAACCGTTCCTGGGTCGAATCCGCCCGCAACGATTCCTACCGCAAGTACTATGCGGAGCGGTACGAAAACCGCGATCAACACCTCAAGAACCTTTAGTGATTAGTGGTTAGTGGATAGTGGTTAGTGAATGGAACAGGCTTCAAAAGTGAGGAGACGTTTCGGCATGACTGGAACGATGCCCTGACGTTGTTTTGAAAAAGCAATTGTGAGGCCAGGTCAAACCACTAATCCCTAACCACTATCCACTAACCACTTACCACTGTTTTGCTATAATGAATCGACTGCTACTCACAGCGAGGTTCGAATGAAATTTCTTCGCGCGGTGGTCCTGGCCGCGTTTCTGCTGGGCTGCCTGGCCCACGCTCAGGTGGATGTCGGCATTGTTCTCCCCTTTGAGAACAATACGCGCGACCCCAATCTCGACTGGATCAGCGAGAGTTTTGTAGAGGTCCTTTCGCCGCACCTTGCCTCCTCGCGCTTTCTCATGTTCGACCGCCGCGAGCGCGCCGCCGCGTTTGACAGTCTTGGGATCCCGGCCAACGCCGGGATTCTCAGCAACGCCACGATCTACAAAGTCGCCCAGACGCTGGATGCCGGAAAAGTCATCCTGGGAAGCTACGATTTGAGTGACGGCCTTCTGAAGGCGACGGCCCGCGTGCTCGATATGGAAGGTCCCATCTTCAGCCCGGAGTTCACTGAATCCGGTCCGCTTGAGAATTTGTTCGAGATTCAGGCGGGTCTCGCATGGCAGATCCAGCGCTGGGTGCGGCCCGGGTTTTCGGTTTCGCGGGAACAGTTCATTCGCGAGCGCCCGGGGCCGCGCCTCGATGCTTTTGAGAACTATCTCCGGGGTCTCGACGCCGCCGAGCGGGCCCGGCAGGTCGGCTATTTCCGCGCCGCCTCGCGCCTCGACCCGCGCTTTGCCGCTCCGGCCTTTGAGTTGGGGATGATCTCCTTCCGCGACCGCGATTACCCCACCAGTATTCTCTGGCTCACCAAGATTCGCCGCGAAGACCCCGATTACCTGGAGGCGAATTTTTTCCTCGGTCTGGCGTATCTCTATCGAGAGCAGTACGAGCGCGCGGCCACCGCCTTCCGCGTCGTCGAGCAGCAGTTGCCTCTCAATGAGGTCTACAACAATCTTGGAATCGCGCTGCTGCGCCAGGATCGCCCGGGCGCCGCCCCCTATTTTGAGAAGGCGGCCGAGAGCGACCCGGAGGATCCGGTCTATCAGTTCAACCTCGGGTACGCGTACTGGAAACGGGGGAGTTTCGAGGAGGCAATTCCGCACTTGCGAGCGGCCATGAAGAAGGACCCCGCCGCGGAGAGCCTGGTGGTATACATTTCCTGTCTCGAAAAGACCGGACAGGCCGAGGAGAGCCGCAGCCAGACCGTTTTGCTCTTGAAGGACTTCCCGGAATGGGGAACCAGCCGCGATCCCAAGCGCCTCGAAAAGATCGAGCGGCCCAAGGACACCTACGAGGGCGCCAGTTTCCGGCAGCTCTGGATGCTGCTGCAGATCCAGGCCGAGCTGAAGCACTCCCGGCTGCCTTCCTCCGAACACGTCACGCTCCATTACCAGCAGGCTGAAGACTTTATCGCACGCGGCGCCGACCGCGAGGCCATCGAGGAGCTGCACCACGTCATCGATTACGACCCGGAGGAATTGGACGCCTACCGCGACCTCGCTCGCATTTACCAAAAGGCCGGGCGCTGGGACGAAGCCGCCAAGGCGCTGAGCTATCCGATCCAGAAGGACCCGAGCGCAGCAGACTATCTCTTGCTGACGAGGATTTACATGGGGCAGGAGAAGCTCGACGAGGCCCGCGCGCAGCTCGACACCGTTCTCCGCCTCGACCCGGTCAGCGCCGGGGCAGCAGCTATGCGGGAGGAATTGAATTCTCTTTCCGCATCCAAAGACACGGAAACCCGATGAGGAGATTGTTGCACTTTCTTGCCCGTCCCGCCGGCGTCCTTCTGGCGCTGGGGCTGGCGCTGACTTTGCCCTTGGCGGCCCAGGCTCCCCCGGCTGCCCCGGCTGCTCCGGCTGCCCCGGCTCCCGCTGCTCCCCGCGCGCCCCAGGTCGTCGAGATTCCCGTCAACAGCGTCATTCATCCCATCTCCGCCGAATACCTGACCGCGGGAATCGAGCAGGCCATCCGCCAGCGCGTGGACCTCATAATCATTCAGTTGAGCACCCCCGGCGGCCTCGATACGTCCATGCGCCAGATCATCGAAAAAATCCTGTCGAGTCCCGTGCCCATCGCTGTCTACGTTGCGCCCAGCGGCAGCCGGGCTGCTTCGGCCGGCTTCTTTATCCTGCTCTCGGCCGACATCGCCGCCATGGCCCCCGGAACCAATACGGGCGCGGCTCACCCGGTGTTTTTGGGCGGCGGCGAGATCGATGAAGTCATGAAG
>Ga0209640_10002808_pt1 | contig 15211 bp, 11 predicted proteins | sample RifCSP10_1_FD_184018 | JGI IMG/M metagenome (GOLD analysis project Ga0209640, IMG submission 184018) | Soil microbial communities from Rifle, Colorado - Rifle CSP2_sed 10_1 (SPAdes) (version 2) | ecosystem: Environmental > Terrestrial > Deep subsurface > Rock core/Sediment | place: Rifle...
ATGATCGGCGCCTTGCTCGTGACCCTGATGTCGGTAACCCCGCAAACGGCCGTGACCATGCCCGGAACTCAGCCCCAGATGACGGCCGTGGGCCGTCGGGTGGGGCTGGTGTTCGGACGCGAGGGAGCCGTCTACTTCGCGAGCTCCCGGGACGGGGGCCGGTCCTTTGGGGAGCCCACACCTCTCCCCAGGGCCGGACGGCTGCATCTCGGCAACCATCGTGGCCCACGCGTGGCGCTCGTGGACAATACCTACGTCGTGACCGCGATCGTCGGAAGCGGCCGAGAGGACGGCGACCTCCTCGCGTGGCGGTCTTCGGACGACGGCCGGACGTGGATCGGCCCAAAGCACCTCAACCGGGTGGAGGCGTCCGCTCGTGAGGGCCTGCACGGAATGGCGTCGGGAGGCGGGCTCGTGGCCGTGGCCTGGCTCGACCTTCGGGGGCCGGGCACCCGCGTGTACGCGGCGGTCTCGCGGGACCGCGGAGCGACCTGGTCCGAGGATTTCCTGGCCTACGAATCCCCCTCCGGCAGCGTCTGCGAATGCTGCCACCCCTCCGTGGCCGTCTCCGCGAAGGGCGAGCTCGCCATCATGTTCCGGAACCACGTGGGCGGGGCGCGCGATCTCTACCTCGTGCGCTCCGCGGATGGCGGCCCCAAGCCCGGCCCCGCCGTGAAGCTGGGCCAGGGAACGTGGCTCCTCGACGCTTGTCCCATGGACGGCGGCGGCCTGGTGTTCGCCGGGGAACGAGGGCCCGTCACCGCCTGGCGGCGCGACCAGGACGTCTTCCTGGCTCGCCCGGGAGCGCCCGAGGAGCGGCTGGGTGAAGGGCGCGATCCGGTGGTGGCCGCGACCGCGGACGGCTCGACGTACGCCGCCTGGCGCCGCGGCGAGGCGCTCGTGGTCGCGAGCTCTCGTGAGGCGCGCCCGCGCGTCCTCGCCGAGAGAGGACGAGCTCCGGTCCTCCTCGCCCTCGGGGACGGCTCCCTCCTGGCCGCGTGGCAGCAGGACGAGCGCGTGGTCGTGGCCCCCGTGAGCCCCTAGCCCGGACTATTCATGAGGCCGGCCTGACCTTCCTCATGAATAGTCCGAAAAGCCGTTGCGTCCAAGGCTCCCTGAGCGGATCATTCGCGCCGACGCTCGCGCGGCTCGCGAATGATCCGGTCAGGTCAGTCGGCGAACTCGATGACCTTGCGCTCCAGGAGGCGGAGGAAGATCAGGAGCGCGTCGTCTTCGGACATGGGGCAGAGCTTGAGGATCGAGCGCACGTCCCACTCCCCGTTCACCCGCGACAGCACGAAGCCCTCCTGGCTGTCGAACTTCTCGCGGGAGAGGGCCACCGAGCCCATGCGCACCGCGGGAACCTTGTCGAGGGGAACCTTGCGCAGGACCTTGGCTTGCCGGCGCGCCTCCCCCAACGCCACGAGGCCTTTCTTGGCGGGCTGGTTGAGCGAGTCGAGCACGAGGACCCGCTCGTAGGCCTCGAGGGCGGCGTCGAACCTCTTTTCGCCCATGCAATGCTCCGCGGCGCGCAGCAGGAGGCCGATGGCGCCCACGGGATCGGCGGAAGCCCCGTCGTCCAGCACCTGCGCGGCCTCGACCGCTCCGCGCTCCCGAAGCCCCATGAGCACGAGGGCCGCTTCGAACTCCGAACGCCGGGTCTCGAGGCTGATCGCGGCGAGGGTTCGGCCGGCCGCGGCCAGGCCGAGGACCTGGCGTTCCACCGCGTCGTCGACGCCGAAGGCCGCGCTCGTCACCTTGAAGGTCACGGCCGACGAGGGAAAGACCTCGCGGATCTTCTTCCACTCCTCCAGGCGGTGCCCCCCCTCGCGGATCACGAGGGCCGTGTCCATGTCGAGGTTGACGGCGCCCGCATCCGTCGCCTCCCCCCCGTCCTGAAAATCGAACTGCCCCTCCGGCCAGAGGAAGCAGTCGTAGACAATCTCCTCCGCTTTCCAGCGGAGCACCCGGAGGAGCTGCGGCTCCGAGACCGTCCCCTTGGCCACCAGCACCGCCCCGAGCCGCTGCCCCGTCTTCTCCTGGGTCAAGAGGGCCTCGAAGAGCTGCTGCTCGTCCAGGAGTCGCTCCCGGATGAGGGCCTGGCCCAGGGTTTCGCGGGGGTCGTTGGACCATGACGACTGCAGCCGTCCCACCCGGAAGACGAGGCGTTTCTGCGTGGACCGGCGCTTGAGCTCGAGGGTCCCGGTCTTACGGCGCGAGGCGACCCACGACAGGATGTCGGAGAGGATGATCGTGGTGAGGTCGCCCGCGAAAGCCATGCGCGGGGCTCAGGGTTCGAGGATCAAGCCGGAGCGGGCGGGGGCCGCCGTCGCTCCGAGCTGCGCGGCCACCCGGGCCGCCGTCTCCAGGAAGACGTGGGCGCCGGCGTGCTCCTTCTGACCGGCGCCGATCGAGGCCTCGAGGGCGCTCAAGACCGTGGCGAGGTCCCCGTCGGCGGGGGCGGCGACTCGGCCCGACGCGTCTTTGGCCTCGAAGAGGCCGCGGAGATCGGCGACGAGCCCCTCGGCCCGCAGGTCGTCCGGCCGGTGCTCGTAGAGAACGCCGCGCTCACGGGTCTCCACGGTCTTGCGGAGCGCGGCCACCGCTTCGTGCAGGAGGCGGTCGTCGAGGGTCGGGTGCCGGACGCGGAGCGAAGTCACTCCGACGAGGGCCATGAGGAAGATGCGCCCCTGGTCCTCCGTCAGTTGCTCCAGGAACGGGGCCAGCCGGCGAGCGTCCCGGTGGCGCTCGGTTTCGCGCCCGTCCCAGGAGCCGGCGTGGGCCCCGGAGAGGTAGACGCAGTCGTCGGGGCAGGCGATCTCCACCCGTCGTTTCGAGCCGCAGCACGGGGAGCAGATCGGCTCGCCCTTGGCCGGACAGGCGCGCCGTCCCTTGCGCTGCCGGCACAGCGGACAGCTAGCCAATTTTCACCATGTTCTTGAGCTCGGCCATGAGCTCGTCGGCGCTCGTGAACCGCACCTCTCGGCGCGGATGGAGGCACCGCAGCAGCAACTTGTCCATGGCCTCGGGCACCCCGGGAGCGAGCTTGCTGGGCAGGGGGAGACCGACGCCCTGGGCTTGCTGCTTCGGATGGCTGCCGGTCAGGAGGTGGTAGAGCACCGCGGCCATGGCATAGAGGTCGTCCTGGGCGTCGAGGATGTTCTCGGGAGCGTGGTAGTTCTCGGGCGTGCTCGGGGCGGCGGCGATCCGAGCCAGGCCGAAGTCCGCGATCTTGAGAACGCCGGAGGCGACCATGATGTTCGAAGGCTGGAGCGAACCGTGCACCATCCCCTTCGCGTGGACGAAGGAGAGGACCTGCGCGAGCACCCGGCCCAGGCCGTGGACCTGAGGGAACGCCATCCGCCGCCCGCTCTGGAGAGGCTCCCCCAGGTTCTTCCCCGCCACGAGCTCGCTGACGAGGCAACGCTGGCCGTTCAGCTCGACGAGACCGAGCACCTTGACCAGGTTCGGATGGGAGAGCTGGGCCGCGGCCTTCAGGTCCTTGACCAGGGCCGCGAGGGTGTCCGCGGGAATCGCGTGGGGGGGGAGGACCCGAAGGGCCACGTTCCTCCCGTCGACCGTGTCCTCGGCCCGGAAGACGGTCCCGAGTCGCCCGCGGCCGATCTCCTCGCGCGGTGCGAAGCGCGCGGCCTTCGGGGCGGGGGGTGCGCCCCCGACGGGCGCGGGAGCGGGCGATGGCGCCGGTGGGGAGGCTGGCGATGCCGCCGGAGGAGGAGCCATGGGGGCCACCGCCGCGGCCCCGCCGGCCGGCGTCGTCAGAAGACCGCCGGTCGCGAGGCGGGCCACGCGCCGCTCGACGTCTTTGAACTGAAGGTCCTCGGACTGTATCTTCTTGTAGAGAGCCATGGCCTCGGTCGCGTTTCCCGAGGCTTCGTTCGCGACCGCGAGCCAGTAGTAGAGGGCGAGGTTCGCGGCCGAGACCGGCTGGCCGCCGATCGCTTTTTGGACCCGCTCGATGGCGAGGGCGGGCATGCGGGTCTCCACGAACAGCCTCGCCAGGAGCTCGGTGGCGACGCGATGGTTCTCGTCCCCGGGCCCCACGCGCTGCAGGAGAGCGATCGCCTTCTCGCGCTCGCCCGCCTTGGCCGCGGCTTCGCCGCTCTTGAACGTGAGCCCGGCGCGGCTGTAGAGCTCGATCGCCTTCTGGTCGTTCCCGGCTTCCTCGTAGAGCTTGGCCGCGGTCTCGAAGTCCTCCGCCCTCGCGTAGCTGTGGGCCGCCTTCTCCTTGAGGCCGGCCCGGACGTAGACCGAGCCCGCCGAGGCCCAGCTCTCTCCCGCTTCGTAGGCCTGCGCCGCCTCGGCCAGCATCCCCACCGACTCGTAAAGCTCGGCCGCGCGCAGGTAGTCCTGGCCCTGGACGAAGTGGGAGGCGGCCTCCGACGGTCGATCCCCCTTCAAAGCGACCTCGCCCCTGAGGTTGGCCGCCCGCACGGAATCGCCCGCCTGTTGGAACGCCGAGGCCGCGCTCTCCGGGTCTTCGGCGCGCATGAACAGCTCGGCCGCCTTTTCGAACTCCCCGAGGGCGGAGGCCGCTTTCGCCGCCTCCTTGAAATAGCTGCCCTTCGAGTAGACCTGGAACGCGCGCTTGATGTCGCCGCCTTTCTCGTAGAGCCTCCCCGCCAGGAGTGCGCTCTTCTGGTCGGTGCTGGGAGCGGTCGAGGAGAAGGTGGTCGAGAAGGAGACGTTCTCCATGAAGTGCTTCTCGTACGACTCCGCGGCCTTGATGAAGTCGCCGGTCTTCTCGAAGGCTTCCGCGGCCCTCAGCGGATAGCCGCTCTTCGAGTAGAGGTCGGCCGCCTTGTCCCAGGCGCCGGCGAGCCCATGGAGCCGCGCCGCCTCGAGGTTGTTGCCCTTTTCCTGGAAGAGCATGGCAGCGCGACCCGGCTTGCCCGAATCGATGAGGAGCTGGGCCGCTTTCTTGTAGTCGCCGGCCTGGAGGTAGAGCTCGGCGGCCTTCTCCGCGCGGCCCATGCGTTCGTTGGTCGCGGCCGCGGCCCAGTACTCCTGCCCCTCCAGGTAAGCCTCGGCGGCATGGGCCAGCCGGTCGGCGTCTTCGAGGGTCTTGCCCGCGGCCAGGAAATTGCCCTGCTTCTTGAGCTTCGCGACCTGTCGGTCGAGCTTGGCCTCGGCCCATCGGGGTCCGAGGAGCTTGCCGACGAAATCGTCCTTCGAGAGCCCGCCGCCGGGAACGCGGACCTTGAGCTTGTGGCCCAGCTTCTGATAGGCCACCAGGAGGGCGATCGCTCCGAGCACCCAGGGCACGTACGGGTTGTTGAGGAGGAGGTCGAAGAGGAATCCCATGACGGGTTTCGGGCTGCCCCTCCTGAGGCGCTCCCGACGCTGTTCGGGAGGGGGCAGTATACCAGAGGTGAGCCGGCGTAACTGCCGGCGGCCGTTGACCTAAGCTCTCCCGCGGACTTATGCTGGCGGCCTGGAGCCTGATTGCGAAATCCCAGGGGCCTAGGGACGTCTGAGCCACCGCCGGCCGAAGCCGACGACAAGGTCACCTCCGAAGACCTGTTCGGCGACATCGTCGACGCCCCCCTGCCCGAGGCGCGCACGCCGCGTTCGAAGCCGAAGACCGGGCCGATCAAGGTGCGGGTGACCGAGCCGGGCGCCGAGGTGGGCCAAGCCGCGGCCGCGGCGCTGCCGGAGGAGGTGGCGGCCCTCCTGGATGCGTTCTCGCCCGTCTCGGAGCCGGTCCTCGAGCCGGAAGCGAAGCCCACCCCGCAGCCGGACCCGGAACCGGATGATGTCTCCGCGCCCCTCGAACCGCCCCCGGCTCCGTCCAGCGCCCTGCCCGCGCTCGATCTGCCCTCGCTCGATCTCCTGGCCGTGGCCGAGGAGGCGCTCGCCGAGCCGGCGACGCCCCCGGCCGCGCCCACCCGACCGGCGGGAGCGGCTCGGAGCTGGCGGGACGCCACCTACGGACCCTACGAGCTCCTCGACCGAGTGGCCATCGGGGGCATGGCCGAGGTCTTCAAGGCCAAGCGCAGCGGGGTCGAGGGCTTCGAGAAGATCGTGGCCGTGAAGCGGATCCTGCCCCACCTCTCCGACAACCAGGAGTTCGTGGACATGTTCGTGAACGAGGCCAAGATGGTGGCCGGCCTCACCCACCCGAACATCGTCCAGATCTTCGACCTGGGCCGGATCGAGAGCAGCTACTACATCGCCATGGAGTACGTCCATGGCCGCGACCTCAGGACCATCCTGCGGCGGGCCAAGGAACGGGGCTTGCGGATGCCCCTGGACCTCGCTCTGCGCATCGCGAGCCTCGTCTCCTCGGCCCTCGAGTACGCCCACCGCAAGAAGGACGATCGCGGGCGCCCGATGGAGATCGTCCACCGGGACGTGAGCCCGCAGAACATCCTGATCTCCTTCGAAGGGGAGGTGAAGCTCGCGGACTTCGGCATCGCGAAGGCGGCCAGCAAGGCTTCGACCACCGACCGTGGCGCGCTCCGCGGCAAGCTTCTCTACATGAGCCCCGAGCAGGCCTGGGGCCGCGCCATGGACCGGCGGAGCGACCTCTTTTCGCTCGGTCTCGTGCTCTACGAGATGGTGACCGACCAGAAGCCTTTTCTCGGGGGAGGCGGGGCCTCCGAGCTGAGCGTCTTGGAGACGGTCCGCCAGTGCCGCATCGTGCCCCCGCGCGAGGCGAACCCTCGCATTCCCGAAGAGCTCGAGCGCCTGGTCATGAAGACGCTGGCCAAGGACCCCGACGAGCGCTTCCAGGACGCGAGCGAGATGGGCCGGGTCCTGGACCGGGTCTTGAAGGACCGCCCAGCGCCCTCGGCCAGCGAGCTCGCGCGCTTCATGGAGCTTCTCTTCGATCGCGAGGAACGGGAGGAGGCGGTGCCGGAGGAACACGCATTCGGGGAGGCCGCCCCGGGGTCGTCCGAGAAGGCGGAGCTGCCCCTCGAGGTCCACACGGAGGAGGCCGTCGAGGAAGACGCGGGTCTGCCCATCACCCCCGACCTCTCGGTGGACACGCTCCTGAAACGGTTCGGCATCAAGTGACGGCGTAGCCCGGCCCGCGGCGAGGCCGGCCGGCGCGAGGAGGCGAGACGGGATGGCGCTTTCGAAGGATCAAGCGCAGTTCTACGAGCGGACCCTCGAGGTCACGCGCAAGCAGATCGAGGACCTGAACGCCCAGATCGAGGAGGAGCTCAGCCGGGTGCGCGCGCGCCTCGAGCAGCTCAAGAGCGACAAGGACGCGGCCAAGCAGATCTACGACGGGGCCTGCCGGATGCTCGGGATCGAGAACGACCTCGACTCGAACGACGAGAGCGCCGGCTAGCGCCGATGGCCTGGTTCAAGCGTGAACACACTCCCCTCCCGCCCCAGGAAGCGGAGAGCCGCGTCCCCGAGGGGCTCTGGGTCAAGTGCAGCTCCTGCAAGGAGATCCTCTATCGCAAGGACGTGGTCGCCAACCTAAGCGTCTGCCCCAAGTGCAACTTCCACTTCCGCATCACCGCGGGCGAGAGGCTGGCCATGCTCTTCGACCACGAATGGGAGCAGTTCGACGACAACCTGGCCAGCGCGGACCCTCTCGAGTTCCAGGACACGAAGCCCTACGCGGCGCGCCTCAAGGAAGGCAAGGCCCGGACCGACGCCTGGGACGCGCTCGTCGCCGCCACCGGGGCGATCGGAGGCACCACGACCGTGGTCGGGGCCATGGAGTACGGCTTCATCGGCGGCTCGATGGGCGTGGTCGTGGGCGAGAAGGTGACGCGCTGCGTCGAGAAGGCCCTGGAGAAGCGCCTGCCCCTGCTCGTGATCTCGTGCTCGGGGGGAGCGCGCATGATGGAGGGCGCTCTCTCGCTCATGCAGATGGCCAAGATCTCGGCCGCCCTGGGCCGGCTCCACGACGCGCGGCTCCCCTTCCTGAGCCTGCTCACCGATCCCACCACCGGGGGCGTGACCGCGTCTTTTGCCATGCTCGGCGACCTCAACCTCGCCGAGCCCGGCGCCCTCATCGGCTTCGCCGGCCCGAGGGTCATCGAGCAGACCATTCGCCAGAAGCTGCCGGCGGGGTTCCAACGGTCCGAGTTCCTGGTCGAGCACGGCATGGTGGACATGGTCGTGGATCGCCGCGAGCTCAAGGACACCGTGGCGCGTTGCCTCAGGCTGCTGCTGAACTGACCGCAAGAGGCGGCGTCGGTCGTAAGCCAGCCGCAGTCCCCTCCCCCTACGTGGGGACGACGCATCGGGATCCGGGCGCGAGGGCCGATGATCCAATCGGGCCCATCGGGATTCCGATGTGTCGCAGGGACAGGGTGGGGGGTCGATGAATGACGAGTGGCGTCCACCGGTAGCAGTCCCCTCCCCCTACGTGGGGAGGGACAGGGTGGGGGGTCGATGAATGAATAGCACCAAGCTCCCCGAGTTCTGGAAGACCTACGTCGGGCTCGTCCTCGTCCTCTGCTTCGGCGCCTACCTCTATCTCGTCGAGCAGAAGCGCGAGCCCTCGACCGGAGACAAGCCCAAGGAGAAGCTCTTCACCCTGGACAAGGCCAAGGTGAAGGAGGTCACCATCGCCCGCACGGGCGGCGAGACCATCCGCCTGGTGAAGGAGGGCGCGGAGTGGCGCCTGGCCGAGCCCATGGCGGTGGCCGCGGACGCTCCTTCGGTTTCGGGCCTGCTCTCGAGCCTCGAAGGGCTCGAGGTGCAGGACGAGGCGGCGGCGAACCCCGAACGGCTCGCCGACTACGGCCTCGCGAGCCCCCGTCTCAGCGTCGCGGTCGTGGTCGACGGGCTCGAGGAACCGTTCCGCCTCCTGCTGGGGGAAAAGCTCGTCGACGGAAGCGGCGTCTACGCCAAGCTGCCGGACAAGCCACGCGTCTTCACCATTGCCTCCTACGTGGAGAGCTCGCTCGACAAGAAGCCCTTCGACCTGCGGGACCGCGACGTCTTGAAGGTCAAGCGGGACGCGGTGAAGACGCTGGCGGTCACGGGCCCCGAGGGCGGATACGCCCTGGCCCGAGACGACAAGGGGGAGTGGGCGTTCACCGCGCCCCTCAAGACCAAGGCCGGCCGCTGGGCCGTGGACGGGCTCCTCGGCCAGATCGAGAACCTCCGCATGGACTCGGTCGCGGCCGAGGACGCCAAGGACCCGAAGCCGTTCGGTCTCGACAAGCCCGCCCGCACCGTCGCCCTCGGCCTCGGCGACGGGAGCACGCGCACCCTCGAGGTCGGCGCCCAGACCGCGGACAAGCAGTACCACGTGCGCACGTCGGGCTCGACCCAGGTGGCGCTCGTTCCCGGAGCGCTCGTGGACGAGCTCGCCAAGGGGATGGCCAATCTCCGGGCCAAGCGCCTACTCGACGTCGCCACCTACGACGTAGAGGGCTTCGACGCCACTGAGCCCGGAGCGAAGAAGACCTACGCCAAGACCACGTCCAAGGACAAGGACGGGATCGAGACCTCCAAGTGGAAGCGTACGGCGCCGGACGCCAAGGACCTCGAGACGAGCAAGGTCGAGGACGCCCTCTTCAAGGTGGGCGGGCTCGAGGCCACCGAGCTGATCGACGCGCCCAAGGCGGACGCGGAGTACGGCCTCGACGCGCCTCTGTTCGAGCTCGCGATTCGCATGGGCGCGGGCAAAGGCGGCTTCCTGGTCAAGGTCGGCAAGAAGGGCGAAGCCGCCTACGCGCGGCGAAGCGGCGACGACGCGGTCCTGAAGCTCGATGCGGCGAAGGCCGACGAGCTGGTCCAGGCCTTCAAGGAGCTCTGAGCCTACCGGCCCTGGCTCTGGGTCGGCGCGAGCGATCTCACGAAGAGGACGACGCGCCAACGGTCCTCGGCCTTGCCGATCTTCTCTTCGCCCGGGGGCATCAGGACCTCGCTTCCGATCTTGCGCCCCTTGGAGATCTTCCAGAACATCTCGCCGTCGCTGAGGCGGGCCTGGACGGTGGGCGACGTCAGGTCGCGCGGGGAGACCATCCCGAAGGCGGCCGCCGGCCCGTCTCCCCGTCCCTGCTGCCCGTGACAGGTGGCGCAGTGCTTCAGGAAGAGGGCGCGCCCGCGCTTCAGCGCGTCCTTGGACGGGGCGAGCGGGTTCACCTTCGCGTGCTCTTCGGGGGGTGCGGTCCAGGGCGCCTCGTCGCTCCCGGACGGAACCGCGGCGGAGACGGCGAGCCCCAGGAGCGCGGTCCTTCCCAGGGGGCTCAACGCCCGGCCGCCCGTCTCAAGGCTTGCTTCCCGGCGCCGGCAAGCTGGCGGGCTTCGGGACCGACGGCGCGGCCAGGATCGGCGCGCCTTCCCGGGCGGTCTTGATCAGGATGGCCGTGACGGGGACGTTTTCGTAGTCTCCCTTCGTCGTCCTGGGCACGGCCACGATCTTGTCGACCACGTCCATGCCTTCCACGACCTCGCCGAAGACGGCGTAGCCCGCACCCCCGATGCCGAAGTCGAGGCGGTGGTTGTCCTTCACGTTGATGAAGAACTGGGAAGTGGCGCTGTCGGGATCGGTGAGTCGGGCCATGGCCACCGTTCCCCGAGAGTTTCGAAGACCATTTCTGGCCTCGTTCCTGATGGCGGGCCGAGTGGCCTTCTCTTTCATGTCCGGGGTGAAGCCACCCCCTTGGGCCATGAATCCGGGCATCACCCGGTGGAAGATCGTGCCGTCGTAGTGGCGGGCGCGCACGTATTTCAGGAAGTTGTCGACGGTGAGCGGCGCCTTCTCCTTGTTGAGCACGATACGGATCGCGCCTAGGGAAGTATCCAGCACCACCACCGGACCGCTGGGCGCGGGCTTCGGTTCCGGAGCGGGCGCGGCCGGAGTCTGGGCGAGAGCGAAAACGAGCGGCACGAGGGCAGCGACCATCGTACGAGTCTCCCTCCAAAAGATTCGCGGTTCCCGAGCATTGTAGCAGCGACGCGGTTGATTCGGCTCGGGGGCGGGCCTTAGAATGCCTGCATCCCATGGTCCTCTTCAACTACTCGACCAAGGAGCTGACCGCCAAGGTCGTGTACTACGGTCCGGGTCTGTGCGGAAAGACCACCAACCTGCAGTGGATCCACGAGAAGGTGCCCATCAAGAACAAGGGCAAGATGCTCTCGCTCGCCACCGAGACCGACCGCACCCTCTTCTTCGACTTCCTGCCCATCGAGATCGGCACCATCCGCGGGATGAAGACCCGCATCCAGCTCTACACCGTGCCCGGGCAGGTCTTCTACAACGCGACGCGGCGCATGGTCCTGAAGGGCGCCGATTGCGTGGTCTTCGTGGTGGACAGCCAGGAGCCGATGCTCGACGCCTCCATCGAGAGCTTCGAGAACCTCAAACAGAACCTGGAGGCCAACGAGATCGATCCGGACGAGATCCCGATGGTGCTGCAGTACAACAAGCGGGACCTGCCGAACGCGCTTCCCATCGAGATCATCAACGAGCGCATGAACCCCAAGGGACACCCGTTCTACGAGGCGGTCGCCATCAAGGGCCAGGGGGTCGAGGAAACGCTCAAGGGCGTGACCAAGCTGGTCTTCAAGTCGCTCTCGGCGAAATACGGGGCCATGGAGCTGGCGGCGGCGCCGGCCCCGGCCGCCGCCAAGGCCGTCGCCAGCGCGGCGGCCCCTCCCCCTCCCCGCCCTCCGTCCAAGGCGTCCGCCACCATCCCGCCCGTGGCGCCCCGGCTCGTCCCCGAAGAACTGCTCGACAGCTTGGACCTGACGCCGCCGGCCGTGCTCGAGGCCGAGCCGGTGGCCGCTGGCGTCGCTTCCGCCACCCAGGCCCGGAGCACGCTCGTGGCCGACTTCGACGAGGCCGAGGATCTGCGACGCCGCATCCGGCGGCCGATGTCCGAGCCCGAGTACGAAGTGAACCTCGAGGAGGTCCAGGCTCCCGAGTCGGTCGAGGAGATCACCCTCGACTCCGAGCCTTTGCCCGTGTTCGAGCCCGAGGCCGAGCCCGACGCGGCCGAGCCCACGATGGCACCGCTGTCCTTCGACGAGCCTCCGCCGCCGCCGCGGCCGTCCGCGGCCTCGACGCCGGCGGTGGCGGCGGCCGGCCGGAGCTCACGCTCGTCCGAGTCAACCGCCCTTTCGATCGAGGTCGAGGCGGGCCGGAGCGAGGTGAGCGTGCCCATCGAGCTGCACGTCGAGCCCGGCGTCGAGCAGGTCCAAGTCAACCTGCGGCTCGTCTTCAACATCCGTCGCTAGAGACCCGGACCATTCATGAGGGCGGTCTGGCCTCCTCATGAATAGTCCGAAAGCCGTAGTGCCAGACCCTTCGCGGTACTAACCGTCCACTGACGGCTCTCGGAGCGGATCATTCGCCCGGGGGCGCGGCGAAGACCGCGGAGCGCTGCACGTCTTCATAGCGCACCCTGCTCACGTCGAAGCCCTCGATCGCGGTCTTGAGCTTCGCGAACGTCTGGTCGAACGACGGAAGGGTCTTCCGGGCCCGCGTCAAGGGGGTGGTGCGCGCGAGCACGTAGTTCTTCACGAAGGGATGGTTGATCCCGCGTTTCTTGAGCGCGGCCACCGCGACCCCCAAGGCCACGTCCACCGCCCGCACGGCGCTCGCCCGCTCCCCCCGCGCCTCGAGCGTCTCGGGGAGCCGTCCCTTCAGGAACTTGTCCACGCGCTTGAGGATCGGGGCGAAGGCCCCGCCCGCGAAGCGCTTGTTCTCCTCGTAGAGCAGGCCCAGGGTGATGAAGTGGGGGGCTTCGAACTGGAAGGCGTAGTCCTCCTCGCCCCTTCTCGGCTGCTCCTCGGCGAGCCCGCGGTACATCCGGATCACCTCGAGGGACTTCTCCTTGAGGTTGTGCGCCTTTTCGGTATTGAGGGCGAGGATCTGGTAGGCGACCTCGGCCTCGACGATCAGGATCGCCGGCGCCCATTTGGCCTTCAGCTTCTCCAGGGCCGTTCGGCGGTGGTGGCCGTTCGGCGTCCAGTAGACGCCGGGGCGCGGCGACACGACCACGATGGGATCGACGAACCGGTCGATCTTCTTCACCGCCTCCTGCAAGCGCTTGGCGTGGGTGGGAGACAGGTCGCGCTGGTAGGGCGTGGGCGACACCCGGTCGATGGGGAGAAGACAGAAGGCCTGCCAGTGGTCGCCCACCGGCTCGCGGTACAGAGCGAGCACGTGGCCGCCGTCGCGCTCGACCTGCTCAGCCATGGCCAGGACCGCGGCCGGTGGCCTGGCGTCCCTCGGAAAGAAGCCGAGGGCGGACATGGCGCTCATGGCGAGCAGTGTAGCGCCGGCCGGGTAGAATGCGCACGAGGGTTGCCCATGCTGTCCAAGTTCCGCGTTCGCCTCGCGACGTCGGTTGGCCTCGCGCTCTTTCTCGCCTTGCCCCTCCTCGCGCAGCTCACGCCCGTGGCCGTCGACCGGGGCGGCAGCGGGCTGGGCCTCGCCCTCCGGCGCCTGGGTGTCGCCGGTCGCGTCCTCTACGTCACCGCGCATCCCGACGACGAGCACAACGGCGTCCTCGTCGCGCTCAGCCGGGGCCTGGGGCTGCGCACGGCTCTGCTCACCCTGACCCGCGGGGAGGGCGGGCAGAACGCCCTCGGCCCCGAGCTGGGCGAGGCGCTCGGCGTGCTGCGGACCGAAGAGCTTCTGGCCGTCCACCGGTACGACGGCGTGGAGCAGTACTTCGCCCGCGCCCACGAGTTCGGCTTCTCGTTCAGTGCCGAGGAGACTCTCGAAAAGTGGGGGCACGACCCCACCCTGGGCGACGTGGTCCATCTTATCCGCGCCTTCCGGCCCGACCTGATCCTCACCATGCCCCTCGAGGGACCCGCCCATCAGCATCACCCGACGAGCGGCCAGCTCTCGCACGAAGCCTTCCGCGCCGCCGCCGATCCCCAGCGCTTCCCCGAGCAGATCAAGGCCGGCCTGCGGCCGTGGCAGGCCGCGAAGATCTACCAGGGGGGGGTGGGAGGCGGGCCCGCGACGGGCACCGGGGCCGTGCGGCTCTCGACCGCGACCTTCGACCCGCTCCTGGGCATGAGCGCGCAGCAGTTTGGCGTCCTGGCGCGCAGCAACCACCGGTCTCAGGCCTCGCGCCAGATGGCCGAGGACCCCGGCATCGGCGAGGGGACGTTCGTGCTCGTGGACAGCGAGCCCAAGGTCCAGGGGGCAGAGGCTGACATCCTCGAAGGCGTCGACGTCTCCCTCCGAGGGCTCCTCCGCCACGTGAAGGGTCAGGAAGCCCAGGCGACGTTCCTGGAATTGGACCTCGCCCAGCTCGAGGACAGGCTGCGGGACGCGGGCGCCGCCTACGACTCCCGCGCGCCCGAGAAGTCCGCGGGTCCCCTGGCCTTGGCCCTCGCCGCCGTTCGCAAGGCCTGGGACGACGTGGCCCAGAGCCGGCTCTCCGAAGCCGCCCGCGAGGAGCTTCTGGGCCGCCTCGACGACGAGGAGCGCGAGACCGCGCGCGCCCTCGCCCTCGCGCTGGGGATCGCGATCGAGGCCCGCCTCGATGCGGGAACGGCGGTCGCCGGCCAGGAGGTAGGCATGACCGTCTCGGTGTGGAACCAGGGCGCGTCCCCTCTCACCGTGGACGACGCGGTCGTGGAGGTCCCGGGCGGCTGGTCGGTCTCCCGCACCGAGGGGCAACCGCGCGTCCTCGAGGCGGGCCAGGGACTCCGCCTGCGCTACGAGGTCACCGTGCCCGTCTCGTCTCGGCCCTCGGGGCCGTACTGGAAGCGTGATCGCGGGAAGGACCGCTACGACGTCGATCCTCCGGGCGCGGAAGGCCTGCCCTGGAGCCCCCCCGACGTGACCGCGAGCGTCCGCGTGCGGGCGGCGGGCACCTCGCTGCGCCTCGACGCCCCGGCCGTCTTCCGCTACGTCGGGCCGGCCGGGGGCGAGATGCAGCAGGTGCTCCGGGTGGTGCCCGCGCTCTCGTTGCGGCTCTCCCCCGATCCCCTCGTGTTTCCCCTGGCCAGCCCGCGGGCGCCCAAGGAGGTCCGGGTCCGCGTGGTCAACGAGGCGCGGGGCCCATCGACGGCGACGGTCCGCGTCCTTGCCCCGGAAGGGTGGATCGTCGAGCCCCGCGAAGTCCCGGTACGCCTGGACCGCGAGAAGGAGGAGGCCACCGTTCGCGTCCACGTCACACCACCGCAGCGCCTCGGGCCGACGACCGCGGCGCTTCAGGCGGTGGCGGTTCGGGACGGAGTCGAGTACACCCAGGCGGTCGAGGAGATCGCCTACCCCCACGTCCAGACGCGGCAGCGGCTC
>Ga0209640_10002810_pt1 | contig 15205 bp, 17 predicted proteins | sample RifCSP10_1_FD_184018 | JGI IMG/M metagenome (GOLD analysis project Ga0209640, IMG submission 184018) | Soil microbial communities from Rifle, Colorado - Rifle CSP2_sed 10_1 (SPAdes) (version 2) | ecosystem: Environmental > Terrestrial > Deep subsurface > Rock core/Sediment | place: Rifle...
CGCCTCCAAACTGGCAAGGTCTGCTGCGACGGGAGCGAGTAGTTCTTGTCGTTTCCGGTCGTAATCGGGCTTCGCGGTTTGAAACTTCTCCCATTCCCCGGGCAGCGGGGCGTCGATGTTCGCCTCGTCCGCTTCGTTCAGGAAGGCGTAGAGTTGATAGAACTCCTGCTGCGTGATGGGATCGAACTTGTGATCGTGACAACGGGCGCAACCGAGGGTCAACCCCAACCAGACCGTGCCCATGGTGCTGGTTCGATCCACGATTTGCTCCACCCGAAACTCTTCCAGGTCGGCCCCGCCCTCGCGGTTGCTCAGCGTGTTCCGGTGAAAGCCGGTCGCGATTCTTTGCGCCGGCGTGGCGTCCGGCAGGAGATCACCGGCCACTTGTTCGAGCGTGAACCGGTCGAAGGGCAAGTTCGAGGGCCGCACGGTGAAGGCCGCAACGCACTTCCCGCCGGGCGGGGCGTCCGTGGACGCGCTCCTGTACTACTTCAACTTCCTCAGCGGACCCGGCGTCAATGCCCTCGCCGGCCCACTGCTCACTGATACCATCGTCACGCGCGTCGGTAATGGCGTCATCCTGTTAATCGGCGCAGCCTTGTTCGTCGCCGCCATCGCCTTTCAGCGTCACCTCATCGCCATCTGGCAGCGCGAAGCGCCGGCAGCCGCGCCCGCCGCAGCGATCGCAATGGGAGAATCAGGCGTGCGCGGTGATCGCCCGATCGGTGGCAACCCGTTCGCCGGTTTCGTGCAGGTATTTACGTCGCCCTATCTGCTGGGCATTGCGGCTTTCGTATTCCTGCTGGCGTCGGTGAGTACGTTCCTCTACTTCGAACAACTGCGGTTGGTCGAGATCAGCTACCCGGACGTCACCGAGCGCACGCGCATATTCGCCCGTATCGACTGGGTAGTGCAAAGCCTGACGATCATCGCCCAGGTTTTCATCACCGGCCGCATCGCCTCGCGGCTCGGTCTCGTCGTGCTGTTGACGATCGTGCCGGTCGCGATGATTTTCGGTTTCCTCGCGCTCGCTTCGTCCGGTGCTTTTGCCGTGCTGGCGGTCGTCATGGTGCTGCGCCGGGCCGGCGAATATGCCTTCGTCCGGCCGGGCCGCGAGATGCTGTTCAGCCGCCTGGACACCGAGACCAAATACAAGGCCAAGAACCTCATTGACGTACCCATCTATCGGGCGGCAGACGCCGTTACCGCGCAGTTTCAGAAGTTATTCGAGTCGGTGGGCCTCACGGCGATGGTCGTGGCGCTGATTGGCGCCGTGGTCGCGGTCCTGTGGTCGATAATGGGCTGGTGGCTGGGCAAGCGGCACGATAAAGGCAGCGATACGGAACCGGTTGTCCCGAGTGGGCTGGAAGCGAAGAAAGTGTAAGGACGCTCTGGAGCTGTTAACAAAGCTCCATTTACAAATGTCGCCTCTGGTCCGCTACGGCAAACCCGGTCAGTCCGCCTTTCATCCCTCTGGACAAAGCGATGGCTTTGAAGCGTTCGCCCATCCCGCCAGACAGCGTTAACAGTTTCGCCTGATTGACACGTTCCAGATATTGTCTTTGATCGGAGCCACTATGTCTGGCCAGGATTTCGTCGAGGCCACAACCCAGCAGAAAATATGTCTGGTCGGTGTAGCCTGTCACTTCCAGATCGACCGCGACCGCCGCTGTCGCGACGGCGGTGAAATCCACTGATGCGGTAATGTCCTGCAGGCCGGGATAGAGAAACGGATCGGCGTGGACGCGGTGCCGGTAATGACAGAGCAAGGTCCCGTCTACACGATCCGGGTGATAATATTCACTGCGCGGATAGCCATAATCGATCAGGAGCATCACCCCCTGTCGCAGACAGTCGGATAAAGCCGCCAGCCAGGGCGCGAGCGTCATACTTATTTCCGTGGTATAAACCGCCGGCCAGGGGTAGCGCAGTTGCAGTTTTATATCTTGCGTCTGCCGGTTTAATGCCGGTCCGGCGGGAACTTCCAGCCAGGTAAAGCCACCGGTATGCCATTGCACGCGTAATTCGTTCAACACACCCTGCCGGTCGACGATCCGGTGCACGGGCAATGCATCCATAACTTCGTTGGCCAGAACCACGCCGGTGAACGGCTGGGCCGGTAAGCGCTCCAGCCAGATTATACTGCTGAAATAATCCGGGACTTCCGCCTGTAACAGTTGTCGTTGCCGCTGTTTTAAATCAGCGCTGGTCTCAAGTATGAAATATTTTAAAGGCAGGTCCCCGCAACGCTGCAGTTCCAGCAGGATATCGCAAGCCATCCTGCCGGTGCCAGCGCCCAACTCGAGTATGCTGCCGTCCGGCAGATCAGCCAGGATTTGCCGGCATTGACGCGCCAGGCAGATTGAGAATAAGGGAGATATCTCCGGCGCTGTGACAAAATCACCTTCCTGACCGAACTTTCTGGCACCGGCGCTGTAATAGCCGAGGCCGGCTTCATATAACGTCATTTCCATGTAACGGTCAAAACCGATATGACCACCCTGGCTTTCTATTTCGGCGCGGATCCTGTCAACCAGTCTGGTACTGTGCGCCAGCGCCGCGGCGTCAGGCAGCGGCAGCGTGGTTACGGCACGCTGCAGATCGAAATTTATCCCATGCAGATTCATCGAATGCTTGGTAAAGTGCTTATCCTCGTTATTTCCATAACGTCTATATTTTCACTTATACATCATAGCAAGCTATGTCTAACAAAACAGTTCTGATCACCGGCGCGGCCGGCAGAATCGGCGCGGTAATCGCCAGGCTGCTGCACGCGGATGCCATGGACATCGTCATTCATTACCACCGCTCCGCGGCCAGGGCGGAGGCTCTGGCTCAGGAATTGAACCAGGCCCGGCCCCGATCCGCAATCACAGTACAGGCGGATCTGCTGTCACCCGGCGCAGCGGCCCGTATCATTGCCGGTGCGGCCGCATTTAACAGCCGCCTGGATGTTCTGATTAATAACGCTTCCAGTTTTTACCCGACGCCGGTGGCCACCACTACTGAGGAGCAGTGGCATGATCTGATCGGTACCAATATGAAGGCGCCATATTTTCTGGCGCAACAGGCAGCACCACATCTACAGGAGCACAACGGCTGCATCATTAATATCACCGATATCCATGGCGAGCGGCCGTTACGGACCTATCCCTTGTACAGCGCCGCCAAGGCCGGACTGGCAATGTTAACCAGGGCCCTGGCCAAGGAACTGGCGCCGGCGATTCGCGTCAATGGCATCGCGCCAGGAGCCATACTATGGCCGGAGACACTGGCGCAGGAAGTCAAGGATAAGATACTGTCCCGCACCGCGCTTGGATTTAAAGGCGAGCCGGCTGATATCGCCCGGGCAGTGAAGTTTCTGATCGCGGATGCTCGTTATATGACCGGGCAGATATTGACCATCGATGGCGGCCGCTCCCTGTTTTCGTGATAGCCTATTGCAACTGCAGATAGTCACTGCCGTTATACCAGCGTTTCTCCACATCGCTGTACCACCAGAGATGGGTGAAGGGGTGTTTCTTTAAGGTGCCGGTATTGGTCGTATAATAATCGACTTCGCCTTTGATGACGGCCTCGTTAACCTCTGCATTGATCGTCTGTTCCAGGATGGTATAACCCGTTATCCGGACTGTTGCCATGCTGGCGCGATCCAGAGGCTTTTTTTCCCCGTTTTTACCGCGGTGATAGGACTCAACCTTGTCCAGCACGGACCAGCGGAGACTGACATTGTAATCACTGATGGCATCGTCCAGGCTTTTCACCTTCGTTTTTACACTGGTTGTACCGCAGGCAACCGCAGCCAACAATATCATTAACAGGACATAAGTTTTTCTATTCATAACATTACTCTCTCATTATTCGGTTGCTCTGCCTGTCTCCAGGTCCACCGGCCAAAGCTGCTGTTCACGCCGGTCAAATGCATACCACAGTTCCCGGTAGGAACGTCCAACGAGCGGATGCACATCATCGCCGGCAACGTCCGCCAGAGGTCTTAACACAAAAGCGTACTGGATGACGTCCGGACGAGGTAATTGCAAATCCCCGCCGTCGACCACGAGATCGCCATACAGCAATAAATCCAGGTCCAATGTCTTCGAGTACAAATGCTTCTCAGCGCGGTTACGCCCAAAACCTGCTTCTATCTCATGCAAAGCCGCTACGATTTCTGCGCAGGTTTCATTACTATCAAAACCGATGACCAGATTATAGAAATTTTTTCCGGCAAATCCGACCGGCTCGCTTTCATAGACCGGCGAAATAATCAGCTCTCCAAACTGCTCCCGCAGGGCCCGGATGCCCAACCGGATATTCCGTCTTGCGTCGATATTCGAACCGACACCGACATAAACCCTGGCAGGCATTGCTCACCTGTGGCCGCGTTCAATGATCACACCGATGTCCCGGACACCCTTGACCACACCTTGTTTATTAAGACGTATGCGGCACCAGGGCGTTTTGAACTCATGCAGCAATATTCCAGCGATCTTTTCCGCCAGGGTCTCGACCAGGTGGAATTCGCTGCCGCTGGCGTAGGCAATGACGCGTTGCGCCACGGCTTTATAATTCAGAGTATCGACGATATCGTCCGACGCCGCTGCTGTCCGGATATCAGTCCCCATCTCGATATCCAGTACCACTGTCTGCCGGGTGCGGCGCTCCCATTCGTAGATGCCGATGATGGTTTCGATACGAATATCGTTAAGATAGATAATGTCCACTGGTGGCCAATTGTGATTGATTCATGCATTCCAGTATACCCTCAACTACCTGACTGACAAATGACCATGAACCGGCGACAATACCCGGATGCTCATCAATATCGGCCTGGTTATCAGCGGTTACCTGCTTGGATCAATTGCATCGGCGGTCATGGTATGCAGGTTACTGGGACTGGGTGATCCGCGCCGGGATGGTTCCGGCAACCCCGGCACGACCAATGTCTATCGCTTATACGGCGGCAAAGCAGCGGTCCTGACCTTGCTGGGCGATCTGTTAAAGGGCGCTCTGCCTGTTATTCTTGCCACAAGCTTGCAGGCACCGGAATCTATAGTGTACATGGCCGGTATGGCCGCCTTTTTCGGCCATTTGTATCCGCTGTTTTTTCATTTCCAGGGCGGCAAGGGAGTGGCGACCTTGATCGGTGTCCTGCTGGCCACGCACTGGATGCTGGGATTGGCCTTCATTGTCACCTGGTCAGTGGTGGCATTAGTATTCCGTTTTGCATCGCTGTCCTCCATTACCGCCGCGATCGCCTTACCCTGCTATGGCTGGCTGCTATCGCCCTCCCCGGCATACCTGCTCAGCTTGTCGCTCATGGCTGGTTTCCTGATCTGGCGGCACTGGTCGAATCTCAAAAAACTGCTGGCCGGAACCGAACCCAAGATAGGATCAAGTAAGACAAGTTGAAGTGATTGGCTCCCATTGCTTATCTTTTTCAGCCTTCACTTTCTACTTTTAACTTGTTACTTTTAACTGTCCTAATGGCCAACGTGGATGCGCAGCGAAAGCCAGCGGCTCCCGCTGGCCCGCCTGCAGGCGCAGATAACCCGCATAAGCGATCATGGCACCGTTGTCAGTACAGAATTCCGGACGCGGATAGAATACGCTGCCGCCCTCCTGCTCCACCATTTTTCTCAACTCCGATCTGAGCTGCCGGTTCGCGCTCACGCCGCCGGCGGCAATCAACTGACGTAATCCGGTTTCCTGCATGGCGCGCCGGCATTTAATGACCATGGTTTCGACGATGGCATCGACGAAGGCGCGGGCAATATCAGCCCGGGTCTGATCGTCACCAGCTTGTTCCCTGACAGTATTGACAACATGGGTTTTCAGACCGCTGAAACTGAAATCCAGGCCGGGCCGATTGGTCATGGGCCGGGGAAACCGGAAGCGACCGGGTTGCCCACGTTCCGCCAGGGCCGAAAGCGCGGGCCCGCCGGGATAACCCAGCCCGAGGATCATGGCCGTCTTGTCAAAGGCCTCGCCTGCGGCATCATCCACGCTTTCGCCCAGCAGCAGGTATTTCCCGGGGCCATCCACCTGCACCAGTTGGGTATGGCCGCCCGAGACGAGTAAGGCGAGAAATGGAAACTCCGGGGCCGGCTGCTCCAGCATGGGAGCCAGCAGGTGGGCTTCCATGTGATGCACGCCAACGGCGGGGACCTCCCAGGCATAGGCCAGGCTACGGCCGATGGCCGCTCCCACCAGCAATGCTCCGATCAGGCCTGGTCCGGCAGTATAGGCCACGCCATCTATATCGGTTTGGGACAGTCCGGCCTGCGTCAGGACCTGATGGATAAGCGGCAGCGTTCGGTGAACATGATCCCGGGAGGCGAGCTCTGGCACCACACCCCCATAGGCCTGGTGTAAATCCACCTGGCTGTACAGGGCATGTGCCCGGATGCCGTACTCGGGATGATAGACGGCAATACCGGTTTCATCGCAGGAGGTTTCTATGCCTAAAACGTTCATACTTTATATAAAATATCCGTAAATACGCTATTTTGCCTTGCATTTAACGTTATTCTCACTAAAATCTCCCCCCTTTCCCAGACAATTAAGATAGCAGGAAGTGTAAGATCATATGCCTTCAGTAAAAGTACGAGATAACGAACCTTTCGATTTCGCCTTGCGTCGCTTCAAGCGCGCGTGCGAAAAGGCCGGCACATTGGCGGAAATTCACCGCCGGGAATTCTACGAGAAACCAACCCAGGTCAGAAAACGGAAAGCCGCGGCGGCCGTCAAGCGCCACCAGAAGCGTGCGTCGAAAGACAGTATCCGCCAGGTACGCCTGTACTAATTCCGATAATTGTCTCCCTGCCCGGATCAGAAGATCGCGATTCCGGTTAATCTGCACACAGCCAGTTACAACACATGTCCGGACTGAAGCAACGCCTTAACGACGAAGTAAAATCAGCGATGCGCAGCCAGAACAAGGAGCGCCTCGCCATCCTGCGCGTGATCATGGCCGCGCTAAAACAAAAAGAGGTCGACGAACGAATCGAACTCGATGATAGCCACGTGCTGTCGATCCTGGATAAGCTGGCCAAGCAACACCGGGACTCCATCGAACAGTTCAAGAATGGCGGCCGGGATGACCTGGTCAAGAAAGAGACCGGTGAATTACAGGTTGTGCTCGAATTCATGCCGACACCCTTGACGGATGCTGAGATTGAGCAAATTATCCGCGAGACGATAACGGCCGCCGGCGCAACCGGTGTCAAGGAAATGGGCAAGGTCATGAGCCAGTTGAAGCCCAGAGTCCAGGGCCGGGCGGATATGGGTAAAGTCAGTGGCATGGTGAAACAGCTCCTCTCATGATCGGGTTATCTCTCAAAAGGCAACCGTTCGAGCCACATTATTCCTAATCAATCCCTGTATTAAGGCTTAACACGTTGATTCTCCGGAGGCCAGGCCAGCGCTTCCTATAGTGCAAGTAAATCCCCCGTGCCAGAATGGCATAGCCCGTTTATACTTTTGCTTATATGCCCGGCCAAATCCCCAAGACCTTCATTGACGACCTGCTGACCCGGACCGACATAGTCGATGTCATCGACGGCTTTGTGCCGCTCCGGAAAACCGGCAGCAACCATAAGGGCCTGTGCCCGTTTCACGATGAAAAAACACCATCCTTCACGGTCAGTCAGGAAAAGCAGTTTTATCATTGCTTCGGTTGCGGGGTGAACGGTTCCGCCATCACATTTCTGATGGAATACCGGCACTTGGATTTTATCGCGGCGGTCGAGGAACTGGCCCGCCGAGCCGGGCTTGAAGTCCCGCGGGAGGGAGGCACCATCCCCGCAAGGGATCAAAAACTGACCGAACTCTACGAGCTGCAGGAACTGGTGGTGCAGTTCTACCGCAAGCAACTAAAGCAACACTCTGATGCGGAACGGGCAATCACTTATTTGAAACAACGAGGGATCACAGGGGAACTGGCGGCCAAATTTGAACTCGGTTATGCCCCGGCTGGCTGGGACAATCTGATCAAGGCGTTGGGGCAATCGGATGCCGCGCAAAAACGTCTGCTGAAAACAGGCTTGATCATTCAACGTGACCAGGGCGGTTTCTATGATCGCTTTCGCGATCGCATTATGTTCCCGATCCGCGACCAGCGCGGCCGGGTCATCGGTTTTGGCGGACGGGTGCTGGATGACGGCACGCCTAAGTACCTGAATTCACCGGAAACTCCGATCTTCCATAAAGGCCGTGAGTTGTATGGGTTTTACCAGGCACGTCACGCCGGGAAAAATTTGCAACGCCTGTACGTCGTTGAGGGTTACATGGATGTCCTGGCCCTGGTCCAGCACGATGTCAACAATGTCGCCGCGACGCTCGGGACTGCCGCAACCCCTGACCACCTCGAGAGTGTCTTTCGGATTACTCCCGAAATCGTATTTTGTTTTGACGGGGACGAAGCCGGTCGCAAGGCCGCCTGGCGCGCCCTGGAGATCAGTCTGCCGCTGCTCCGTGACGGCCGACGGGTGTTTTTCATGTTCATGCCGGATGATAAGGATCCTGATGACTTTATCCGGGAGCATGGCAAAGCCGGCTTTGAAGACCTTAAAAAATATGTGCCGCTGACTGACTATCTGTTACAGGAACTGACCAGGGACTTTGACCCGGGTATCAGGGAGCACAAAAGCAAACTCATATACGAAGCAACACCCTATCTGACGAAAATGCCGCAGGGCAGCCTTAAACAACTCCTGATTGACGAGATCGCCGGCTTGACCGGCCTGGATAAATCGATATTCGATCAACAGTTGATGGAAACTAAAGTGAGACCGCAAACGCGCCCGGTCAATGCTTCCAGACCACAACGAAAAACCGAACGGACCCTGCTTGCCCAGGTTATAAAACTGCTATTAATCAAACCAAAGATTGCATTGACGATTCCGGATTATGATGACCTTGCGGACATCAATCTACCGGGAACGGACTTTTTAAAGGATTTGATTCAATTAATTCAGGCGACACCCGATATAACCCTGGCCCGGATCCTGGAGACCTGGCGGGGAACCAAATATGAAAAAAGATTGTCTGAACTGGCGCCGATAGCGGAATCTCCCTATGAAAAAGATGAGGTGGACATTCATTCCGAGGAATTTCTGGCGATTGAATTCAGTGATGCCATTGCCAGTTTGCGAGAATGGTCGAGAAAAGAAAGGATAAAAAAGAAGACCAGCAAGGTTTCTAGTCTGAATGAGCTGACTGATGAACATAAAACTGAGTTACGCAATCTCAATCCTAAGGCCAGGATTCCGTCGGAAAACTGAATTCACCTGGATTGCTGTGCAGTAATATGCTATACTAATCGATTATTTTTTTGCCATTTTTAATGAATTATCAACCACTTAGGTTAATATCTTGAGAGACAAGCCTGTAATGGAACAAATCGAGGAGCCGGTCAGCAGTAATAAAGACGAGGCTTCCCAAATCAAACACCTGATTTCCAAAGGCAAGGAACAGGGGTTTCTGACTTATCATGAAGTCAACGATCATCTGCCGGACGGTATAGTCGATCCGGAGCAGGTCGAGGACATCATCAACATGATCAACGACATGGGGATTGAGGTGCATGAGTCTCCCCCTGACCTCAGTCTGGTCATGACGGAAAAACCGGAAGAGCCGGACGAGGATGCTGCTGCTGAAGCCGCCGCCGCCCTGCTGAGCGTCGACAATGAATTTGGCCGCACGACAGACCCGGTGCGCATGTATATGCGCGAGATGGGTACCGTGGACCTTCTGACCAGGGAAGGTGAAATCAAGATTGCCAAACGTATCGAAGAAGGCATCAACCAGGTGCTTACCGCGCTTTCGCAATTTCCGAATACCATTGATAACCTGCTCTCGGCCCACGGGCTGGTTGAAAAGGAACAATTGAAACTGTCGGATGTCATCGTCGGATTTACCGATGCCGAGGAATATCCTGACCAGGGGGCACCGCCAATTCAGCAGGCACTGGTTGAAGCGGATGATGACGACAGCGAAGAAGATGAAGAAGATGATGATAGTGATTCCGACGAACCTGAAGCATCGATAGATCCGGAAAAGGTGCGGGCACTGATATTGGCTATCGCCAAGGAGAATGTTAAATATTCAAAAGCCGTCAGTCGTTACGGACGGGAGCACAAGAAAGCCAAGGTCTTACAGGAGAAATTATCCGACCGTTTCATGGAATTGCGTCTGGCACCAAAATTTATCGATGAGCTGACCAATAATGTCCGCATTCTGATTGAAGACATCCGGAAAACCGAACGGGACATCATGAAACTCTGCGTGAAAGACGCCAAAATGCCGCGCAAGGAATTCATCGCTTCGTTTCCCGGCAATGAAACCAATACCAAATGGATAAAGAGCCTGATTTCCCAGAAGAAAGGCTATGCGAAAGATCTTAAATTGATTCAGGATGATGTCATTAAGATACAGGAACGCTTAAAAACCGTGTTCGATAACAACCAGTTGGCCATTAATGAAATAAAAGAGATCAACCGCAAGATCTCTATCGGCGAGGCAAAAGCACGTCGCGCAAAAAAGGAAATGGTTGAAGCAAACCTCAGACTGGTAATTTCCATCGCGAAAAAATACACCAACCGCGGACTGTTGTTCCTGGATCTCATCCAGGAAGGCAATATCGGCCTGATGAAGGCGGTAGATAAATTTGAATATCGTCGTGGCTACAAATTTTCAACTTACGCGACCTGGTGGATCCGACAGGCAATCACCCGGTCAATCGCCGATCAGGCACGGACCATTCGTATCCCGGTACATATGATCGAAACGATCAATAAATTAAACCGGATCTCACGACAGATCCTGCAGGAAAAAGGCCGGGAACCGACACCGGAAGAGCTGGCCGAAAAAATGGACATGCCCGAAGACAAGGTTCGCAAGGTCTTGAAGATCGCCAAGGAACCGATTTCGATGGAAACCCCCATTGGTGATGACGACGATTCTCATCTGGGTGATTTTATCGAGGATATGAATACCCAGGCTCCCGCGGATTCGGCTGGTTTCGAAGGGTTACGCCGGGCGACAAGTGCTGCTTTGTCCGGGCTTACCGCACGCGAGGCCAAGGTCTTAAGAATGCGATTCGGCATCGAGATGAATACCGACCATACACTGGAAGAAGTAGGCAAGCAGTTCGATGTGACCCGGGAACGTATACGTCAGATTGAAGCTAAAGCGCTGCGTAAGCTACGGCATCCGAGCCGTTCCGACGAGCTACGCACTTTTCTGGAAACATAAATACTATTGGATCAGGAAATCTCCGCCATGGATGTTGATTTCCTGATCCTCGCCCCTATAATCCAGCTTCCAGAAACAGTCACCCTTTCTACTTTTAACTTTTTACTTGTTGCTATTAGGGCCTGTAGCTCAGTTGGGCGAAGCGGCATAAGAAGAAGGTCCAGTGGACCTTCTTCCCGCTGAGCGTTGAGGACAGGAGTCCGAAACGGGCCATTAGCGAAACAGGGATGTTGAGCTTAGGGCAATGGTTAGCGAAATTATATTAATCAGGAAAATAGGGTTTTATGCAGGGGCCTGTAGCTCAGTTGGTTAGAGCAGTGGACTCATAATCCATTGGTCGTAGGTTCAAGTCCTACCGGGCCCACCACTCTTCAAATACCTACGCAACTGCAGCTGCTCTGCGATCACTCCTGCCGCTTTTACCCATACCCGCTAAGCTGTACTGAAATCGTTGTGGCACTCTGTTTCGGATCAGCTATTTAGTATCCCGATTTATCTGACTGCAAAAAAGTTCTAAGCGATTGGTTGCGTCCACCGCTATCGCAGCAATCACAAAGCCAAATCCTTTCCCTGTCTCGGCTAGTTTCCTGGCCTGATTAACCAGTACTCCAATAAGATTTTATTGAATGTTCTCCAAATATTCTCCTATACTTCGATGTCCCTATGGTGGACATTCAAGACAACGGCTATTGGCCGCGGGCGATAGTGCTGGTGGACATGAACGCCTTTTTCGCTTCGATCGAGCAGCACGATGACCCAAGCCTGTACGGCAAACCGGTAGCCGTAACCAACGGTCTTACCGGCACCTGTATCATCACCTGTTCTTACGAAGCCAGACGCTACGGCGTGCATACCGGCATGCGCGTCAAACAGGCCAGACACATCTGTCCGGGACTGGTGCAACGCCCCGCGCGGCCGGAGCGTTATGCCCGGGTCTCCACCCGGATCATGGCCGTGCTGCATGACATTACCCCGGACGTGGAGGTCTTCTCCGTCGATGAGGCCTTTCTGGACGTGACCCGTTGCCAGCGCCTCTGGGGTCCTCCGGAGAATATCGCCCGGTTAATCAAAAGCAGGGTCTTTGCAGTCTCCGGTGTACCCTGCTCCATAGGCGTCAGCGGCGATAAGACCACCGCCAAGTATGCCGCCAAACTACAGAAGCCGGATGGTCTGGTCCTGATCCCGCCATGGGAAGCAAAAACGCGGCTGCGGGATGTACCGGTTACCGGCTTATGCGGGATTAACCAGGGCATAGGCGCCTTTCTCGCCGAACGCGGCGTGTTTACCTGCGGCGACATGGCCCGCCTGCCTGTTGGCGTCCTGGGCCGGCGTTTCGGCAATCCCGGCCGCCGCATCTGGTGCATGTGCCGGGGCGAAGACCCGGACCAGGTACAAAGCAACATCAATGCCCCCAAGTCCGTGGGCCATGGCAAGGTCGTCCCGCCGGGCACCAGAGATCGGGATCTGCTCTGCATGTATCTCATCCATATGGCGGAGAAGGTCGCCGCCCGTCTCCGGCAACACGCCATGCAGGCGCAAAAATATTTTGTCGGACTGCGTTGCCTGGACAGCTGGGCGGGAAACAAATTCAGGACGGAGTCCCCGACCAATGACAGCCGGCCGCTGATCAAACTATGCCATACCGTGTTGCAACATCACTGGCAGGGGGAGGGGGTGTACCAGGTACAAATCGTCGCGCTCGATCCCCGTCCGGTCAGGGGACAGATGGATTTCTTTACAGAAGACAATGCCGGCATCTATCGGTTGAACAAGGCGATGGATTTGATCAACGAACGTTTCGGCGAATTTACCATTGCTCCGGCAAGTTTGCTGGGGCGTTCCGACATGCCCAATGTCATCGCTCCCGCCTGGAAACCTTACGGGCACAGGCAAACGATCCCCAATACGAAACGTAAGCAAAATCAGCCCCCGATTAAAAAGATATATAAAATAGATATATAGAGAAGACGCTGAGCACTCATCAGCGAACATTATAAATACAAGTTAATTGGGACAGCCGGCGCATACTTCACAAATGTATTCTATTGCCATACACTCAATTGATAACCGTAGCTAAGGAACTCCTGATTAACTCAGAGGTCCCGTCCGGAACATGGATGTGCCGGCATTTTTCAATTCCGCCCAGGCGGAATTGAAAAATGGAGCAAAGTAAAAGTCGCACCTTTTTCTTTGCGGGCTCTGAAAAGTCGAGGAGGGACTTATTCAGAGCTTCCCTAAAACAACATACAACAGAGGAGAGCAATAATGAATGAAGAGCATGTAATAGCCGCTATACTGACAGCCGGCCTGCTGGCCCGGAAAACCGATGACGAACTGGCGCCCAAGGACGTAATAACTCTATACGAAATGGTATTAGCCAACTATCTGACATCGATACGGCCGACCAAGTAAGTACGAGCGCATGCAACATGGGCAACCATAGGTTGCCTGGGTTCGTTCAGGGGGCCAGCCGGTGCATGGACCAGGACCCGTCGTTATTTAAAATGTATTCAATACGGTCATGCAGCCTGCCTTCCCTGCCCTGCCAGAATTCGATCTTTGCCGGTACGACCCTGTAGCCGATCCAGTCATGCGGTCTGGGTATTTCCTCACCCGGGAATTCCTGCGCGACCTTATAATATTCCTGCTCCAGAAAATTCCTGCTTGGCACGATACTGCTCTGCCTGGCAACCCACGCGCTCACACGGCTGTCATAGGGTCTGGATTTGAAATATTCGTCGGCTTCCTGATCGGATACACGCTCCACCCTGCCGTCGATCCGGACCTGGCGATGCATCGGTGCCCAATAAAACACCAGCGCCGCCAGCGGGTTTTCCGCGAGCTGCCGGCCTTTGCTACTCCCGGAATGAGTATAAAAAACAAAACCACTGACATCGTATCCTTTCATTAACACATACCTGACCGATGGAACCCCGTCCCGGCCCGCCGTTGCCAGCGCCATCGCATTGGGCAGATCCAGCCCGGCGTCGATTGACTTCTGAAACCAGACGGCGAATTGCCGGATGGGGTCAGGGTCCATCTCCGCTTCATTCATGCTTGAATAAATATAATCACGCCTCAATTCCGAAAAGTTCGAATTCATACTTATAACTCAATATGGTATGACTGCATGGGTCCTTGCCATGATGACAATATATAAAAACACCATCCATGCCCCGAATACAGCGACTATACGCACTTTCATGGTTTTGCCGCGTTTAAGCGCTATACTACCCAAAATTATATATATTAAAACACCCAGCAACTTCAGCAGCAGCCAGTGGTGCTGATAAAAAGCCCCGTAATACCGGATTGCCATAAGCAGGCCGGTCGAGAGCAGGAAGAAATCGATGATATGCGGAACAATCCTGACAACCTTGTTACGGAGTAATTTCGAACCCGCATACATCCAGTAGGACCGGACACTGAATGATATAAATGTCAGAATAACAAAAGCGACATGTAATTGTTTTATTATCATACCGGGCGCGGAATCATAATAGTATGCTAAGCGGCAATCGTCTGATTTAGATCATTCCCGGACATTATTTACGATATAATCTGATCAGTTGAAACAGGTACAATAGTCAGCCGATCATGAGCGATATAAAATTACAAAACGAACTGGAAAAGCTGCGCCGGGAAGTAAACAATCCCGCCAGCGACAATGAAGCCATCCGGGAAAAATTGAATCTGCTAATCAATGATATCGAGAAAAAGCTCGATCAACCGGCAGATGAGGACCACCACCGCTACCTGGTACGCGGTATAAAAGACGCCATCCGCCAGTTTGAATCCGAACATCTGCGAGCCACCGCTATTTTAAATGACATCATGGTAATCCTGAGCAATATGGGCATCTAGCCCGCATGCATGCTGGTTTACAGTAATTTAAGGAATATCAGTCGCCAGCGACGGAACCGGCGACAAAACCGATAGCTAACACAGCCCC
>Ga0209640_10002811_pt1 | contig 15205 bp, 15 predicted proteins | sample RifCSP10_1_FD_184018 | JGI IMG/M metagenome (GOLD analysis project Ga0209640, IMG submission 184018) | Soil microbial communities from Rifle, Colorado - Rifle CSP2_sed 10_1 (SPAdes) (version 2) | ecosystem: Environmental > Terrestrial > Deep subsurface > Rock core/Sediment | place: Rifle...
AAGAACGAGGGCTTGACCGCGAGAATGGGGGAGCCATGGAGCGACCTGATCTCACCCCCCTCCCCGACAAGCCCGGCGTCTACCTGTTCAAGGACCGCCACGGGCGGGTGGTCTACGTCGGAAAGGCGAAGAGCCTCAAGACCCGGGTCAGCACGTACTTCGGCGCGTTGTCGGGGGACGCGCTCGCCGACAAGACCCGCCAGATGCTCGACGTGGCCGAGTCGGTCGAGTGGATCGAGGTGCGCACGGAACCGGACTCGCTGTTGCTCGAGAACGAGCTGATCAAACAGCACCAGCCCCGCTTCAACATCCGGCTCAAGGACGACAAGTCGTTCCCCTTCCTCGCCGTGACCGTTTCGGAGCAGTGGCCGCGGGCGATGGTGATGCGCGGGCGCAAGCGCAAGGGCACCCGCTACTTCGGTCCGTACGCCCACGCCTACGCGATCCGCGAGACCCTGGACCTACTCCTGCGCACCTTCCCGATTCGCACGTGCTCCGACACCAAGTTCCGCCGCCACGAGCGCATGGGCCGCCCCTGCTTGTTCGCCCACATCGAGAAGTGCGCCGCGCCCTGCGTCGGCGAGGTTTCGCCGTCCGACTACGCCGAGCTCGTCGACGAGCTGCTCCGGTTCCTCGAAGGCGAGACCGACGACGTGCTCAAGCGCCTCGAGCTGGGGATGCACGCCGCCGCCGACGCGCTGGAGTTCGAACGCGCGGCGCGGATGCGGGACCAGCTCGAGTTGGTCCGGCGCGCCGTCGAACGCCAGGAGATCGTGGGGGAGCGGAGCGAGAGCTTCGACGCCGTGGGGCTCGACGAGGATCCCATCGAGGCGTCGGTCCAGGTCTTCAACGTGCGCAGGGGCCGCATGACCGGCCGCAAGGGGATGGTGATCGACAAGGTGGAGGACGTCGAGACGCCCGCGCTCGTGGCGCGCCTGCTCGGACAGCTCTACGAGGGTGCGGATTCGACCGACGTCCCCCGCGAGGTGCTCGTGCCGGTGCTCCCCGAGGACCACCCCCAGTACGAGCGGTACCTCTCGAAGTTGCGCGGGTCGCCGGTCACCATCCGGGTCCCCCAGCGCGGTGGAAAGCGGCGGCTCATGGAGACGGTGCGCATCAACGCCAAAGAGGCGTTCCTCCAGCATCGGCTCCGGCGGTCGTCGGACCACAACGCGCGCGCCAAGGCGCTGATGGCGCTCCAGGACGCTCTGGGACTTGCGGAAGCGCCCCTGCGCATCGAGTGCTTCGACATCTCGCACCTCCAGGGGGGCGAGATCGTGGGGTCGATGGTTGTGCTCGAGGACGGCATCCCCAAGCGGGCGGATTATCGGCACTTCAAGGTGAAGACGCTCGACGGTCAGGACGACTACGCGGCGATGGAAGAGGTCTTGACCCGGCGCTATCGCAATGAGCTGCGTGATCGCGAGGACCGGGCCTTGCATGGGTCGCCCCGCCGTCGGTTCGCGTACCCCCCCAACCTCTGTCTCGTCGACGGCGGCCGAGGCCAGCTCAACGTGGCGGTTCGCGTGATCGAGGGACTCGGCCTCGACGAGGAGATCGCGGTGGCGTCGCTCGCGAAGCGTTTCGAGGAGGTGTATCTGCCGGATCGTCCGGAGCCGGTTCGCATCGCCCGCGACTCGGAAGCGCTGTACTTGCTCCAGCAGGTGCGCGACGAGGCGCACCGCTTCGCCATCGAATACCACCGCAAGCTCCGCGGCAAGAAGATGACCAAGTCGGTGCTCGACGACATCGCCGGCCTCGGGCCGACCCGCAAGAAGCGCCTGCTGCGGGAGTACGGGTCGGTGAAGAAGCTGCGCGAGGCTTCCCTCGCCGAACTGAAGGGGCTCGCGTGGCTCCCCGAGAGCGTCGCGGCGGCCCTCTACCATCGGCTCCACGGACTCGCGGGGCTGGCGCGGCCGGAACCCGCCCCCGACGCCAGTCCTGATCCCGTCCCGGCACCGCCCACCGAACCGCGTGAGGAGCGCCCATGAAAGCCGATGACCAGCACCTCGAGGTCATCATCATCACCGGGCTCTCGGGCGCAGGCCGGTCCGAAGCCGCCAACGTGCTCGAAGACCTCGGCTATTTCGTGATCGACAACCTGCCGGCGCCGCTCATCTCGAAAGTGGCCGAGCTCGCGGGCGGCAAGAGCGCCCAGCGCTACGCGTTCGTGATCGACGTGCGATCTGGTCAGTTCCTCGACGCCATCGCGGGAGCGCTCGAGGAGCTCACCGCCCTCGGGGCCCGCACCCGCATCCTGTTCCTCGAAGCCTCCGACGAGTCGCTCGTCCGGCGCTTCGACGCCACCCGTCGACGGCACCCTATTGACGCCGACCGCGTCTCCGATGGGATCGCCACCGAGCGAGCCATGCTCGAGGACCTGCGGGCGCGCGCCGACATGATCGTCGACACCAGCGACTACTCCGTGCACGACCTCGCTGCGAGGCTCCGCGAGATGTTCGCCGAGCCCGCGGCTTCGCAGATGCAGGTCAGCGTCGTGTCGTTCGGGTACAAGCACGGGATCCCGCTCGACGTCGACACGATGTTCGACTGTCGGTTCTTGCCCAATCCGCACTGGGTCGACGCGCTGCGGCCGCTCACGGGCCAACACCCCGAGGTCCAGGCGTACGTGCTCGAGCGCGCCGAGACCCAGGACTTTCTGGCCGAGCTCGACCGCCTCCTTGGGCTCGTCTTGCCCGCCTACGTGAAGGAGGGGAAGCACTACCTGTCGATCGGGGTCGGCTGCACCGGAGGGCGCCACCGAAGCGTCGTGCTCGCCGAGGAGATCGCCGCCATCAGCAAGCGCCACGGCTACCCCGCGACGGTTCGGCACCGCGACGTGGAGCGTGAGTAAACCGGCGGTCGTGGCCCTCGGGGGTGGCCATGGGCTCGCGGCCGCGCTCACCTCCCTCCGCCGCTTCGCCTCACCTCTCACCGCGGTCGTGAGCGTCGCCGACGACGGCGGGTCCTCGGGACGGCTCAGGCGTGAGCGCGGGCTCCCGCCGCCGGGCGACCTGCGCAAGTGTCTGGTGGCGCTGGCCGACGAGGACTCGCCCTGGGCGGAGGTGCTCGAGCACCGATTTCGTGGCGGCACGCTCGACGGTCACGCGCTGGGCAACCTCATCATCGCCGGCCTCACGGAAGCGCTGGGCGACTTCGGCTCGGCCATCGATGAGGTGGCCTCGCTCGTCCGTGCGGCGGGATCGGTCGTCCCCGCCACCACGGCGCCGGTGGTGTTGAAGGCCGACGTCGACGGCCACCCCGTCGAGGGTCAGGTGGCCGTGGCCGCGTCGCGCGGCCGCGTTGGCCGGGTGACCATCGTCCCCGAGGACGCCCGAGCCCCGGCCCAGGCCGTGCAGTCGATCGCCGAGGCCGATCTCATCGTGCTGGCCCCCGGCTCGCTGTTCACCAGCGTCGTCCCGGTGCTCTGCGTCGAGGACATCCGCGCGGCGATCGCGTCGAGCCCGGCCAAGGTCGCGCAGGTGTGCAACCTCGCGCCGCAGATCCCCGAGACCGAGGGCCTGACCGGCGCCGACCATCTGCGCGTCGTGCTCGATCACGGCGGCCGGGTCGATGTGTTCGTCTACGACCCCGCGGCGCGACTCCTCGTCGAACCGGACGACGTCCGCGCCCTCGGCGCCGAACCCGTGGCCGCCCCCATCGGCGACTCTGAGCTCGCGGCCCACGATCCCGAGGGCCTCGCCGCGGCGCTCGCCGCCCTCCTCGCGTGACCTCGGTCTGAACCGGTTTGCGAGTCGAGGACTGGGCGCTCGTCCGTGCCCGCGCCGGCGAAGGGCGGGGCCCAGGGCGGCGTGTGAATCCCACCGCGGGTGGGGAGTAGCGTCGGCCGCAACGCTTGTTCGGCTCCGCAGGAGGACACGCCATGTCGGTGAAGGTCGGGATCAACGGGTTCGGTCGGATCGGCCGCAACTTCTATCGGGCCGTGAAGAAGGCCGGCGCCGACGTCGACCTCGTCGCCATCAACGACCTCTCGGACCCGAGCGGCATGGCCCACCTGTTGAAGTACGACTCGACGCACGGGCGCCTCGACGAAGACGTGCGGGTCGACGGCGACAGCCTCGTGGTGGGCGGGGATCGGTTCAAGGTCCTCGCCGAGCGTGATCCTGCCGCGCTGCCGTGGGGTGACCTCGGGGTCGACGTGGTGATCGAGTCGACGGGGATCTTCACCGACGGCGAAAAGGCGGCGGCGCACATCCAAGCCGGTGCCGAGAAGGTCATCATCTCTGCCCCCGCCACCAACGTTGACGCCACGTTCGTCGTCGGGGTCAACGACGACCAGTACGACCCCGCGAAGCACACGATCGTGTCGAACGCGTCGTGCACCACCAACTGCTTCGTTCCCATGATCAAGGTCCTCGATGACGCCTTCGGTGTGGAGAAGGGCCTCATGACGACGGTCCACGCCTACACCAACGACCAGAACCTCCTCGACCTCGTCCACAAGGACATGAGGCGGGCCCGCGCCTCCGCCGTCAACATCGTTCCCTCGTCGACCGGAGCGGCGCGCGCGACCAGCCTCGTGCTCGAGTCGATGAAGGGCCGGCTCGACGGCACGGCCTTGCGCGTCCCCGTGAGCGACGGATCGATCACGGACTTCGTCGGGGTACTCGGACGCGAGGTGACCCCCGACGAGGTCAACGCGGCGTTCCAGAAGGCGGCGCAGGACGGTCCTCTCGCCAACGTGCTCGTCTACACGGAGGACGAGATCGTGTCGTCCGACATCGTCGGCTCGCCGGCGAGCTGCACCTTCGACGCCAAGCTCACCATGGCGCTCGGGAACCTCGTGAAGGTCATGGGCTGGTACGACAACGAGTGGGGCTACTCGAACCGCCTGGTCGACCTCGCGCTTCTCGTCGGCGCCCGCTCTTGACGGCCGGCGTTCCCGGCCTCGCTGATCTCCAGATCTCGGAGGGGACGCGGGTCCTGCTTCGCGCCGATTTCAACGTTCCCCTCAAGGACGGCGCGATCGTCGACGACGGCCGGATCCGTGCCGCCCTGCCCACCATCGCCGAGCTGCGCAAGCGGGGAGCGGCCGTGATCGCCTGCTCGCATCTCGGGAGACCCAAGGGTGCGCCCGACCCCGCGCTGTCGCTCGCGCCCGTGGCCGCGCGTCTCGGTGAGCTGTTGGGGACGACGGTGCCCGTGTGCCCCGAAGTCGTGGGCTCCCAGGCGAGCGCGATGTCCGCCGCCCTCGGCCCGGGCGAGGTGATGGTGCTCGAGAACCTCCGGTTCGAGGCCGGCGAGACGGCCAACGATCCCGCGCTCGTCGACGCGCTGTGTTCGCTCGCCGACTGCTACGTCGACGACGCCTTTGGCGCGGCGCACCGCGCGCATGCGTCGGTCGTAGGCCCTCCGACCCGACTCCCGTCGGCCGGGGGATCCCTGCTCTTGGCCGAGCTCGAAGTGCTCGACCGCCTGAGCACCGATCCAGAGCGGCCGTTCGTCGTGGTGCTCGGCGGCGCCAAGGTGAGCGACAAACTCGGCGTGCTGGAGGCGCTCGCGGAGCAGGCGGATCTCATGCTCATCGGTGGGGCGATGTGCTTCACGTTCCTGCTCGCGCAAGGCCACGCGGTGGGCGATTCGCTGGTTGAGCCCGACTTCGTCGGTCAGTGCCGCGAGCTGCTCGCCGACGGCATCGTGCGGATTCCGACCGACGTCGTGATCGCGCAGGAAATCGCCGTCGACGCCGCTACGAAGATGGTGCCGGCCGCCGCCATCCCTGACGGCTGGAAGGGTCTCGACATCGGTCCCGAGACCGCCGGCACCTACGCCGACGCCGTTCGTGACGCGCGCACGGTCTTTTGGAATGGTCCGATGGGGGTGTTCGAGTTGGCTCCGTTCGCCGCCGGCACGCGCGCCGTCTGCGACGCCGTCGCCGAGAGCCGTGCCTACAGCGTCGTGGGTGGGGGTGACTCGGCCGCGGCCGTGCGCATGTTTGGGGCCGAATCGGAGATCGACCACATCAGCACCGGCGGCGGGGCTTCGCTCGAGTTTCTCGAGCAGGGCGATCTGCCGGGCCTCCGCGCCTTGCGCACGGGATTGCGAAACGACGAGGGAGAGGACGCGAATCGATGACGCACGACCGTCGGCCGATCATGGCGGGCAACTGGAAGATGCATCACACGCATCTCGACGCCATCCAGGTCGTCCAGAAGCTGTCGTATCAACTCGACGAGAAGACGTATGGAGCGGTGGACGTGGTCGTCTGCCCGACGTTCACGGCCCTGAGGTCGGTGCAGACGACGCTGGACGCCGACCGGATTCCGATCCGTCTGGGTGCCCAGAACGTGCACTGGGAGGAGACCGGCGCCTTCACCGGCGAGATCAGTCCCCTGATGCTGCAGAAGCTCAACGTGTCGTACGTGATCGTCGGGCATTCGGAACGGCGCGAGCTGTTCGGCGAGACCGACGAGACGGTGAACAAGAAGGTGCACGCGGTGTTCGCCCACGGCATGACGCCGATCATGTGCGTCGGTGAGACGCTCGAAGAGCGCGAGGCGGGCGAGACCGAGTCGAAGGTGAGCGGGCAGGTCCGCGGAGGACTCGCGAAGGTCAAGGCCGAGCAGGCCGCCGAGTTGGTGATCGCGTACGAGCCCATCTGGGCGATCGGGACCGGCAAGACGGCGACCTCCGCCGACGCCAACGAGACCATCGGCCAGATCCGGGCCGTCGTGCGTGACCTCTACGGCGCGCCAACGGCCAACGCGGTTCGCATTCAGTACGGCGGGAGCGTGAAGCCGGGCAACATCGCCGAGCTGATGGCCCAAGAAGAGATCGACGGAGCCCTCGTCGGTGGGGCGAGCCTCGACCCCGACGACTTCACCCGCATCATCCGTTACCGCGACTGACAGCCCTTGTTCTTGGATGGGAATTGGCGCTGGGAGCGCCAATTCCCATCCAAGAACGGGACGGGCGTGACCCCGGGATGGAGAGGCGGTCGTGGTAGCCTTCGGCCCGTGTTCAACGCCGCCATCGTCGTGATCCACATGATCGCGACGTCTTTCCTGATCGTGTTCATCCTCCTCCACGCCGGGCGTGGGGGCGGGCTATCCGACATGTTCGGCGGCGGTATGGGCGGGTCCCTCGCCGGATCCACGGTGGTCGAGCGCAACCTCGACCGCATCACCGTCATCACGGCGATGGTCTTCGCGTTCACCACGATCATCCTCGGGCTGCGGCTTTCCTGACGAGCCGCGCGGGCTGACCGACGGTGCGCAGGACCTGGCTCATTGGCGCCCTTGGCGTCGTCCTGATCGCGGGGATCGTCGGGGCGTTCGTCGTCGTGTCCAACAACGACGACGGGTCCGGGCGCCCCGATCTCGGGCAGCCGCGCAAGGGAGGTGCGCTGCGGGTCGCGGTCGTGAACCTCCAGACCCTCGACCCCGCTCGTGCTCTCGAGCCGTCGGCGGTGATGGTCGCCGACCAGTTGTTCGACACCCTCGTCCGCTACGACGGCCAGTCTGGGGGGATCGAGGCCAGTGTGGCCGGCGCATGGGAGTCGTCCTTCGACCAGCGGCGGTTTACGTTCACCATCCAGGACGGTCTCCGCTTTCATGACGGGACGCCGCTGACCGCCGAAGACGTCAAGGCGAGCATCGACCGGATCGCTGCCCCCGGGTCCGAATCCCAACTCCGATTCCAGCTCGAGACGGTCGACGGCTACGCCGCCTTCCACGACGAACGGACCGCCAAGGATCTCAGCGGCGTGAAAGTTGTGGCGGCCAACAAGTTGTCGATCGAACTGACCCAGCCGTTCGCGCAGTTTCCGCTGGTGCTCGCCAACCCGGGCTTCGGCGTCGTGCCATCCGAGAAGGTCGGTGAAATCGCGTTCGGTGAGGCTCCGGTGGGGTCCGGGCCGCTCAAGTTTGCCGGGCGCAACGGCGACGTCATCTCTCTGATTCGGGTCGACGAGTACCTTCCGCAACCGACCTTCCTCGACGGCGTCGATCTCCACCTCATGTCCGATCCCAACAATGCCTTCGATGCGCTCAAGAAGGGCGAGGTCGACCTCGCGCCCGTACCTCCCGACCGCGTCAATGAAGCCGCCGCCGAATACGGCGAGCCGGGATTCGGGCCCTTCGCCGGCGTTCTGTTCTACGGCATGAACTTCGAGGCGCCCGCCTTCCAGGACGTGCGCATGCGCCAGGCGGTCATCCATGCGGTGGATCGCGAGCGCATCGTCGAGGTGGTCTACGACGGCACCGTCGTTCTCGCCGACGGGTTTGTGCCCACGGGCGTTCCCGAAGTCGCCGACAACGCGTGCGGAGCACGGTGCGCGCACGACCCCGGCAAGGCGCGGGAACTCGTCCAGGCCGCCTTTCCCGGCGGCAACGTGCCCACGGTCCGCATCGACTTCGACGAAGACTCGCGACAGCGCGCCGTCGCCTCGGCGATCGAATCCGACTTGAAGGAGGTGGGGATTCCCACCGAGCTCCGCCCGCACACGCTCGACGACTACAGGGTGTTCCTGGTGAACGACCAACCCGAACTCTTCCGGCTGGGATGGACCGCCGACTACCTCAGCGCCGACGCCTTCCTGTTCCCGCTGTTCGTCACCGATCAAGAGAACAACCTGATGAACCTGAGCGCCCGCGACGTCGACCAGAAGCTCCGCACCGCCCGTGCGGAGCGCGATCCGGAGCGACGCGCTGAGCTGTATCGCCAGATCGAACAAGTCGTGCTCGACCTGGCGCCGGTGCTCCCGATCGCCCAGTTCACCAATCGATGGGCCGCGGCCGCCGACGTCGGCGGGTTCGCGATGACCCCGCTCGGCACGTTCGACGTGACCGACGTGTTCCTCGCGCGGTCCACGGCCTCGGGTTGAGCCCGCGTCGCGGCCCCGTGGCCGCGTTGGCGTTGACCTTCTTCATCGCGGCGGTGGCCGCTGCCGTGATCCTCCGCAATCAGGACGACGACGGGCGACAGGGCGATCGCCTTCCCCCGACCGAGGCTCGACCGGCGACCGCCGCCGAGGGCTCGCTCCGCATCGGCGTCCCCGAGCTGCCCGCGACCTACAACCCGTTCGACATCAGGGCGCGAAATCCATCCGCGGGTCAGATCCTCTCGATGGTGCTGCCGCAGCTATTCGACGTGACGGCGGACGGGGAGATCGTCGGGCGCCTCGTCGAGGACGCCTCGGTGGTGGAACAAGGTCGCACGGTGCGCTTCACGCTTGCCGAGGGCGCCCGCTGGTCGGACGGGACCCCGATCACGGCGTCCGATCTTGCGTTCACCCTGGGCGTGATCACCTCGGCCGGATGGCCCGGCCCCGACGCCGGATACGACCTTCTGACGTCGGTCACCGGCCGGGGGCGAGACGTCACCTTCAGGTTCTCGCGGCGGTACCCAGCGTGGAAGCGGCTCTTCTCGGGCGAGGATTACGTGCTGCCGAGGCACCGGCTCGATGGACACGACCTCACGAGCGCGTGGGCCAAGGGCCCGGATATCGGAGCGGGGCCATATCTCCTCAAGGGTTCGACGCCAGGTCTCAACGTGATCCTCACCGCCAACGCCGAGTGGTGGGGGGGTGGCCCGGGCGTACGGGACCTCGAGGTGGTCACCGTTCCCGATGCCACGACGCTCCAGCACCTCTTCGAACAGGGGGAACTCGACGTGGCGTGGATGCCCGCCTTCACCGAGCGCATTCGCGAGATGGAAGCGATCGAGGGCGCGGAGGTCGACGTCGCCGCTCCCGGTGGGCGGATCGTCTCGCTCTACTTCCAAACCGAGAAGGTCCCCGTTGACGTACGCGTGGCGAGCCTCGACCTCGTCGACCGTGATCGCTTGACCAAGGTTCTCCTGGGAGGCGAAGCCGACCTCGCCACCAGTTGGGGTCGGCTCCGAGAAGGCGGCGGCTGGCCTCGCTGGTACATCAACGCGGACCTCGCCGGAGAGCTCGACGAGCGGGACATGGCGTTCGCCATCGCCGACGAAGACCCCATGGCGTCGCTGGTCGCTCGTGCCCTCCAGCACCGGGCCCGCTCTACCCCGCTCACGTTCGACGCCGTGCGGCTGCCGAACCACCTCCTGTTCGGGGAGTGGCTCCCGCAGGGCACGTTCGACCTCGTCGCGGCAACGGAGGTCCAGTGGCCGGACCCATGCTGGCGTTGCCGTTTCGACTCGGCGTTCGCCGGCGAGACGAACTGGTCTCGAGTGAACGACATCGACGATCTTGCGACGCAGGCCGACCTCGGGAACCACGAAGCGGCGGCCGATCTCGAGCTCGAGCTCCAGCGAGACGCCGTGATGCTCCCGCTCTGGCGCCCTTCCGCTGTCGTGGTTACCCGCAATGTGGCGGGCGTGGAGGCGAGCGCCTGGGCTCCCGGCCCCTTCTGGCGCGTCGAACGGTGGGAGACGACCTCCGACCGATCGGTACAATCCACCACTTCCTCTGGGTAGGGTCGAGTCGATCCGGTCGGCACACAGAGGCGACCACGTCGGAGTGGCGGAATAGGCAGACGCGCTAGCTTGAGGGGCTAGTGCCCGCAAGGGCGTGGGGGTTCAAGTCCCCCCTCCGACACCATTCGCAGTCAAGTCGGGACAACCGCTCTCCGACGACCACATGCGTCGCGACAGAGCAACCGGCCCGATCTCTCGTCAAACCAGGGCGGAGCTTTTCACCGCCCGACCTGCGCTCTCAATGTCGCGCGGATCAAGTCCGAGTCTTACCGGCATGACCACGCGAATCGGCGCACTCATCATCGGTCTCTTCATTGCTGCCACTCCGTCGACAGCCTGGGCGCAAAGCGTCAACAGCACCATCACCGGTGGCAGCCTGAGCGTCGCAGGAACGAGTTTCACGTTCGCGAACACCGAGCTGACCGGTGTCACACAGACGATTTCTGCCAACGCCGGCTCGGCGTGGTCTGCCACTGACCCCCGCGGAACGGGCGCCGCCTGGTCCGTCACGGTTTCCGCCACGACTCCGACGTCCGCTGGCGGCGATACCGAGACCACCCCGCGCACCATCGCGGTCGGCAATCTCGCGTTCACCACCAACACGCAGACGGCAGGCTCGGGGAGCGATGCCACGACCAACCTCACCGGTCAGACGTCGCTTGCCATGTCGACCTCAGCTCAGTCCGTGTTGTCCTGCTCGGGGGCGTGCAAGGGCAAGTACACGTTCACGCCGACCGTCGCCTTCACCGTCCCGGCCAATGCCTACCGATCCAACTACGCCACCGGCACCAGCGGAGCGCTGAACCCCTACACGTCTACCATCACCATCACCATCGTCTAGACGTCCGAGCCGGGGAGGGGCCGTTGTTCCACCGGCCAAGCAGACGGCGACGCGGCCGGCTGACGCTGACCGTCGTGATCGGAGTTCTCGCGCTGGCCGATCCGGTCGGGCAGCGACCGGCGCGGGCGGTCCTGACCGTGGTCGCGACCGACATCACCTGGCCTGAGATCACGCTCAACGGGGACGCCCAGGTGTCCGTGACGCCGGCGCCCGCGCCGTGGACGATCACCGACACCCGGTTGACCGACGCCCCGTGGACGGTGTCGATATCGGCCACGACGCCGACGTCTGCGGCCGGGTCGGTGGAGACCACGCCCCGCACGCTTTCGGTGTCGAACCTGTCGGTCACCGTCGGCCCAGTCACGGCCGACGTCGGTGCAGACCCGATCGCGAATATCACCACGACCTCGGGTCTCACGCTGTCGACGGCACCCCAGACGCTCGCGTCGTCCATCGGTGACAACACGGGGATTTATTTCTTCACGCCTACCTTCACGTTCAACCTTCCCGCCAACAGCTATCGGTCGAACTACTCGGGAGCGGTCGGCTCGTCGTCACTCAACGACTACAGCTCGACAATCACGGTGACCATCGCATGAGCCGGGTCGCAGGCGCCAGGCGCCGTCGGCTCGTCGCCGCTTCGATAGCACTCGTAATCGGTGCGTCGGGGGTCGCCCCGGCCCGCGGCGACTCCAAGACCGGAAAGCAGAAGATCAACGGCGGATCGCTCGAGGTTACGTCGACGGCCATCGCGCTCCCTCAGCACACCTTGACCGGCGAGCCCGTCGCGATCGTCGGGGCGGCCGCGAGTGAATGGGTCGCCAAGGACGCGCGGGGAACCGGGGGGGCCTGGTCGGTGACCTTGAGCGCCTCTGGTCCCTTCATTTCGGAGGCTGGCTCGGTAGAGACGACAGCCCGCACCATTCCGATCGGCTCGGCTCAGTTCGAGCCGGGGACGGCCGCCGCGGGTTCGAGTTCCGACGTTCCGACCAACCTCACCCTCACGGCCTTGACGTTGTCGACGTCCGCGCAGACCTTCCTCTCGTGCTCTCAGGAGTGCAAGGGCAAGTACTCATTCACCCCGAACCTCTCCCTCACGGTCCCCGCGAACGCCTACCGATCGAACTATTCGGCCGCCGTCGGCGCGTCGCCGATCAATCCTTACAACGTGACACTTATCCTCACGATCTCGTGACCCGGCCCTCTCCGAGGAGCACCATGGCCTCGACGACCCTTCGCACGCCATCGCCTATCGGGGGCTGTGCCGCATGACGAGGAGAAGCTCCCTGGTCGTCCTGTTGGGAGTTCTCGCTGCGGTGTTGATGGCGATGGGACCGTCGGATGCCGCACAGTCGGGGACCATCGGCATCCGTCCCGAGGGCGTTGACGACTGGCTGGAAGTGGAGATTCTCCCTGGGGAGGCGGCGGAGGTGACGGCGGTGGTCACGAATAAGGCCGCGGAACCCGCGCCGGTTCTTATCTACGCGGTCGACGCCACGACCACACCCCAAGGTGACTTCGCACTCGCTGGCATCGATGACCCGCGGGAGGGCGTCGGTGCGTGGCTCGAAATGCCGGTGGAGGAACGCGTCCTGGCACCGCGGTCCACGCAGAAGATCACCGCCAAAATTCAAGTTCCGTTGACGGCATCCCCGGGCGACTACGCGGGTGGCATTGTGGTCGAACGGCTTCCTGAGGCGACCCCCAAGCCCGACGACAGCGCGGGTGATGTGGCGGTGCAGGTCAACGTCGTCGAGCGCGTCGGCCTTCGTACCTTTGTGCGCGTCGGCGGGACGGCGACGTCTGGGCTGGAGGCCGGAGTCCTGCACCGAGAGTCCTCCGATGGCCGCTCCGTCTTTTCGTTGCAGATCAAGAACACCGGAAATCTGCGAACCGCACCCGCCGTGGTCATGACGCTGACCGGGTTCCGAGTGCCGCGAACCGAACTCGACCTCACGGGTCCCAAGGAACTCCTGCCCGGCGCGGCGGCCACGTACTCGGCGTCCTGGACAGGGTCCCCGTCCTTGGCTCGCGTGGTGGCACGTGCGCAGGTCAGCGCTGAGGGTGTGGAGCCGTTCGAGGTTTCGACCTCCTACTGGATCGTCCCCGTGTGGGGGACGGTGTTGTCGGTGTTCGTCGCCCTCGTGCTGGTGGTTGTGGGTCGCCGCGCCTGGCGTTGGATCGCGTCCGCCCGGGCTGCACTCAACAGGGTGTAGAAGTCGAGCGGGCCGCGCAGAACGCGTGCTGCTCGCGGCCAGAATTCGCCGGTACTACGACGTGTCCACCATCGCCGCGCAAAGAGGGGCCTCGGACGGCGAAGCCAACCGGCGTCGGCGGATTGGGACCGCGCTTGTTCCGGAGGCAAGGCTGTGTCATGCAGCGACGCGCCTGGACCCGCGCCAGCGTGCTCGCGGTTGCGTTCGGCGCCGTCGCGGGCGCGGGCGTGCGTTGGGGTGTCCTCACGACGATGGCACCGGCGACCGGGTTCCCGTGGCGGGTCTTCTGGATCAACGTTCTTGGGTCCGGCGCGCTCGGCGTGGTCCTGGCCGAAGAGTGGCGACACCCAGGGCACCGGCTGATCCTCCACGACGCAGCCGGCATCGGTTTCTGCGGCGGGCTCACGACCTTCTCGACCTACGGGGTTGAGATCGCCGACCTCCTCCGCGATGAACGCGTCGTGCTCGCCGTCGGGTACGGAGTCGGCTCCGTGGGGGCGTCGCTCCTCGCCGCGGTCGTCGGCGCCGCGAGCCTCCGGCGGGTCCGCGCGTTGAGCTTGCCGCTCGAGGAAGAGCCATGATCACCGCGATCAGCTTCGGGGTGGCCGCGGCGCTCGGGGGCTTGGCCCGGGCGGAGTCGGGGCGGCGTTGGAACCGGCACAGGGGTTTTCCGACGGGAACCCTGATGGTCAACGTCGCGGGATCCTTCCTCCTCGGCGTGCTGCACGACGCCGGGCCGGCCGTGGCGACCGTGGCCGGGGTCGGGGGGTTGGGCGCGTTCACGACCTTCTCGAGCTTTGCCCGCGACGCCAGCGCCCTTGTCGAACTTCGCCGGTTTCTCATGGCGTCGGGGTACGTGGTCGCGTCGTGCGGGCTGGGCGTGCTCGCCGCAGCCCTCGGGATCGCGCTCAGCTGAGCTCGTCCGGCGTTGCGCCGCCGAAGCCGCCCCGGCTGTCGTTGCGTCCGACGCCGGGGCGGGGGATCATGATGCGCATGGATCAGCTCGCGGGGACCCTCTTCCACCGGTGGTATGTGACGCTCTTCGGCGTCTCCTTCTTCGTGTTCGCCGTCCGTCATCTCGGGTGGCGCCGCACCCTCATCTATTCCGGTGTGGCCTTCGGGATCGGAGCCCTCGCCGAGAACGGGTCCGCCACCGTCGGATTCCCATACACCCGCTACGAGTTCAACCCGGCGCTCCGGGGCGACGAACTGTGGATCGGCGACGTGCCGGTCTTCGTCCCGCTGAGCTACACGTTCATGGGGTACTTCGCGTTCGCCGCCGGCCGATTGCTGGCATCGGGCCCATGGCGGACGCGCGCCCTCCGGTCGTGGCACGAGTTCGCGCTGGCGTGGATGCTGGCCGTCTGGGCGCTGTGGGTGGTCGACCCCATGAGCCGGCTCGGCGACGAGTTCTACCTCGGATCGGTGTTCCGCTACGAAGGTCCGGGCTTCTGGTTCGGTCTGCCGCTCGGCAGCCAGCTCGGGTGCCTCCAATACGCTCGCAGCCATGGGCGACCATAGTATGGAGCGGCATGGTGGAGAGCTGGTCTCCCGAGCAGCTTCAAGCCTTCGAACGCGACGGTTTCCTCATCGTCGAGAGCGGCTACGTCGACGACGACCATACGGGCGTGATCTCGCCCGCGTTCAAGTTCAGCATCTCGAGCCCGACCGACGGTTGGAGCGTCGGGGCGAGCTTCCTCGTCGACGTCGTCACGACCGCGTCGACCGA
>Ga0209640_10002812_pt1 | contig 15203 bp, 17 predicted proteins | sample RifCSP10_1_FD_184018 | JGI IMG/M metagenome (GOLD analysis project Ga0209640, IMG submission 184018) | Soil microbial communities from Rifle, Colorado - Rifle CSP2_sed 10_1 (SPAdes) (version 2) | ecosystem: Environmental > Terrestrial > Deep subsurface > Rock core/Sediment | place: Rifle...
CCATCGCCGTGCGGGCCGAAGGGCACAGCCGCCACAAGAAGCAGACCGGGGGAGCGGGCCAGTTCGGCGAGGTGTACCTGAAGGTCGAGCCGCTGCCGCGCGGCACCGGCTTCGAGTTCGTCGACAGCGTGAAGGGCGGGGTGATCCCGAACCAGTTCATCCCCTCGGTCGAGAAAGGCGTGCGCTCGGTGCTGGAGACCGGATTTCTCGCGGGCTTTCCGCTGCAGGACCTGCGCGTGATCGTCTACGACGGCAAGCACCACCCCGTGGACTCGAAGGACGTCGCCTTCATGTCCGCGGGCAGGAAGGCGTTCCTCGACGCGCTCGGCAAGGCGCGGCCGATCGTGCTCGAGCCGATCGTCAACGTCGAGGTGGTGGCGCCCGAGGAGAAGATGGGCGACATCGCCGGCGAGCTTTCCGGCCACCGCGGCCACATCAAGGGCTCGGACGCGCCGCGCCCGGGGCTGGTGCAGATCTCGGCGCAGGCGCCGCTCTCGGAGCTCGAGCATTTCCCGGCGCGCCTGAAGTCGCTCACCGCCGGCCATGGCTCCTATACGCTCGAATTCAGCCACTACGAGCCGGCGCCGCCGATGCTGCAGCAGAAGCTCGTCTCCGCTCACAAGCCCGCGGCGCAGGCCGAGGAGTAGCGAAAGCTAGGTCATTCCCACTCGGCGCTCGCGACGTACAGGTCGCGCCGGAGCAGGCCGTCCTGTAGGGCGGCAAGCGTGCGCTGCCGGCGCGCCAGCTTGTCGGCCACCTCGGCTTCGTTAAGCAAGTCGACCAGCGCCGCCTTGCGCGCCATCTCCTCGCCGATCATCTGTCGCAGGGACCGGACATACTGGGCCGTCAGCTCGATTGTTTCCGTCAGTCGCCACCCGGTGCGGGCCAGCAGCTCGGGATAAAGCCGGCTTTCCACCTTGAAGGGCGCCCCGGCGGCCATGGCGCGATCGTGCTCTTCGCGGCCGAGGCCGGACGTCACCGATATGACGGTGAAGACCATCGTCGCGCCGTCGCGGACGACCCTCCGGCATTCCGCCAATACGTCGCGCTTCGAGGTCAGGCAGCACAGGACGTCGGCATGCTGGACCGCGTCGAAGGATCGATTCGCAAAGGGCAGGGACACGCCATCGGCGGCGACCAGATCGCAGGCGGTGCTCAACCCGTCCCGGGCCGCCCGCTGCTTGGCGGCCTGCAATCCGTCTACCGGCAGATCAGTCAGCGTCACCTCGCAGCCCGAGCGCCGCGCCAGATAGAGTCCCGGCCAGCCGCTGCCCGCGCCTAGATCCAGCAGGCGCCTGCCGGGGGCCAGCCCCAGCCACGCTCCGATGTTGTCGGCCTCGACGCGGGTCGTCCAGCTGGTGCCGCCATAGTCGGAGTCGCAGACGGCGCGCTCGATCGCCAGCATCAGGTCAGTCAGCGCAAGGCGGCTCTCGCGAGCGCAGCGCGCTCGAGCCTCTTTCTCCTGTGCGCCTGGCCTTGCCGAAACCGACATGGTCGCGAGCCCCGACATCCCTCAGCTGCAACGCGCGTGCCGCTCCTTGCACGCGGAGAGCACCTCGTCCGGATCGCGCCGCCACCAGTCGAGCTCCGAGAAGATCTCGACCTCGTGAAATCCGGAGTAGCCCGCGCCCTCCACCCAGGAGCGGATGCGCGGCAGGTCGATCACGCCGTCGCCCATCATGCCGCGGTCGTTCAGGAGGTCGCGCGTCGGCACCAGCCAGTCGCAGATGTGGTACGCGAGAACCCGCTGCTTTCCCGCGCGTTTGATCTGCTGCTCGAGCTTCGGATCCCACCACACGTGGTAGACGTCGACCGCGACACCGATGCCCTCTCCCAGCTCATCGCACACGTCCAGCGCCTGCTCGAGCGTGTTGATGCACGCCCGCTCGGCCGCCTGCATGGGATGCAGCGGTTCGATCGCCAGGGAAACGCCCGCCTTGTGCGCTTCGGGAAGAATCTCGGCGATGCCGTCCTTGACCCTTTCTCTGGATTTTTGAAGGTCCTTTGAATTCAAAAGCAACCCTCCCACCACGAGCACCAGGCACCTTGCTCCCAGCTCGTGCGCTTCCTCGATCGCGCGCAGGTTGTCGTCCCGCCAGTTCTCGGCGGTGAAGAATCCGCCTCGGCACAGGCCCGTGACGGTCAGCCCGTTCGACTTGATGGAAGCAACCGCCTGTTTCAATCCCATCGCAGCCACCTGGTCGCGCCAGGGCGAGATGCCGCGCACGCCGTGGCGCGCGCAGCCCGCGATCGCCTGCGCGAGCGTCCACTGCTTCCTCGTGGTCGCCGTGTTGAGCGAGAGCCGGGCGGGATCAGGCGATGCCATGAACGGCAAGCAGCTGCTTCATCCTGCGGCAGGCAAGTTCCGGGTCGGCGAGCAGGCCCGCGGCGTCGGCGAGGCGGAAGAGCTCGGCAAAGTGCGCGATGTTGCGGGCGGACTGCTGGCCGCCCACCATCACGAAATGCTCCTGGTGGCCGTTCAGCCAGGCCACGAAGACGATGCCGGTCTTGTAGAAGCGCGTCGGCGCGCCGAACACGTGGCGCGAGAGCGGCACCGTCGGCGCGAGGATTTCGTGGTAACCGGCCCTGTCATTTGCGGCGAGCGCGGAGAGCGCCGCGGAGGCGGCCGGCGCGATCGCGTCGAAAATCCCGAGCAGCGCGTCCGAGTGTCCCTCGGCGTCGCCCTCGATCAGCTCGGCGAAGTTGAAATCGTCGCCCGTGTACATGCGCACTCCCGCCGGCAGCCTGCGGCGCATGGCGATCTCCTTGTCCTTGTCGAGAAGCGAGATCTTGATCCCGTCGACCTTGGCCCGGTTTCTTTTCAATACATCCAGACATACGTCCATTGCGGCCATGTGATCGTCCGATCCCCAGTAGCCCTGAAGCGCCGGGTCGAACATCTCGCCGAGCCAGTGGATGATCACCGGCTCCCTGGCCTGCGCGAGGATCCGGTCGTACACCAGGCCGTAGGCGTCGGGCGATTTCGCGCACGCGGCGAGCGCGCGGCTCGCCATGAGGATGATGCGGCCGCCGAGCTTCTCGATCTCCCCGCACTGGAATTCGTAGGCCGACACGACGTCCTGGACCGAGATTCCCTCATTCGGCGGCAGATGGTCGGTTCCCGCGCCGCACGCGACGAACGCGCCGGGAACGCGCTTCGCCTCTTCCCCGGACATTCTCATGAGTTGCAGCGAGCTCGCCCAATCCAGTCCCATGCCTCGCTGCGCCGTGTCCATCGCCTCCGCGACCCCGAATCCCCAGGACCAGAGGTGCGTGCGGTAGCGGAGCGTTGCATCCCAGTCGATCGCGGCCTCGAGCCACGGCTCCTTCGCCGACAGCGGATCCGCGACCACGTGCGCTGCCGCGAGTGCGACGCGAGTGAAGGGGCGGGTTGGTCTTGCAAACGCCTTTGGGGAATTGAGACGATAGCTCTCGATCGCCCCGGATGCCGCCGGCAGGTCGATTCTCACGCCTTGAGCCTCGGCACCTCGAGCCATTTGCGCTGCGCCCAGCTCTTCAGGCCCAGCTCGGCGAGTTGCACGCCCTTCGCGCCCTCGAGCAGGCCCCAGCAGAAAGGTCCCTCGCCGGCGACGTGCTTCAGGAACAGTTCCCACTGCGCCTTGAAGGCGTTCTCGTACCCCGCATCGGGCACCTCTTTCCAGCCCGCGAAGAAATCGATCGGCTGCGGGATGTCGGGGTTCCACACCGGCTTGGGCGTCTCGTCGCGCGACTGCGTGAAGCAGCGCCGCAGTCCCGCCACCGCGCTGCCGTGCGTGCCGTCCACCTGGAGCGTGAGCAGGTCGTCGCGCCGCACGCGCACCGCCCAGGAGCTGTTGAAGTGCGCAATCACGCCGCCCGCGAGGCGAAAGGTCGCGTAGGCCGCGTCGTCCGCGGTCGCCCGGTACTTCCTGCCGCTCTCGTCCCAGCGCTGCGGAATGTGCGTCGCGCCGAGGCAGCTCACGGCCTTCACGTCGCCGAACAGGTTGTCGAGCACGTAGCGCCAGTGGCACAGCATGTCGAGGATGATCCCGCCGCCGTCTTTCCTGCGGTAGTTCCACGACGGCCGCTGCGCCGGGGGCGTGGAAAGCTGCGGGTCGCCCTCGAACACCCAGTAGCCGAATTCGCCGCGCACCGAGAGGATACGGCCGAAGAACCCGCTGTCGCGCAGCTTCGCGAGCTTCTGCAGCCCGGGAAGCCAGAGCTTGTCCTGGACCACGCCGTGCTTCACCTTCGCCTTCTTCGCGGCCTTGACAAGGCCGATCGCCTCGGCGAGCGTGGTCGCGACGGGTTTCTCGCAGTACACGTGCTTTCCCGCCTTGATCGCCTGCCGGAGGAGCCTCGGCCTGAGCTTGGTCGAGGCCGCGTCGAAGAAGATTTCGTCTTCCCGGCTCTCGAGGGCCCTCCCGAGATCGGTCGTCCAGCGCTCGATGCCGTGCTCCGTGGCGAGGCTTTCGAGCTTTCCGGGATTCCGCCCGACCAGCAGCGGGTCGGGCATGAGGCGCGTGCCGTCCTTGAGCGCCACGCCGCCCTGCTTCCGAATTTCCAGGATCGACCGGACGAGATGCTGGTTCATCCCCATGCGCCCGGTAACGCCGTGCATCACGATGCCGATGCGCTTCTCCGCCATTCCTATTTCCCTATGAATTCGAGCGTTACGCCGTCCCAGTCGCGCACGTAAACGACCTTCTTGCCCTTGTTCGGCCCCTGGTCGATCGCGAGCGGCGCATTGATCGCCTTGACGCCGTAGAGCGCGGCGGCCGCGACCGCGGCATCGACGTCGTCGACGTCGAGCGCGAGATGGGCGAAACCTGCGTCGCAGGGGCGCGCGTCCACCCTGCCTCTGCCCGCCGGCGCCTTGTACTCGATCAGCTCGACCACCTGGCCGGGGCCGCGCACGAACGCGATCTCCATGTCGGCGCCCTCGACGCCGGTGACCTTCTCGACGATCGTCGGGTCGCGCGGCGCACGCGAGACGAGCTGGAACCCGAGGCAGCCGGTGAAGAACGCCACGCTTCGGTCGAGGCTCGAGACGGTGAAGCTGGTGTGATTGGCGGCTAGGACACGGAAGCCCATTTCATCCTCCGCATGGCGCTCCAGTCAGGCATCGCACCGCTCGCATAGCCGATGCACCCGAGGGAACTCGTGGAAATCATTCCGGCGCGGATCGCGACGCGCACCGCGCCGTGGCTGCGCTCGTACAGGTCGGGATGCGCCGCGAGGAACGCGCCCTGCTCGCCTTCCGGCAGCCCGGCCATGCCGTTCACGTAATGATGGCCGTTGCGCTCGAGGTGCGTCAGGCCGAGCAACGACACCAGTGCGAGGTCCTGCTGCAGCGCCAGCCCCGGCTGAATCGTGAGGTCTTCCCCCGACATGAAGTAGCCCTCGCCCCACGCCTTGCAGCGCGCGCGGTTGATCAACGACTTGTACAGGCCCTTGCAGGTCTTCGAGGACACGCCCGCGTAGCCGAGCGCCTTGGCGCGCGGGAAGGCGTCGAGCGAATCGTCCGACTCGTCGATGATGACGGGCTTCTCGATCCCCTCGATCCTGCGCTCGAGCGCCTTTTGCCGCTTCACGGGCTGCTCCAGGAACAGGATGCTCGCCACGAGGCGATTCAGGCGCGCGTCGGCCTTCATCCGCCGCCACAGCTCCGCGACGCCGTCCATGTCGTCGTATTGCTCGTTGCCGTCGAGCGAGACGTAGTACGGCGCCGTGATTCGGTCGAGCACCGCGGCGATCGCAGCGAGCCGCTCGATGTCCGCCCGGACGTCCCCGCCGACCTTCAGCTTGAAGTAGCGATGGCCGTAGCGCGCAATCACCTCCTCGAGAGTCTCGGGCAATCCGTCGTTGACGCGCTCCTTCTGGTCCGCCGCCGTGATCGGGTCGACCAGGCCGACGGTGTGCCGCGCGGCGATGCGGTCCGCGGGCTTCAGCGTCGCGAAGAACGCGGGCAGATCGATGCCTTCGAACGCGCCCGCGCCCACGACATTCTTTTGAATTGCTTCGAAAAACGAGATTCCCAGCCCCCGGCAAAGCGCATCGAGCACCGCCCGGTCGATCAGCGCCGGGCCGTAGTTCTCGACCAGGCCCTTCGCAGGCGACGAGTGAGCCCACGCGGTGATCGCACCGTGCGAGAGGTAGCGCTCGCGCGCCGCAGACACCGAGGCGCGCAGCTGGTCGTAGTTGTCGGCGTTGGAGAGCGCAGGGTTCTTGTCGAACCATTTCGGCGCCAGCAGCTCGGCCGCCGCGCCCTCGGACTCGCTCCCGTCCGGCATGCGGATCCGGGCCCGCAGGAACGCCTGCGGCGACTCGGTGAGGGTGATCACGCCGAAGCGGAACGGCATCCGCAGGCGCACGTCGCGCTCGAAGCACTCGATTTCCGCAATGCGGAAACAGGGGAACGCTTGACTCGGGGACAGAGGGGTTCCTATGATTTAACTGTTTCGTTAATTCTGTGCGGACGACCGATGCCGAGTCAAGAACGGCGCATCGCCGCCGCGATCGGCTATTACGTGCCGAGCGCGCTGGTGATGCTCGGGCTGCTCCTCGCCTGGCAGCTCGCGGTGGATATCGGCGGGGTCAAGGAATACATCCTGCCCTCGCCCACCGCGGCGCTGAAGGCGTACTTCCGGCCGAACTACCAGTGGACCGCGAATACGCTCGCGACGCTCTACGCCGTGCTGGGCGCCTTCGTGCTCTCGGCCATCCTCGGTGTCGCGCTCGCGGTGGCAATCGTGTGGAACGATCTCTTGATGCGCACCATCATGCCGGTGCTGGTGCTTTTCAACACGCTGCCCAAGATCGCGCTCGCGCCGCTGTTCGTGATCTGGCTCGGCTACGGCATCTGGCCCAACATCGTCATCGGCACCACGATCGCGTTTTTCCCGATGGTGGTGAACACCGCTGTGGGGCTCGCCACCGCCGAGCCGGAGATGCTCGAGCTGGTGCGCACGCTGCGCGCGAGCCGCTGGCAGGTGTTCGTGAAGATCCGCTTCCCCAACGCCGTGCCCTATATCTTCACCGGCTTGAAGCTCGACGCCACCATGAGCGTGATCGGCGCGATCGTGGGCGAGTTCGTTGCCTCCGAGCGGGGCCTGGGCGCGCTCATCATCACCGGGGGCGTCACCCTCGAGACGCCCTCGATCTTTGCGTCCCTGATCCTGATCTCGGTTCTGGGGCTGGTGCTCTACGGCATCGTCGTCGCCGTGGAGCGCTGGGTCGCGCCCTGGGCCTGGCGCGAGGACGCCGCAACCTGAAAGGAGAAAATCATGCTGCCCGGAATTCTCGCGTTCATCCTTCTGACTCTTTCGCTGCCCGCAGCCGCGCAGGACAAGTTCACGCTCCAGCTCAACTGGTTCCACCTGGCGGACCACTCGCCGATCTACATCGCGCTGAAGAAAGGCTACTACAAGGAGGAGAACCTCGACCTCACGGTGGTGCGCGGCTCGGGTTCGGCCGACAGCGCCAAGAAGATCGACCTGAAGCAGGGCGACCTCGGCATCTCCGACGCCCCCACCGTGATCACGGCGATCTCCAAGGGCGCGAACCTGAAGATGGTCGCCGTGGTGTTCGACAAGGCCGGAAACAACGCCTTCTTCAAGAAGAGCGCCAACATCCGCTCGCCCGGTGACCTCGTCGGCAAGAAGATCGCGGTTCCGCCTGCCGACTCGCACCGGGTGCTGTGGCCGGCGTTCGCCGCGATCAACAAGCTCAACCCCGCAAGCGTCACGCTGGTCAACGTGAAGCCCGAGGGCAAGCAGGCGATCGTCGCCGGCGGCGACGTGGACGCCGCGTTCGACCTCTACACCAGCTACGCGATCTGGGAGAAGGTGCTCGGCAAGGGCCAGGTGGGGAACCTGCTCTGGGCCGACTACGGCCTGCCGATCTACGGCCATACCTATTTCGTCAATAACGAGACGATCCAGAAGAACCCGAAGCTGATCGAGCGCTTCCTGCGCGCGACGCACAAGGGCTGGCGCGACGCGCACGCCAACCCTGCGGAGGCGATCGACGCGATGGTGGCGGCGGTGCCGGGCCTCGATCGCGAGGCACTATTCAACACCACGCCGCAGATCATGGATCTGGTGATCACAGAGCGCTCGCGCAAGCACGGCATCGGCTGGATCGAGAAGGAGCTGATGCAGCGCACGATCGACATCACCTTCGCGCAGACCAAGCCCGACCGGCCGGTGAAGGCGGAGGACGTCTTCACCAACGCCTACTCGAGCAGGATCAAGCCGCTGAAGTAGCGGGCGGCGGGGCGTGTTTCGCGCGGTCGTGCGCATCACCGGCGCGGGGCGGCTCGAGGACTTCCGCGAGCGCCTGCGCTGGCTGATGGCGCGCGATATCGACGCCGAGGACTACACCGAGCACCACTCCGAAGGGATGCTGGAGTACCGCTTTGAGCCCAGGCAGGGCATCCCCTTCCCGGCGTTCGTGACCGCCTCGGCCGACTTCGCCGAATTACGCGTCGAAGCCGAGTGGGAGCGCGACGGCGTGCGCGGCCGCGCCGTGATCGAGAACGGCCGCGTCGTCGAGAAAGGATGAACGCGGAGTCCCGCGGCGAGCATGGGAGAAACGATCGCGATTCTGCTCATCGCCGCTGCGGCGTTGCTGTGGGCAGACAGCCTGCGCGCGAGGGAGCGGGCGGTGGTTGCGGGCCGCGCGGCGTGCGAGCGCTACGATCTTCAGTTCCTCGACGACACGGTGTCGTTCGCGCGCGTGCGCCTGGCGCGTGACGACGAGGGGCGGCTCAGGATCGCGCGCACCTACACGTTCGAGTTTTCCGACACCGGCAACAATCGCCGCGACGGCGCGATCGTGATGCTGGGCGGCAAGCTGCGGGACCTGCAGCTCGAGCCTTATCGGCTGCACTGAGATCTGCGACGCCTGCGACCGCGGGATCAGGCCCCTGAGGCGGCATTCAGCCTCGAGCGCTGCCGGCCCCCGGCGTCAAAGTTCGACGGTTCGAGCCAGCGCTCGAAGCCGGCGCGGATCGCGGGCCACTCGTGGTCGAGCATCGAGAACCACGCGGTATCGCGGTTCGCGCCCTTCGTCCACATGTGCTGGCGAAAAACGCCCTCGAAGGTAAAGCCGAAGCGCCGCGCCGCGGTTTTCGAGGGCTCGTTCAGGTCGTTGCACTTCCATTCGAAGCGCCGGTAGCCGAGCTCGTCGAACACGTAGCGCGCGGCAAGGAACAAGGCCTCGGTCGCGACGCGCGTGCGCGCGATCGCCGGCCCCCACAGGATGTTGCCGATCTCGATCACGCCGTGCTCGGGGACGCTCCGCATCAGCGCCTGCCGGCCGCCCACCCTGCCCGTCGCCTTGTCGACGACCGTCGAGTAGATCTGATCTTCCATCGCCGAACACCTGGCGATCCAGCCGCGCAGGTCCGAAAGATGTGCCGGGGGCTCGTCGAAGAGATAGTCAAAACGCCGTCCATCCGACGAGGCCTCGAGCAGGCCCTCCGCGTGCGCGAGCGAAAGCGGCTCGAGCCGCGCGTAGCGGCCTTCGAGCGCCACGCGCGAGAGCCGCGGTCTCGGAAGGTCCTTCATCCGCACGCCGCCGGCAGCGCGTCCGTCAGTGGTCCGACTTCTCGTCGCGCTTTGCGTCGGCGGCTTGCTGCGCGGTCGAGCCTTGTTCCGGCTCCTTGTAATCGCCGATCACGCCTTTCAGGGGACAGGCCTTGAATGCAGGGCACTTGGTGCAGCCGACGACCAGGGCAATCGGACACAGCGTCATGGTGAACCTCCTTCAGTTAAGCGGGACCCGGCAGGAAGCGCCCGAATAGCCGCCGCACAGCCTGGAATTGCAGCAGCACCGTGAGGATCACGACCGTTGCCAGCACTCCGGCGATCGGGCGCGTGAAGAAGGGCGTCAGGTCGCCGTCCGAGATGACCAGGCCGCGGCGCAGGCTCTTGTCCACGATGTCGCCGAGCACCACGCCGAGCACGAAGGGCGCGACCGGGAATCCCTGCCGGCGCAGGACGAAGCAGACCACGCCCACGGCGAGCATCACCCAGATGTCGAAGACGCGTGAGGCGATCGCGTAGGCGCCGAGCGTGCAGAGCACGAACACGATCGGCATGATGATCGCCCGCGGCACGCGCAGCACCCACATCAGCGGGCGCACCATCGCGAGGCCGAAGAAAAGGATGCACAGCGTGGCGACGAGCGTGATCGCCACCACGTCGTAGGCGAACTGCGGCTGGTTCACCATCAGCATCGGTCCGGGCTGCACGCCGTGGATGATCATGGCGGCCATCAGCACCGCGGCGGGCGCCGAACCCGGCACCGCGAGCGCGAGTGCCGGGATGATGGCGCCGGGAATCGCCGCGTTGTCGCCGGTTTCGGCCGCCATCATGCCTTCCACGGAGCCCTGGCCGAACTGCTCGCGCTCGCGAGAGAAGCGCTTCGCGGCGGCGTAGGACGCCCACGCTCCCATGTCCTCGCCCACGCCGGGAAGGATTCCGATGAAGACGCCGATCGCGCCGGAGCGCAGGATCGTCTTCCAGTACTTCAGCACGTCGGCGACGCGCGGCAGGATCGAATCGACCGCGTTGATCGCCGCCTTTTTCGCGGGCTCGGCGAGCACGATCAGGATTTCGGCGAAGCCGAAAGCGCCCACCAGCGCCGGGATGAGCGCGATGCCGCCCGCGAGGTCGTTATAGCCGAAGGTGAAGCGCTCGCTCGCATGGATGCCGTCGAGCCCGATCTGCGCGGTGAACAGGCCCAGGAATCCCATCAGCCAGCCCTTCAGCGGATCGTTGCCGGTGAGGCTTCCCGACATCAGCACGCCGAGGAGCGCCAACCAGAAGAACTCGAACGCCTGGAACTTGAGCGCCGCCTCGGCGAGCAGCGGCGTGAGCGTCGCCAGGCACATGACGCCAAAGAAGGAACCCGCGACCGAACCGGTGGTGGCGATGCCCATGGCGCGCCCCGCGCGCCCCTGCTTTGCCAGCGCGTGGCCGTCGATCGTCGCCGCGGCGTTGGCGGCGGTGCCGGGAATGTTGAGCAGGATGCCGGTGCGGCTGCCGCCGTAGATCGCGCCCACGTACACGCACACGAGGACGAGGATGGCGTCGGTCGGCGTCATCTTCACGGTGAGCGTGGTCATGAGGGCGATGCCGAGAGTCGCCGAGAGCCCCGGCAGAATGCCGATCACGATGCCCACGAGGGTGGACCCGAGCGCGTAGAACACCTGCCAGGGACCGGCGAGCCCCCACAGCGACTTGCCGAGAAAGGCGAGGCCTTCCATCAGGGCAGCCGCACGAGGAAGATGCGCTCGAACACCAGGCTGATGACCACCGCGGCGCTGAACGCGATCGCCGCCGTCGAAAGCGTTAGACGCCCGGGTGATGCCGGCGACTCGGCGTCGCGGTCGAGGATGCGAAAGACGAGAATCGCGATGAACAGGAAGGCAAACGCGGTGAGCCAGAACGGCCACCCGTGCCCGAGCAGCCCCGCAGCGAACGCGAAGCACAGGACGAGCGCAAGCCCCGTGCGGCGCGCGGAGACGCCGGGCAATGCGCCGCGCTCGCGAAACGCGCCTTGCGCGAGCGCGCGTACGCCGAGCGCGGCGCCGAACAGCATCATCAGCGCGCCGAGCAGGCCCGGCATGAGACCCGGGGCCGACCACGGGTTGATGTGCAGGCTCTCGAGCCGGTCCATGCGCCAGGACGCGGCAAGCACGGCTGCGCCGAACGCGAGCCAGCCGAGCCCGAACCCGAGGTCGTCGCGCCGGGCCACCTTCGGCGTCTATCGCCGGATGCCGATCGACTCGAGCGGGACCTTCGCCATGCCCGCCTCCTGCAGCATGTAGGCGTCCTCGACCACGGTCGGCCACACCAGGTCGTAGGCCTGCTTGCCGGAGGACGGCGTGAACAGCGCGCCCTTCTGCTGCGCGTACTGCCGGATCTTGTCCGACCTGGCGATTCTCTCGGTCCAGAGCTTTTCCATCGTCGCCGCGACTTCCGCCGGCACGCCTTTGGGGATGAAGATGCCGAACGCGGTGGTGATCCTGGGAAAGTTCGCCAGCATCTGCGTGATCGGCTGGATGGTGCCGAAGCCCTCGATGGTGAGCGGCTGGTCGGCGACCACGGCGAGCGGGCGCAGGCGCTTGCCCTTGATCATCTCGGTCTGCTCGACCGCGAGCTGGGTCGTCAGCTCGCACTCGCCGCCGACGGTGGCGACCACCGCCGGGTTGCCGCCGTCGTAGGTCACGTGCCGGTATTTCACGCCGGCCGCCTTCGAAATCGCCTCCATCGCGAAATGCCCCGACGAGGTGTTGCCGGCGGTCGCGACCTTGACCTGGCCGGGCCTGGCCTTCATGTCGTCGAGCAGCTGCTTCAGGCTCTGGTAGGGCGTATTCGGATTGACGCTCACGATCGAGACGTTGGTCACCGAAAGGTACAGGTGGAAGTCGTCCACCTTGCTGTTCAGCATCCCGAGCAGCGGATAGGTGCCGAGCTGCTTGGCCGCGCCCGCGGTCCAGGTGTAGCCGTCCTTCGGCGCCTCCATCGCGTTCTTGGTGCCGATCGAGCCGGCGCCGCCCGGCTGGTTGACTACGACGATCTTCTGCCCGAGCGCGGGCTCGAGCTCGGCGGCGGCGAGCCGCGTGACCTGGTCGGTCGCGCCGCCCGCGGACCAGGGCACGATGATCGTGATCGGCTTGGACGGCTTCCACTGGCCGTGGGCGGCGCCCGCAAGCGCGAGCGACGCGGCCGCAACGAGGAATTTCAGTGCTTTCATGGTTCCTCCTCTCCTCACTTCGACAGGAAACCGAGAACGAGCGCGGTCATGTGCTTCAGGCGCTCCGCCTTGCTGCGCCCCGAGAGCAGGTCACGCTCGAAGATCGTGGACAGTGTATGCCGGTTGCTCAGGTAGAAGTAGCCGAGCCCGGCGATCGAGATGTAGAGCTGCACCGGGTCGATGCCGTTGCGGAACCTGCCGGCGCGCGCGCCTCGCTCGAGGATCTCGCGCAGCGTCGCCACGAACGGCGAGTGCATCGCGGCGACGTTCCTGGAGCGCTTCAGGTGGCGCCCCTTGTGCAGGTTCTCGCTGTTGAGGAGCGTCAGGAACTCCGGGTGGGCCAGATAGTAGTCCCAGGTGAACTCGACCAGCCGGCGGATTCCCTGCTCCGGATCGAGGTCGGCGAGACGCAGCTTCTGCTCCGCGGCGCGGATTCGCGCGTACTCGGCCTCGAGCACGGCCAGGAACAGGTCCTCCTTGTTGCCGAAGTAGTAGTACAGCATCCGCTTGTTGGCGCCGGCCCGCTCGGCGATCCGGTCGACGCGGGCGCCGCCGAGGCCGTAACGCGCGAATTCCCCGGTCGCGGCCCTGAGAATCCGCTCCTGATTGCGCTCGGGGTCGCGCCGGTTGTTCGCCATCGCCGCGTCAGTCGACCTTCGCGCCGGTATCGCGCGCGATCTTTCCGATCTTGGCGACCTCCTCCGCGAGAAAGCGGCCGAGCTCCTCGGGGGTGCCGGTCGCCGCGTCGGTGCCGAAGGAGAGAAACCGCGCCTTCATTTCCGGCAGCGCCATCGCCTTCACGATCTCGGCATTCAATCGCTGCACGATCTCGCGCGGCGTGCCGGCAGGCGCGACCACCGCCTGCCAGGTGGCGACCGCGAACCCGGGCAGCGCGGACTCGGCGAGCGTGGGCAGCTCGGGCGCCACCGCGGACCGCGCCGCCGTGGTCACCGCGAGAGCGCGCAGCTTCCCCGCCTTCACGAGCGTGATCACGTCCGAGATGTTGGCGAACATCACATGCGCGTTGCCGCCGAGCAGGTCCTGCACCGCGGGCGGCCCGCCCTTGTAGTGCACCGTCACCCAGTCGAGGCCCGCCGCCTGCCTGAACATCTCGCCGGCAAGGCGGGTGAGCGTCGCGGCGCCCGGCGAGGCCATGTTGAGCTTGCCGGGGTTGGCCTTCGAGTGCGCGATCAGCTCCGCCGGGTTGCTCGCCGGCACCGAGGGATGCACCACCACGATGATCGGCACGGTGGCGACCAGCGAGACGGGCGCGAAATCCTTCACCGGATCCCAGCCGAGTTTCGGGAAGAACGCCGGACTGGTGGCAAACGAGGTCGCCGCCATCAGGAGCGTGTAGCCGTCGGGCGCGCTCTTGGCGACGAAATCGGCGCCGATGTTGCCGCTCGCACCGGGCTTGTTCTCTACGATGACCGGCTGGCCGAGTGCGGCGGCGAGCTTCTCGCCGAGCGAGCGCGCCGCGAGGTCGGTCGAGCCTCCCGGCGGGAACGCGACCACCATGCGGATCGGTTTCGTGGGCCAGGCTTGCGCAGCGGCGAGCGAAGCAAACGACGCCGCGCAAATCGCGACGATGCAGCGGGCGAGTTTCACCTTGATTCCTCCTTCATTCCTGCGAGAGTTCTCTTCATAGGGCGAAGCGCTTCACCTTGGATTCGTCGATCTGGATGCCGAGGCCGGGGGCGTCCGGTACGCAGGCTGTCTGGCGCTCGACCGGAAAGGGCTTGGCGAGGTAATCCTCGGCGATGAATTGCGGGCCGTTCAGGTCCACCGGGTCGTCGATGCCGTACGCGGCGAAAAGGTGCACCGAGGCCGCGAAACCGATCGGCGCGTCCATCAGGCCCGAGCCGATGAGCTTCAGCCCCGCGTTCAGCGCGAGGTCGCACATCTGCCGCGCGTAATGGATGCCGCCCACCTTGGAGACCTTGATCGCGAGCGACTCGACCGCCTCGCGCCGGATAAGCTCGATCACATAGGGGATGCCCATCGCCGCCTCGTCGAGCGCGATCGTCAGCGAGCTGGCCGACAGAAGCTTCTTCATCGCGTACACGTCGGTCATCGGCACCGGCTGCTCGAACAGCGTCACGCCCATGCGCTCGAAAGCGCGCGCCATGCGGATCGCTTCGTCGAGCGTATAGCCCTGGTTGCCGTCGGGCCAGACGTACGCTCCGGGCGCTGCCTCGAGCACGGCGCGCACCAGCTCCACGTCGCGCGCCTCCTTGTGGTGCCCGACTTTGACCTTGAATCCCTGGAATCCCTCGGCGAGGCCTTGCTCGGCGATTCTCGCCGCCTCCTCCGGCGTCCCCGCCGAAACGAGCCGCGCAAGCTTGACCGAACCGGCGCGCTTCGCGCCCAGCCACGCCTGCAACGGGATGCCGAGCCGCTTGCACAGGAGGTCGTGCAGCGCGACGTCGAGCGCGCCTTTCGCGATCGGTTGGCCG
>Ga0209640_10002813_pt1 | contig 15202 bp, 17 predicted proteins | sample RifCSP10_1_FD_184018 | JGI IMG/M metagenome (GOLD analysis project Ga0209640, IMG submission 184018) | Soil microbial communities from Rifle, Colorado - Rifle CSP2_sed 10_1 (SPAdes) (version 2) | ecosystem: Environmental > Terrestrial > Deep subsurface > Rock core/Sediment | place: Rifle...
GTGAGCGATACCGCGTCGGCTCGGCGACATTCCTCGAATTGCAGGACGCGGCCACGGTGAAGGCCAGAGCGGACCGTGCTTACCTGTATGCCGTTTACAGTTTCTTCGACAACTTCACGTCGCTCGAAGCTGCGGTCGGGCGGACGTTGCGTAATGGGGAGATTCGCTGATGAGGCGAGGAGCGAAATGGGGGCTGGGCATTCTGATCGTCGGTGGCCTCGCGGCCGCCGCGATCACGGTCGCAGCCACACGTGAGAAGGGAACGCCGGTCCGTATCGAGACCGCCGCCAACCAGGATCTGGTCGCGGCCGTCAATGCGAGCGGATGGATCCGACCTAACCGCAAGGTGGACGTGCAGTCGGACATCATGGGCCGCATCATCGACCTGCGCGTGGCGGAGGGCGAATCCGTGCGCAAGGGCGACATCCTGCTGCGGATCGATCCGAGCCAGTACGAAGCGTCGGTCGAACGCGCCCGCGGCGCTCTCAGCGAAGCGCAGGCGAGACAGGCACAGGCGCGGGCGAACCTGTTGCAGTCCCAACGGAATTACCAGCGTCTGCGTCAACTCGCGGACACCGACACGTCGCTGGTGAGCCGGCAGGCGTTGGAAGAAGCGGAAACGCAGGCAACCGTCCAGACCGAACTACTGGACGCGGCCGAGTATGGCGTGCTTCAGGCGAGGGCCTCGTTGAACGAGGCACTGGACCGGCTCTCGAAGACCGTGCTGCGCGCGACCATGGACGGGACGATCACGCGACTGGATGTGGAGGAGGGCGAGACCGCGATCGTCGGCACGATGAACAACTCGGGAAGCCTGCTGCTCACCATTTCGGATCTGTCCGTGATGGAAGCGGTCGTCCAGGTCAACGAGACGGATGTGCCGAACATCGAATTGGGCGACAGCGCGGAAATCTCGATCGACGCGTTTCCCAAGCAGATCTTCGTCGGACACGTAACGGAAATCTCGCACAGTTCGGTGAGGGCTCCGGGCCAGAGCCCGGGCACGGGTGCGGGTCAGGGTCAGGCCGTGGACTTCGAGGTGGTGATCCGGCTGGTCGATCCACCAGCGGCGTTGCGCCCGGATCTCTCGGCATCGGCCGAAGTCATCACCGACCGCCGTGAGAATGCGTTGTCGATTCCCATCATTGCACTCACGGTGCGGGACCGGGGCGCGATGGAACCGCTCCCCCAGGAAACCCCGGAGGCCCACGCCGCGGCCACGTCGGCCACGGGAAGCGCGACGGACGTCGAAGGCGTATTCGTCGTCCGGGAGGGCAAGGCCCACTTCATCCCGGTCCAGACCGGGATCGCGGGCCGGGAGCATTTCGAGGTGCTCGGTGGCCTCTCGGCCGGCGACTCGGTGGTGGCCGGGCCTTACGAGGCCATCCGCTCGCTGAAGGAAGGGGATCCGGTTCGCAGGCTCCAGGACGAAAACCAAGGCGGCCGCGGCGCGACCGCTCAACGAACAGGCAGCTGAACGCAAATGAATGAATCCGTGCCGATCATCAAGACGGTGGGCCTGAAGAAGGCCTACCAGCTGGGCAGCGAAACGGTGCGCGCGTTGCGCGGGGTGGACCTGCTCGTGGAGCGCAACGAATACGTGGCCATCATGGGCCCGTCCGGCTCCGGCAAGTCTACGCTGATGAACCTGATCGGCTGCCTGGACACGCCGACGGAGGGAGAATACTGGCTGAACGGTCAGCCGGTCTCGAACCTGACGGACAACGAGCTGGCCCACATCCGGAACCGCGAGATCGGTTTCGTCTTCCAGACGTTCAACCTGCTGCCGCGGGCGAGCGCCCTGCACAACGTCGAGCTGCCCTTGATCTATGGCGGCGTGAACTCGAAGGAGCGCCGCAAGCGTGCGGCCGAGATGCTCGAGCGGGTCGGTCTCGGTGACCGCATGGAGCACAGGCCGTCCGAGCTGTCGGGCGGGCAACGCCAGCGCGTCGCCATCGCGCGCGCTCTCGTCAACCGGCCGGCGCTGCTGCTCGCCGACGAGCCGACGGGCAACCTGGACAGCGAGACGAGCTCCGAGATCATGGTCGTGTTCGACCTGCTTCGCGCGGAGGGCCAGACCATCGTGCTGGTCACGCACGAGCACGATATCGCGGAACACGCGGCGCGCACCGTCATGCTGAGGGACGGCGTCATCGCCAGCGACGTGCCGCGCGGTCAGGCCGCTCTGGTTTGAACGAATGACCGGTCCGGAGGGCATTCGGCTGGCCTTGCTGCAGATCCGCTCGCAGAAGCTGAAAAGCTTCTTCTCCGTCGTCGGCGTCATCATCGGTGTCATGTTCCTCATCACGGTGGTCAGCATCGTCGAGGGCATGAACCGGTACATCGAGGAAGACTTCGCCAACACGGTCTACGGCATCAACACGCTGACGCTGCAGCGCACGCCCGAAATCGATGTCAACTCCGACCCGGATGTCGAGCGGGCGTACCGCCGCCGGCCGCTGCTCAGGTTCGCTGATGCCGATGCCGTCCGCTCCGACCTGAGCGTGCCGGCGCTGGTCGGAGTGACGAGCGGCGGTCAGGGCCGGCTGGTGTCGGACCAGGGTGTCGAAATCGAGAACGTCCGACTGGTCTCCGCGTCCTCGGAAATCTTCCGGATCCGCAACTACAAGGTCGAGCGAGGCCGCGCCTTCACCGCTCCGGAAGACCGGGCCGGACTGGCGGTGCTCGTGCTCGGATGGGAGGCCGCCGACAAGCTGTTCGGCACCCTCGATCCGATCGGCCGCACGGTGAAGGTCGACCGCCGTCCATTCCGCATCATCGGCGTGATGGAGAAGCGCGGCTCGCTGCTCGGCATGTCGCTGGACAATTACGCGGTCGCTCCGGCCCACTCGGCGATGGCCGGCCTCGTCAGCCCGCACAATGTCGTCGGCAACATACTCGTGCGCGTCGACGACGAGCGGGACATGTCACGCGCCATGCTCGACATCGAGGCCACCATGCGGGTGCGCCACCGCCTGCGTCCGTCGCAGTCGAACGACTTCGCCATCGACACGGCGGAGGAATCGCTCGGCTTCTGGACGCGTATCCGCAACATCCTGTTCATCGCGTTTCCCGGCCTCGTCGCGATCGCCCTTGTCGTGGGTGGCATCGTGATCATGAACATCATGCTCGTCTCCGTCTCCGAGCGGACTCGCGAGATCGGCATCCGCAAGGCGATCGGCGCGAGAAGCGCCGACATCCACTTCCAGGTCCTGGTCGAATCCGCGATGCTCTCGGGACTCGGCGCGCTCATCGGCATCGCCGTTGGCGTCCTGCTCGCGCAGCTCGTGCGAGCCGTCTCCCCGCTGCCGGCGTCGATCGCGCCGTTGTGGATGATCCTGTCCGTAGTCCTCGGCGTGGGCGTCGGCGTACTGGCCGGCCTGTACCCGGCCGCGCGTGCGGCGCGTCTCGACCCGGTCGTCGCGCTTCGCGCGGAGTGAGGCCGAATGCGCTTCGACAGTTTCCGTGAAGGAGCCCGCCTCGCGCTCGAGCAGATCCAGACGAACCGGTTCCGCTCCGGCCTGACGATTCTCGGTATCGTGGTGGGCGTCGCGACCGTGATGACGATGAGCGCCATGATCACCGGCATCCGCTCGACCATTCTCTCCGAATTCGAGGCGGCCGGCCCGAACAACTTCTTCGTCGCGCGCTTCGACATGAACCAGGTGCGCATCTCGACCGGCAACTCGGGCCCGCCCTGGGGCAATAATCCGAAAATCACGGTGGATGAGGCGAGAGCGATCCGGGACCTGCCGTCGATCCGGCAGACGGTAGTCGGCCTCGACGTGAATGGCGAGTTCACGAACGGCCGCGCCCGGCTGGCAAGAGTCAGCGTCGCGGGCCGCGAGAACGGCTGGCCGGAGTTCACCCATGCCAACCTCATCGCGGGGCACGACATGCTGCCGTCGGACGTGAAGTCGGCGAACCGCGTCGTCCTCGTGACGGAGAATCTGGCCGAAGTCATGTTCGGCCCGATCGATCCGATCGGCCGGACCGTTCGCATCAACGGCATCCCGTTCGAGGTCATCGGCGTTTTCCGGCTGGCCGACAATATCTTCACGAGCCTGCAGAAGAACCTCGCCATCATGCCGTACACATCGGCGATCAAGCACCTGAACGCGTGGGACGGGATGCTGGGCGTCTTCACGATCACGGCCTCGGGTTTCACGCAGGGCCAGGCGATGGATGAGGTGATCACGCTGCTGCGCACGGGGCGAGGCCTTGGACCGGGCGAGGAGAACAACTTCGCGGTGATCCGCCAGGATCAGATCGTCGACACGTTCAACCGGTTCACCGCTGCGTTCTTCGTGATCATGATCGCACTCTCCTCGGTTGCGCTGATGGTCGGCGGCGTCGGCGTGATCGCCATCATGATGATCGCGGTGACGGAACGCACGCGTGAGATCGGCATCCGGAAGGCGGTGGGCGCCACGAGGCGGGAGATCCTGTGGCAATTCCTGTTCGAGGCGGTCACCCTGACGGTGATCGGCAGCGGCATCGGCCTGGCCCTGGGCGGTGGAGCGGCCTTCGCGATCGCGGCGGCGACGCCGATTCCGGCGGCGGTCCCGGTGCAGGCCATCCTGGCCGCGCTGTCCATGGCGACGTTCGCCGGTGTGGTGTTCGGGATCTGGCCTGCCTGGAGGGCGGCGAGGATGGATCCCGTGGTGGCCCTGCGCTACGAGTAGCATGGCCGACCTCGTCGCCATCATGGCACACCCGGATGATGCCGAACTCCTGTGCGGTGGCGTCCTGCTGCGCGCGGTGGACCTGGGCCGGACGACCGCGGTCATCGATCTGACGGGCGGGGAGCTGGGCTCGAGCGGCACCGCCGACCGGCGGCGTGCCGAGGCGGAGGCGGCCGCGAGGATCCTCGGACTGTCGGACCGGCTCGAGGCCGGACTGCCGGATGGGGCGCTGGAGAACACGCCGCAAACCCGCGCCATCGTGGCCGGTCTGATCCGGAAGCTGCGGCCGCAGACCGTCATCCTCCACTGGCCGGAAGGCCGCCACCCCGACCATCGAGCGGCCAGCCAGCTCGGCTGGGACGCCTGCTTCGTCGCCGGCCTGAGCCGGGCTCCTGTCGAAGGCGAGCCCTGGCGGCCGCCCAAGGTGATCTACTGCCTCTCGTACCGCGAGGAACCCGTCCAGCCCAGCTTCGTCGTGGACATCACGGAGCAGATCGACCGCAAGATCGAGGCGATCCGCGCGTATGCCTCACAGTTCGACGGCAAGACCGCGCTCGGCGATGTCTATGGCGGAGGCGAGCGGCCGCTCTACGAGCAGGTCCGAGCGCATGCCGCGCACTACGGCTCGCTGATCCGACGACCCTATGGCGAGCCGTACTGGACGCGGGAGACTCTGCGGGTGGACGACGTCGTCAACCTGACGGTCAATACCTTCTGACATTGCCGGGCTGGATGGCGCAGGTGACCTCGATCAGGAGCCGGCGCCAGCTGGGTACATCGTTGCCGGACACGCGAACGGCGTGCGCCATCGCGCGACCACCGTTCAGCATCCATGGACTCAGCCAGGCCTCGATTTCCGGCGGCAGGTGGCCGACCAGCTCGCCGCCGGGCAGGTGGACCCAAACACCCGGCTGATCATCGATCGGCGGACCCGGCAGGAGCAGCAACTCGTCGCCCGCCTGAACTCGATCCAGCTTCGCAGAGCGCTCGCAGAACACCGTGCCATGGACCGTCGTGCGGAAACAGGCGGCGGAATCCGGCGGCAGCGGCGGTGGTGCGTGGGGTCGCATATGGGGTAATGTACACGAGTTCCGTCACGAGAGGCCAGTCTGGCCGGCCCGCCGGCCGACCGACCGGTCAACCAGCCAATGCACGTTCCGAGGGCACAAATTGGACGCGATCTATCTGGACAACGCCGCCACGACCCCGTTGCGACCGGAGGTCTTCGAGGCCATGCGCCCGTACTGGTCCGGCGAGTTCGGGAACCCCTCCAGCCCGCATCGCTGGGGCCGCGCGGCCCGCTCCGCCCTCGAGGAGGCCCGCGAACTCGTGGCCCTCACACTGGGTGCCAGGCGCAACGAGATCATCTTCACGGGCTGCGGCACGGAATCCGACAACCTCGCCGTCCTCGGCTCATGGCGCGCCTGTGGCCGGCCCCGGGCGCCCGTGGCCTGCTCCGCCGTCGAACACAAGGCCGTGCTCCAGAGCGCGTTGGCGGCCCATCGCGAAGGAGCTCCGCTCATTGTTCTCGGAGTCGATGAGGAAGGCCGCGTCGATGACGGTCTCGTCGATGAGGTTCTTTCGCAGTCGCCCGCCGTGGTGAGCGTCATGTGGGGCAACAACGAGGTCGGGACGATCCAACCCGTGCGCGCCATAGCGAACAAATGCCGGGAGGCCGGTGTGCCGTTCCACACGGATGCCGTTCAGGCCTTCGGCAAAGTCCGCGTTCGCGTCGATGAAACTCGCTGTGACATGCTCGCCCTGAGCGCACACAAATTCGGGGGCCCCAAAGGGACGGGCATCCTCTACGTCCGTGACGGGATCCGCATCGATGCACTCGAGTTTGGCGGCGGGCAGGAGAGACGCATGCGTCCAGGCACGGAGAACGTGGCCGGCGCCGCCGGCATCGCGACTGCCATGGAACTCGCTGCCGCGGAACAGGAATCGGAAGCGGCCCGGCTGGAAGCGCTGCGGGACCGGCTCGAGCAGACCATCCGCCACCAATTGCCCGGCGCACAGGTGAACGGTGGCGGGGAGCGTTTGCCGCACATTCTCCACCTTTCGATACCCGGTATCGATCAGGAGGCGTTCGTCGTCGCTCTCGATCTCGAGGGCATCGCCGTGTCCGTCGCCTCAGCCTGTCAGAGCGGCGCCGCGGAGCCGAGCCACGTGCTCGCCGCGATGGGACGCGTCCTGGAAAAGGGCGCCTCCGTGCGAATCTCCCTCGGCCATGCCACCACGGCGCGGGACATCGACCGCGCGGCCGACACCATCCCGGACGTCGCCAACCGGGTACTCGCGGCCGTATGAACGGAGGTTTCGCCCCGGGTCCGTCCGGCGACCCGCGTCAGACCGTCCTCGTCGCCATGTCCGGCGGCGTGGACTCGTCCGTCGCCGCGGCCCTGCTCGTCGAGCAGGGACAGCGCGTCATCGGAATCACGATGAAGACATTCTGCTATTCCGCGACGCCGAGTCACGGAAAGACGTGCTGCGGACTCGAAGGTATCATGGATGCGCGTCGCGTGGCCGATCAGCTCGGATTCCCGCACTACGTATTCGACATGGAGGAGCCATTCACGCGGGACGTGATCGACGATTTCGTCCACGAATACGCGAACGGCCGCACGCCGAACCCGTGCGTGCGCTGCAACTCGAACACGAAGATTCCCGATCTGCTGCGCCGCGGACGCGCTTTCGGCGCTGATGCGATCGCGACGGGTCACTACGCCCGCACTACGAATGGACCCGATGGTGCGAGTGTTCTGCGTGGAATCGATCCGGGAAAGGACCAGACGTACTTCCTGTGGGGTGTGCCGGCGGAGGTCGTGCCGTTCCTGCGTTTTCCAGTCGGTGCGCTGACCAAGCCCGAGGTCCGCGAGCGGGCCCGCCAGCTCAGCCTGTGCGTCGCGGAAAAGCCGGAGTCGCAGGAAATCTGCTTCGTCCCCGATGGCGACTACGCCGGCTTCCTCGCGAAACGGCTGGGCGAGTCGCATGCGGCGTTCCGCCGAGGCAGTCTGGTCACGAGAGAAGGCGAAGTGGTCGGAGAACATGCCGGCTTCGCCCGCTACACGGTCGGCCAGCGCAAGCGACTCGGCGGAGGCTTCGCCCTGCCGCTCTACGTTTTGGAAGTCAGGCCCGATCGCAACGAAGTGGTCGTGGGATCGCAGGACGAGCTGCTGCGCAGCTTCGTGACGATCGATGACCTCAACTGGATCGCCGCGCCACCCGCTACGGGCGAGACCATCCTCATCCAGATGCGACACCGGTCGCCGGCCGCACCCGCCGTGACCCGCGGGATCGACGCCGAGGCCGCGACCTTCGAGCTACTCTCGCCGCGGCGCGCAATCACGCCCGGACAATCCGGTGTCGTTTATCGCGGAGAGCAGATGATCGGCGGCGGCCGCATCCGTCGAGCCGCTGCGGACACCGCCTCCTGATTCAGTAGCGCAGGTCCGCAATCCGCGCGAATTCGCGGACCGCCGTCTCCTGCTCGTTCGTCAATGATTCCGGGACCTGGATCTTGACCTGCACGTACTGATCGCCGCGGTGTCCACCTTTCTCCACTCCCTGCGCCGGAATGCGGAACCGCGTCCCCGACTGCGTGCCCGCCGGCACTTTGAGCGTGACCTTCTTCCCGTCCACTGTCCGCACCCGGACCCTCGAGCCGAGCATGGCCTGAGCCACGTTGATCGGGATCGTGCAGTGAATGTCCAGGCCCTCGCGGCGGAAGAACGAATGCGGCTGCACCTTGAAGGTGATGATCAGATCGCCGGCCGGCGCTCCGCTTTCGCCCCGCTCACCCTGCCCCGAAAGCCGGAGCCTGGATGCGGTGTCGACTCCCGCCGGAACTGAAACCAGAATCTGCCGTTGCTCCGTGATCTGGCCGGTGCCGCCGCAGCGTGAACACGGATCCGTCGGAATCTGGCCGCGACCCAGGCACGCCGGGCATGGCCGGCTCACCGCGAAACCGCCCTGGCCGAAAGAGATCGTGCCCTTCCCCGCGCATTCCGGACACGTCTTCGGCCGGCTTCCCGGCGCATTGCCCGTTCCGTTGCACTGCGGACAGTCATCCGTTATCGGAACCGTTATGCTCAGCTTGCCGCCCCGCGCGGCTGTCTCCAGCGTGACCTCGACGACGTACTCCACATCCCGGCCTCGCGCCGTCGTCTTCGTCTTTCGCCGCCGGCCCCGGTCGAAGAACGACCCGAACAGATCGCCCAGCCCGCCAAGGTCACTGAGATCTTCGAAGTTGATGCGTGTCTCGGTCCGACCACCCGGCTGCGGACCCGCGCCCGCCGGCCGGCCACCGAAACCGAAAGAGCCGAGCGGACCGAGCTTCCGCATCTGGTCGTACTGCTTCCGCTTCTCCTCGTCCGACAATACCGAGTACGCTTCACCGATCTCCTTGAACCGATCGGCCGCCGACGGATTGTTCGGGTTCGCATCCGGATGGTGCTTCTTCGCGAGTCGTCGGTAGGCTTTCTTGATCTCCTCCGCCGACGCGCTCTCCGGAATGCCCAGCACCTGGTAGTAGTCCTTCGTCCCGACCGGTGACATGGATCAGCCCTCGTACTTCTTGACGCGGACGCGGGCCGGCCTTACCAGATGTCCCCGAAATCGGTAACCCGCCTGGAAAATGTCGGACACGACATCGTCTTCCTCCGGATCCTCCGCCGGCGTCATCGCCAAGGCCTCCATCAGCAGAGGATCGAACACGACCCCCAGCGCTTCGATCGCCTCGAGACCCGCCGCCTGAAGCACCGTACGCATCTTCTTCTCCACCAGCTGCACACCCTCGAGCAGCGACGCCGTCGGCGTGTTCGCATCGTAGTGCGCGACGCGCTCCAGATCGTCCAGAACGTCGATGATCCGCGACACGATCTCCGCCTGCGACCGGGCCACCAGCTCGCTCCGCTCCCGCTCCGTCCGCTTCCGGAAGTTGTCGAACTCCGCCGCAACCCGCAGCAGCCGGTCCGTCGCCTGCGCCAGCTCCGCCCGCGTGTTCTCCAGCGTCGCTTCGAGGTCCGACACCAGGGCCGCATCGCTCATCGCTTCACCCGACGCTTCGCCGGCCTGCGAGCCGCCCTCGACTTCGCCGCCCTCGACTTCACCGCCCTCGCCCGCCACGCCGTTCGCCATATTGCTCGCTGGCCCGTTGGGCCGCTCGTCCGTCATTCGTGTGTCTCCGCTCGGTTCGGGTCCGGAACGGCCGGCTCGTCGGCGTCCCCGTACGGCCACCCCTGGTACGCAGGCGTCGCCCGCCCTGAAAGGTCGGCCCGACCCGGGGTCTCTGCAAGCCGTCGCAACGGGTCCGGGCGGACCGCCTCAGCCGGCCCGCCGAATCGGAGGGCCGGTGCGCCCCGATCCGCTAATGCAGCCGTTCTCGCAGCCAGCCCCGCAGATCCGCCCATTGTTCGTCGGCTTTCTCGTTGAGGACCTCGTGATAAAAGTCGGGATAGACCTTGATCACGACGTCCGACACCCGAAGCGTCCGCGCAAACGACAGTGAGCGCGTCGTGTCCACGATCCCGTCCGAGCCCGCCAGCTGGAACAGGAGCGGCGCCGTGATGCGGTCGCTGCGCTGGAAGGTCAGGCCCATTTCGCGCGAGGCCTCGACGAAGAGTCTGGGTGTGATACGTCCATGGACGAGGGGATCGTCACGGTATGCGGCGACCACAGCCGGATCGCGACTCAGGAGTTCAGCGCGGATGTCGGCATTGAAGGGGAGCGCGGGGAGCAGCCGGGCCAGGACATTCGCGAGGTTGGCCTTCCATCGCGGTACCGGCAGAGCGGTTGCGAGCCAGGGCGAGACGATGACCGCGCCATGGAAGGCGCCGGGATATTCCTCCTGGTAGCGCAACGCGATGAGTCCGCCCATCGAGTGGCCGAGCAGGAAGACGGGTGTGGCGGGATCGACGAGGCCGAGGACTTCGCGGCGGAACCGGTCGAGGTCCTGTAGGAAGCTGGCGAAGGTCGGGGCGTGGCCTCTTCGGCCATCGGAGAGGCCATGGCCGCGGAGATCGAGGGCGAAGGTGGAGATATCGCTGCCGGCCAGGGTCTGGCCGAGCTTTTCGTAACGGCCACCGTGGTCGGAGAGGCCGTGCACGACGATCGTCGCGGCGCGGGGTTCGACGACCTCCCAGGTGTGGTAGTGCAGTCGAATGCCGCCGCCGACGGCGATCGAGCCTTCGCCGCGGGTCGTCGTGGTCGTTTTCATCCTTCCTCCGTCAGGATCATGTCGAGCAGCAGCTTGAGCGCGGCCTGAGCGGCGCGGTCGCGGATTTCTGCTCGCGATCCGAAGAGGCTGAGCTGTCGTTGTCGGTTGCGCGCGGGGGTCCGGGCGGCGATCCAGACGGAACCGACGGGTTTGTCGGCCGATCCTCCGCCCGGTCCGGCCACTCCGGTGATCGCGATGGCGCAGTCGGCGTGCATGAGTCGAACGATGCCGTCGAGCATGGCCTGGACGGTCCGCTCGCTGACGGCGCCGTGCTGAGCGAGCGTGGTTTCGGGCACTCCGAGGACTGCGGCCTTGACTTCGTTGGCGTAGGAGGTGACGCCGCCCAGCATGTAATCGGAGGAGCCGGGTGCATCGGTCAGTCGTTTGGCGACGAGTCCGCCGGTGCAGCTTTCCGCCGTCGCGACGGTCCAGTGGCGGTCGCGCAACCGCATGCCGAGGACTTCGGCGAGGTCGTCTCGACCGGAGCCGTAGACGTGGCGGCCGAGTCGCTCGCGAATGCGGGCCTCCGCCGCATCGAGCAGGCGATTCGCTTCATCGTCGGGAATGTCGCCCCAGCTGGTCAGGCGGAGATCGATGCCGATGCCGACGGGCAGGAACGCGAGCGTGAGTGGATCGAGGTCCGTGCTCACGTCGGCGATGCGTTCGGCAACCGCGGACTCCGCCAGACCGGTCGTCCTGACGACGCGCCGGTGGATGGCGCTCCGCGTTTGCTCCAGCTTCGGCGTGAGCCAGGGCAGGACCCGGTGTTCGACGAGCCAGCGAAGTTCGCGGGGTACTCCGGGCAGCAGCACGGTGATGCCGAGGCCCTGGCGATCGAGGATGAGGCCGGGCGCCGTTCCGACCTCGTTGGGCAGCAGGACAGCGCCGCGCGGGACTTCGGCCTGCTGCCGGTTGACGAGCGGCATGGTCATTCCCCGCATCGCGAAGCGATCGCGGATAATGGAGACCCATGCCTCGTCGATCTCGACCGGCCACCCGTAAATCGATGCGACTACCGGCCGCGTCCGATCGTCGGGCGTCGGGCCGAGGCCTCCGCAGCACAGGACGATCCCCGTCCGAATCAGGGCTTCGGAAATCGCGATCCGGATCGATGCCTCGTCATCGCCGACCACGGCGCGGCGAACGACGCGGATGCCTTCCTCGCCCAGCCGCTGGCCGAGCCATGCGCCATTCGTGTCGATGGTATCGCCGAGGATGAGTTCGTCGCCGATCGCAACGACTTCGACTGCCGGCGGCCGCCGCATCACAGAACCGCCCTGACGGTACGACGCCACTCGCGGAGGTAGACAGTCATGGAATACACCGTCAGCACGACCGCAATGGCCAGGGACGTCAACAGAACAGTGGCGTGAAAGAGTTGCCAGCCATCCCAGAAGCGGCCCGCCCAACCCTGGTCCTCGCCGGCCGTGCGCAGTGCGAACCACAGGATGGTCGTTCCTATGAAAATGTTCTGGAAGACCGCCTTGAGCTTTCCGGCCGGCCCGGCCGGAATCACCATCCCTCGCCGCGCGGCGAAGGACCGGATTGCGGTAACGAGGGCTTCACGCCCGATCACGACGAGGAGCACCCAGAGCGGGAGCTGGCCGAAGAAAGGCAGTTGCGTCGGCGAACCCGGTCGTCTCGAGAGCATGTAGAACGGGAGGAAGGTCGCAACGAGCAGCAGCTTGTCGGCGATCGGGTCGAAGAACTTGCCGAAGTTCGAGATCCAGCCGTGCTTGCGGGCGAGATGGCCATCCCAGAGGTCGGAGAACGCCGCGGCCAGGAACAGCAGCCAGGCGATGAACCGGGATGTGAACGTGGGCGTGAAGAGCAACAGGAAGATCACGGGCGTCAACACGATCCGTGCGACCGTGATCGCATTGGGCAGGGTGCTCCGGTTCAGCACCTTGGGCGCCTCAGCTGAGTGATTTCAGGACCTGCTTGCTAATGGCTCGCAACGTGTCGAAGACGCCTTTGCCTGTGACAGCGACTCCCTGGAGCTCGGGCAGCCGCCCCGCGGGATTCAGGTGGGCGCGCATCTCCTCGACCGGCACGGCGTTCGGCAGATCTCGCTTGTTATATTGCAGAACGATCGGGACCTGGTTCGGATCGAAACCGTATTCCGTCAGGTTCTCGTACAGGTTCTCCATGGCGGCGATGTTCGCATCCATGCGCTCGGCCTGCGAGTCGGCCACGAACGCGATCCCGTCCACACCCTTCAGAATGAGCCGCCGGCTCGCATTGTAGTAGACCTGACCGGGCACGGTGTACAGGTGGAACCGTGTCTTGAATCCGCGGATCGAGCCCAGATCGACGGGCAGGAAATCGAAGAACAGCGTTCGCTCCTGCTCGGTCGCGAGGGAGATCAGCTTGCCTCGCGTATCCGGATTGATCTTGCCGTAGATGTACTCGAGGTTCGTCGTCTTGCCGCCGAGTCCCGGCCCGTAGTACACGAGTTTGCAGTTGATCTCGCGACTGGCGTAGTTGATCATCGACATCGGCCACCTCCTATTCGGTAAAAAGGCGGTCGATTTCGGATTCGGCGTCGGCGGCCCAGCCGACATCCATCTGGACGACGGAGCCGGTCGGTCCGCGTTCAGCCATCCCACTGAAGACCCGGCTCAGGCGGGTCACGGTCCCCTTGGTCTTGATTCGCACCATGCCCAATGTCGTGCGCCGGTCGAAGAGAGCGGCGAGTATCGCCCAACCGTCCACATCGGCGAGGAACATCGACTGGCGCTCACCATGGTGGTAGAGCGTTGCGAAATCGGTCTCGCCCAGCAGAACGGCAAGCTGGTCACTGGCCGCGAAGTCGGCGGCCGCGAGTGAAGCAAACGAGATCTGGTCCACGCTCGCCGAGTCGCCGACGTTGGCGAGCAGACGGCCGGTCCGGTCTACGAGCGACGCGGAGCGTGCCCGGGTTTCCCGCAGAAACGATGTCAGCTGGGATTCGATCTGCTCGAGGTCCGTTGTGCCGATGGAAGCGATGAGATCGGCACGCTTCATCCGGCGATCCCGGCGCGCGAGCCCGCTGGACTGTGCAGATCCTGCTCCATCCGATCGATGATCTGGAGCGCCCGTCGCCTCAGCATCGTGCGCGGCTCCCAGGCCACGAAATCCCGCAACAGCTGCACGAGCTCGACCGTGGCTTTCAGCCCGCCAAGGTAACCCAGGGCCGCGAGCCGTTGCCGTGCCCTCGAGCTGAACAGGTCGCGCCGGTGGCGTGTGATCTGATCCCGAACCACGAGCGTGCTCACGCCGACCACCGCGCCGGCGGTCAGCGCGATGAGTCCGACGATCTTGAGTATCCTTCCGCGGCGCATTCAGATCATCCGATCTCTCGCCGGCCCGACAGGGCCTCGGCGATGGTCACTCCGTCCGTGTATTCGAGGTCGCCGCCCACCGGCATACCGCGCGCGAGCCGCGTCACACGCGCGCCCAGCGGCTGAATCAGCCTCTGAAGGTAAACCGCCGTCGCCTCACCTTCAACGCTGGGGTTCGTGGCGACGATCACTTCGCGTGGGACCTGGCCATGGCGCAGGCGCAGGAGGAGTGGTGCGATCCGGAGTTCCTCGGGCCCGATTCCTTCGAGCGGCGAGATTCTTCCGCCGAGCACGTGATACAGGCCCTGGTATGCGCCCGTCCGTTCGATGGCCGCGATGTCGCTCGCTTCCTCGACCACGCACAGCACAGCCCTGTCGCGGCGGGGACTCGTGCACAGGGTGCACGGGTCGGCCTCCGTGACATTGCCGCAGGTGGAACACGGGCGGACCCGGTCCGCCACCGTTTCCAGTGCAAGCGCCAGTCGTCGAATCTCGTCCGGGGATCGCTTCAGCAGATGGTAGGTGAGGCGGAGCGCCGTTTTCTTGCCGATGCCTGGCAGGCGAGCAAGCTCGCTGACCAGTTCATCGATGACACTCACGGAAACCCGGGCAAACCGAAGGGCATGGGGAAGCCGCCGGCCAGCTTCTTCATTTCCTCTTCGTAGATCTGCTGGGCCCGCTGTTGCGCCTCGGAAACCGCCGCCTGGACGAGGTCCTCGAGCATTTCGACGTCCTCAGGATCGACAACGCCGCGATCGATCTTGATCGAGCGGATCTGGCCTTTCCCGTCGGCGGTCACCGTGACCATTCCCCCGCCACTCGAGCAGGTTACGGTGCGGTTGCCCAGCTCGGTCTGGAGTTGCGACAGCCGGGCCTGGACCTGCTGGCCCATCTGGAGGAGCTGCTGAAGATTCGTCATCGGTGATGGATCACCCAGGGCACTCGAAGCCTCAAGGTACCAAGGGCGCTTGCAGCGA
>Ga0209640_10002814_pt1 | contig 15196 bp, 15 predicted proteins | sample RifCSP10_1_FD_184018 | JGI IMG/M metagenome (GOLD analysis project Ga0209640, IMG submission 184018) | Soil microbial communities from Rifle, Colorado - Rifle CSP2_sed 10_1 (SPAdes) (version 2) | ecosystem: Environmental > Terrestrial > Deep subsurface > Rock core/Sediment | place: Rifle...
GATCCGCGAACCGGAGCTTGCCAGGCTTGCCCGCGAGGAGCAGGACTCCGGCCGCAGGATTGCCTCCCTCACCGGTATCCTCGTCAATCTGCTTGCCCGCCGGCCGGAGCAACAGTTGCCGCAGGTGATCGCCGCCATCCGGCGCGACATCGATGAGCTGCGCAAGGCCCGATCGACGGTCATTCAGGAAATCGCGAAGCGTTTCCCCGACTACGCCAACCTGATCGATCCCAAGCCGGTTTCGCTCGAGGCCGCGCGCAAGATGCTGCGCACGGGCGAAGCGCTGATCGCGCTCTACGGTACCGAAGATCGCACCTTCGTCTGGGCGATTCCGGAGCAGGGTGAGGCGCGGTTCCATTCGACGGCCCTCGGCCGCGGAGGGCGCGATCGGATGGTCGCAACCCTGCGCCGAGCGCTCGATATCGGGGACACAGCGCTCGAGCGCTTTCCGCGGTTCGATGTTGCCGCCGCGCACAAGCTCTACGCGGCGCTGCTCGAGCCGCTAGAGCCCGCCTGGGGACAGGCGAAGAGCTTGCTCATCGTTCCGCACGGCTCGCTTGGTCAACTGCCCTTCAGCGTGCTCGTCACCCGTCCTGGGCCGATCGCGCAGGGCGCCCTGCCCTTCGAAGGATACAAGTCCACGGCGTGGCTGCTGAGACGCGCCGCGATTACGCAGTTGCCATCGGTCAACACGCTCGTATCGTTGCGCACCGTGGCGCGCGCCCGCGAACCGTCAAAGCCCTTCATAGGGTTCGGCGATCCGGTCTTCGGGACGCAGCAGGTGGCCTCGGCGAACCCTGGCGCGCGCTCGATGCGCCTGCGCAGCGCCCCATTCGACGATCCGGCTGCCGCGCGCAAGGCCGTCTCGATCCGGCTGGCGCAGCTCAGGCCTCTGCCCGACACCGGGGAGGAGCTGGAAGCCATCGCTAAGACCCTGGGCGCAGCCACGCAGGATGTTTTCGTCGGTGTTCGCGCAAGCGAGCAGAACGTCATGTCCGCAGAGCTTTCCGAGCGGCGCGTCATAGCCTTTGCCACGCACGGGCTCGTGCCGGGCGATCTCGACGGCCTGACGCAGCCGGCGCTCGCGCTCTCCAATCCGCTGGTGACCGGCGAGAAAGACTCCGATGGGCTGCTGACGCTGGAAGAGATCCTCGGCCTGAAGCTGAACGCCGACTGGGTCGTGCTCTCGGCGTGCAATACGGCGGCAGCCGAAGGCGCGGGAGGCGAGGCAGTCTCCGGCCTGGGGCGCGCGTTTTTCTATTCCGGCGCCCGGGCGTTGCTCGTATCGAACTGGCCGGTCGAGACCGTGTCGGCCAAGCTTCTCACCACCGACATCTTCCGGCGTCAGGCGACCGATCCCAAGCTCGCGCGCGCTGAAACGCTCAGGCAGGCAATGCTGCATCTGATGGAGAACGAAACCGCCAGGGACCGCGATGGCAGATCGCTCTATTCCTATGCTCATCCGATGTTCTGGGCGCCTTTCACGCTGGTGGGGGACGGGGCTCATTGAATGAAAAAACCGCTCGTTCCCGCCCCCTGCCCGGACGCCGGGATCCAGGATCAACTTGGAGGGCGCAACGGACTGCGTGCCAGCAATACACGCGGCCACATTCGCATATCCGGGGAGTTGGGGCGCGAATAGAAGGGTCAGCGGGGCGACGGCGATACGGACAGGTTTATTCGCTCATCGACATGCGAAACGGCCCGGTCGCCATGGCCACGCAGTTGGAACGCTCCGTAGAATATGGCCCTCCCTCCGGCCGGGTCAAAGCGCGACCACACGAAAGATGAGCAGTTTTTCCTGGAACCTCCCCTACTGCTGGCCGCGCAAGCCGCTGCTGGCGAGGAACGTCGTCGCCACTTCGCAGCCGCTCGCCGCGCAGGCGGGGCTCTCGATGCTCGCCGCGGGCGGCAATGCGGTGGATGCGGCGCTCGCCGCCGCCATCACGCTGACGCTCGTGGAGCCGGTGTCGAACGGCATCGGCTCGGATGCGTACGCGATCGTCTGGGATGGAGAGAGGCTTCACGGTCTCAACGCCTCCGGGCGCTCGCCCGCGGGCTGGACGCCGGAATTTTTCGGCGGCAACGCGGTCCCGCCGCGCGGCTGGAACTCGGTCACGGTGCCGGGCTGCGTCTCGGCCTGGCACATGCTCTCGGAGCGTTTCGGCAAGCTTCCGTTCGAGAAACTGTTCGAGCGCGCGATTCGCTACGGGCGCGACGGCTTTCTCGTGTCGCCGACGATCGCCGGGCAATGGGCGAAGCAGGTGCCGGAGCTCAAGGTGCAGCCGGGATTCGCGGAGGCCTTCATGCCGGGCGGGCGCCCCCCGGCACCGGGTGAGCTGTTCCGCTTCCCGGACCATGCTGCCACGCTGGAAAAGATCGCCGCGACGAAAGGCGAAGCGTTCTACCGCGGCGAGCTCGCCGAGAAAATCGAGGCGAACGCGAGGCGCCACGATAGCGCGATGCGCGCAGCGGACCTGGCGGCGCACGTCTCGGACTGGATCGCGCCGCTCGAAATCGGCTACCGCAGCTACACGATCCACGAGCTGCCGCCGAACGGCCAGGGCATCGTCGCGCTGATCGCGCTCGGCATCCTCTCGGAATTCGACGTTCGGTCGCTGCCGGTCGATAGCGCCGATAGCGTGCACCTGCAGATCGAAGCGGTGAAGCTCGCGTTCGCCGACGCATTCGCCTATGTGGCGGACCTCGATCACATGCCGTTTGCGCCGAAGACGTTGCTCGACCGAGCGTACCTGCGCGACCGTGCGAAGCGGATCGACATGAAACGCGCGCAGAACTTCGGCGCCGGCTCGCCACCGAAAGGCGGCACCGTGTACCTGACCGCGGCGGACGAGCGCGGCATGATGATCTCGATGATCCAGTCGAACTTCATGGGGTTCGGCTCGGGCGTGGTCGTCCCGGGAACCGGCATCTCGCTGCAGAACCGCGGCGCGTCGTTCGTCGCGACCGAGGGACACCCGAACCAGGTCGGCCCGAAAAAGCGCCCTTACCAGACGATCATTCCCGGCTTCGTCACGAAGGACGGGAAGCCCGTCATGAGCTTCGGCCTGATGGGCGGCACAATGCAGCCGCAGGGCCACACCCAGGTCATCGTGCGCATCGCCGACTACGGGCAGAACCCGCAGGCGGCGTGCGACGGCCCGCGCTTTCGCTTCGTGCAGGGTCTCGACGTCAGCGTCGAGCAGGACCGCTTTGCGGCAGAAACGCTCGCCGAACTGCAGCGCCGCGGTCACCGGATCGTCACGGTGGACGATTACAACCAGTTCGGCAGCGCGCAGATGATCTGGAAGCTCGAAAGCGGTTACCTCGCCGCGAGCGATCCGCGGCGGGACGGGCAGGCGGCCGGGTATTGAGACCACCCCGCCGCCTTCGGCGGCACCCCTCCTGGTCAAGGAGGGTATCAAAAGGAGCAGGAAAAATGCTGAAGATCTGGGGACGGGTGAATTCGGTCAACGTAAAGAAGGCGCTCTGGTGCGCGGAGGAGCTGGGGCTCGCCTACGAGCGCATCGACGCCGGCATGCAGTACGGCGTCGTCAACACGCCCGAATACCGCAAGATGAACCCGAACGGCCTGGTGCCGACGATCGAGGACAACGGCTTCGTGCTGTGGGAATCCCACACCATCGTGCGCTACCTCGCGGCCAAGCACGGCGCCGGAAAAATCTGGCCGCTCGATCTCAGGCTGCGGGCCGACGCGGAACGCTGGATGGATTGGACCTTTACGTTCCTCAATGCCTTTCGTCCCGTCTTCTGGGGGCTGGTGCGCACGCCGCCCGAAAAACGCGACCCGGCGGCGATCGAGGAGGGACGGAAAAAATCCGCCGAACTGCTCGGCACCCTCGATGCCGCGCTTGCAGGCCGCAGCTACGTCGCCGGCGACACGTTCACCATGGGCGACATCCCGATCGGCTGCCACGTGCAGCTCTGGATGCGGCTGCCGATCGAACGGCCGAAGCACCCCGCCCTCGAGGCCTGGTTCGCGCGCCTGCTCGAGCGCGCGCCCTACCGCAAGGTGGTGGACGTCCCGCTTTCCTGACCGCTCAGCCGGCGCTGGCGCTCGGCTTTGTCGAGTTGCGCGAGCGATTTCATTGCGGCGTAGAACCGCTCCAGGTCGCCGCCGCTCTCCGCGAGCAGCCGCTCGAACGCCGGTACCAGTTGCGAATAGGTCGCAAACCCGGCGAGCAGCGCATTGTTCGGCGCCCCGTCGAATGCGGCGGAATGGCGGATGTAGACCGGCTCGGACGCGAGCCGCTCGAACTCGGCTAATTTTCGCGCGCGCATCGGCTCCGGATCGATGTCGAGCCGGTAGAGGGCCTCAAGGCGGGCCCTCGTCTCGTCGAGGAGCTGCGCGAACTTTCGCTCGCGCTCGCGCGCTTCGCGGAATTTCGCCAGATCCTCATCGCGGCCGGCGGCGGCCAGCCAGCGCCGCACGCCCTCGCGATCGACCGTCACCGCGAACGATTCGTTGAACGTCGAGTCGCCCCTGACGTATACGAGCTGGTGCGCAAGCTCGTGGAACACCAGTCGCGCCAGCTCCACGTCCGGCCAGCGGATGAAGGTCGAGAGCAGCGGATCGTCGAATACGCCGAGGGTCGAATACGCCGGTACCCCGTACACGAACGCATCGAACCCGCGCGCGCGCTGGCGCGCGGCATGGCGCCGGGCACCATCCCTGGTGAAAAAGCCGCGGTAGGAAACGCAGCCCGCGACCGGAAAGCAGGACCGGACCGGCTCGAGCGAAAACTCGGGCGTCGCGACCACGTTCCAGACCGCGTAGGGGCGCTCCAGCTCGGTGTAGCGGCGGAAGCTCCCGTTGTCCGGAAGCTTGAGCTCGCGCGAGGCGAACTCGCGCACCGACTGCGAGAGCGCGAGCCGTTCACGCAGCGACGGCGGCGTCTGCGAATCCGCAAGCAGCTCGGCGACCGGCCGCGCCCGGCCGGTCAGGTCGAGGTGCCCGCCCACGGCCTGCGCGTAATAGGAAAGCGTCTCGCAACCCGAAAGTCCGAGCGCCGCCGGCAGCAGCAGGAGCACGCTAAGGCGGGTCATGACGAAACCGGCCTTCGCGCAGGAACGCCGCGGTTTGCGCCGCGGTACGCGACGACACGAGCATCGCGCTGTGGCTCACCGGAAGCACGATCCGCTCGGTCATTCCCTCCACGGTGGTTTCCTCGACGCACACCACGCCGTCGTTCGCGCCCGGAAGCCGGCCGAGCGCGCGCCCCAATCCCAGCGGCATCGTGCCGGCGATGAGTCCGAGAGGCTCCGGCCGAAGCCAGTGTGCGAACCGTCCCTCGCGCCAGAGCAATTCGCTTTCCCCGAGCAGCCAGCGGCCGACGCGGTGACGCGAGAAACGGCGTGCGGCAAAGCTGCCGCGCGCCGGAGTTCCGAGCAGGACGACATTTCCCACTGCGATCTCCCGGTGAGCATGCAGCGCCTCCAGGACCACGAGGCCGCCAAGGCTGTGGCCCACGAAGTGAGCCGGTCCGATCGAGCGGGCAAAGCGCGCGAGCGCTTCGGCATTCACGGCGAACGGACGCGCCCGGCCCGCATAGTCGAACACGTGGCAGCGCAGATCCGCACGCTGGAGGCGCGCGGCGAGCGGCGTCATGACCAGCCCCGGCACCCAGAGGCCGTGCACGAGGACGACATCCCGCATGCCGGCCATTCTAGGTGCGTCCCCTCCTCTGCGAGGAGGGGTGGCCGCAACGCGGACGGGGTGGTGCGTGGCACGTCATCGCCCGCGGGCGCCGCTCCGGCCGGCGAGCAGCCACGCGCCGACGGCGAGTGCGGGCACGCCGAAGACCGCGTACGCGGCCGAATAGCTTGCGGTCAGCGCAAGCGCGCCGTTGAACGCCGGCGGCGTCACCACCACGCCGAGAAACGTGAAGAACAGGCTGCCGCCCGTTGCCTCGCTGATTCTGCCCGCGGGCGCGAGGCGCGCGACCTCGGCGAGAAAGACGCCGTTCCATCCGACCGCGGTTGCGCCGAACACCGCGGCGAAAAGGAACAGGAGCCACGCCGGCCAGCCCGGGCCCGATGCGAGCGTGGCGATGGCGGACATTCCCATTCCCAGGCCGAGCAGCCCGAGCATCGTGCGGCGCGCGAACAGCCGGTCGGCGAGCACGCCCCAGAGGACGCGCCCCGCAACGCTCGCCACCTGCGACGCCGCCATGACGAAGCCGGCAAACGCGAGCGTCATGGCGAAGCTCTCGGTGAGAAAGGTCACCAGGTAGGTGACGAGCGTGATCTGCACGCCGCCGAACACGAACGAGGCCACCGCCATCCCGCGCAGCCTCGGCTCGCGCAGCACCAGTTCCACCGGGGTGAGTGCCGCCGCGAACGAGATGGGCGCGCGCGGATCGAGGTCGCGGTCGTAGCGTGCCCGCACCGGCTCGATGGCGAACGCGAGCGCAAGACACGCAAACCCGATCGCAAGCGCGCTTGCGCGCCAGCCGAACGCGAGGATCATCGCCGGCACGAGGGCACCGGCAATCGCCCCCCCGGCCGGGACGCCCGTCTGCTTGATCGAGAACGTGAGCGAGAACATCGACCGCGGCGCCGCGCGCACCAGGATGTGCGAGCTTGCGGGGGTGGTCGGCCCGTAGCCCAATCCGATCACGAATGCACCCAGCGCAACCAGCGGCAGGAACGACGAGGCGGCTGCAAGCGCCAGGCCGCCGAGGCACAGGACGAGCCCGAGCTGACTGACGCGGATCGGGCCGAAGCGGGCCACCCAGCCGCCCGCGGTCGCCGAACCGATCATCGAGCCGAGATACGCGATGGCGATGAACCAGCCGATCGCGCTCGGGTGCACGTGCAGATCGCGCGCCGCGACCGGCGCCATCACGGGGGCGCAGTACATCGCGAACGCGACCAGCGTCTGGATCGCGAACGTGACCGCAAGCGGCACCGCCCAGGGGCGCGAATCCGGCTCTACAGGTCCCTGCCCGGCCGTTCCGTTACTCCTCACCCTTGACCGCCTTCAGCAGCCGTTCGGCGCGATTTGCGATCGGGTAATCGATCATCTGCCCGTCGAGCTGGATCGCGGCGGTGCCCTTCGCTTCCGCCTCGCGGAACGCGGCAACGATGCGCTCGGCCTCGGCGATCTCCTCCACGGTCGGGCCGTAGCCCTCGTTCGCCGCGGCTACCTGGTCGGGATGGATGCACAGGCGGCCCTGGAATCCGGCGCGCCGGCTGCGCTCGACCGCGCGGCGAAAACCTTCCCTGTCCTTGAAATGAAACCACGGACTGTCAATGGGACCTTCGATGCCCGCCGATCGCGAAGCGAGCACCAGCCGGGCCCGCGCGTGAATGAGTTCGGGCTCGTCATGCGTGGGCGACAGGCCGAGGTCGTGGCTGTAATCTCCGGCGCCGAATGCGACGCGCCGCACGCGCCACACGCCCGAGTAGGGCTTGAGGCTCCGGGCCTGCAGGATCCGGTCGATCCGCGAGATTCCGGCCGCGGTCTCTATGATCGGCATCAGGTCGAGCGAGCCGACCGGTATGTCCCGCTCCCGCTCGAGGTTGGCGAGCAGCCAGTCGATCGCATGCAGGTCAGCGGCGCTCTCGACCTTGGGAAGCACGACGCCGTCCACGCCCTTGCCGATCGTCTCGACGAGATCGCGGTAGCAGAACGGCGTTCCCATCGCGTTCGCCCGCACGTAGCCGCGGCCCTTGCGCGGCCGCGCGAGCGCCTCGGCGACGGGCTTGCGCGTCGCGGGCTTGTCCGAAATCGCCACCGAATCCTCGAGATCGAGGATCACCGCGTCCGCCCCGAGCGCGAACGCTTTCTCCACGCGTCTCGGATGGTTGCCCGGGGCGAACAGGAACGTGCGATTGAACGGCATTGCGCTCTCCCTATTTGAGTAACTTGCGCTCTTCCCAGCGCGGGTATGGCAGTTGCCACTTCGCCGTCGCGAGCTGCTCGGGCCAGACGATCTGCCGGCGTCCTCTCTGGATCTGCACCACCGCGGGCTTCGCCGCGAGCTGCGCGCCGCTCCTGCCCACCTTGTAAGGCCCGAGCGGGGTATCGGTTTCCAGCGCCAGCAGTTGCTCGCGCAGTTTCTCCTGGTCGAGCGAGCCAGCGCGCTTCACGGCTTCCTCGATCACCTTTGCCGCCGCGTAGCCTTCGGCCGCCAGATGCGTGGGCTCGGACGACCACCTGCGCGCGTAGGCTCCGGCAAAGCGCGCGCTTTCGCGCGTCGCGAACGTGCGCTCCCACGGCGTGATGCCGAGCGCCTGCTCCGCGTCCTGCCCCACGAGCTTGACGAACTGCGGATCGGCGACCCCTTGAGCGGCGAACATCGGCGGCGCGTAACCGGATTTGCGGAAGCTCTTCACCATCTCGGCGGCATCCCGCGCCAGGCCGAATGCGATCCAGGACTGCGCGCCCGATGCCTTTGCTTTCGCGATCTGGGGGCCGAAATCGCTCGCCCCGGCCGGGAACACTTCGACCTCCCCGGGCTGAAGCCCGGCATTCGCCGCATCCTCTTTGAGGCGGATCGCCATTTCGCGCGACGCCGGGTCGTCGCGCGCCAGAATCAGCATGCGGCGGTAGTCCATGCGGCGAGCGATCTCGAGCACTCCCGCGCCGTAGGCGCCGAACGGCGCGGGCACCTGGAAGACGTAGCGAAAGTTCGGTTTTTGCACCGCGCGCGCCGCACCCGTGGCGTTCACGAGCACGCGCCGGTTGCGCTCGGCGGCGCTCGCCGCGGCGAGCGTCGCCGCCGAACCGAGCGGCCCGAGGAGCAGGTCGGCGCGCTCTTCCCGGATGAGCCGCTCGTAGAGGCTGCCGGATGCCGCCGCCTCGGAGCGATCGTCGAGCAGGCGCAGCTCGACGCGCCTGCCCAGCAGCCCGCCCGCGGCGTTCACCTCCTCCTGCCAGAGAAGCAGCGACTTCCGCAGATCCGCCGCCAGGTCCGCGAGATTGCCCGATTGCGTCACCACGGCACCGACCACGACCGGCGGATCTTCGGCGCGCGCCGCCGACAGCGCGAGCGCAGCTGCGAGAATGATGCTCATCCTAAGCATTGGGCCGTTCAAACATCTCCGTCCGCAAATTACGGTGTGCGAAAATCCGCGTCAAGGATGACGCGAACCGCCTTTCTCGACGCGCTCGCCGCGATCGCCGGCGAAAAGGACGTTCTCACCGATGAGCGCGATACCGCGGGCCATTTTACGGACTGGCGCAGGCAATACCGCGCCGCCGCCGAATGCGTGGTGCGCCCGGCGAATACCGGGGAAGTCGCGGCCGTCGTGCGGCTGTGCGCCCGCGAGGGCGTGGCCATCGTGCCGCAGGGAGGCAACACCGGACTTTCCGGCGGCGCGGTGCCGAGCGGCACGGTGCGCGAAATCGTGCTCTCGCTCGCGCGGATGAACCGGATTCGCGCGCTCGATCCGCTCGACGACAGCTTGACCGCGGAAGCGGGCTGCGTGCTCGCGCAGATCCAGCGCGCAGCCGAAGAGGCGGGCCGCTATTTTCCCGTGTCGCTCGCCGCCGAAGGCAGTTGCCAGATCGGGGGCATTCTTTCGACCAACGCGGGCGGAGTCAACGTGCTGCGCTATGGAAACGCGCGCGACCAGGCGCTCGGCCTCGAGGTGGTGCTTCCGGACGGCAGCGTATGGGACGGCCTGCGAAGCCTGCGCAAGGACAACACGGGCTACGATCTGAAACAGCTTTTCATCGGCGCCGAAGGTACGCTCGGGATCATCACGGCCGCGGTGCTGAAACTGCGCGCGCGGCCAAACGCGAGCGCGACTGCCTGGATCGCGGTGGAAACGCCGTCGCGCGCGGTCGAGCTGCTCGCCCGGCTTCGCGAGCAGCTTGGCGATTGCGTCAGCGCATTCGAGCTTGTTTCCCGCAAATGCCTGGAGGCGGTCCTCGCGCACGCGCCGGGCACGGCGGACCCGCTGGGCACGCGGTACCCGTGGTACGTGCTTGCGGAACTTGAAGACAGCGGCACGTTCGAGTCGCTGCATGCGCGGCTGGAAGCAGCGCTCGCCGATTGCGCCGCGCGGGGCGAAGTGCGCGACGCCGCGATCGCCGCGAGCCACCAGCAGGCCGCCGCGCTGTGGCGCATCCGCGAGAGCATTCCGGAAGCGCAGTTCGCAAACGTCAAGCACGACGTCGCAGTCGCCGTGTCGCGCGTACCGCTTCTCATCGAGCGCGGCGAAACTGCGCTTGCCGCGGCGTTCCCCGGCGTGCAGAGCTTCATCTTCGGCCACGTCGGCGACGGCAACCTCCACTACAACGTCGGCGACGATGCGCTGACCGGGCGGCGCGAAGAGGTGAACCGGGTCATTTACGACGTCGTCCGCTCGCTCGGCGGATCGATCTCGGCCGAGCACGGCATCGGGCAGCTCAAGCGCGAGGAGATCAAGCGCCACAAGCAGCCGCTGGAGCTGGAACTGATGCGCGCGGTGAAGCGCGCGCTCGATCCGCAGGGATTGATGAACCCGGGAAAGGTTCTGGGGTCAGAGTAACTTTTCCGGCCGGGCGGTTGGTTGATCGCTTACCGTTCGGAAAAGTTACTCTGACCCCATAGCCCTGCGCCGGGTCGAGGCGCAGGACTGCCATTTCAGCGTCGCGCCGTCAGCGTGAGGGCCGCCGCGGTGAGAATGAAGAACACGATCGCGAGCGCATTGCCGATTCCGCCCGCAGTGCGCAGTGCAGCACTATCCGCGAGATCCGCGACAAGGCGCAGCAGAACGCTCGCATGCAGGACGATGAGCGGCCCGTAGAAGGCGGCGCCGTAAGGCAGCGAAACGCGCAACACGGCGGGAAAGATCACCGGCGCATGTCCGAACACCATCGAGAAGACGAAGCCGAGCAGCACGGAGTGCAGCGCCGCGTCGCGCGCGGCGCCGAGCGCCAGCAACGCTCCGCCCAGCGCGAGCCAGATGTAGCCCGTAAGCAGGCAAAGCGCGATGTATCGCGTGATCCCCGTCGAACGCACGGTGCGGACCGCCAGATCGTAGCGCGCAAGCCATGCCGCGACGGCCACCAGCACGATGCCAAGAAGCCGGAGCTCGGCGATTGCCGCAATGGCTGCCAAGGTGAATGCAAGCGCGCCGAAGCCGGCGCGCGCAGCGGGCGGCACCGGCGCAAGTCGCGACAGCTCCAGCCGCTCGCCGCCGATCGTCAGCACGAAAAACGCGATCCAGAACGGCACCGCGCGTCCCGGCGCCTGCTCGAACGCGAGCCAGAGATTCGCGGCAAGAAGGCACAAGGCACCCAGCGCGAGCACGCCCGTATGGAGCGCCCTGTGGCGGCGCCAGATTTCCAGCGAAGCCGCACCGAACAGCGCTGCGCCCGAAGCCAGGAGCCAGAGGCCTGCGCTCTGGGCCCCTGCCGCAACCGCAATCCCTCCAAGCCCGCTTGCAGCGGGCGCCGCATATGCCCAGAGCCTGCCGATCGCGACCGCGCGCTCGAGCGCGATCAGCGTGCCGAAAAACGCGCTCGCCATGAGCGCACCGTGCCAGGCGACGCCCGTCCCGGGCGCGGGAACGCCCGCGTTCAGGCGCACCAGCCCTCCCGCGATGCCGATGACCAGCGATACGAAGCCGAGCAGGAGCAGCGGCGCGCGCGCCGGCGGCGAAAGGTCGGCCATCAATCGCCCCGTTACCACCCGAAGCGCCTGCGCACCGCCTCGCTCATGCGTTCCGGGGTCCATGGCGGGTCGTACACGATCTCGATACGCACATCGCGGGCCTCCGGGCAAGCGCTGCGAATCGCGCGCTCGGCATCCTCCGCGATCGAACCGGCCATCGGGCATGCCGGCGAGGTCATCGTGAGGTCCACATCGACGCGCGCCGGTGCGCACTCGACGCGGTATACCAGGCCGAGGTCGACGAGGTTCTCGCCGACCTCCGGGTCCGCGACCGTTCGCAGCGCTTCCCAGACCGCCGCGTCATCGGGCTTGATGTCGGCCGGCATGGGAGCAGCCTATCGCACCTTCGCGAACGACATCGGCAACGCACGGCCCGCCTGCGTCAATTCGCCCGCGATCGTCGCCGCCGCGACCTGGCCCCGAAAGGAGAAGCCGGCGCCGGAAAATGCGATCGCATTGCCCTCAAGCCTCGCTTCGGGCACTGGCGTTCCGCGCCCGGCCACTTCGGCTTCGATCTGGATTTCCTGGAAATTCTGGCCGATGCGAAGCTGCCAGTCGCCGCCACGCCAGACGCCGCGCGCCTGTGCGGGCACGATCCAGAGAAACAGCGTGCTTTCATCACCCTGCCCCTGGTGGGGCTGTGAAATCCGCAGCTTCTCGATGCGGTCCGGCTTCCAGCCTTTCATCGGGAAGGCATGCGCGACGATCTTCGCCCCGGGCCTCAACTCGTCCAGGAGCTTGGGTTGAAGCCCGTCGATGAGAGACGGAAGCAGGTAGATGGTCACCACCGTGGCGCGCGACAGGTCCGTCGCAAATACGTCGCGTTCCTCGAATACTGCACGACCTGCGACTCCGGCGCGGCGCGCATTCTCGCGCGAGAGTTCCACCAGCCGGGAATCGATATCGACGCCGAGGCCCCGCGCGCCGTAGTTTTTCGCCGCCGCGATCACGATCCGGCCGTCGCCCGAGCCGAGGTCGACCACGTAGTCCTGCGGGCCCGTGCCGGCGAGCGCAAGCATGCGCTCGACGACCTCCTCCGGCGTGGTGACGAAGGGTGCGCGCACCGACGGCTCCTGCGCGCGCGCCGCGACGGCGCCGAGCGCGGTCCATGCGCCGAGCGCCGCAAGCGTCAGGGCGGCAGCAAGGCGGCGATGGCGCGCCGCACGCTTTCCTGCGACCAGTCGAGTTCTCCGAGGTGGGCGTAGCGGATTTTACCGTCGGGGCCGACGATGTAGGTCGCAGGCAGGATGCGCGCCTTCCATGCCTTCGCGACGGCGGTATCGCGATCCAGGAGCACCGTAAACCCGACCGGCATCTTTTCCAGGAATGCGCGGATGCGGGATACGGGCTCGCCAAGATTCACCGCGAGAACCGCGAAGGGCCGGCCGTCCATCGATCGGCGCAGGCGCTCGATGCTGGGCATCTCCTCGCGACAGGGCTCGCACCAGGTCGCCCAGAAATTGACCAGCACGACCTTGCCGCGATAGGTCTCGAGGCGGTGCGGCCTGCCTTCCATGTCCTCGAGGGCGAGTGCCGGAGTGCCGCCTCCGGCCCAACGCTTCAGTTCCTGCGCGCCCGCGCCGGCGGCAAAAGCGACCGCCAAGGCAAGGAGAATCAGCCGCAAACCCGTGCGTGGCCGGATCCCGTGCGCGCATAGCCGACCGTCACCGCGAGGGAACGGGAACTGTGCGAAATCAGTCGTTCGAGGATCAGCATGCGAGCAGGGAAACGAGACTCAATCTTACTGCCGGATTCGGAACGCCAAAAGGGCTGAACGAATCGATTGCCCCAGAAACGAAAAACCCGGCCGGAGCCGGGCTTTCGCGTGGTGCTGCTACGGCCTTGTTTACGTCTTGTTTTCTTTCTTGGCCTTGCCTTTGGCTTTGCCCTTGGTTTTGCCCTTGGCCTTGGCTTTCGCCATGCCCTTGGCAGGCTTCTCGGCGGCCGCTGCAGCCTTCGGCGCTTCCGCAGGTTTCGCAGCTGTCGCAGGCGTGGCCGGAGTGGCCGGGGTCGCCTTTGTAGCCGAAGTTGCCGGGGCTGCGGTCGTCGCCGGCGCTGGCTTCGTGGCCGGCGTCGCGGGGACCGCCGGCTTTGCAGGTTGCGCCTGAGCGTACACCGAAGCGGCAAACGCCGAGGCGATCAACGTTACAAGGAATTTCTGCGTGAGCATTGCTGAATCCTCCAGATTGTCCGGTCCAATTCGGGAACCGGACTATCTAACGCTCTGCCCGCGCCGCGGTTGACCGGCGCGTCAGCCCCGAGCGGCCGTCTCGCCAAGCAATGCCTGCAGGAAACGATTCTTGAGCCGGACTCCCACGTGCGGCGGCAGCACGAGGGGCAGCGTCTCGGCAACGACCTTGATCTGAACCAGGATCGGTCCGGCATCGCCGAGCAGCGCACGGCGTGCCGGTTCCAGCTCCGCCGGACGCCGGACGACGTGCGCGCTCCGAAAGCGGCAACCCAGCGCGACTGCGGCGAGGTCGACGCCGTGTGCGGTGTGCGTCGCCTGCATCCCGGTTTCGCCATAGTGCTCGTTGTCGATCACCGCGATCGCCAGGTTCTCCGGGCGCTGCACGCCGATCGTGGCGAGCGAGCCGAGGCCCATCAGCATTTCGCCGTCGCCGGTGACGACAAGCACGCGGCGCCCCGGCTGCGCAAGCGCGAGCCCGAGGCCCAGCATCGCGGCAGTGCCCATTCCGCCCCACATGGGAAATGTCAGCGGCGAGTCGCCCGCGGCAGTGCAGTCCCAAGCCGCGGAACCCAGGCCCGCGACGACCAGCAGATCGCGCCGCTCGGCGAGAAGCGACTTCACGACCGCGCGCCGGTGAAGGGTTTCGGTCATGACGCCGCTTCTTCCTGGAAGCTCTTGATGCCGATGACCCGTTGCGCAATGAGCACCGCGACCGCCAGTCCGCGATCGAAGGCGAGCTGCGCGGCAGCCGTCACCGACTGCGCGATTTCTTCCGCCGCTTCGGCCCTGCGCACCGTTACGTGCATCGATTCGAGCACTGATCGCGTGGCGCGGCCCATGGGCACCTGCCAGGGATTGAACTCGCCCTCCTCTCCCCGCATGGTGACGAGCATCAGAAGCGGGAAGCGGCACTCGCGCACCATGCCGAGCGCGTTGATGCAGTTGCCCACGCCGCTCGACTGCATCAGAAGCACGCTGCGCGCGCCGCCGAGCCATGCGCCTGCGGCGAGGCCGATCCCTTCCTCTTCCGTGGTGAGCACAATCGAATGCAGCTCCGGGTCTGCTTGGCAAAGCTCGATCAGTTGTTTGTGGCCGGCATCCGGCACGTAGCCCACGAGGCGCACGCCCGCGCCCTTCAATGCGCCATGGACTTCCTGCGGCCAGTCCGCGGCGCTCATTCCACCGCGACCCGCACCCGCTGCACGGCGTTGTTGCCGAAACCCCCCGCATCCCAGACCGGATCGAGCGGTTGGCCGTTCCCGGCCTCGTCCGTGGCGCGGCAGGCAAGCTCATGCTCTCCACCGGTTGCGTCCCATTCCGCGCGCCAACCCTGCCATGCGTACGCGAATGACGGTGGATCCAGTCGGCATTCGCG
>Ga0209640_10002815_pt1 | contig 15195 bp, 16 predicted proteins | sample RifCSP10_1_FD_184018 | JGI IMG/M metagenome (GOLD analysis project Ga0209640, IMG submission 184018) | Soil microbial communities from Rifle, Colorado - Rifle CSP2_sed 10_1 (SPAdes) (version 2) | ecosystem: Environmental > Terrestrial > Deep subsurface > Rock core/Sediment | place: Rifle...
GACGCTGTCGTCCTACGTGGAAGCGGTCAAGCAGGTGGAGATCCTCTTCGCGATGGCGATCGGCACCGTGATGTTCCACGAGAAGCAGAAGGTGCGCGACATCGCGCCCGGCGCGCTCGTGATGCTCGGGGGCGTCGTGCTCCTCAGCCTCGCCGGTTAGCGGTCACGGTCGCGGAGCGGCTGGCCTTGGGCGCGCGAGGCGCAGGCCGCGGGTCCTGTCGCCGGGGGGCGGCGCGGGCGGGCGGCTGCGCCACCCACTCGCCGGATTCGCCGCTCTTCGAGCGGCGTGCCGGACTCGGGGGGCCCGCTCCGCTCGCCCGCCCGCGCCGCCTCCCGGCGCCACCCACGGCCGCGGTCGCCCAGGCGGCGCCGACTTCGGCTTTCGACCACTGCGTGCGTGCGAGGTGCGTTCTCGGGCGTGTCGCGCGCCGCGATCGTTGCGGCTTGCGATCTGCGCGGCTAGACGTCGGGGCGCTTGCCGTGGGTAGCGCGGACGACGGTCTTGATGCCGCCGCGTACCGTGAAGTCTCCCACGACCTCGATCCAGCGCGGCGCCGCCGCGGCCACGAAGTCGTTCAGGATCCGGTTGGTCACGTCCTCGTGGAAGGCCCCCTCGTTCCGGTAGGACCAGATGTAGAGCTTGATCGCCTTCAGCTCAAGCAGGTGCCGGTCCGGCACGTATCGCACCCGGATGGTGGCGAAGTCGGGCTGGCCGGTGCGGGGACAGACGCAGGTGAATTCGGGGATCTCGAGGCTGATCTCGTAGTCGCGGTCCGGGTGGGGATTGGGCACGACCTCGAGCGTCTTCGAGGGCTGGGTGGGCATGGCGCGACGCTACCGCGCGGACGCGCAGCGGTCAAGCGGGCGAACCGTGAGGCCGATGCCCGCGGCGACCATCAGGCTCGAGAGGAGCAGCACCGGGCTGAGCCGATCTCCGGTCACCGCGGCGGCGATGAGGACGCCGAAGAGCGGGGTGGTCAGCGAGCAGGTGGCGATCGCGCTCGCGAGGTAGACCTTGTAGAGATACGAGTTCACGATGAAGTTGAAGCCCGCGACCACCGCGCCCTGGTAGAAGAGGGAGGCGGCCAGCGCGGCGGTGGCGTGCGTGGGGGTGCCGCTCTCCAGCGCGAGGCTCGCCAGGAGGAACGCGGCGCTCCCGATGGCGGACTGGAAGACCAGCAGCTTGATCGGATCGAACCGCTGGATCGCACGGGCCATGTACACGATGCGCTCGGCGAGAAGGACCGCGCTCGCCGACACCACCAGGTCGCCGACCAGGGTCTCGCTCGCCAACGAGAAGTCGCGCGCGAAGAGGAGCACGATGCCCGCGTAGGCGATCAGCACCCCGCCGACCTTGGCGGGGGTCAGGCGGTCGCCCGGGATCATGAAGTGGGCGAGGACCACCGAGTGCACCGCGTAGGAGTTCAGCAGCACCGCGCCGTGGGCGGCGGTGGTGAGGCCGATGCCCACGTTCATGGCGCCGATCTGCACCGAGAAGATCAGCCCGAGCGAGATCACCACGCGCCACTCGCCGGGCCGCACGCGGAAGACGCCGGGATGCCGCGTCCACCACGCGTAGGCCAGGATCACGAGCCCGCCCAGGACGAAGCGCAGGAAGGCGAGGCGCAGCGGCGGCGCGTCCGCGAGGCCGATCTTCACCGCGACCGGATTGGCGCCCCAGAGGGCGGACAGCAGCAGCGCGGTCGCGGTGCCGCGCCAGTCGAGAGGACGGAGGGACGCCACTAGAGGGCGCGCGCGCGGCGCCGGGGAACGGCCATGTCGGCGGCTATGGTAGCATGGCGTTCCATGAAGATCGGACTCGTCGGGCTTCCCAAGAGCGGCAAGACCTCGCTGTTCAACCTGCTCACCGGCGCGACCGTCGCGACCTCCTCGTTCGGCACCGCGCGCGGGGAGATGCACGCGGGCGTGGCCCGGGTGCCCGACGCGCGGGTGGATCGGCTGACCGCGATGTTCAAGCCCAAGAAGACGACGTTCGCCACGTTCGAGGTCGTGGACCTGGCCGGCATCGCCAAGGGCGAGCGGCAGGGCCTCGAGGCCAAGGAGTTCCGCAACGCGGACGCGCTGCTGCACGTGGTGCGCGCGTTTCCGGACGCGAGCGGCGCCCCCGCCCATCCGCGCGACGACATCGACGATCTGGAGACCGAGCTGATTCTCGCCGATCTCGAGGTGGTGGAGCGGCGGCTGGAGCGGCTCGAGGCGCAGATCAAGAAGAAGCGGACCGACGCCGACGTGCACGAGCAGGCGGTGCTGTTGAAGGTGAAGCCCGCGCTCGAGTCGGAGCAGCCGATCCGCGCCATGGGTCTCACCGACGAGGAGGCGCGGGCCCTCCGCGGCTTCACGTTCCTGTCGCAGAAGCCGATCCTCCACTGCCTCAACCTGCCCGAGAAGGACATCGCGCGCGGCACCACGCTCGTGGAGAGCTTCGGGCTGCAGGCGGTGGCGCAGCGGCCGGCCTCGCGGCTCGGCTGGGTGTCCGCGGTCATCGAGGCGGAGGTGGCGCAGCTCGAAGGACCGGAGCAGGCCGCGTTCCTGGCCGACCTCGGGCTCACCGAGCCGGCCATCCGGCGCGTGCTCGAGGACTGCTACGCGGTCCTCGGCCTCATCTCGTTCTTCACGGTGGGCGAGGACGAGGTGCGGGCGTGGTCCATCCCGCGGGGCACCCGGGCCCAGGACGCGGCCGGCGCCATCCACTCCGACATCGCGCGGGGCTTCATCCGGGCCGAGGTGGTGAGCTACGAGGATCTCCTGGCCGCCGACGGCTCGATGGCCACCGCGCGCGAGCGCGGCCGGCTGCGCCTCGAGGGCAAGGACTACCCGGTGAAGGACGGCGAGATCTGCCACTTCCGGTTCAACGTCGGGAAGTAGCGCGAGTACCTCCGGCTCGCCGCCCGCGTACGTCCCGTCCTACTGCGGCCGGATGAGGCCGAGCTTCGGCGTCCCGCCCAGGGACTTGATGACGCTCACCAGGGTCGCGTCCGATGTCCCGGCGGGCAGTACGCAGCCCGCGCCCAGGATCACGCCGCGGCCTCCGGTCTGCTCGAGGGCGTCCCGGGACTGGGCGAGGGCGGCCTCGGCGCTGCCGTCCTGGAGCGCGCTCCATTGATCGAGCCCGCCGATGACCGCGCCGGGCACCCGCGCCTGCGCCTCCCGGAGCGACGGCCCCGCGCGGCGGTCGTCCCAGTTCCAGGCGTGCGCGGGCAGGGTCGCGAGCCGGTCGAACATCAGGCGCTCGCCGTGACAGTGGAGGATGGTGAGCTTCGATTTGGGCCGCACCGCCTCCAGGATTCTCCGATCGTACGGCTCGCCGAAGCGCCGGTACTCCTCCTCGGAGTGAAAGGCGGTGCTGGCCGCCTGCACCGAGTAGAAGAAGCCCTCCGCGCTCTCCCGGAAGCAGGCCTCCGCGAAGGCGAGGATGGTCTCGGTGATGGCCTCGAGCGCGTCGGTGACCGCCTGCGGGTTCTCCTTGAGATCGTAGCTGAGCCGGTCACCCGAGAGCTTGCGCGCGAGCGACAGCGGGCTGAAGACGGTGGGCATGGTCGGGCAGTCGACGCGCCGGTCCACCACGCAGCGGATGATCGTCTCGAGGTGCGACGCCCACGAGGTCGACTCCATCTTCACGGGGCGGATCTTCTTCCAGTCCTCGGGCGCGTTCACCGCGTGCCGTGCGCAGGCGCGGTGGCCGTCCGGCAGGACCTCGTCGCTCTCGACACAGCCCCAGTCCGCGACCGCGTACCCGCCGGCCGGCGTCACCTTGAGGAAGTCCGACTGGTAGCGCTCGTGGAAGCGCAGCGTGGACTGCGCGAGCGCGGCCGCGTTGCCATCCACGTCGGGGAAGTGGCGCCAGAACGCGTACGGGGGGCGGTCGGTGGGCCGCCGCTCCAGCGCGGCCAGGACCCGCTCGAGCTTGGTCATGGCGCGAGCGCGAGGCGCGCGGCGCGCACCGCGGGGCGGCCGTCCTCGGCGAGCGCCTCGAAGGGCACGACGGCCCCGGCGGGCGAGGGCTCCGCGTCACCGCCGCGCACGACGAGGCGCGAGGGCAGCCGGACCATGGCGCCGAAGCGGCACTCGACCGCGCGGACGGGCGCGGCCGGCCCGCGCGGCTGCCGGCTCAGCACCTGCGACATGGCCAGCGCCAGCGTGGCGGTGCCGTGGAGGATGATGTCGGGAAGGCCGGCGGCCAGTGCCACCGCGCGATCGGTGTGGATGGGATTCCAGATGCGCGCGCACTCCGTGTAGACGTGCGCGAGGGTGGACGCGATCGGCACGTCCGCCGACCAGGCCCACCGCTCGTGCGCGGCCCCGGACCACCCCTCACCCTGCCCTCTCCCCGGTGGGGGGATGCCGTCGCAGTCCACGCCCAGGTAGAGCGATCCGTACTCGGTCGTGCTCACCGGCCGGCCGAGGGCGTCGAGCGTCTCCATGCGGAGGACCAGATAGGCGCCGGGCGTCCGCCGCTCGAGCGCGGCCACGGTGGCGGTGGTGCTGAGGCGGTCGCCCGCGCGTGGCGGACGATGCAAGGTGAGCCGGTGGGTCGCGTGCACGCTGCGCACCGCGAGATCCTCCGGCAGCGCCTTGGCCCGCACGTCCAGCGCGAGCGGCCACTCGTAGCAGACCGGGAACAGGGGATGGGCGAGGACACCGCCCGGGCGGGTGGTGTCGAAGTACTCGGGCGCGCTCTCGCCGAGTGCCGCCGAATACGCCATGAGCCAGCGGGCGTCGATGACGTGCTCGCGCGGGCCCACCGTGATGCCGACCACGGACGCGGGAATGCGGGGGGCCACCGCGCCCCTCACCCGGCCCTCTCCTCTTCGGGGCGAGGGGGGAGACGGGGGAAGTTCATGCAATCCACGAAGATCGTCTCGAAGTCCGGATGCGCGGCGAGGGACACGTGCTCGATGCGTCCGGCGATCGTCTCGGCCCGGGCGCGCTCGGCCTCGGAGACGAGCGCGAGCTGCGCGCCCAGGGCCGCCGCGTTGCCGACGTAGCGGATCCTCTCCTCCGGGAGATCGGGCGGGATGAGCCCGATGCGCAGCGCGCTCCGTACCGAGAGGTAGTTGCCGAAGCCGCCCGCCAGCATCAGCTCCTCCACCCGCGCCGGCCCGACGCCCGCCACGTGCCGCAGCATCGCGACTCCGGAGGCGATGGCGCCCTTGCAGAGCTGCACCTGCCGGAGGTCGTCCTGGGTCAGCGTGATCTCCCGCTCCGCCCCGTGCTCGCCGGGGCGCGCGAGCACGACCACGCGCTCCTCGCCGCGCATCTCCACGCGCGAGCGCATGGGGGCGGGGAGCCGGTCGCGCCCCTCGACGTCGATGAGGCCGGTCCAGTCCACCACGCCCAGGTCGAGCAGCGCGGCCACCGCGTCCACCAGGCCCGAGCCGCAGAGCCCCTGGGCCGGGCCGTCGCCGATGGTGTGCAGCCGGAGGTCGCCGTCCTCGACGCCCACCCGGTCGATGGCCCCGACGGCCGCGCGCATGCCGTGGCGGATCTGGGCGCCCTCGAGCGCGGGGCCGGCGGGCGCCGAGCACGCCCACAACCGCTCGCGCGAGCCCAGCAGCACCTCGCCGTTGGTGCCGATGTCCACCGCGATGCGGAGCGCGGGGGAGTCGGCGATGCGGGTGGCGAGCGCCACCGCCACCGCGTCCGCGCCGACGAAGCCCGCCACCAGCGGCAGGAGACAGACGCGCGCTTCGGGAGGCAGCTTCAGGAAGAGATCGCGCGCGGGCAGGGTGAGGGGGTGTCGCATCACGGGCGCGTAGGGAGCCAGGCCCACGTAGGAGGGATCGATGCCGAGCAGCAGGTGATGCATGCACGTGTTGCCCACGATCACCACCTTGTAGATCCACTTCGTGAGCACGCCGGACTCGCGGCTGATCTGCTCGATGTGCTGGTTGAGCAGGCCGATGATGCGGGTCTGCAGCTTGCGCAGGTTGCCCGGATCGAACTGGGCGAAGGCGATGCGCGACATCAGATCGCCGCCGAAGACGGCCTGGGGGTTGAGGCTCGACACCGCGGCGAGCTGCTCGCCCGACTCGAGCTCCATGAGCGTGGTCACCACGCTGGTGGTCCCGATGTCGATGGCGAGGCCGAACTTGTGGAGCGCGGTGTCGCCCGCCTCGACCGCGAGGACCCGCCGCCCGAACGTGGTCACCGTCACTTCACCGTCCCGGTCGCGGAGCGCCGCGGGCAAGGTCTTGAGCACCGTCGGCGGGACGTCCTCGATCGAGCCCCCCGCCGCCGCGAGCAGCGCTTCCAGGTCGGAGGTCTGCAGGTGCTCGTCCTTCGGCAGGGTCACCTGCGCGACCCGCTTGCGGACGCCCGCGTCGATCGAGACCGGCGCGGGCGCTCCGGCCGGCCGCTCGCCCCCCAGGATCTGGAACGTGGTGTCATCGAGCGGGGGGGCGATCTGGACCGTGACCGCCTCGGTGACCGGCCACTGGCAGGAGAGCCGGTAGCCCTCGCGAACGAGGGCGTCGCCCAGCTGCAGCTCGTCCATGATGGTGGGCGGCGGCGCCGTGCCCGCGACCAGCTTGACCCGGCACGAGGTGCAGCGGCCCCGCCCGCCGCAGGTGGCGGTGATGTCCACGCCGCCCGCGTGGGCCGCCTTGAGAATGGTCGTGCCGGGCTTCGTATCGAGGACGTGGCGGCCCGGCAAGATCGTCAGCGAGATCGCCATTCGGGCGCAGGATACCACTTCTTCCTTGACTTCCCGCGGGGGTTTGCCGATAGTGGCCTACTAACCCGTCACAAGGGTTTGGGGCGGGCACTGCTTCGGGGGGTGCGTTGCTCCGCTACGTCGTCTATCGCCTCCTCTGGTTGGTTCCGACGCTCCTCGCCATGGCGCTCGTCACCTTCCTGGTGATGCACGCCACCCCGGGTAGCCCCCTCGATCCGGTCGCGGAGGGCGCCAACCCGCTCTCGCCCGAGGCGCAGAAGAATCTCGCGGAGGCCTACGGGCTCGACAAGCCGCTCTACGCCCAGTTCGGCATCTTCCTCCAGAAGGCCCTGCGCGGCGACTTCGGCACCTCGTTCGTCTACAAGACCCGCACGGTGGCCGAGATCATGATCGAGACGTTCCCGATCTCGCTGCTGCTCGGCAGCATGGCCCTGGCCCTGGCGGTGGTGGGCGGCCTCACCCTCGGGGTGCTGGCCGCGGTCTACCAGAATCGCTCGTGGGACTACGTGTCGGTGAGCGTGGCGACCCTCGGGGTCAGCGTGCCGAATTTCGTGCTCGCGGTGTTCCTGATCGTCATCTTCTCCTTCATCCTGCCCATCTTTCCAACTGGCGGCTGGAATTCGCCCCGCGACTGGGTGCTGCCCACCGTCACGCTCGCGCTGGCCCCGATGGGCATCATCGCGCGCTTCACGCGCTCGAGCATGCTGGAGGTCATCCGCTCCGACTACATCGTGACCGCGCGGGCCAAGGGGCTGGCCGAGACGCCGGTGATCCTCAAGCACGTCCTCAAGAACGGCTTCATTCCGGTGGTCACCCTGCTCGGGCCCATGTTCGCGGCGGTGGGGACCGGCTCGTTCTTCGTGGAGTCGATCTTCCGCATCCCCGGCATGGGCCGCTTCTTCGTGCTCTCGATGACCGGCCGCGACTATCCGATGATCATGGCGGTCGTGCTCATCTACGGGGGGTTCCTGGCCCTGATGAACCTCGTGGTCGACCTCCTCTATGGCATTCTCGACCCCCGCATCCGATACTAGCCTGCCGACGCCGGGCGGCGCGGCGCTGACCGTCCCTCGCGCCGAGGTCCGGGGCTCGAGCCTCTGGCGCGACGCCTGGCGGCGCCTGCTCCGCAACAAGCTGGCGGTGGTGGGCGGGGTCGTGGTCATCCTGCTCTGCCTGCTCGCGGTCTTCGCCGACCTGATCGCGCCGCAGTCGTACACCAAGCCCAACTTCGGCCGGCTCTACGAGTCGCCCTCACGGGAGTTCCCGCTCGGCACCGATCAGCTCGGGCGCGACGTCCTCTCGCGGCTGATCTACGGGGCGCGCGTGTCGATGCTGGTGGGCCTCGGGGCCCAGGTCATCGTGGTGCTGATCGGCGTGCCGATCGGCGCCCTGTCCGGCTTCATCGGCGGCCGCACCGATCTGCTGCTCACCCGCTTCGTGGACGTGATGTACGCCTTCCCGCGCTTGCTGTTCGTGATCCTCGTCATGTCCATGCTGGGGGCGGGGTTGATGAACATCTTCATCGCGCTCGGCCTCACCGGGTGGGTGGGCATCGCGCGCCAGACGCGCGCGCAGGTCCTGTCCATCAAGGAGAAGGAGTTCGTGGAGGGCGCCCGCGCCCTCGGGGCCGGCTTCGGGCGGGTGATGAGCCGCCACGTGCTGCCGAGCGCGCTCACCCCCATCGTCGTCTCGATCACCTTCGGCATCCCGGAGGCGATCTTCACGGAGGCGGCGCTCTCGTTCATCGGGGTCGGCATCAATCCGCCCACGCCGTCGTGGGGCCAGATGGTCGGCGAGAACCAGCAGTTCCTCCGCTCCTACTGGCACTTGTGCGTCTTCCCCTCGATCGCTATCGCGGTCACCATGCTCTCGTTCACGTTCTTCGGAGACGGGGTCCGCGACGCGCTGGATCCCAGGCTGAAGTAACTCACAGGAGGACACCAACCATGCGGATTTCCCCCATGTCAATTGCGGAAGCCCAGATCGACCTCTTCGCCAAGCGTCTCGAGTCCATCGGGGTCGGCCGCCGCGACTTCCTGAAGGTGGTCGGCGCGATGGCCGCCTTCGGCGGGCTCGGCTTCGCCACCCAGGCGCACGCGGCCAAGCCCACCAAGCCGGGCGCGGGGGAGAAGCTGGCCAAGGACCAGGTGCTCCGCTACGGCGGCGGCGGCTGGTACCAGAACGATCCCTCCAGCCACGACTTCAACAAGGACCTCTACTGCTCCGGCGTGCCCGCGCTCTTCGCGGGCCTGATGGTCTTCAACGCCGACTTCGTCTCGGTGCCGTGGATGGCCACCAAGGTGGAAGGAAACAAGGACGGTTCGGTCTGGACCTTCACGATCCGGAAGGACAGCCGCTGGTCGGACAACTCGCCGGTGACCGCGCGCGACTTCGAGTGGTCGTGGAAGCGCCAGCTCGACCCGGCCACCGCCGCGCCCTACGCGTCCTTCCTGTATGACATCAAGAACGGCGAGGCCTTCAACAAGAAGCAGATCACCGACGCGGGCCAGGTCGGGGTGCGCGCCAAGGACGACTGGACGCTCGAGGTGACGCTCGAAGGGCCGCGGGGCTACTTCCCGGTGCTCGCCGCCTACCTGGCCGCGCTCCCCGCCCACCGCGGCGCGGTGGAGAAGCACGGCGACAAGTGGACGGAGGCGGCCAACATCGTCTCCAACGGGCCGTTCACGCTCGAGGCGTGGGAGCACAACAAGCAGATCGTGCTCAAGAAGAACCCGTACTACTACGGGGCCAAGGGCGTGCACCTGAACCGGGTGGTGATCCCCATCGTTCCCGTCGCGTCGGGAGCGCTGCCCTACGAGAACAACGAGCTCGACATCACCCTGGTGCAGCCCGGTGACCTCAAGCGGCTCCAGTCCGATCCACGCATGTCGAAGGACGTCTTCCGCTATCCGTTCCCGGGCACCTGGTATCTGCTCCCACAAACCACGAAGCCTCCGTTCGACAACCTGAAGGTCCGCAAGGCGGTGGCGCACGCGGTCGACCGGGAGAACGTCGTGAAGGTGAGCCAGGGTCTCGCGATCCCGGCCTGGTCCATGATCCCGCCCGGCTTCCCGGGCGCGGTCGACGACGCCAGGATCAAGGCCATCCAGAAATACGACAAGAAGCTCGCGCTCGAGCAGCTCAAGGGCACGCCGTTCGAGGGCGGCAAGAACTGGCCGAAGATCACGCTTTCGATGCGCGACGAGGCGCTGGGGTCGAAGGCGCTGGCCGAGGCGGTCCAGGCGGTGCTGCTCGACTCCCTGAACATGAAGACCGATCTCGAAGTCCTCGAGCCGCGGGTGTTCCGCGATCGTCTCTGGAAGCAGGATCTGCAGTTCATCTGGATCCGCTGGTTCATGGACTACCCGGACCCGCACAACGAGTACTTCGACACCTTCTACGGCAGGAAGACGACCGGCCGGCGCCAGGCCTGGGTCAACGAGGCCTTCGACAAGGAGCTGGAGGCGGGCCGCGACACCCGCGACCCCAAGAAGCGCCTCGAGCACTACAAGAAAGCCGAGGTGATCATGCAGCAGGACGTGGGCTACGTGCCGGTGGCGTGGGTGGCGCGCTACGCGGCCAAGAAGCCGTGGGTGGGCGGCATCGAGCGAAACAAGGCGGGCGAGTTCGTGGCGGACGGCAACATCTACGTGGACATGCTCCAGCACATCTACATCACCGAGAAAGGCTAGTGGCCAGGATGAGGCGAGGCATTCGCGCCGCGCGCGTGACGCTTCTGACCACCAGCCAGGCCGGACGCGGCGCGCGAGACCGGTCCGTGAAGCTCGACAAGAAGGAGTAGCGGCGGAGACCACCGCCCCCTCACCCTGCCCTCTCCCCAGAGGGGAGAGGGTTTTCTCGAACCCTCGCCCCCGAAGGGGGAGAGGGCAGGGTGAGGGGGAAGTCGTGACGGCTACTTGGTGACCTGCACCGTGCCCTTCACGTCAGCGGCGCCCGTGGGCGCTTTCCGACTGGGTCGGCAGCAGGGAGACGTGGCTGTGGACGGCCAGCCAATGCCCGTCCCGCCGGGCGAGGTTGAAGGTGGCCCGGCCGTGCCGCGTGAAAGGCTGCCCGTCGGGCCCGGTGGCCTCCGACGACCAGGTCGCGGCGATCCACACCGAGTCGCCGGCGCCCGCGACGGTCGGGCGCGGCTCGAAGCGGAATTCCCGGATGCGGGGCCAGATCTGGCGCCACTGCTCCCGCTCGATATTGTCCAGGCCGTGGACCGCGGTGGCGTAGGTGCCGAAGGCCACCGCGTCCGGGGCGAAGAGACGCCGCCCGGCCGCGAAGTCCCGGCCGCGGCACGCCGCCTCGAAGGTGGAGAGCCAGTCGAGCGCTTCCGTGCGGGCGTCCGACATGGGCGGATTATGCGGTGGTCCGTGGCCTTGTCAAGCGCGGGCTGAGTCGCTATCCTGCGGACCCGTGAGTGCCATCGTCTCCCCGTCGCCGATCACCAAGGACGCGCTGCGCGCGCTCGCCCAGGCCCAGGGGTTGACCCTGAGCGAGGCGGACCTCGACCGCCTGCTGCCGCTGGTGCAGGCCACCCGGGCGCTGCTCGACGAGCTGGCGGCGGCTCCGCTCGACGACGTCGAGCCCACCGCGCTGTACCACATGCTCTAGGAGACCGTGCGGTGACCGATCTCGCGTGGGCTTCGATGGGCGAGCTGGCCCGACTGGTGGCCACCAAGGCGGTGTCGCCGGTGGAGATCGTGCGGACGCACCTCGATCGCATCGCCGCGCTCGACGGCACGCTCAAGGCCTACATCACGGTGATGGGCGAGTCGGCGCTCCAGGCTGCCCGGGCCGCCGAGGCCGCGGTGATGGCCGGCGAGGCGCGCGGGGCGCTGCACGGGGTGCCGGTCGGCCTCAAGGATCTCTACTGCACGAAGGGCGTGAAGACCACCGGCGGCTCCCGGATCCTGGGCGACTGGGTGCCCGCCGAGGACGCCACCGTGGTGACGCGGCTCGCCGCGGCGGGCGCGATCGTGCTGGGCAAGCTCAACATGCACGAGTTCGCCTACGGGCCCGAAGGGCTCAACGTGCACTACGGCACCACGTGGAACCCGTGGGACCGATCCACCCACCGGATCTGCGGCGGCTCCTCGTCCGGTTCGGGCGCGGCGGTGGCGGCGGGGCTCTGCCCGGGCGCGCTCGGCTCCGACACCGGCGGCTCCATCCGCATCCCGTCGGCGCTCTGCGGCCTCACCGGCATCAAGCCGACGTACGGGCGCGTGAGCAGAGCAGGGGTGCTGCCGCTGGCATGGTCGCTCGACCACGTCGGCCCCATGTGCCGGAGCGCGGTGGACTGCGCGCTGATGCTCGGCGCGATGGCCGGCTACGACCCGCGCGATTCGTCCACGAGCGTGTTGCCCGTACCGGACTACGCGGCGGCCCTGACCGGTGAGATCAAGGGGCTGCGCATCGGCCTGCTGCGGCGGGTCTTCCTGGAGACGGCGGACGCGCCCCAGCGCCAGGCGGTGGAGCAGGCGGTCAAGACCCTCGAAGGGCTCGGCGCCTCGGTGCGGGAGGTCTCGCTCGAGCAGATGAAGTACGCGGCGGGCGTCGTCGCCGCGATGATCTCGGCGGAATCGTACGCCTATCACGAGACCTGGCTCAAGACGCGCGGAGCCGAGTACGGGCCCGACGTGCGCGAGCGGCTGCTCGTGGGCGCCTTCGTCTCCGGCGCCGACTATCTCAAGGGGCAGCGCGTTCGGAGGCTCATCCGCGACGAGGTGGACCGGGTGCTGGGCGGCGTGGACGTCCTGATCGCGCCGACCGTGCCCATCGCGGCCACCCCGGTGGGCGCGCGCGAGGCCGTGGTCAACGGCGCCCCGCAGCCGGTGCGGCCGAGCCTCCTCCGCTACACCCGGCCGTTCAATGCGAGCGGTCATCCCGCCGCCTCCGTGCCGTGCGGCTTCACCGCCGACGGGCTGCCCATCGGCATGCAGGTCCTCGGGCGCTCGTTCGATGAGGCCACCGTCCTGCGGGTGGCCGACGCCTATCAGCGCGCGACCGACTGGCACGCGCGCCGGCCGCCCTTCGCGGCCTGATCGGGGACGCCGGGGACCCGGGGGGCGGCGCCACGTCCGAGCGAATGGACGAGCCCGAGCCGGTCATCCTGCCCATCGAGGACTCGCTCGATCTCCACGCCTTCGCGCCCCGCGACGTCCGCTCGGTGGTGGACGAGTACCTGAGGCAGGCGGCGGCGCGGGGGTTCGCGGAGGTGCGCCTGGTCCACGGCAAGGGCACCGGCACCCAGCGGGCCATCGTGCGGAGCGTGCTGGCCGCGCATCCGAGCGTGCTGCGCTTCTTCGATGGACCGCCCGACCGGGGCGGCTGGGGCGCGACGGTGGTGGTGCTCAAGCGCTAGCCGGCCGCGGCGGGGTCTCTACCGGCGCCCGAAGGCTCGGAGGGGGCCCCCTCCGATGCGCTAGTCGCGGTCGGCGCGCAGGAGGAGCAGTCGGTCGCTGAAGGACACGATGCGGCCGTCCTCGATCGCGAAATCGAAGGCCGCCCGGCACTGGACGGGCGCGGCGAGCACGAACCGCTCGAGCCCGGCCCGGGCCTCGGGCGTTATCCGCATACGAGCCGTCCACTCCGCCCAGTCGCGGCGCCCGCTCATCACCGCTTCGTCCATCACGGTGAGGCCCGCCGCGCGCAGGAACGCGGTCCACTCGAGCTGCCGAAAGGCGCGCACGTGGCTCGGGTCGCGCCGCCGCTCGACCTCGGTGATGAAGGCCGCCGCCTCCTCGTCGTCGTGGCCCAGGATGTCCTGCACCAGGAGCGAGCCGCCCGCCCGCAACACCCGCGCCACCTCGCGCAGCGCGGGCAGGAGCGCGGGGAAGTGATGGGCGGCGAGGCGGCAGGTCACGGTGCCGAAGGTCCCCGCCGTGAACGGCAGGGCTTCCGCGTCGGCGGCGAGGAGCCGGATCGCGCCCGCGCCCTGCCCGATCATGAACTCGCGGGCGGTCTGGAGCATCGGCAGCGTCAGATCCATCGCGACCACGCTCGGGGTGAAGCGGGAGAAGGCGAGGGCGGTGTGGCCGCCGCCGGTGGCGATGTCGAGCACCCGGGCGGCGCCGCGCTTGCGGCCCCAGGCGAGGAGCTGCTCCAGGTCCGGCCCGGTGGCGTGGCCGGCGCTCGTCACGTAGGCGGCGGCGCTCGGACCGAATTGCGCCTGCACCCGCGCCTTCTGCGACTCGCTCACGCGGGAACGGGGGTCAGGACGACCTGCGCTGCGACAGATGACGCAGCAGGAACTCCGAGTCGAGCGGGGTCAGGTCGAAGCGCCGCCCCGCCTCGTCGATCAGCTTCGTGCGATCGGCCTGGGGATTGTCCCGGAGCTGCTCGTCGATCCACTTGACCGCCTGCTTGATCGGGGCCTCGCCAGCGCTCATGGTCCGTTCCTCTCTGCGGCCGCGCCAAGCGGCCGCGGTGGTGTCACAGGTCGCGAACCACGCGGCGGGCGCGATCCACGTTCCGGCGGAAGATGTCGAAGGAGTTCACCATCGCGGGCTTGCGGCCCTGTCCGCGATCGAGGGTGAAGCAGGAGAAGGTGATGTCGTGGGCCAGCGGGAAGTCGCGGTAGAGCTGGCCCGCGACCTTCTGCGGGTTCTCGGAGCGGGTGATCTCGAAGTCCTCGAGCGCGCGCAGCGGCGGCATCCGCTCGCCGTGCTTGGTGCGCACCCACTTCATGGTGCCGCCGAGCAGGTAGGACAGGAACAGGCAGTCGACCAGCATGGACTCGGTCCAGGGGATCGCCTTCTGGTAGCCCGCGACGAAGCGCGCCCCGGTGGCCAGCAGGAAGTTCTGTGCGGTGTCCGGCGTGACGAAGTCGCAGGCGCCGAAGATGTAGCCGGTGCCGGTGCTGGGCCGGCAGTGGTCCACCAGGGTCTCCAGCCGGATCACCTTGTCGCCGATCCCGACCAGCTTGCGCCGCTGACCGTGGGAGGCGATGTAGCAGACCTGGAAGGAGCGCCGGCGGCGCCGGACCTCCTCCAGCAGGAGGCCCAGGTCGTAGCTCGAGTAGAAGCGCCGGTATACCAGATTGACCCGGATACCCTCCCAGGCGAGGGACTGCCTGATGGCCTTGAGGTAGGGCAGCACCGAAGGCTCGTCGTCCAGCAGACGGCCCTTCTTGTTCCACATCGACTCCAACACCACCACACCCGGCATCAGTCGGCCCTCTGGTGAGAACGATCGGTCTCCGGGCCCCCTCGTCACCCCAGTGGGAGCCCAGGGAGCCCTGGGCGCGCCATGATACCACGGGGTTTCCGGCGGGACATTGGATGGCATTCGAATCATCCAATTGGCTCTTTACTGCATCCATAATGTTACGGTAATGGTGGGTGTCGACGAGCCATGAGAATCCAACTGGACCGGGGAAGCGGGCGGACGGGCAAGGCGCCGCTTTCGCGCCAGATCCAGCTCCACTTCGAGCGGCTGATCAGCCAGGCGCTGCTGGGGGCGGGAGTGAAGCTGCCGGCCAGCCGGGAGCTGGC
>Ga0209640_10002816_pt1 | contig 15194 bp, 17 predicted proteins | sample RifCSP10_1_FD_184018 | JGI IMG/M metagenome (GOLD analysis project Ga0209640, IMG submission 184018) | Soil microbial communities from Rifle, Colorado - Rifle CSP2_sed 10_1 (SPAdes) (version 2) | ecosystem: Environmental > Terrestrial > Deep subsurface > Rock core/Sediment | place: Rifle...
CATTGCCTTTGCCCGCAATCGCATGGCAGGCGGCGCATTTCTGATCGGCGTACACCTTCATCCCGCGTTCGATCTGCTTCTGGTCCTGCGCCGACGCCGTTCCACTCGCGGCCAGAAAGGCCATGAGAACGAGTGTGATCCTCACCTTCGCCATAGTGCCCCCGTGTGCCGCCATCCTATCGTGCACTCATCCTGGTCCTGCCGCGTGCTCGCAGGCCGTGAGCAAGTTCGCTGCCGAACTGGCCGCTACCCCGAGAATTCTAGGGACGCAGTTCCGAAGATTCAAGGGGAGCAGTTCCGAAAACCAGCGAGCAGCGTGCGTACGGTGCAGTCGACTGCAGGTCTCCCCCACGGGGAGTATTTCGCATGACAGCGGGAAATCGCGCATCCGGCGGATTCGCCTTTGCCAGGTCCGCAGCGGCAAACGCTTCTTGGCCGCTCTTCTGGTTGGTGCACTCCTTGCCAAACCCGTACGAGAGCGACGTGGTGTTCCGAGTTGCTGCATTTCCCGTCCTGATTGCACTCCTGGCGAGCCCGAGTACCGCGGTCGTGTGCAGAACCTGGTGCGACCGCGCTCCCGCCTCACCGTCAGCGGCAGACATGGGTTGCCACCACGGGACTGCTCCGATGTCGTCTCCGATGGTAGGGGGGGACAGCGGTTGCGACGGCTCGCTCCTCAACGCGATGGCCTTTATCCGGGAGGGCACGGCACGTCTCGCGTCGGCTCCCGGTTCACACCTGGCGACGTTCGTGCCGCGCTATCAGCTCGTCGGTCTGACCAGCGGCGATGGTCCACTCACCAGTCTGGAGGCTGACGGGACGTTCGAGAAACGACCTCTTTCGCGACCTCTCCGTCTCTAAGTCCCGCCTGAAATGCCGGTCCCTCGAGGACCCGGATAAGAGCAGTGTGCCGGACGGCAGCGTCCGCCCGACACGGGAACCACAATTTGACTAGCGGTGACTTCGGTCACGAGACAAGGTTGGTCCGTCATGAGAACGATTCATTTCCGATCACTGTCGGTCGGTGCGCTCACGCTTCTTGTTTCCGCAGGCAGCGCCGCCGCACAAACGACGACATCTGCCGTGCTCAACTCGCTCGAGGTGCAAGAGCTCATCACACGCGGTGAGCCTGCTGACCACGGACGGCTCGGCGTGCACTTCGCCGTCCTGGCTGAGCAATATGCGGCAGACGCCAAGCGCCACAACGCGATGGCACGCGCCTTTGTCGCAACGCCCACACGTCGAACCGCTGCGAATTCCTCAGCCGATCATTGCAGACGCCTCGAGCAACTGAATCTGCAGTCCGCAGACGCTCTTCGTGCGCTCGCTGCGCATCATGATGCGCTGGCGGAAGGCAAGCCGTCGGTCGCACCGCGCGATGCGGGTCGTTTCGAGCGGGGCGAAGGTGCACCTGCGCCTACCGCCGAGCAACTCAGCGCGCTGGCGGCAAAGGCGAGTACGCCTGCCGATCATCGAGGGCTCGCGGAGTACTTCGAGACGACGGCGAGGCGCTATACTCGCGAGGCCAATGATCACGCCACGATGGCGCAAGCCTATCGGGGAACGCGGATCTCTCAAGCAGCGGCACATTGCGATCGTCTGGTCACCTTGGCACGTGACTCTGCCAAGGAAGCAACGACGGCGGCTGTGATGCACACGGAGTTGGCCAACGTCGCGCGGTGAGTAACCAGTCACGGGCCATGCGGTTGATATCCCGCAGAGCCCATGACTGGTTGGCAGTGTCTCTTGGCGCGCTTCGCGCGCTAGGACCGCTATACGGCATCCACCAACGCCGCGCAGCGGGTACAAAATTCTCGTCAGGGGCCGTATAGCGGTCCAACCAACTCGCACCCGGGCCGGCCTCGGCCGGCCCGGCATGTGCTTTTCCGGTCGCAGAGGTCACGACGTGATCCGGATAACGTGGGAGAACATGGTTGCCCCGATCACGGAATTGTCAGCAGGTCCCGTCGGTCGCGACCGAACGAAACGGAACGCGTCGAAATTCCACACGGACACCATGGCGTTCGTTTTGCCAGCATCACACTCGCCGCTCCTCCTGCTGAAAGGGCCGAGCATGGTGTGGCGCTGGCTCCGGGCGGCAATGGAACGTGTCGGCATCTACTTGCCGTTCGCCGGTGTGATCTGCGTCGACGGTAAGCAGACGATTTCGATCGACGAGGAGTGGCGCGCATCCATCACGACCAAGCGGAGACTCGTGTTCATCGAGCCGCCGTCCGCCGGGGATCTGCGTGACACGTATGGGCTCGGCTTCGGTCGACCGACGAGTTCTGTCATTTACAGTTCACCGGACGCCGTCGAACTCGGAAGAGAAGAGCGGACGCCGGGAAGCGTCACACTTTACTGGTGGCCCCGAGATCCCGTCGACCTCTATACGCTGTACGAGCACGAGAACGGCTGGAGACCCACCACGACATTCAACGGATCCGCACTATGCGTCGAATATCGGTGCGACATGCGAACGGGCGCGTTCACAATCGAGTGTGTCGCGCCGACGCCCTTCGAGACTGCGGTTGTATTCAAACGCCCGCGCTGGCCAAGACAACTGACGGCGCGCAGCGTCATCGACTGTGCGCTCAAACGGTTGCAGACCACGGTGGACGCACCGCGGATCTTGGACGACGGCAAGCGAATCGAGTGCGACATTCGAGGATCGAGCGTCGGCCAGCGCTACATCTTTGTGGCCTTCCGGAAGTACGGAGTCGCCGACTGCGAGCAGTGGCTTCAGGATACCTCGATGCTCGGGCGTGCCCGACGCACAGTCGATGGTTGGACCCAGGCGCTCAGCGGCTGAGCGCGGCGCTGCACCACAATCCATTTCGCCAACCCATTGAATGGTGAAGAACCGTAGTCTCCATATCGGACGGCGACGGCTTTCACTGCGGCGATGGGTGCCATATGCCGTGCTCCTGGTGTCGTGCCTCTTGACGGTCACCATCGGGCTTTATGTGGCTATCACCATCGACGCCCGGGCACGGGCGCCATTCCTGAACAGCGCGGAGGGAACGCGACAGCAGATTGAGGGTCGCGTCAACACCTACCTCGAGGTAACTCGTGCCGCCGCGGCGCTGTTTGCCTCCAGCAATGAGACCAACCCCGCTGAGTTCCGCGCCTTCGTCGCAAACCTCGCGCTCCCCGAGCGTTATCCAGGACTCGAGGGCATTGGCTTCTCACAGCGCATCCCCCGGCGAGACCTGGGTGCGGTCGTGCGGGCGATCAGTCTTGATAGCGGGACGAACCTGCGCGTTGCGCCGCGCGGCAATCGGCCCGAGTACTATCCGATTGTCTTCCTCGAGCCGACGGACGGGCAGCACCGCCATCCAATTGGCTTCGATATCTGGACCGACCCGGTGCAGCGGGCAGCGATGGAGAGAGCCCGGGACTCAGGACAGCCGACACTGTCTGCCAAGGTGGACGCCACAGAACCCGTTGAGGAGGGCCCGTCAGAGGGCTTCATCCTCTATGTGCCGATTTACCGAACTGGAGCGTCGATCCAAACCGTGGACGAGCGCCGACGTGCGCTCGTCGGGTTTGTGTTCAGCCCGTTCCATTCCGTCGCGTTCTTCAAGAATATCGTTGGTGACACGCCGTCCGTGGCATTCGAGGTGTACGACGGCGTGATGCCACAGCCAGCCGCATTGCTCCATCGATCGACACGTGATACCGATGTCCTGCAATACCAGTCGACGCAACTCGTGCACGTCGCCGGCCGCGAGTGGCTCACGATCGTGACCTCGCTCGGCGGCGCAGTTGTCGGCTTTCCGTCGGCCGCTCGGTGGACGCTGATTGCGGGGATGCTCCTGTCGGTGATGCTGTTCGTGATGACGCGCGTACAGGTTGGTGCGTGGGAATCGGCGGCTCATCACCAGACCGTCCTCGAGGCATCGGAACGCGCTTTACGGGAAAGCGAGTCGCAGCTTCGCGACCTCGTTGTGCGCGAGCGAGAGGCGCGCACGCAGGCTCAGGAGGCGGACCGCTCGAAGGACGAGTTCCTCGCAACGCTGTCGCACGAGCTGCGCACGCCCCTCAACGCGGTATTGGGGTGGCTGTCGATGTTACGCACTGGGTCGTTGCCAGAAGAGCGACGCCGGCATGCGTTGGAAGTCATCGACCGCAATGCCCGTCTCCAGGCCCATTTGATCGAAGACCTCCTGGACGTGTCCCGGATCGTCACGGGCAAAATGAGGCTCGACCTCCAGCCGCTGACGATCGCCTCGACCGCCTCGGCGGTGGTCGACTCGTTGCGGCCGACTGCCGACGCGGGCGGCGTCCATCTGCACGCCGCCATCGCGCCAGGCAGCGGCGCCATTCACGGTGATCTCGCCCGCATCCAGCAGATCATCTGGAACCTTCTTTCCAACGCGATCAAGTTCACGCCGCGCGGTGGCCATGTGTCGGTGGAGCTGAACGAAGAGGGATCGTTCGTGCAGCTCAGCGTGAGCGATACCGGAGTGGGGATTGCTCCCGAGTTCCTGCCGCACGTGTTCGAGCGGTTCCGCCAGGCGGACAGTTCGACGACCCGGGCCCATACTGGCGTCGGTCTCGGCCTCGCAATCACACGCTGTCTTGTGGAGCTCCACGGCGGCTCCGTCGAGGCTCACAGTGAGGGACTCAACCAGGGGGCTCGGTTCGTGGTTCGTCTTCCGGCCAACGCCGCATCGACCGCTGCGTCACCTGCCGGATTCGAGGTGCCTCGCTCCGGCCGCCTTGCTGGCGTGCACATCCTTGTCGTCGACGACGATGCAGATACACGCGAGCTGTTGTCAGAAGCGCTTGGCGCCAGCGGCGCTCACGTGACGACGGCCGATTCGGCGCGTCGCGCCTTCGAGGAGTTGGTCCGCAAGCCGGCGGACGCACTCATCAGCGACATCGGGATGCCCGGCGAGGACGGCCTTTCGCTCATTCGCCAGGTTCGCGCGATGCCCGGCATGCATGGCCGGATTCCCGCGATTGCCCTCACCGCACTCGCGCATGACGCAGATCGCGAACGGGCTGCGGACGCCGGCTTTCAGATGCACCTGGCCAAGCCGGTGGAGCTCGCCACGCTCGAAGCAGAGCTCCTGAAGCTCCTCGCGAAGTCCCCGCCGCCATCATCGACCGCCTAAGGTGCTTTTCAAACGGACGTACTGGGCATGTGGCGCCGGTACGACGTATAGGACTGCCCGCAATCGCACGCAGGAATACAACTCTGCCCTGCCGCTGACGAAACCGGCGGCACGTGGGGCCCTGGGCCTGCAAGAGTAGTCCGGAAATCGCTGAAATCCTGGTGGAACGCCGGTTGCCTTCCAGAGCCAGTGCTGCACCCCTCTCGGCGATTACGGAACTGTCCCACAGCGTGCGCGGCACCGGGCCGCGACGAGGCGAGGGGCGCACTGTGATGAACCGGACAATTCGAAGGAGGCTCACATGAGTGGCGTCCAGCGTTGGGTTTTTCTCGCAGGTCAACGACGTGTCTTCGAGGCTGCACTCATTGCATGCGGCATCGTGCTTGCCGCTGGGTGCCACGGCGGCGTTGACACCCCCGTCGCCCCCAGTGTCATTGGCGCTTCTGTGCCGACTGCGTCCAGTACCGCGATCGTGACGAGTGGCGATGTGGCCACGGCGCACGGGGCGCCCCTGTCTTTCACGATGGATGAAGTGGGTGCTTCCGGGTACTCAGGCACCTGCACGGTCGGAACCGGTGGCAGCGGTTTCAGAATCAAGGCCGTAGGAAACGGCACCCCCAACACCGTGATCCGTTTCATACTTCGAGACACCACAACAGGCGGCAGATACACAGACATCGTTGAGGTTGACCAGAGAGGCGCTTTTAGAGGCCAAGACCGCGTCACGTTCTTTCCGTCGGGACTCTCCGTCGAATGCTTGCTCATCCCATACCCTGGAGAAACGATACTCGCTCAAGGCGTACCATTCGAGATTCCCTGAGCGCGGCCCTCGTCTACCTCTTGTGCGAGGTGTGGATCACAGGGGGTAGACGAGGCCAGCCTCGCCTTGCCGATCGCCATGCCGCGTCGGGCGGCGCGAGGGCGAGGGACCCAACGGCCTGGGGTGAAGTGGGCATGTCCGCAGCACAACCGTAGTCAGGCGAGAAATCGACGCGGAAAGCGACGGAAGTCAACGTCAGCCGGTGGTGCTCGAAGATTGCACTCGAGTTTCGCAATGCACGCCAATTCAGGATGGCGTAGACTCATGCGGAACGTCACGTCGATTCCTGTTCCTGGCGACAATCCGCGTCCACACCCATGGCCACCATCCCAGCGCCCCTGCACATCATCGGCGAACTTCGCAGCGAAGAAGACCTGCTGATCGAAGGCCGCGTTGAAGGCAATATTCACGTCCCGAACGCGATCGTCACGATTGGCGATCAGGCGTACATCGAAGCCGACATCCGTGGAAGGCGCGTGCACATTCGCGGCACCGTCCGCGGAACCATTTTCGCCTCGGAACACGTCGAGATGGCGGTGTCGGCGTCGGTCACCGGCAACGTGAGCGCCAACCACGTGGTGATTTGTGAAGGCGCGGGGTTCAACGGCCGCATCGATATGAACCGTCGGACCATCGCCGCTCGTGTGGCGCGACATCAGGCCAAGGCGGCCGACGCGGCCGTGTGATCTCAGGGCTGTTGACGACGCGCTTCGGGCGCGCTCCGCGCGCCTAGGGAGAGAACAACTCAGGCAGCCGCTAGCATCGCAAGGCCACCGATCGTCAAGAGGGCGCCCAGGGGCGCACTCAGCCGGCGCCCCCACGACACGTTCTTCTCGACGGCCATGACGGCACCGAGCAGCAGCATCCACACGACATTGCCGACGCCGACGGCAAACATCAGGAGCATCAGCGCCCAACAGCAGCCAACGCAAAAGATGCCGTGGTGCAGCCCCAGTCGAAACGCATTGCGCCGCTCATGCTCGCCTCGCCAGTACCCGAGCACGAACCCAAGCGGCGATCGGCACTTGTCGAGACAGCGGTACTTGAGTGGAGTGAATTGATAAACGCCCGCCGTAATCAGGAGCAGGCCGGCGCCCGCCGACTCACGGTCCTGCAGCCATGCGCTCCTGGCGACCAACTGCGGCAGCAACAGGCCCCCGGCGTAGCAGACCAGCCCGACTGCCACCCAAATTGCGAGATACCCGAGGACAACGAGCGCGATCAGCAGCGACCGGTCCGGCCGCGGACCGGCGATCGTCTGAAACGTCGCGATGAGCGGAACGCTCGTCGGCAGCATCATCGCCATCGTCATGACGGTCCACGAACCGATGAACAGCAGCGCGAACGGGGGCCCCGACGCCGCAGCGTGGTGATGAACCGGGCCGTGGAGGGCCGCTCCGAACTGCCACAGCATGAGCCACGCCGCGAGCGACACGAGCCCGATCGATCCGACGAGCAGCGTGCGATGCCAGGCCTGAACCTGGAGATCGCCGATCATGCGACGAAGCGAAACGACCCGGATACGGCGTTGTGCCCCTGGAGACTGATGTCGAATCCTGGCGCCTTCGCCGTGTAGGTGGAGGCCTTCCCGACGAACGCCGGCGACCCGGGAATCGTCGTGAAGATCGTGTCGTGCATAGCGGTCGGCTGCCCCGTTGCACCCGAGAACGGCGCCAGGGTGGCGCTGACCGCCTGACCGATCTTGAGAGTCCCGTTCGCCCCTTGGACGTCGAACGTGATCGGCACGAGCTCGACGGCATCGACCGTGCCCACGAGCTTCGCCAGGTCGGCGATCGGCCCGCCGGCTTTGCCGGTCCAGACCTTCAGCAAGGCGTCCTTGTGCTGTTCCGTGGCCTTGTCGTCGATGTACACACGGACTCGCCAGTTGCCCTTCAAGATGTTTCCAGGAATGTGCGCAAGAATCACGAACGTGCGTCCCGTCACATCGACGTCATCAATCGATCCCTTGTCGAAATGCCACGCGAGCACGCCGTCGCACGTGCCAAAGTCGGGGTCTTCGCCCACCCAGCACGGACACAGAATCTTGCACGTGCAGACTTCGAGCAGGCGACCTTCAAGGTTGTATGCCATCGGATCCCATCCTTTCTCCGTTTGTTTGTGGAAGCATTCTCGTAACCTTTTTACTGCCGATGCCGTTTTTCGAGCAGCGTAGGATGAAGCCTCGAGCAGCGGAGGATCGGCGCTCGATGGGCGGCAGATTATATACCGACGCGACAAGCCTCGGATATGCGGTACTCATCACTCACCGACTATTGCCTTGCGCACCGCCGACCGGTCGTTCGTCACGTCGCGCGCCGCAGGCGAAGAATAGACTGGCCGAAGGACGGAGGTCGTATGGCGACAGTGAACATTCGACAGAACGGTCCATACGTCGTCGAGGGCGATGACGTGCGGATCGTGGACTGGAACGGGCACGAGTACCGACCGCCGAACCGGGCGTCATTCGCACTGTGCCGGTGCGGCGCCTCGATGAACAAGCCGTTCTGCGATGGCACGCATTCACGCGTGGGGTTTCGCGCGTCCGAAGCGGCGCCGCCAAACAGGTAGAAGCGCGCGACTCGAGGTTGACCGTCGGATCCGTGAGGCGCGATAGGTCGAGTACGCAATCGTCCTTGTGCGCGGGACGTGCCTCTTCGTCACGCAGCCTTGATCGCGTCGCGTATCCGCTCGACCGCGTACGAATTCAGCGTCTCGCCGCGTTCGTCGACTCCGCGGAGCTGACCGTCAATCACGAGCATCGCTATGCCGTGCACGACCGACCAGACGAACCTCGCGAGGAGTAACGGATCATCCCGCCGAACCAGCCCGGTGCGCTGCCGTTCGACGAGCGAATCGACGAGCACCTGGAACGCCGCGCTCGCCTCCTGCACGAACTCTGCGTCTTTCGAGCACGACTCGATGAACCGGCCGAACATGACCCGGTAGTGGGAAGGGTGCGCGACCGCAAAGCGCACATAGGCCATACCCATCGCCTCGAAGCCTTCGCGGCCTCGCCCGTGTTGCTCCCAGGCGCTCGTCAACGCCAGCCGCAGCATCCGGAAGCCCTCGCGTCCGACACCTGCCAGGAGCGCCTGCTTGTCGGAGAAATGGCGGTACAAGGCGGTTCGGGAAACGCCCAGCTTCTGCCCGATGCCGCGGAGCGTGAGCTGATCCACGCCGCCGGCGTGAATCGTTCGTAACGCCTCCTCGAGGAGCGCCCGCCGAAGATCGCCATGGTGATACTGCCCGGCCCTCTTCCTTCTTGGCCGGGTTGCTGGGGAAGGCGTCATGACCACTCATTGTAGCGCCAGATGTTGACATAGTCAACACTATGGGCTATGTTGATGTTGACACTGATTACATTTCGAGACGAGGAGCCCTCACATGTTGCACACACTTCGGAATGCCAACGTGCCCTTGACCATCACCGGCCTCTTGATGATCGCCACTTTCGTGGCGGCTGTGACGGGGCTGGTCGTCGACCCACGGACCATCACCGGCGCGCCGGCCTGGCTCAAGCCGGCGAAGTTTGCCGCCTCGATAGCCGTCTACACCTTCACCCTCGCGTGGATACTCAGTCTGATTCCCGAGTGGAACCGGACCCGCCGCATCGTCGGGTGGACAACGGCGGTGACAATGGTTCTGGAGATGGTCATTATCGGCCTCCAGGCGTTTCGAGGCACCACCAGCCATTTCAACGTCGCGACGCTCGTCGATGGCGTACTTTTCACCGTCATGGGAGTCGCCATCATCGTGCAGACCCTCTGTACGATCGCGGTTGCAGTGGCACTGTGGCGACACCAATTCGCGGACCGCGCGCTTGGCTGGGCGCTGCGGTTCGGGATGAGCATCACGATTATCGGAGCGATGAGCGGGGGCCTCATGACCCAGCCGACTCGCCAGCAACTCGACGCCGCGCGCGCGGGCGAGAGGATGGCCGTCGCGGGGGCCCACACAGTGGGGGCGCCGGATGGCGGACCGGGCCTGGCCGGTACCGGGTGGAGCACCGATCGCGGCGATCTCCGGGTGCCGCACTTTCTCGGCCTGCACGCGCTGCAGGTGCTGCCGATTGTCGCGCTCGTGCTGGCGGGTGTCCGACTGAGCGACCTCGTCCGCGTCCGACTCACGATCACCGCGGCGTCGAGCCATGTGGCGCTCTTTGGCATCCTTCTGTCTCAGGCGCTCCGCGGGCAATCGGTCATTGCGCCTGACGCTCTGACGGTGGCGCTTCTCGGCGTATGGGCGTCCGGTACCCTTCTCGCGGCGGCGGTGTCGGCTTTCGGCGTGCAGCCGGTGCGCAAGCCGGCGGTAGCGTGAGGTGCCCATGTCACCAGAACAAGTGTTCACGATCGCAAATACGATGGCACTCCTGTCATGGCTGCTGCTCGCCATGCTGCCGCGTCGGCGATGGGTCACGGACTCCGTGACAGGCAAGGCCGTCCCCGCGTTGTTCGCCGTCCTCTACGCCGCCATCGTCGTGACAACGTTTGGCGGCGCAGAAGGCAGCTTCTCGACACTCGACGGAGTCGCGTCGCTCTTCGCGAATCGATGGCTCCTGCTCGCGGGATGGGTGCACTACCTCGCGTTCGACCTCCTCATCGGAACGTGGGAAGCGCGTGACGCCCGGGAGCGCGGCGTACCTCATCTTCTGCTGATCCCGTGCCTGTTCCTGACGTTCATGTTCGGACCGGCAGGCTGGCTCCTGTACATGTCGGTGCGGACACTGCGGTCATCGCACTGATCGGCCCCGCCTTCGCTCGAGTTACGCATGCATCAGGATTCGGCTCTGCTCCGCGTCAACGACCGGGGAACCACCGTCGTGCAGCGGTGTCGAATCCAGAGAACACGAGCCACGCCGGCGTGGCCTTCCTGTCAGGCGGATTTTCACATCCGGTCCCGCCGTGGAGATACGGCAAGGAGGGCTTATGCGCGTTGTCACGCTGGCGTTGTCTGTCGTCACTCACCTCCTCTTTCTCGCCCTCGTCCTCGGGATACCGTTACTGGCTGCCGACGTCCTCCCCGAGCCTCATCGTGTTCTCGAGTTCGTTCACGTCATGCCTGTTGTCGTGCCATCCCCTCCCCCACCCCTTCGATCGCGTGAACAGCAGCCAGACAGAGCTTCGTCAACCGCGGTGCCACTCGAAGAGCCCCGAGGCGTCGAACCAGAAGTCGACCCGACAGCCGTAGAACCGTTCGACGTCGGCCCTTCGCTGATTGACGGTGTGCTGTTCAATGGCAGCGTCGATGGCGATCCGGTGCCACCGCCACCCGCGCCACAGGAGCGGGAGCCGGTCCGAGTCGGCGGGTCCATCACCAGGCCCGAACGCGTGCACGATGTGCCGCCTGTCTATCCGCCACTCGCCCGTGCCGCACACGTCGAAGGCACCGTCATTCTCGAGGCCGTGATTGGAACGGACGGGACGGTGCGGGAGATCCGAGTACTCCGGCCGGTTCCTTTGCTCGATGATGCGGCCATCGAGGCGGTTCGACAGTGGCTCTTCACGCCGACGCGTCTCAATGGCGAGCCGGTCCCCGTGGTGATGACCGTCACCGTGACGTTCAGATTGCGATGACGCTCATACCCGGCGCCAGCGTAACGGCGTCGTCCTTTCGCGCGTAATGATCTTCTTCGCTTCGAGATCGAGCTGAACGGTCTTCAGCCACCAGCCGGCCTTGGCGCCACCTGGGAAGAGATCGGGCGGTAGGTGCGGCAATACAGCGCGCAACATTTCAGCCTCGGTGAAACCTGGATTCTTGCGAGGCAACACCTTCAGGAGTGTTCGCCGCATCGCCCGGTAGATTGCGCCGTCGACGGTGCGGCTCTTTCCCGGGTGGTTGACGTTCTCCACAACGACACGAGCTGTACTCATCCCTGCCTCCTGAAACCAATAGACTGCCCGGAGAGATCAAAATCATCGCCCTGGCGTGTTTCTGGTAAGGTTGCTCGAGAGCCAGTATGTCGAGCCCAGCGCCATTTGGTCCCATTGCCGACCTCCTCTCCAGTAGCCTGAACATCCGCCACGTCTACGGCGAACCGGTGCAGCAGGGCGACACGACCGTGATTCCGGTGGCAAAGGTCACGTACGGTTTCGGGGCTGGTGGCGGGCGGGGGCCTGGTGGCGAGCGGACCGTGGCGCGAGACGAGGGGATGCCGGCCGAGGACAATCGCGCCGAGGCAGAGGGCGCAGGGGGTGGCGGCGGCGTGCGGATGACGCCGGTCGGCGCTCTCGAGATTGGCCCTCGGGGCACGCGCTTTATTCGGTTTCACCCGCTGGCTCCCTGGTTCGGTGCCGCGGCGCTTGGGCTGGCAGTCGGCTGGCTACTCGCTCGGCGCCGCGACTGACGGTGAGCGCCAGGCGCGCACTTATCAGGTCGCGCGCTACGCTTGACGCATAGTCGAATGCAGGATCTGACGACCGGGTCCGTCGCACGGCATCTCGTGAAAACAGCCAGCTTCATGCTGGTGACGATGCTGTTTCAGACCCTGTACTTCCTTGTGGACCTCTACTGGGTTGGCCGCCTGGGGAAAGAGGCCGTCGCGGGCGTCGGTATCGCGGGCAACCTCACCTTCATCGTGATCGCGATCACCCAGATGCTGGGCGTGGGCGTCACGACGCTCGTATCGCACGCCGTCGGTCAGAAGGATCGCGATCGCGCTCAATTCGCCTTCAATCAATCGCTCGGGCTGTCCGTTCTAGTTGGTCTGATCTTTCTCGCCGCCGGCATCGGTGTGCGCACGTCGTACGTCGACCTTCTGAGCCCGGACGCACGCACAACATCCCTCGCCGGCCAATACCTCCTCTGGTTCATCCCCGCGATGGCGCTGCAGTTCCCGATGGCATCCATGGGCGCCGCGCTGCGAGGGACGGGCAACTTCAAGCCCGGCATGGTCGTGCAGACGGCTACGGTGATTCTCAACATGGTGCTGGCGCCGATCCTGATCTTTGGCTGGGTCACCGAGCAGCCGCTTGGCGTGGCGGGCGCGGCCATGGCGTCTCTACTGGCCATTGGCGTGGGCACGGTGTGGCTTGCGATGTACTTCCGACCCCAGACTTCCTATCTGAGGTTCGTCCGGGCCGACTGGAAACCGTCCCTCGCACTCTGGAAGAAAATGCTCGCCATCGGACTGCCGGCCGGAGGAGAGTTCCTGTTGATGGGCGTGTACGCGTTCGTCGTGTACCTCATCGCGCGGCCCTTTGGCGCGGCGGCGCAGGCCGCATTCGGTATTGGCATGCGCATCATGCAGGCCTCGTTCATGCCAGTCGTGGCGCTCGCCTTTTCCGTGGCGCCGGTCGCCGGGCAGAACTTCGGTGCGCGGAGACCGGATCGGGTCCGCGCCACGTTCACGTCCGCGGTGGTGATGGCCGGCAGCTTCATGCTGTTCGTGACGATCCTGTGTCAGATCGCGGGGCAGGCGATGGTCAGTGTCTTTACCGATGACCCTGAAGTGATCGCCATGGGCGAGGAATATCTGTGGATCATCTCGTGGAACCTCGTTGCGGCGGGCATTGTGTTCGTCGCATCCAGCATGTTCCAGGCGATGGGCAACACGCTCCCTCCGCTCGTGGCGTCATTTTCCCGCATCGTCGCGGTGACGCTTCCGGCCTTCGCGTTGGTGCGGCTGCCTGAATTCGAGCTGCGATGGATCTGGTATCTGTCGGTAATCGCCGGAACGTTGCAGCTCGTTCTGATCGTGCTGCTGCTCAGGCGCGAATTTCGCCGGCGCCTGAATTTCGCGCCCGCTCCGGCACCGCTACTTCAGAATCTTCAGGACGTGGGTGCCCGTTAGGTCGGAGTACGCAAAGAAACCGCCCTCGAAGAACACCACCTGACTGCGCGCGTATCTCGGAAGATACACACGAAAGACGTCCGCACCGTCGCTTGCGCGAATGACGTAGACGACGTCGCGCGCGTCCCCGATGCTGAGCGTCGTGCTCTCGCTGATGGCGACGAGCGACCCTGACGGGTCCACGGCTGCGGAGGTGACGCTGCGGCCTTTGTTTGTCCGGTGGGTGCCCGAGCCAGCCGGGAGAGACCAGGCCAATTGATAGGGACCCTCGTCCCGATACGCATCCCACGCTACCCATCCATCCCGAGTACGGAGATACGTTGACGCCTGGGGTCGGATGGGGCCGGGCGCAAAGTTGAGCTCGCGTCTCTCGCCGTCGAAGCCGACGAGCATCGGTTGTTCGTCCCTCCAGAGAACCACTTCGCGTTCGACAGTATCCACTCCCAGCAGCGTGTACGAGGCGGCACCGAACGGCTTCAGGTCGATCTCGATGCGATCCAGGCCCGATGAAGGTTGAAGCGCGCGGACGCCGATGCGGGTGAGAAACGGAGGGTCGAGGCCTTCCACCCGCTGGACCCACGCCACCGCGTCAGCCGTGTCGGAGACGATGGGCGCTCCTTCGGCGAGGTTGGGCGGCTCGATGGGAACCAGTGTTGCGGATGGAGCGGGCAGCAGCCACCAACTCCGCTCCGAAGTGCCCGGCACGAATCGCTCGAGGGTTGCGGCGCCTCCAGGTGCTGAGAACTGGAACCCGAGGGTGAAATCCACCCGGCCTCCAGGCTGCACGGTGGGCACCGGGAGAGACGCATCGACAAGGACACACTCGGGGAGCCGCAGAAGCGCGTAGCGCGAGTCCTGGCGCTGCATCCACCACTCGCGCACGCCGGCGGCGGGCTGGGTGACCGGCGTCCCAATCGGCATGAGGGCGGCATCCGCGACGAAGCAGTGTTCCTCCCAGGTTGACAGCTCCGGCGTCGTGTCGGGCTCGATGCGAAAGTAGGACGGTATCGCGACCAGATAGGCCGCGTTCATCCCGGCGACGAGCGCCGGGACGGCCGGAACCCATGTCAGTAGTCGGAGACGAGATCCGCGGATCGACCAGGCGAGCAACAACCCAATCCCGATCTGTCCCGCGAGGGCCAGGGCAACGTCCGCCGCGAGCCACCAGGGATCGCGATTGCCCGCACCCGTCAGCTCCTGCGCGAACGACTCGCCAAGAAGCCAGATCGCGTGGGAGCTGACGAGCGGGACGAGGTAGACGGCGAATGACCCGACGACCGGAATCCAGACACGGGTCATGCCGTGAGTCATGCGCGTCGGGAAGGCGGCGGTGTCGTCACGTCGCGTCTCTAAACCGGAGCTCACTTGAGTTGACGTAGAGCGCCTCCTTTCGGAGGCGCCAGGCGGGTCCAAAAGGACCCGCCCTACGTGTCAACTCAAGTAAACCGGCGGGAGCAGACTA
>Ga0209640_10002817_pt1 | contig 15192 bp, 13 predicted proteins | sample RifCSP10_1_FD_184018 | JGI IMG/M metagenome (GOLD analysis project Ga0209640, IMG submission 184018) | Soil microbial communities from Rifle, Colorado - Rifle CSP2_sed 10_1 (SPAdes) (version 2) | ecosystem: Environmental > Terrestrial > Deep subsurface > Rock core/Sediment | place: Rifle...
GTCGCCGTCGATCCGCCCGCCGTGATAGCGGTCCTGCGGCGTGCCGGCCGCGCGGTCGTGCAGGACCTGCGGCCACGCCTGCTCGCCGTCGCCGGTGACGACGGCGTGAGCGCCGCCAAGGTCCCGCGCTTCGTCGGGATACAGCGTGGCGTGCACGCCGCCGAACACGACGTGGGCGCCCTGGGCGCGTGCCGCTTTCCCGAGCTTGTATCCGCGCAGGGCGTTGGCGGTGTGGATCCCGATGCCGACGATGTCGCCAGAGCGCACTGCGGCCGTGTCGAAGGGTTCGAGCATCTCATCGACGAGAACGGGGGAACCGTATGACGCCGGCGTGGCCGACGCGATGACGTACAGCCACCGCGGCGTAATCACGCTGACGCCGAACGAGACGTCGCTGGGATTGACGAGGTAGACACTCATTTGGCGCTCAGGCACTTTACCGCATCCCGAGGGACGGGTGCCAAAAATTCCGCACCCCCGAGGGTTGGCAAGCTGTGCCCGGCCTCGTGGTATCTTTCGTTCATTGATGCGCCGCGGCGAACGGCCCCTGCTGGCCGCATTGTTAATCGTCTGCCTCGCCGGCGCCACGTCCGCGGCGCCCGCCTTCGCCCAAACGGATGTCTCCGTCGACGGTCCGCCCGCGCCCGTGGCTCCGGAGGTTGTGGCGCGCGACGCCGAAGGGCGCGTGACCGTCCGGGCGGTGCGCCTCGCCGAAGGGATCGTCGTCGACGGTCTGCTGCGCGATCCGATTTACAGCCAGGTGAGGGCGATCAGCGATTTCGTGCAGCAGGAGCCGCACGAGGGAGAGCCGGCAACCGAGCGCACCGAGCTCTGGATCTTCTACGACGACGCGAACCTCTACCTCGCGGTGCGCTGCCTCGACAGCCAGCCGGACCGCATCATCGCCAACGAAATGCGCCGGGACGGCAACGTGTTTCAGAACGACAATATCCAGTTCGTCCTCGACACCTTCTACGACCGCCGCAGCGGCCTGTCGTTTCAAACCAATGCGCTTGGCGCGCTGCGCGATCAGGAAATCAGCGACGAACGCACCACCAACACCGACTGGAACACCGTGTGGGACGTCAAAGCGGCCCTCACCGACGAGGGGTGGAGCGTCGAGTTCGCGATCCCGTTCAAATCGCTCCGGTACCGGGCGAGCGGCCCGCAGACGTGGGGCATCAACATGCAGCGCATCGTGCGCTGGAAGAACGAACGATCGTATCTCTCCGGCGTTCCGGCGTCCTACGGCGGCCGTGGCATCAACAAGCTCTCTTCCGCGGCCACGCTCGTCGGGATCGAAGTCCCGCCTCAGGGCCCCAGGCTCGAAATCAAACCGTACGCGATCTCCTCAGTGGCAACGAACCGCCTGGCCACGCCGGTCGTCTCGAACGATCTGAGCGGTGACGCCGGCGTCGACATCAAATATGGGGTGACCAGGGGCCTGACCGCCGATTTCACGTACAACACGGATTTCGCGCAGGTCGAGGAGGACGAGCAACAGGTCAACCTCACCAGATTCAACCTCTTTTTCCCCGAGAAGCGCGACTTCTTCCTCGAGGGCCAGGGCATTTTCGGCTTTGGTCCTGGCCGGGAAGGCGGGTTTTCGGGCGTCGCGACCAGCCTGACGCCGGTCATGTTCTTCAGCCGCCAGATCGGTCTCAGCGAGGGGCAGAAGGTGCCGATTCTCGCCGGCGGCCGGCTGACCGGTCGCGCGGGCCGTTACACGGTTGGGGCGTTGAACATCGAGACCGAGGCCGCGCCGCGCGCCGGCGCGGCCGCGACCAACTTCTCGGTCGTGCGCCTGCGGCGCGACATCCTGCGACGCAGCGCCGTGGGACTCCTCTCCACGCATCGATCGCCGCAGCTTGCCGGGCACGATTCCAACCAGATGTTTGGCGTTGACGCGGCCCTCGCGTTCTTCGAGAACCTGACCATCAACAGCTACTACGCCAGGAGCCGGACCCCGGGGCGCCGTGGCGATGATTCGAGCTATCTGGGACAGTTCGCCTACGCCGGCGATCGGTACGGCATGAACCTCGAGCACCTGTCGGTCGGCGACGCCTTTAACCCCGAGATCGGCTTTCTGCGGCGGGAGAGCTTTCGGCGAAGTTATGCGCAAGGCCGCTTCAGCCCGCGGCCGCGATCGAGCCCCACCGTGCGGAAGGTCACCATGGAGGGCAGCATCGACTACATCACCGATCTCGAGGGGACGCTGGAGAGCCGCGAAGCGCAGGCCTCCACGCGCGTGGAATTCAACAGCGGCGGCTTCTGGTCCACCGACTACACGCGCAACTACGAACGAATCGTCGCGCCCTTTGACATTGCCACAGGCGTCCGCATCGCTTCGGGCGCGTACACCTTTCAGGGCGTCCAGACCCAGTACTACCTGGGACCGCAGCAGCGCATCACGGGGCGCGTCAATGCGGCGACGGGCAGCTTTTACGGCGGCACACGCCACGAGGTCGGCTACGACGGGCGCGTCGAGCTCACGTCGCAATTCTCGATTGAGCCGCGTCTGTCGATCAACTGGATCGACCTTCCGGTCGGCCAGTTCACCGCGCGGCTCTTCGGTTCGCGCGCGACGTACACCATGACCACGCGCATGGCCCTGAGCGCGCTGCTCCAGTACAACTCGAGCAACAACATCGTCTCCTCCAACGTCCGGTTCCGCTGGGAGTATCGGCCGGGCAGCGATCTGTACGTCGTGTATTCTGACGGGCGCGAGACGCTGGGCAGCCGCTCGGCCGGGCTGCAGAGTCAGGCGTTCGTGATCAAGATGACGCGGCTGTTCCGATTCTGAATCCCGCGCGCCTCACATCGTCAGCACGGCCGCGAGCGTGACGATGCTCGTGAACAGGTGGCCCAGGCGCAGGTTTTCGTTCGCCGCCGTCTGGTTGTTGTCGAAATTCACCGTCGGCAGGACGATGGCCGGCACGCCCATGACCTCGATGAACTGCGCGATGTTGATCCGCTGGCCCAGCGTTCGCAGCAGGACGGGCCGCTCGCCCAGCATGCGCGTGACCGCCTCGGTGACGAGCCGCGCCTCGGGCCCGAGCGGCGACGTGCGCCACCCTTCGCCCGCGCCGCCCCGCACGACGACCTTGACGATCTGAGGATAGCGGCTGCGGGTCTCATCGTCGGGCTCCGAGTGCACGACGTGAAACCCCTGAGCGCCAATGTGCGCCAGGATCTTGTCCGCCATCTGGTTGGCAGGGGTCTCCTTCGCCAGACGGAGATCAAGAAAGGCCACGGCGCGGTCGGGAATGAGCAGCGTCGCGTCCGATCCCACGGAGGCGCTCGAGAGCCCCCGGATGTTCAAGGTCGGAAGCTGCAGGGCCTGCTGCAGCGAGAGGTCCGAGCGCTCAGGCGCCGCGATGCCGAACAGCTTCATCAGGCTGGGAGGATCGTCGGGCACCGCGTCGAGCATCGCCTGCTCTTCCGGTGTCAGCGGAGTCATCCCGTCGTAGAACCCGTTGACGAGCACACGGCCCTGGTCGTCTTTCATCGATGCCAGCAGCCGAGCGAGCCGCAGCGCCGGATTCGGCACCCAGTTGCCGTAATTGCCGCTGTTGACGCCCACCTTCGGGCCGTACACGGTCAGATCCAGGGCCAGAAACCCGCGGACCCCAAACGCGATCGTGGGCCGGCCGCTCGGATGGGCGGGGCCTTCCAGCAGGAGCATGACATCGGCCGTCAGCCGGTCGCGATACCGTGGAATCGCGGCCGCGAGGTTCGGCGAGCCCGCCACGCCGTCCAGGATCACGCGCACGTTGGCGGAGGGGGCGAGGCCGGCGCCTTTCAGCGCATCGAGCGCCGCCAGCAGGGCGACAATCGGACCCTTGTCATCCGAGGTGGACCGTCCGTAGAGCCGCCAGTCCGCGTCGAATTTGTCGCGCGTTCGCGAGAGCGGCACGTCCCTGGCGCCGTCTTCCAGGCGGCCGGCGCGCAAGACCGGGGCAAACGGGCTTGCCTGCTTCCAGGCTCGCGCGTCCGCCGGCTGGCCGTCATAGTGCGCCCAGAACAGGAGCGTGCGTGTGGCCCCGGGAACCTTCAGCTCTCCCCAGACCAGCGGGTTGCTGTCGGTTTCGAGGATTTCGCTGCTGAAGCTGCGCCGGCGAAGCATGTCGCGCAGGAGCACCGCATTGCGCCGGATGTTCTCCGTGTCCGCGGCCGTGTTCGGAATGGAGACCAGCTCGACCAGTTCCGACACGATCGCACGCTGGTGCGAGGCGACGTACCGTTCGATCGCCGCGCGGGCGTCCTGCGCCCGGGGAACGACCTGCCACGCGGTCGCGAGGATGAGCGAGAGTCCGACGACACACCGCAATTGGGCATTCATCGTTCCCTCCCGTGCTGCGGCCGCAGGCCGGTCATGAGGTCACTGTCTGGCAGCCGATTATAGCTCTCTGCGAGGGGGCCTGGGCCCCGGCCGAATCGGTTGCCGTCTTCGGGCGCGCGGCGGGTATACTACCGCCGCGTCGTCGGTCTTCACCTCCAAGGAGGAAACCATGAAGCGCGCGGCTCTTGGCGTTGCCGTTCTGACAGCAATGGGGCTCATCGGCGTTGGCGCCGCTCAGACGCCGGCGCGCAGTCTTCCGACCTTCGAGGTGGATCGCGCCTGGCCGAAGGTGCCGCCGAAATGGAAGTTCGGCGATCCGTCGAGCTTTGCGATCGATGCGCAGGACAACGTGTGGCTGCTGCACCGCCCGCGGACGCTCGTCAAGCCCGAGGAGGCCGCGATGGCGGCGCCGCCGGTGATGGTGTTCGACACGGCGGGCAATTTCATCAGGGCCTGGGGCGGCAACGGCGCCGGCTATGAATGGCCCGAACGCGAGCACGGGATCCATGTCGATGCGAAGGGCTTCGTCTGGGTCACCGGCAACAACTGCCCGACCAACGGCATCGCCGGCCTCAGGCGGGTGGCCGACGACCAGATCCTCAAGTTCACGCAGGAGGGCAAGTTCGTCCTGCAGATCGGCCGCAGCAACCAGAGCAAGGGCAACGCGGATACCCGGAACGTGCACCGCGCGGCCGACGTCGGGCTCTACCCGAAGACCAACGAGCTGTTCGTGGCCGACGGCTACGGGAACCATCGTGTCGCCGTATTCGATCCGGATACGGGCGCGTTCAAGCGGATGTGGGGCGCGTTCGGCAACAGGCCGGTCGACGACGACCATTGCGAGGTGGTGACGCCGGCGAGCTATCCGCCCGGTCCCGGTCCGCAGAACTTCAGCATCGTCCACGCCCTCCGCGTGTCACGGGACGGCATGGTCTATGTCGCCGACCGCGAGAACCGGCGCGTGCAGGCGTTTACGATCGACGGAAAGTTCGTCAAGCAGCTCGTCAAGACCGACACGCCGTTCGCGCGGGATCTGACGCTCTCCCCCGACCCCGAGCAGCAGTTCCTGTACGTCGGCAACGGCCAGGACATCCAGGTGGTGGATCGCCGGGCGCTCGAGATCGTCGGGGCCGTCAAGGTGCCGGGCATGATCGGCGGCGGCCATCACATCGCCACCGATTCGAAGGGCAACATCTATATCGCGGGGACGGGCGCCGGCATGCAGAAGCTCGCCCTCAGGCGCTGACGTCTCGAATCGGATGCCGCTCGAGGGCGGCGCGGTCCCAGCCAGCCAGCGTCGCGGCGCCGGTGTAGGTGCTGTCGATGAACTCGAGGAGCGCGCCATCAGGGTCGACGGCGGTGCGGACCGCTTCGTAGGGAAGGATGAACTCCCCAAGCTCCCGCTGGAAGTACGCCGCGGGAGGCCTGACGGCGATCTCGTCGAATCCGGGCGGCGCCGGCACCGCGTACGCGTAAAAGGCCGGCCCCTGCACCGGTCCGCTGCCCGGCCAGAAGCCGTGGCTGATCACCTCGTGTGAATAGGCTTCGCGCATGAAGGCCGGGCCGTCCCGCGGCGGCGCCGGCCTGCCGGAAAAGCGCGTGACCGCCAGGTCGAAGCTGCCCCAGAAGAAGTGCACCGGGCTGGACTTGCCCACGAACGAGCCACGCGCGGCGCTGAAGACGCGCTCGCATGCGACGAGAATGCGCCAGAGCCGGTTCGCGTACTCCGGTTCGTACGACGCGTGAGCGGTGTCGTCATCGAACGGGATTGGGTTCGGAATCTCGACCGGCATCGCCCAGATTTTCACGGGCAACCCCATATCGCGGAGCGCGCTCATGACATCGGCATAGAAGGCGGCGACCGCGCGCGGCCCGAGCGCCAGCGAGCGGCTCGTTCCATCTGAGGCGCGTATGTGGAGCTGGTGCTCGATGAAGTCGAACTCGATCGCGAAGGTACGGTGCCCGTGCGGCAGCGGGCGTGTCGAGAGACCTCGCGGCGTGACCTGCAGCGCCACGCCCCATGAATGATTGAGCGGCGGCGCCTGGGCGAGCGCCACCTTTCCCACGACCTGCGTCCACATGTGCAGCGTCGCGTACGTGTCTTTCCACGCGTCGGGGAGCGCCGGCCACGTCTCGTTCACGGGCGCCATGATACGCTGACCGGTCACGAGGCCTTTGAGGAATACTGAGCCAGCCCCCCGCCGCCGCGGGCGAACCCGAAAAGCGATTGCCAGAATACCCCGGAGGGGGCATGCTATCGCCACCACGGCAACGCCGGTTCGAGGCCAATTGCAGCCGAAGGAGATTGTCATGAGCAGGGCGAAGCGTCTTGCGGGGATCGTGGCGGGAGCAGCCTTACTGGGCGGCCTGTTTGTCGGTCTGGTCGGGGCACAAGCCCCGTCCCATGCGGCACTCACGGGGCAGGTCGCCTCGGAGGCCGAGGGCGCCATCGAGGGCGTGCTCGTCGGCGCCAGGAAGACCGGATCGACCGTCACGACCTGGGTCGTCAGCGACGCGCAGGGGCAATACAGCTTTCCGCGCAACCGCATGGAGCCCGGCCGATACGCGATCAGCATCCGCGCCGCGGGATACGAGCTGCCGGGCACGTCGGTCGACGTGGCGCCGCAGCCCACCCGGCTGGATCTGGCGCTCAAGAAGGTCACCACCTCGAGGCTCGCCATGCAGCTCTCTAATACAGAGTGGCTGAACAGCGTGCCGGGAACGCCAGGGCAGAAGGTCGCCCTCGCGGGCTGCGTGAACTGCCACACACTGCAGCGCGTCATGTTCTCTCGTTTCACTGCGGAGGAGATGGCACAGGTGGTTCAACGGATGACCAGGCACACGAACAACTCGTCGCTCCTGCACCCGTGGATGCGTCCTGCAGACGACTTTCCCCACCGCCCGCCTTCGCCGGGGCAGATCGAGACGGGTAAGTATTTGAGCTCGATCAACCTGAGCTCGAAGGACACGTTTGACTTCCCGTTGAAGACATTGCCGCGGCCCACGGGCAAGGCCACTCAGGTGATCTACACCGTGTACGAGCTGCCGCGGCCGGATGCATCCCCGCATGACGAGGTGTTCGACGCGGACGGGAACGTGTGGTACTCGGATTTCAACTCCCAGTTCATCGGGAAGCTCGATCCGAAGACCGGCAAAGTGGTGGAGTACTCGGTCCCCCAGAGCCGACTCCTCCAGACCGCGCAGGGCGGCCTGCAGATCGACCTCGATAAGGAAGGCCGGATTTACTTCGGCAACATGTTTCAGATGGCCCTCGTTCGATTCGACCCCAAAACCGAGAAGATGGAAACCTTCAAGCACCCGATGGCAGACTCGACGTATGGGGATGGCCACCTGACGATGATCGACCCCGCGTTCCAGCACGTGGACGGGAAGCTCTGGGTCAATGTGGCGTACGCGACCCGCACGGCAGGCGGCACGTGGCAGATCGACCTGGCGACCAATAAGTGGACACGCGTCACCTACCCGCCGGGAAGCCCCGACGCCCGGGCCTACGATGTCGTGGCGGACTCGAAAAACAACATGTACGGCATGGGTATGGGGAACGACAAGCTCTGGAAGACCGACGGCAAGACGCTACAGACGGTCTGGTACGACTTCCCGACCAAAGGCCCCGGGTGCCGGCGGGGACACATCGACGCCCAGGATCGCGTGTGGTGTGGGGTATTTCAGGGCAACCGTGTGGCGATGTTCGATCCGAGGACCGAGAAGATCACAGAGTGGAAGGTTCCCACCGAGTGGACGCGCCCGTATGACGCGCAATTCGACGACAAGGGCTATCTGTGGACGGCCGGCATGGACAACGACCTTGCCGTTCGCCTGAACGTCCAGACCGGGGAATTCACCGAGTATCTGCTGCCCGGGAGAACCAATGCTCGCCACGTCGAGGTGCAGAAATCAGGTGCCTTGTCCAGCATGTGGTTGGGGGACCAGCACGGCAACACGATCGTGCGGGTCGAACCGCTGGCGCCCTGAATTTACATCCAGTACGGCTGATCCGGTTCAGACGCCGCGGCCACCTCGAGGCGGATGGTCGTGTCGGCGGCGACGTGCGTGGTGCGTGACAGCATGGCGTAGCCGAGCTTCCAGGCGCACAGCTCGTAGGTGCCGCCGGGCACCTCCACACGCGCGTGCCCCTGCTCGTCGGTCGCGGCCCTGAACCTGCCTACCCGCAGCTCCACGCCTGCGAGCGGAACGCCGCTGCCCTGCTCGCTCACCTCGACCGTCACGCGGAACTCCGGCGGGCTGACGGCCACCACGGAGACGACCGCCGTCGCTGACCCGTGCAGCGTCTCCGGCGCCGACGCGTGCACGCTCCACGCGTGATCGCCGTCACCCTCAGGGGCGGCCACATCCAGCTCCGCCCAATAAAGGGCGGCCGTCTCCGGCCATGGCGCCGGCCCCAGGCGTCCGCCGCCCACGCGTGCGCCGCTCTCGTCGTAGATGTCGATGCGGGTGCCCGTCAGGTCGCAACCGGACGGACAGGAGGCGCCGGCCTTCAACGTCGCTCGACGGCCGGCCACAACCGGCGAGGCGAGATCCCAGACAGCGAGGCTGATCTCGTGCGGCGCGATGGCCTCACGTTCGGGCACGGGCGGCCTCGCGCCCCGCGATGCGGCCGAAGACGGTGACTCGCGGGAGCCCGTGCAGCGCGAACCCGCCGGCCGATTCGCCGGCGCCGTAGAGGCCGGCAATGACCTGGCCCCGCATGTCGAGCACCTCGCCGCGCCCGTTAATCCGGAGGCCGGCCAGCGCGTCGTGCAGGATCGGCGTGGCCCACGCCGCGTGGAACGGCGGCTTCTCAACCTTGAACATCAGGCCCGGCCTGCCGAAGTCCGGGTCCTTGCCCGCGTCCACATGCGCGTTGAACGTACCGACGGTCTGCTCGAGATTCCGCGGCGGCATCGGCTGGACTTGATACGGGTTGGCAATCCTGCGTGCCAGCTCGGGGATGGTGTCGGCACTGAAGAACCAGCCGTTCGGATCGACGTTGGGCGGCCTGGGATCCCACTTCTCGCGGGCCACGGCGCCGGCGTCGAAGATGGCCCAGATCGGGCCGCCGCCGTTCAACTTCCCGTTCTGCCGGCCGTCATCGTGCCGCCCGAGACAGGCATTCAGGAAGCCGTAGGTGTCGTCCAGCTCGTTCCAGAAACGCGCCCCGAACTGATTCACGCAGATCACGTCCTGATAGCTGCGCACGGTCAGGCCCGAGCCGCCCGCGAGCGGAAACATCGGACTGCCAGGATTCCACCGCAGGTTCTCGTATCCATAGCGCGCGCCGATGTGGCGCGTCTTGGTCACCGTGCGGCCGCGCTCGCTCGCGACGTTCGACGTCCCCCACAGCGCCGCGCCGATGGCCATCGCGAGCATTTCTCCGTCGGCGGTCTGTCTGCTCCACGGCTCGCCGGCCACCTGATACTCCTCGGTCAGCCGGGGATCGAACATTCTCCGGAACGCGACGTTGCTCGTGAAACCGCCGGTGGCGATGATGACGCCTCTCCTCGCCTCGACGTTCAGGACCTTGTTCTCGAACGTGGCCGTCATGCCCTGCACCCTCCCGGACGTGGGATTGTCCCGGACGATGCGCGTCAGGTTGTGCCGGAGCAGGATCTCGACGCCCTTGGCGCGGGCGCTCTTCTCGAGCGCCCTGACGAGACCCGACCCGGGGCTGCCGTTGATCGTTTCCTTCAGGTTGTCCGAGTACGGCAGCGTGCGGAACAGCCGCGGCACGGTGCCCCCGTTGACGAGTGTCGGCATGACCTCGTCGAACCTGACGCCGTTGTCGAGCAGGAAGTCGAACGTCGCGGCGTTTTCCTCGGCCCAGGCGCGGACGAGGTCTCTATCGCTGAACCGGAGCTCGAGATTTCCGGGATTCGTGTGGTCGAGATACACCTGGTCGGCGGAATCGACGACCCCGAACTTCTTCTGCAGCCGCGTGCCGCCGCCAAGCGGAATCCGGCCGCCGCTCACCATCGCGTGGCCGCCGATGTCGTGGTTCTGCTCGACCACGATGACCGACGCGCCGAGATCGCGCGCCGCAATCGCCGCGCACAACCCCGACGCGCCCGCGCCGGCAATCACCACGTCGGCGGCGCGGTCCCATCTCGTGACGCGCTGCGCCGCGACGTCGCCGTCCTGGACGGCAACGCCCGCCAACGCGGTCGCGCCGACGCCCAGCGCGCCGTCCTTGAGGAACGTTCGTCGATTCACTTGACGATGACGTCGACGTCGTGGGTGGAGAACGCCTGGCCGTCGCTGGCGATGGCGCGCAGCTTGTAGGAGCCGGGGGCCGGGAAGCGCACGCGTGTCGTCAGCGCGGCCGGTTTCCCGTGGACGCGCCCGCTCATGATGTCGGGGTCGAACCGAACCCCTCCTGCGCCCCGGTACAGGATCCAGCGGACGCGCACGCCCTGCTGGAGGCGGCCGGTCGGGTCAGGCACCGGCTGCGGCCGCCCGTCGTCGGCGGCCGTGGCGGTCAGCGTCAGCGTATCCGAGACGCCGACGGACTGAACCGGGCTCACGGTGATCGCCGGCGGACGATTCTCGTGGTCCATGTCCAGCGAATTGGTCCCGTTCGTCATCAGCGACGGATCGCGGGCCGCATTCTTGGCAATGAGATCCTGGTCGACTTCCCATTCCCGCTGGAGCCACCCCTTCGCCTGGCTGGTCTTGCCGTAGGTGGTCAGCGTCCACACCAGCCGCTGCTCTTTCGGCCAGTCCCTGGGCACCACCACCTTGAACACCCACCACTTGCGCGACGGATAGAAGTGTGTCGGCTGTCCCCGATCGGCGCCGCCCTGATCGAAGCTGTTGTCAGGACCCACCGGCACGTCGATCTCTTCCTCGGCGTTCCGGTTGTAGTAGCCGAAATACAGCGAGTAGGTGCCGTCCGGATTCAGCTCCCAGCCGTCGAAGGTTGGACTGATGTCCTGTCCCCGGGCGAAGGTCTGCCCGTGCACAGTCGCCAGGGCCGTCCCGACGAGCAGAGCGGCGGCCGCGGCCGCCGCCAGCACGTACTTCGTCATGCCGACGCCCTCTCTCAGCGTGTGCCCGCCGGCGGAGTGCGCCGCGCCCGTCGCGCCTCGGTTTCCTGTTTGAACTGTTCGTCGGACATGTAGTACCAGCTGATCCACGCCGACGACATCTCATCGACGGTCCGCTGCCCGTAGGTGATCTGGGCATCCGGATCCGGATTGAAGGGGTTCCGCGCCGTGTTGTCGTGCCACATGATCGAGTGCAGCACCGTGCCGACCGGCAGCAGCGGCGCGGCGTCGTCGCCGTAGACGTAGTTGATATGCCAGTTGAAGCGGAACTTCGCGCACGACAGCGTCTCGACCCGTCCGCTCGGATAAATGGCTTCCAGGCACTCCGCCTTGCCGCGGTTGTGCATGTGCGGCTGGAAGGAGAGCAGCCGCGCGGCCTTCTTCAGCACGAGATAGCCGTCCGACCGGACGTTGTCGGCGTGCGGACGGATGTCGACCTGCGGCGCGCTCACGGTGGTCGAGGAAATCACGTTCTTCGGGACGTACCCCGCCGGATAGAACGTGAGGCCCAGCGCGACATTCGCCGCCGTGTCCTCCTTGCCGATCGCATGGAGGTGGAGCTGGAAGTTGATCCGCGTCCCCGCCTTGATCAGCCGGCCGGAGCCCTCCGGGAACACGTCGCCCTGCTTGCCGAGCGCATACTCATTGAGGAAGACGCCCTGCTCGCCCACTGCCAGCGACCCGTCGGTGCCGTCGAGCTGCCCGCTGCCGCGGCCGGCATCGCTCGGCTCGACGATTGAGGTCCGGATATGGTGGACGACCGGATAGCCCTTCACCGGGATGATCTGCACGCCCTTGATGTACCGGTCCTCTTTCAGACCGGGGTCGACGAGAATGTCCGGCCACTGATCCGGCGCCGTGGCCTTGACCACGATGTCTTTCGGCAGCGTCACGATGACGTCCGGCTCGCCGATCTGCCACGTCTCGGCGGCGGCGAACTGGCGCGGCCGCGGCATGTCGGCGGGATTGCCCTGCGGCGCCCCCGCATCCACCCACGAGACGATGGTGGCGATCTCCGCGTCGGTCAGCGACCGGTCGTTGCTGAAGTGCTGGACGCCGACGTTCTTGTCGATGTACCAAGGCGGCATCTGGCGAAGGATGACCTGCTCCTTGATCGCCCGTGCCCAGGGCCGCGCCTCCTCGTACGTGAGGAGCGACATCGGCGCGATGCTGCCCGGCCGGTGGCACACCTGACAGTTCCGCTGCAGGATGGGCGCGACGTGTTTGGTGAAGGTGACCGGCGCCTGAGCCGGCGCCGACTGCCCCGCCTGGACGGGCACAGTGGCAACGGTGACGACCAACGCGAGTGAAACCGGAAGGATGAACCGCATGGCCTGTTCCCTCCCAGGAAAAAGGTGGCCCTATTCTGCCACACCCTGGGACGTCCGAAGCGCTGCAGCCATTTCACCCGGTTGGGAGCGGAGGCCGGCCGGCGGCCGGCCCTGGCAGCTGCGGTGCTTCGGCGCCCAGGGAATGGGTGCCCCGCCTGGGCGCGTTACTGCTGCAGGTTCACGTTCTCCGCACGCGGCCCTTTCGGACCCTGGCCGACCGTGAACGACACCGTCTGGCCTTCCCGCAGGTAGTCGAACGGCGTGCCGGAGCAGGCCGACTGGTGGAAGAAATACTCGGTGCCTTCGGGCGTGGAGATGAAGCCGAAGCCCTTGTCCGTAATACGCTTGATCGTCCCGTTCATCGTTGCCATAGTAGGGTCCTCTCTCTATCGAATCTCTATCGAAACCAACCGGGGGCGCGGCCTCCGCGCTGTAGCCGGCCGGGGTTCCAGATCTCCCCGCACGCCGAGCAGCGCCAGTACGTCGAGACGTTCACCTGTTTGCTGGTCGTCGTGACGTCAGGCGACTTACAGAAGGGGCACGCCTTGGGGGCGACGCTGTAATCGTGGGCGGGTTGCTGGTACACCGGCTCTCTTTGACTAAGCCTTGATGAGAAGCCCGCAGCACGCGGGAGGCTCAGGAAAGCCACTAGAACTGTAACACTCTTTCGCGCTCGCGCGGGGGAACATTGCGCGGCTCAGCCGGCAGGGCCCCCATCCCTGAAACGTGCCCGGACAGCCCCGCCTCAGCGATGTAGGTCGTGTCCCTGTCCAAACCGCTGTTCGGCAATCCATTGATGGCTCACCGTCCCGAGATCGAAATCCCGGGTTCGGCGACGCCATGACGCCGCGAGCGCGACCACCGCACCCACGAGCCCGATGCCAAGGACGATCCAACCGGCATTCACGCGCGCAACCCTCGACTACGGCCAGACCGGCAATGACAGGGCGGTTGCCGTGATGCTCATGAGCGATCTCCAGGCTGAGTCGTTTGCCGTGACACCCACGTGGCGTACGCCGCGACCGTGGCCAGACGGGTGGCGCTCCACTTCTGACCGCATCGCGCGCATTGCCAGTCCGCGCCGTTCCCGACGGTACCGTCGGCCATGGTCCGGTGAGTGGTGCGACACGACGGGCACGTCGCGAACGCCAGGCGCTCGGGTGCCCTCGTCCCGGTGGCGGGAACCGTTGCGTTCATTGGCCGACCTCAGTCGCGTGCAGCACTTCGGCCACGGTCGGGGGCGGGCCGTCGCTCCAGAGCCTCAGGAGGACCAGGGACGGCACGATGCCGATTGTCATCACCAGCATCCAGCTGCCCACGGTTGACACATCGACGGCCAAGGCCGTCAGGAGCGTGATGGAGACCCAGAACGCGGAGATCCAGAGGGGACGGGGGTTCGATGCCATTGACGCCTTTCGAGGAGGGCTTTGATGAGGACTGAAACAACGTGAAGGAGGAACGCGACCGATCAGGACTCAGGAAAGCAATACCTCGTTAATCTACGCCGATCGGGCAAACCGCGATGTTCACTTGTGAACAGTGCCGGGAAGACGCTTCGGGTACACTGGATGAGGCATTCTCATGTTCTTCAGGTACCATCGCGCGGGACGGCTTTCCCTGCTGCCGGCGCTGGCGGCCGTCGCCGCCGGTCTCATCCTCGCCGGGGTCGCGGCCATCACGCTGGTCGTCGTCGGCGTCGCCGTGTGTGGCATCTGGCTCGTTCGCGCGATCGGACGTTCCGGTCGAGCTGGCCGGCGCACGCCCGTTCAGGACCATCAGACCATCGAGGGCGTCGTCGTGCGTTCGACCGACGTTTTCGATCGACCGCTCTCTCCAGGACGCCTACAGCCGCTCGGCGATCTCGATCAGCAGCCGCACGAACAGCACCACGGGCGTGCCGACGATGAGAATCGCCACCGGGCACAACAAGACGACCAGTAGCAGCCACATCGTCTCCTTGAGCAGTGCCACGGGACGGAAACCCGCCTTTCGGAGAGGGCTCTGATGAGGCTGACCCCTGGGACAAGGAGCCGGTCACGCCTCGGCAAAGCGGTACATCTCCATTGTGACGTCGCCGAGCGACGACGGCTGTTCAAAACGAGACAGAGACGTGAGCCGGAGGGTTCAGTGACGAGGCGAACCGCATGAAGTGGTCCATCAGAATCGGCACACTCGCCGGGATCGGCGTGTACGTGCACGCGACCTTCCTGATCCTGATCGCGTGGGTCGCCTTCGCGCACTGGCAGACGGACCGCAGCGTGGCGGCGGCCGCGGCCGGCGTCGCGTTCATCCTCGCGTTGTTCGCCTGCGTGGTGCTGCACGAGCTCGGGCATGCCCTGACGGCACGCCGGTTCGGGATCAAGACGCGGGACATCACGTTGCTGCCCATCGGCGGACTCGCCCGGCTCGAGCGGATGCCCGACGACCCCAGGCAGGAACTGTGGGTGGCGCTGGCGGG
>Ga0209640_10002818_pt1 | contig 15187 bp, 10 predicted proteins | sample RifCSP10_1_FD_184018 | JGI IMG/M metagenome (GOLD analysis project Ga0209640, IMG submission 184018) | Soil microbial communities from Rifle, Colorado - Rifle CSP2_sed 10_1 (SPAdes) (version 2) | ecosystem: Environmental > Terrestrial > Deep subsurface > Rock core/Sediment | place: Rifle...
CCGGCCTTCCGTGCTGCCGGCGATTTGGCGGTCCTCGTCGGCGAGGCCGGTCCGGGACTGGCCGGATCGGCCTATGCCGCCCTGGCCGGCCTTGCCTCCGACGACCGGCCGCCGTCGCTCGACATCGGACGGGAGGCGGCGCTGCAGCGATTCCTCGTGACCGCAGCGCGCGAGCGCCTGCTCGCCTCCGCGCAGGACGTCTCGGGCGGCGGGCTGGCCGTCGCCTCCGCGGAGTGCGCGGCGTGGTCCGGCCTCGGCGCGCGGCTGCAGCTGCGCGTCGGGATGGCGCCCGCAGTGGACCTCTTCGGCGAGAGCCCCAGCCGCGTGCTGGTCACCGCTGCGCCCGACGACTGGGAGCGCCTGGCGGGCCTCGCCGCGGCGCATGGCCTGCCGGTCCGCCGCCTGGGCACGGTGGGCGGCGAGCGCCTCGTGATCGAGCTCGTGGGCGACGGCGCGACCGGTGCGGCCGAGGGCCGCGGCGCCGGCGTGGCCGACGCCGTGGACGTCGCGGTCGCAGACCTCCACCACGCCTGGCGGTATGCCCTGCCGCGGGCGCTCGGCGAGGACGCCGACGCGGCCCCGCTCGCCGTCGAGGAGCGCTGAGCGATGTGCGGCATCGTCGGCGTGCACGCTCCCGGCCAGGAGGCGGCTGGGCTCGCCTCGCTCGCGCTGTTCGCCCTGCAGCATCGGGGCCAGGAGTCGGCCGGGGTGGCCGTCAGCGACGGCGAGGGCGTGATGGTCTACAAGGACCTGGGCATGGTCGCCCAGGTGCTCGATGAGCGGCGCCTGCCCTCGCTGCGTGGCCACCTGGCGATCGCCCACTGCCGCTACTCGACGACCGGTTCCACGCTCTGGGAGAACAGCCAGCCGTCGTACCGCCTGGGGCCGCGGCGGGCGGTCGCGGTGGGTCACAACGGCAACCTCGTCAACACGCGCCAGCTGCTCGAGCGGCTGCGCGGCGGCAAGCGCCGCATGAGCGGCACGAGCGACACCGAGTTGCTCACCGCGCTCCTTTCCGATGAACCGGCCGACGACCTCGTGGACGCGCTCGGGCGGGTCCTGCCGGGCATCTCGGGCGCCTTCTCGCTGGTGGTCATGGACGAGCAGCGGGTCGTCGGCGTGCGCGACCCGCACGGCTTCCGGCCGCTCGTCCTTGGCCGGCTGCCCGGCGAGCCCGAGGGCTGGGTGCTGGCCTCGGAGACGGCCGCCCTCGACATCCTCGGCGCCGACGTCGTGCGCGAGGTCGAGCCGGGCGAGATGGTCGTGCTCGGCGAACCCGGCGGCCCGCGCTCGGTCCGCTACGCCGAGGGGCGCGAGCACCTGTGCGTGTTCGAGCTGATCTACTTCGCCCGCCCGGACTCGTACATGCTCGGCCGCAGCCTCTACGAGGCGCGGCGGCGGATGGGTGAGGAGCTCGCCCGCGAGGCACCCGTCGACGCGGACATGGTGATGCCGGTGCCCGATACCGGGGCGCCGGCAGCGGTCGGCTTCGCCGAGGCGAGCGGGCTGCCCTACCGCGAGGGCATGGTCAAGAATCGCTACGCCGGTCGCACCTTCATCCAGCCCTCGCAGGCGATGCGCCAGCGCGGGGTCAACGTCAAGCTCAGCCCGCTGCGCGAGCAGGTGCGCGGCCGGCGCCTGGTGGTGGTGGACGACTCGATCGTGCGCGGCACGACCACCAAGCAGATCGTGGCCCTCCTGCGGCGGGCCGGCGCGACGGAGGTCCATCTGCGCATCAGCGCCCCGCCCATCTTCCATCCCTGCTTCTACGGCATCGACACGCAGGTCGAGACCGAGCTGATCGCGGCCCGCATGGACCTCGAGGGCATCCGCGACTACCTGGGCGCCGATTCGCTCGCCTACCTGTCCATCGGTGGCGTGCTCGACGCGCTGCAGCTGCCGCGGGACCGGTTCTGCTTCGCCTGCTTCGACGGCGTCTACCCGGTGCCGGTCCCGTACGACGTCGCCTCGCACAAGTTCGTGCTCGAGGACGACCCCGTGGTCGCGTCCGCGGTGACCGTCCCGTGAGTGCGGCTCGATCGGCATACCGCCGCTCCGGCGTGGACGTGGACGCCGGAGACCGGGCCGTCGATCTGATGCGCGAGCGCGTGGGCCGCACGCACGGCGCGGCGGAGGTGCTGATCGGCCTGGGCGGGTTCGCGGCAGCGGTCGCGCTGCCCGCCGGCCTGCGCTCGCCGGTCCTCGTGAGCGCCACCGACGGCGTGGGCACGAAGACGGCCATCGCGGCCGCCATGCGGCGCTATGACACGATCGGCCGGGACCTCGTGGCGATGTGCGCCGACGACGTCGTCTGCCAGGGCGCGCGGCCGCTCTTCTTCCTCGACTACGTCGCGGTGGGACGGGTCGATCCGGCAGACGTGGCCGAGCTCGTCGGCGGCGTGGCCGCCGGCTGCGAACTGGCCGGCTGTGCGCTTGTCGGTGGCGAGACCGCCGAGCATCCCAGCCTGATGCGGCCCGACGAGTTCGACCTGGCCGGCTTCTGCGTCGGCGTCGTGGAGCGCGACGAGCTCCTGGACGGCAGCGCCGCGCGCGCCGGCGACGCGCTCATCGGCATGGCCGCGTCGGGGCTGCACGCCAACGGCTACTCGCTCGTGCGCGCGCTCCTCGCCGACCACGACCTGGCACTCGACCGGCCCTACCTCGACGTGGTGGGTCGCGTGCTCGGCGAGGCCCAGGTGGCGCGTGTGGCGGCGGACGAGCCGGAGCACCTGCTGGCGACCCTGGGCGACGTGCTCCTGACGCCCACGCGCATCTACGCCCTCGATGCCCTTGCCCTGCGCGACGCGCTCGCCGCGGCGGGGACGCCGTTGCGCAGCCTGGCCCACGTCACCGGTGGCGGCCTGGCGGGCAACGTGCCGCGGGCGCTGCCGGCAGACAGCGGCGCGCGCGTGGACCCCGACGCCTGGCCGGTACCGTCGGTCATCCAGGTCGTCGATGCCCTGGCCGGGATCGATGGGCCGGAGGCACGAGCGACGCTGAACGGCGGGATCGGCATGGTCGCCGTGGTGCCGGCCGAGGCCGCCGATCTGGCCATCGCGACGCTCGCCGGGCGCGGCCTGCCGGCGTGGCGGATCGGCGAGGTCGTGCCGGCCGGCATCCTCCGGGGCGCCCGCTACGCCGAGACCGGCGCCGATGCCTGAGGTCCAGCGCGGCGGCCGCGTGGCGGTCGGGGTCTCGGGCGCCGGATCCAACCTGCGCGCGCTCGTCGGGGCGGCGCGGCGCGGCGAGGTCGGCGGCGCGGTCGTGCTCGTGTTCGCCGACCGCGACTGCCCCGCCCTGGCCTGGGCGGCGGAGGAGGGGATCGACACGGCGCTCCTGCCCGGCGCCGACGACGCGACGCTGGCGCAGACGCTGAGGGCGGTCGCGCCGGACGCGGTCGTCCTGGCGGGCTACATGCGCCTCGTCGGTCCGGCGGTCCTCGCCGCCTTTCCCGGCCGCATCCTCAACACGCACCCGTCGCTCCTGCCGGCCTTCCCGGGCGCGCACGCGGTGCGCGATGCGCTCGAGCACGGCGTCGCGGTCACCGGCTGCACGGTCCACCTCGTGGACGAGACGCTCGACGGCGGCCCGATCGTGCTCCAGGAGGCGGCGCCGATCCTGCCCGGCGACGATGAGGCCGGGCTCCACGAACGGATCCGGGCCGTCGAGCACCGGTTGCTGCCGCGGGCCGTGGCGCTGCTCCTGGCGGGCGCCCTGGGGCTGAACGGCCGGCGGGTCACCGTCGACGCGACGCGGGCCGACGAGCGTCAGCCGGTCGCACGGCGGGCATTGCTCTCCGTCTCCGACAAGGCGGGGCTGCAGGACCTGGCGGCGGGCCTCGTGGGTCTCGGCTTCGAGATCGTCTCCACCGGTGGCACGGCGCGCGGGCTGCGCGAGGCCGGCCTGCCGGTCACCGACGTGGCCGCCGTGACCGGCTTCCCGGAGATGCTCGACGGGCGCGTCAAGACGCTCCACCCGCGCATCCACGGTGGCATCCTGGCCGACCGGCGGTTGCCGGCACACCGCGAGCAGCTCATCGCCGCGGGCATCGCTCCCTTCGAGCTGGTCGTGGTCAACCTGTACCCGTTCGCCGCCGCCGCGGCGCGGCCCGGGATCACCGCGGACGAGCTCATCGAGGAGATCGACATCGGCGGGCCGGCCATGGTCCGCGCGGCGGCGAAGAACCACGCCAGCGTCGCCGTGGTCACCGATCCGGCGGCGTACCCGGGCGTCCTCGCGGAGCTGCGGGCCGTCGGCGCCCTCTCTTCCGAGACGCGCCGCTCGCTGGCCGTGGCCGCCTTCCGCCACACCGCGGCGTACGATGCCCGCATCGCCGCCGAGCTGCCCGGGCCCCTCGGCGTCGCCCCGACGGAGCCCTTCCCGGCTTGGCTCGACCTGGGCCTGGAGCGCGTCCTCGAGCTTCGCTATGGCGAGAACCCGCATCAGGCGGCGGCGCTCTACCGCTTTCCCGACGCGGATCCTGCGGCCGGTCCCTTCGCCCGCGGCGTCGATCAGCGGCAGGGCAAGGCGCTGAGCTACAACAACCTGCTCGACGCGGCCGCCGCGGCCGGGCTGGCGCGCGACCTACGCGGCCCGGCCTGCGTCATCGTCAAGCACACCAACCCCTGCGGTGCAGCCGAGGCCCCCGACCCCCTCCGGGCCTGGGAGCTCGCCCTGGCCGGGGATCCGGTCAGCGCCTTCGGCGGCGTGGTGGCCCTCACCCGGCCGATCGACGCGGCGCTCGCTGCCCGACTCACCTCGATCTTCCTGGAGGTCGTCATCGCCCCCGACCTGACGCCCGAGGCGGCGGCGATCCTGGCCACGAAGCCGAACCTGCGCGTGCTGGTGGACCCCCACCTGGGCACGCCGCCGGTGGCCGCCCGCGAGCTGCGCAGTGCCGGCGGCGGCGTCCTGGCCGCCGAGGCCGACGTGGCGGCGGACGACCCGGCCATCTGGCGTCCGGCCACCAGGCGGGTGCCATCCCCGGAGGAGCTGCGCGACCTCGACCTCGCCTGGCGGGTGGCGCGCCACGTGAAGTCGAACGCCATCGTGCTCGCGCGGGACGGAGCCGTGGTCGGCGTGGGCGCGGGCCAGATGAGCCGCGTGGACAGCGCCCGGTTGGCCGTCGCGAAAGCCGGTCCGGAGCGCGCGACGGGCGCCGCCTGCGCCTCGGACGCGTTCTTCCCCTTCCCCGACGCGGCCGAGGTCTGCCTGGCCGCCGGGGTGCGTGCGTTCGTCCAGCCGGGTGGCTCGCAGCGGGACGCCGAGGTGGTGACGGCGGTCGAATCGGCAGGCGCGACGATGGTCCTAACGGCCCTACGCCACTTCCGCCACTGAGGTCTATCCTGCACAGGTAGACCCAGCACAGCCCGCGAGGACGCCGATGATGGACGAGCAGACCACGATCCCCGAGACCCCTGCAGAGCCGGCCACGGAGACTCCCGGTACCGAACGTAACCCGGGCGGCGAGAGCTGGGTCGCCCAGCTGCAGCGCATGATCGACGACATCAGCCGCCAGGCGGCGCCGGTCGTCCGCGAGGTCGCCGCCAAGGCCGCCGAGCTGGCCGCGGTGGCCGGCGAGAAGGCCGGCCCGCTGGCGCAGAAGGCGGCCGTGAAGACCCAGGAATTCGGCGCCCTGGTCGCCGTGAAGGGCAAGGAGATGGCGGCCGACCTGCGCCGGGCCACCGGCGAGGCCGAGCATGATGGCAACGGAGCGGCGCCGGCCGCGGTCGCCCCCGAGGCGCCCGCCGAGGCCGAGGCGCCGACCGAGGAGAACGGCGCCTGAAAGAACGCTCAGCGGCCGCCCTGAACGCCAAACGACCGGACCTCGCGGTCCGGTCGTTTCCTCTCCTGCGCTGAGTGCACCCGGCGGCGGTCAGTCCTGGTGCTGCTTGTTGGGGCGGGCTTCCTTCTGGCGAGCCCTTTCGCGAGCCGCCCGTTCGATCTCCGCCGACCGATCACGCGACATCTGCCGGGCGATGATCGGGTCGAGCAGGTAGCCGTGGCCCTCCACGTCCTCCGCGTCGTCCGCCGGCTTCTCCGGTCGCTTCGTGCTCATCGATCGTCTCCTTCGGTCCTCATCCTGCCGGCCGCGCCGTCGGCTCCGACCGGTGCCTGAAGATTGCCTCTGATGTGGGCGTGAATCAACGGTCATTCCGACCCGCCGCGTGTCAAACACGCGACACCGGCCGCCGTCGTGCGCGATGATGGCGACGAAACGCACGGGGAGGGTCGCATGACGGACGAGGGCTTCGCGGTCGAGCGGCTGCGCGCCTGTGCGCTCTTCGCGCGCGCCGACGGGGTGGTCCTCGGCGAGGTCGCCCGCGCCCTGCGTCGCCGGCGCTTCCGCCGCAACGAGGTGATCTTCCACCAAGGCGATCCGGGCGACTCGCTGCACATCATCGCCAGCGGCGCCGTGAAGATCGTGCTGCCCTCGGCTGAGGGCGACGAGGCCATCATCGCCACGCTCCGCCCGGGGGACTTCTTCGGCGAGCTGGCGCTCCTTGACGGCGCGCCGCACTCGGCCACCGCGACCGCCCTCGAGCCGGTCGAGACGCTGGTCCTGCCGCGTTCGACCTTCCACGAGCTGCTCGACCGCGACACGCTGCTGCGCGACGCGCTGCTGGCCGGCCTCGTGGCCGAGCTGCGCCGCCTCACCGGGCACGTCGAGGAGCTGCACTTCCTCGACCTGGCCGGCCGTCTGGCCATGCGGCTGACGCGGCTGGCCCTGGAGCAGGCTCCCGGCGCCCGCGGCGAGGTGCGCCTCGACTGGCCGTACACGCAGTCGGACCTCGCCGCGATGATCGGCGGCACGCGGCAGAGCGTGAACAAGCTGCTCAGCGGGCTCGTCGACGAGGGCCTCATCAGCATCGAACGGGACACGCTTGTGGTGGTGGACGTCGATCGCCTCACCCGCCGCGCGGAGCGCTGAGCCATGACCACGCCGACTCCCGACCCGGCCGAGCTGCAGGTCCTGCGCGCGGCTGCGCGGCGGGCGAGCATCGCGCGCCGGCTCCAGGGCGATCCGGAGACCGCCCTGCTCCAGTCGATCGTGGATGCCACGGTCACACTCTTCGACGCCGAGGCGGCCTCCATCGCCATCTTCGAGCGCGATCCGGACCGCCTCGAGTTCCGCGTCGCGGCCGGCGAGCAGGGCGCTGGGGCCATCGGCCTGTCCGTGCCGCCCAGCAAGGGCATCGCCGGCTTCGTCTTCTCCACCGGCCAGCCGCTCGCCCTCTCCGACGTCACGAGCGATCCCCGTTTCGACCGCAAGACCGCGGAGCGGACGGGCTACGTGCCGCGTTCGATCGCCGCCGTGCCGCTCGTCGAGCAGCACGGGCGGGGCACCGTGGGCGTGCTGCAGCTCCTCGACAAGCGCAGCTCCCCGACCTTCTCGCTGCGCGACATGGAGCTGCTGGGCGTCTTCGCCGCGCAGGCCGCGGCGGCCATCCACGCCACGCGCGTCCAGCGCGACCTCGACGAGCTGCTCCACCAGGCGCTCGGTCGCCTCGCCGGCGACGAGCTCGACGCGGCGGCCATCGAGGCCATCGTCTCCGCGGCGACCGACGGGCTCGACCCGGACGAGGAGAGCCCCTTCTGGACGCTCGTCGATCGCCTGGCTCGCCTGCAGTCCCTCGGCGAGCGCGAGCTCGGCCTGGTCGGTGACCTGCTCGAGGTGCTCGTCCGCTACGCGGCGCCGACGCGCCGTCGGACGTAGAGGCGCGGGGTGACCGACGCCCTCGTCCCGGCCTGGTCGGAACCCTTCTCGGCGGCGGCGCGGGACCGGCTGACGCGCCTTCCGCCGCTCGAGACGATCGACCGCGACTGGGCCTTCGGCGGAGCCACGGGCCGAGGGGTTCGGGTGGCGATCCTCGACAGCGGCCTGGAGTCGGACCATCCGGCCCTCCACGGACGCGTGGCGGAGAGTGTCGCGGTGGAACTGGACAAGGCCGGTGAGCCGCACGTGGTGGCCGACGACCACGGCGACCTCTTCGGTCATGGCACGGCCTGCGGCGGAATCATCCTGGGCCTTGCGCCGGAGGCGGAGCTGGTGTCGGTGCGCGTCCTGGGCTCGGACCTGCGCGGCAAGGGGCCCGCCTTCGCGGCCGGCCTCGAGTGGGCGCTCGAGCACGGCGTCCGGGTGGCGAACCTCAGCCTCTCCTCGAAGAGCGAGGCGATGTTCGGCGTCTTCCACGAGCTGGCCGACGCGGCGTACTTCCGCAACGTGCTCCTCGTCTGCGCGGCGAACAACGTGCCCGGCCCCAGTTACCCATCGCTCTTCAGCTCCGTCCTCTCGGTGGCCGCCCACGACGAGCCCGACCCGTGGCGGTTCTACTACAACCCCTCGCCGCCGGTCGAGTTCGGGGCCTGGGGCGTGGACGTGCCCATCGCCTGGCGCGACGGCGGCATGACGGTGGCCACCGGCAACAGCTTCGCCGCGCCGCACATGGCCGGCCTGGCGGCGCTGCTGGCGTCGAAGCACCCCGGTCTCACGCCCTTCGAGGCCAAGGCCATCCTCGCGGCGGTGGCCGACAACCCGCGCCGCTGAGCCCGAGGGCGCCCTGCTACCATCGGGCTCCCATGCCCGACCGCTCCCGCTACTACCTCACCACGGCCATCGCGTATGCCAACAACCAGCCCGGGCTGCATACGCTGTACGAGGTCGTCGGCTCGGACGTGATCGCGCGCTGGCACCGCATGTGCGGCACGCCGACGCGCTTCCTGACCGGCACCGACGAGCACTCGGTGAACATCTCCATGAAGGCGGCCGAGCGGGGCTTGGCGCCGCGGGAGTTCGTGGACGAGATGGTCGGGCTGTTCAAGGCCTCCGAGGATCGGCTGGGCATCACGCCCGACCGCTTCATCCGGACCACCGACCCCGACCACGTGCGGGCCGCCCAGGAGATGGTGCGCCGGGCCTATCGAAACGGCGACATCTATCTCGGCACCTACGAGGGCTGGTACTGCCCCAACGAGGGCTTCCGGGCCGCGAGCGACCTGATCGAGGACGCGACCGGCTTCCACTGCCCCAATCATCCCGATGTGCCGCTGCAGTGGCTGACCGAGAAGAACTGGTTCTTCCGCCTCTCCGCCTACCAGGACCGCCTGGAGCGCCACTACGCCGAGCACCCCGACTGGGTGGAGCCCGAGTACCGCAGGAACGAGATGCTCGGCTTCATCCGCCAGGGCCTCGAGGACTTCTCCGTCAGCCGCGAGGAAGCCGGCGGGTGGGGCATCCCGTTCCCCATCCGCGAGGACGGCTCGGACGCGCTGCTGCCCGATGGCACGCCCGACCCGGCGGCGGGCACGATCTACGTCTGGTACGACGCGCTCATCAACTACATCACCGGTGCCGGCTTCCCCGACTCGCCCGACGACTTCGCGCGCTGGTGGCCGGCCGACCTGCACGTCATCGGCAAGGACATCGCGCGCTTCCACACGATCTACTGGCCGGCCATGCTCTGGAGTGCCGGCATCGAGGCGCCGCGGAAGGTCTGGATCCACGGCTGGTTGCTGGTCCGGGGCGAGCGCATGAGCAAGAGCCGTGGCAACTTCCTCGACCCGAACGCGGTCGTGGACGTGCTGGGAACCGACGGCGCCCGCTACGTCCTGCTGCGCGAGGTCGCCTTCGACCGCGACAGCGACGTGAGCTGGGACTCGTTCGTGCGCCGCTACAACGCCGATCTCGCCAACGACTTCGGCAACCTCGTCAATCGCACCGTCTCGATGGCCGCCCGCTATCTCGGCGGGGAGCGGCCGGATCCGCGCCCGGCGGACGACGCACCGCTGGCTGCACGCTGGCCGGAGGCCGTGGCGCGCTATCGCGAGCGCGTCGAGGGCTGCCGCCTGCATGAGGCGCTGGCCGAGTTCGCGGAGCTCGTGGCCGACGCGAACCGCACCGTCGACGCCGAGCAGCCCTGGGTGCTCGCGAAGGCGGCGCGAGAAGGTGATCCGGCGGCGGGGGAGCGCCTGAGGGGCATCCTCGGCGACCTGGTCGAGACGTGCCGGCTGCTCGGGCTGCTCGTGGCGCCCTTCATGCCGAGCACCGCGCCGCGCCTGCTGGGACAGCTCGGCCACGACTACGGCTACGGCGCCGATGGCAACCGCGGCCCCGCGCTTCTCGAGGAGCTGCGCTGGGGAGCGCACGTCGGCGAGGCGGGAACGCTGGGGACGCCCGAGCCCCTCTTCCCGCGGCTGGACGTCGATCCATCTGCGGGCTGAGGCTGCCGCACTGAGCGGGGCGGCGGATACCATGCCGGTATGACCTGCCGCTCCTGCGGCCGGGCGCTGGAGCCCGGCACGCGCTTCTGTCCCAGCTGCGGCACGCCCGTCGAGGCGGCGTGTTCGAACTGTGGCACGGCCCTTCCCGCCGACGCACGCTTCTGCGCCAGTTGCGGCGCACCCGCGGCCACGACGCCGGCAGGGGGGCCAGGCCTCGCTCCCGCCGAGCCCGGCCGCGAGCGGAAGATCGCGACCATGCTCTTCGCCGACCTCGTCGGGTCCACCTCGATGAGCGAAAGCCACGATCCGGAGGTCGTGTCCCGGCTGGTGGGCCGCGTCTTCGAGCGCCTGGGCGAGGAGATCCGACGCTACGAGGGCACCATCGAGAAATTCGCCGGCGACGCCATGCTGGCCGTCTTCGGCGTGCCGACGATCCACGAAGACGACCCCGAGCGGGCCGTCCGAGCGGCGCTGGAGATGCAGGCCGCGCTCGGCAGCCTTGCGGAGGCTGGCGGCACCGGGGACCTGCGGCCGCGCCTGCGGATCGGGATCGACACCGGTGAGGTCCTCGTCGACCTCGATCGGGCCTCGGGTGCCCGCGACCTGTTCGTGACCGGTGACGCGGTGAACACTGCCGCGCGCCTGCAATCGGTGGCGGAGCCGGGCACGGTCATCGTCGGCGCGGCGACCTACGCAGCGACGCGCGACGTGGTCGAGTACGAGGAGCTGCCGCCCGTGGAGCTCAAGGGCAAGGCGGACCTCGTCGTCGCCTGGCGGGCCGTGACCGTGAAGGCGCGCCGCGGTGGCGTCCGCAGCCCCCTGGGCATCGAGGCCCCGCTCATCGGTCGTGACGAGGAGTTGGCCCTCCTCAAGGAGACGGTCCGCCGTGCTGTCGCCGACGGTCGGCCGCAGCTCGTCACGGTCGCAGGCGCCGCCGGCGTGGGCAAGTCGCGCCTGACCTGGGAGCTCGAGAAGTACCTCGACGGGCTGCCGGAGACCTTCCACTGGCGCAAGGGCCGCTGCCTCTCATACGCCCAGACGAGCTATTCCGCCCTGGCCGACGCGATCAAGGCCGACGTCCGTGCGGCGGACGACGACGCGCCGTCGACGGTCATCGCCAAGCTCGACGCCCGGCTGGTCGAACTCGACCACGACGCGGGCTCGGAGGTCCGCACCGCCCTGCTGGCCACGCTCGGCCTCGAGGGGGAAGCACTGGCTCGAGATCGACTCGTCGATGGCTGGAGCCAGTACCTGGGGCTCCTCGCCGCAGCGGCACCGCTCGTCCTCGTGCTCGAGGACATCCATTGGGCTGACGAGGGGCTGCTCGACTTCATCGAGTACCTCGCGCGCTGGGGCGAGGGCCCGATCGCCATCCTCTGCCTCGCTCGCCATGAGCTGTTCGACCGCCGACCGACCTGGGCCGGCGGCATCTCGAACGCGTCGACGATCGTCCTCGAGCCACTCACGGTCGCCGAGACGGGTTCGCTTGTCGACGGTCTCCTGGCCGGCGGCCTGCCGTCGGCCATCCGCGAGCGGGTCGTCGGCCTGGCGGAAGGCAATCCGCTCTTCGCCGAGGAACTCATCCGGATGTTCGTCGATCGAGGCGTCCTGCGCCTCGCCGACGGGGCCTGGGAGCTGGCCCGGCCGGTCGAGGAGGTCGAGGTGCCGTCCTCGGTCCAGGCGGTGCTCGCTGCGCGACTCGATGGGCTCCCGGGCGACGAGAAGCGCCTGGCCCAGAACGCGGCGGTCATCGGGCGGATCTTCTGGGACATCCTGCTGGCGCACCTGACCCGCCTCGGCCCGGGCCCGACCGGCGACCTCCTGCGTCGACTGCGTGTCAAGGAGCTGGTGGTGCCTCGCCAACCGTCCTCGCTCGCCGGCGCTGCGGAGTTCGGCTTCCGCCACGTCCTTGTGCGCGACGTGGCCTATGACTCGCTGCCCAAGCGCGATCGGGCGACCCTGCACGCGGAGGTCGCCGGCTGGGCGGAGGCGGCGTTGGCAGATCGGATCGACGAGTTCTCGGAGCTCGTCGCGGGGCACCTGGCGGCTGCGCTCGTGTATGAGGAAGAGTTGGCGGGCTCTCCAGACGATGCGGTCCTGCGCGGCCTGCGCGATCTCACCTACCGCGCCGCCGCCCGCGCGGCCCGGCGCGCGGCGTCGATCTCGGCGCTGCCTGCGGCCCAGCGCTGGCAGCGTCTGGCTATCGACCAGGCGCGGCGCTTGGGCGTGCCGGCCCGCGAGCGAGCACAGCTCGCGGCGGACTACCACACGTATCTCTGGCACGAGGCCGACCCGGCCGAGCGGATCGGCATCTTCGCCGAAGCGATCGAGCTGTTCGACCACATCCCGGACGCGAGCGAGGACGATCGGCAGGTCCGGGCCCGGCTGCAGGCGGCGCTCGGCGAGGCGCGATACGAGGCGAACCAGGTCGAGACGGCTCAGGCCACGCTGCGCACGGCGATCGCGGCCCTCGAGCCCGGTCCGCCCAGCCGTGGCCGGGCGGACCTCCTGCGTGTCCTGGGCTGGACGCTCTGGCGAACCGGGTCCCCGCTTGATGCGGCGCCCATCCTCGAGCGGGCCGTGGCCGACGCTCGGGCGAGCGGCTCGGACGACGCCCTGCGCTGGGCGCTCCATGACCTCGGTCTCGCGCGGACCATGATCGGCCGCGCGGACGACGGCATCGAGCTCCTGGAGGAGAGTTTCGAGATGGCCCGGCTGGCGGATGACCGGGCGCTGCTTGCTCGCTGCTACATCAACCTGCCGCTGACGAGGTCCGACCAAGGTGACCCCTGGACGGTTGTCGTGCCGATCTACGAGGAGGGCCTCGCGCTCGCCCGCCGCGATGGGGCAACGGCCAGCATCTGCTGGCTGGCTGCAAACCTCTCGTATGAGATGCATGACCTCGGGCGGCTGGACGAAGAACTCGCGCTGGCGATCGAGGCGATCGATGGTGGTCGCCGGGCAGGGGACGATGAGCTCGCGGCGGCTGGGCACGAGCTCGCGGCGTGGGCGCGTCTCGCCCTCGGCGAGCGCGAAGCGGCGCAGCGCTCGCGGGACGAAGCGGCGTCCCTGTCGAGGCGCCCAGAGGGCAAGGGCTTCACCGCGAGCCTGGATGCGGTGCTGGCCTGGGCCGGTGATCCGGCGCAGGCGTACGGGGAGCTCATGGCGGGTTTCGAGAGCCTGACGCCGGAGAACCAGGCACGCCCCTTGATCGCACGCTGGCTGGCCCGGATGGCGCTCCGGCTCGATGAGCCTGGCGGCGTCGCCCGCGGCTCGTCGGCATACGTGGGATGGTCGACAGACAAGACGGGCCCGATCGCGGCGATCCGGCGACGCTGGATCGCGGGTCTTGTCACGGACCGCGACGGCACGGCGGTCGAGGCCGCCGCCGAGGAGCTGGAGGCGGCCGGCTACCGGAACGTCGCGGTCGATGCCTTCGCCGACGCGGCGCTGATGGCGGCCCGGGCCGGACGCGAGAGCGCAGCCGGAGCGCGCGCCATCGCCATCTCCGCGGAGACCGGCTACCACCACAACCTCGGCCCGCTGCCCGAGACGCGCTGGGTCGCCGCGCCGCCTAGCATGCCACCGTGAACTGCCGCACCTGTGGCCGGGCGCTCGAGCCCGGCAGCCGCTTCTGTCCGAGTTGCGGCACGCCCGTCGAGGCGGCGTGTTCGAACTGTGGCGCCAGCCTCGCCGCCGACGCGCGCTTCTGCGCCAGCTGCGGCACTCCCGTGGCCGCTGCCGGCGGTCCGCTCGGGGCCGAGTCGCCCGACACCGGCCGCGAGCGCAAGGTGGCCACGATGGTCTTCGCCGACCTGGTCGGCTTCACCAGCCTGAACGAATCGAGCGACCCGGAGCTGGTGCAGGCCCTGGTGACCCGTGCCTTCGACCGCCTGAGCGCCGAGGTCGTCCGCTACGAGGGCACGGTCGAGAAGTTCGCCGGCGACGCGATGCTGGCCGTCTTCGGCGTGCCGGCCACCCACGAGGACGATGCCGAGCGTGCGGTCCGCGCCGCCCTGGAGATGCAGGCCGCGATGAGCGAGCTGGCGGCCGAGCTGCGGGCCGAGGGCCGGCCCGAGCTGGCCCTGCGCATCGGGGTCGAGACCGGCGAGGTGCTCGTGGACCTCGGTCGCGCACAGGGCGAGCGGGACCGCATCGTCACCGGCGACGCCGTCAACACCGCCGCGCGGCTGCAGGGGGTCGCGGCGCCCGGGACGATCGTCGTCGGCCCGTTCACCTATGCCGCGACCCGCGACGTCGTCGAGTACGAGGAGCTTCCTCCCGCCGCCCTGAAGGGCAAGGCGCTGCCGGTCGCTGCCTGGCGCGCCGTGGCCGTCAAGGCCCGGCGCGGCGGGGTCCGCCCGTCCCTGGGGATCGAGGCCCCGCTGATCGGGCGGGAGGAGGAGATCGCGCTCATCAAGGAGACGGTGCGCCGGACCGTGTCGGACGGTCGGCCGCACCTCGTGACGGTCATCGGCAGCGCGGGGGTCGGCAAGTCGCGCCTGACCTGGGAGCTGGAGAAGTACCTCGACGGGCTGCCCGAGACGTTCTACTGGCGCAAGGGACGGTGCCTCGCCTACGCGCAGGCGAGCTTCTCGGCCCTGGCCGACGCGGTCAAGGCGGACGCCCGGATCCTCGACGACGACGCGCCCGCCACGGCGGCGGCGAAGCTGGAGGCACGGGTCGGGGAGCTGGGAAGTGCCGCCGATCCCGCGCTGCTCCGGGCCGTCGAGGCCCTGCTGGCGCTGGGTCCGGCGACCGGCTTGGGTCGCGACCAGCTCTTCGACGCCTGGCGCCGCTATCTCGAGCTGCTGGCCCATGAGAACCCGCTGGTCCTGGTCCAGGAGGACATCCACTGGGGCGACGAGGGCCTGCTCGACTTCATCGAGTACATGGCCCGCTGGGCCGAGGGGCCGATCGTCCTGCTCTGCCTCGCCCGCCACGAGCTCCTCGAGCTGCGCCCGAC
>Ga0209640_10002819_pt1 | contig 15186 bp, 15 predicted proteins | sample RifCSP10_1_FD_184018 | JGI IMG/M metagenome (GOLD analysis project Ga0209640, IMG submission 184018) | Soil microbial communities from Rifle, Colorado - Rifle CSP2_sed 10_1 (SPAdes) (version 2) | ecosystem: Environmental > Terrestrial > Deep subsurface > Rock core/Sediment | place: Rifle...
TGACTTGTTCCGGCTTACGGCTTTTTTCCGGCAGGGTCAATTGCACCAGGCGGCGGGTCTCGATCGCCATGGTTGTTTCCCGCAACTGCACCGGGTTCATTTCCCCCAATCCCTTGAAGCGCTGCACGTTGACTGTGCCGCGGATTTTTTCCGCTGCGATCTGATCCAGGACCCCCTGCTTGCCCGAATCATCCAGGGCATAAAATACCTGCTTGCCGACGTCAATCCGATACAGTGGCGGCATGGCAACATAGACATGCCCCTGTTCTACCAACGGCCGGTAATGTTTCAGGAACAAGGCACAAAGCAAGGTGGCAATATGCAGGCCATCGGAATCCGCATCGGCCAGTATGCAGATTTTGCCGTAGCGTAACCCGGTTAGATTATCGGAACCGGGATCGACGCCGATGGCCACCGAGATATCATTCACTTCCTTCGACGCCAGCACTTCGCTGGAATCGATCTCCCAGGTATTGAGGATCTTGCCGCGCAACGGCATGACCGCCTGGAATTCCCGGTCGCGGGCCTGTTTGGCTGAGCCGCCCGCGGAATCCCCCTCCACCAGAAACAATTCGCTGACGGCCGTATCCTGGATGGTGCAATCCGCCAGTTTGCCGGGCAAGGCCGGGCCGCCACCGATCTTTTTTCTAATGATGGATTTTCCGGCTTTCAGGCGCGCCTGGGCATGAGCGATGGCAAGTTCCGCGATGCGCTCGCCCATATCGACGTGCTGGTGCAGCCATTGGCTGAAGGCATCATGGACGACCCCAGAGACAAAGGCCGTGCACTCGCGCGAAGTTAGACGTTCCTTGGTTTGGCCGGAAAACTGCGGTTCATCCAGCTTCACTGATAACAGGTAACAACATTGCTCCCAGACATCATCCGCGGATAACCGGACACCTCGCGGCAGCAGATCGCGTGACTCGCAGAATTCCCGGATCGCCTCCAGCAGTCCTTGCCGCAAGCCACTGACATGGGTGCCACCCTGCAGGGTTGGCACCAGGTTGACATAACTTTCGGTGATCGCTTCCGCCTCGTCCAGCAACCAATGCACGGCCCAATCCACGGCTTCATGATTACCTTGCATCGAGCCGGTAAAGGGTTCCGCCGGTAACAATTCACAACCCTGCAGTAATTCGGCGAGATACGTTTTAACTCCGTCCGTATAACACCATTCAAGCCTTTCCTTGGTGGTCTCATCATGCAGCTTGACATGCAGTCCCGGGCACAACACCGCCTTGGCGCGGAGCAGGTGTTTCAGTTTTGGTACGGCAATTTTGCCGCTGTCGAAATATTTGGTGTCTGGCCAGAATTTAATGGTCGTGCCGGTATTGCGCTTGCCGACTTCGCCGACCACCTGCAGGTTCGATTTTTTCTCGCCGCCCGCGAATGTCATGTGGTATTCCTTACCGTCCCGCCGCACCCACACTTCCAGACGCTCCGACAAGGCGTTGACGACCGAGACACCGACGCCATGCAGGCCGCCGGAAAATTTATAATTCTTGTTGGAAAACTTGCCACCGGCATGCAAGCGGGTCAGTATCACTTCGACCCCGGAGACCTTCTCACCGGGATGCTTATCGACCGGCATGCCCCGGCCGTCATCGCTGACGCTTATGGATCCGTCCTTGCCCAGAATAACCTCAATCCGGGTCGCGTTACCGATGATAGCTTCATCGACGCTGTTATCGACGACCTCCTGGATGAGGTGATTGGGGCGTGTAGTATCCGTATACATACCCGGTCGTTTACGGACCGGTTCCAGCCCCGTCAGGACTTCGATATCGGCTGCGTCATAGGTATTACTCAAAGATATTTTTCCTCAATGGCATAGATTAGGGAATAAGCCATAGAATACCTGATCGCGTGGCGGAGAGGCTAGGAGTCAGATGTCAGAATTAAGTATCTCCCTTATCAAATAAATTCTGGATCCATAACTAATCAAAATCCCCCAGTAACGATTGCTTAATATTTTCGGGGATTGACTGGACTATATGGCGATAAACCTTATGGTCTGCACCTGCGGCCATGGCTGCGCCGCCACGCAAGGTATCGATCATTTCAGGGGTAAACTCAAAGCGCAGGAAGTGGACAGCCGCCGTTTTCTCCGGCTCACTCCGTTCCAGATCTTCATCGGCTACCGGCGCAACCCGGGCATGACCGGCCACCTGCAACCAGATTTTGTTTTCAATCCCTACCATTTCCGCCAGCCGTTGTGCCCGTTCTTGCGGCTCTGCATATTCGATCATCATGGTCGCCTTCAGGTTGCGGCCGTCAGGGATCAAGGGATTATAGGCATCCATTTCATCCTGGATGCCTTCCGGCTCGAATATGCGTTCCACCCGCAGCATTTCCTGGATTTGATACTGGATAGTCAGACGGTCTTCGAAATACAGGGTCAGATGCGGTCCGATCGCCAGGCGGCGAGCCTTCTTATGCTCCATCACCCGGGTCCTGTAGTTATCCCTGATCCGGGCATATTGTTCCAGTGGATATAACTCAGTCGGGCTGATTTTTTCCATAAGCCTGTCCTTTGTCACAGCCCATAAGCATATCGCAGCAGTGAAAATGCTGATTCTGCCCTGGAACCGTCCGCCAGACCATGCTGGATCTGGGCACCGGCCATGGGGCAGTCACTGATATAGTGATCCACCGCCGCTTTTTGAATTTTGCTGATCACCGGCCGGCAGATCTTTTGCGAGATATCATGATATTCGCTTTTTACGGCATAGGTGCCATCATGCCCCGAACAGCGCTCAATTACTTCAATTGCCGTTCCCTGAACAAGCTGCAGGATATCCCTGGTTTTCAAGCCGATATTCTGTACCCGCTGGTGACAGGGCACATGGTAGGCGATTTTACCTAATGAATTCTTGAAATCCGTTTTCAAGCGGCCGGCCTTATGCCAATGACTGAGATATTCGAACGGGTCAAATATAGCCTGCTTGACCTTTTGTACTGCCTCATCATCGGGGAACAGCAAGGGGATTTCCTGTTTGAACATCAACACGCAGGAAGGTATCGGGGCGATGATGTCCCAACCGGCGTCGACCATTTTTACCAAAACCGGGATATTCGCCTCCTTTAAGGCATGTACGGAATCCAGATCGCCCAGTTCCAGTTTCGGCATGCCACAGCATTGTTCTATATCTGTGAGCCGGACTGGTATCTCGTTATACTCGAATACACGAACTAAATCCTCAGTCATATCCGGTGCATTACGATTACCGTAACAGGTCGCAAACAATACCACCCTGCCTGTGACCCGCTCGGTCGGTTGAGCCGCGCCTTCCGTTTTCGTTTTCCCGGCCAGCCGCTTGCGCAGGGTATTGCTGTGATATTCAGGGATGACAGCGGCGTGATGCACGCCCAGCACTTTTTCGAGGATCTTGCGCGCAGGCCTGTTTTTATTAACAGCATTGACTATTTCCGCCACTACCGGAATACCGGCCAGATTACCCACGCTATCCGTCGAAGTGAGAATTCTGTCGCGAATCCTGGTCTTGCCCCGCTTATACTTAACGGCCTTGGCCTGCAACATCAAATGTGGAAAATCAACGTTCCATGCATGCGGTGGCACGTAGGGACATTTTGTCTGATAACACAGATCGCAAAGATAACAATGGTCGACTACTTGCCAGTAATCCTCTTTCGCCACGCTATCAACTTCCATGGTCTGTGACCCATCCACCAGATCAAACAGTGTTGGAAAGGCATTGCAAAGACTGACGCAACGGCGACAACCATGGCAAATATCAAAAACACGCTCCAATTCCCCGAAGAGCTTTGCCTCATCATAATAAGCGGGATTTCGCCAATCGATGGGATGTCTCGTGGGGGCTTCCACACCACCTTCGCGAAATGCAGATTTACTCATAACGCACCGTATAAATTTTCCAGAAACCAAGAGGCCGGGTATAACCCGGCCTCATCTCACAACATGTTATAGCTGGTATTACCCTTTCAGGGTGTCCAGTGCCTTCTGAAAGCGATTGGCATGCGAACGTTCAGCCTTGGCCAGTGTCTCGAACCAGTCCGCTATCTCATCGAACCCTTCTTTTCTCGCCATTTTCGCCATGCCGGGGTACATGTCGCTGTATTCATGGGTTTCCCCGGCGATAGCGGACTTCAGATTTAATTCAGTTGAACCGATGGGTTTCCCCGTGGCCGGATCGCCGACTTCCTCCAGATATTCCAGATGGCCGTGGGCATGGCCGGTTTCGCCTTCCGCGGTGGAGCGAAATACCATTGAGACATCATTATAACCTTCCACATCGGCTTTCTGCGCGAAATACAGATAACGCCGGTTGGCTTGTGATTCGCCGGCAAAGGCATCTTTCAGATTAGCTTCTGTTTTGGTACCCTTCAGAGACATGATACGCACTCCTATCTTATTGTTAAATAATAATAATTATGATTATTTAGAATTAGTCTAAGACTGAAAACTTTACTCTTCAATTGTTAATATGTCAATACGAAAATCTAAAGAAACATTATCAACAGTATAGACATAATTGGTAAGATTCTGTCTGTTAACCGTTGGAGATTTACCGTGTCCGTTAAGAAAAAAGAATTTGATTTTGAGAAAGCTTTAAGGGAACTGGAAGAATTAGTGGAGAAGATGGAGCAGGGCAACCTCAGTCTGGAAGTTTCATTAAAGTTGTTTGAGCACGGGATCGCGTTAACCAGGGCTTGTCAAAAGGCACTTACCCAAGCTGAACAAAAGGTTCAGATACTGACGCAGGACAGCGGCAAACAGGAGCTTGCTGATTTTGAAACCCGAGAATAATAATACTCGATGTCATTTGCAGAGAATCTAGCTATCTATCAATCCCGGGTAGAACAGGCCCTCGATTACTGGTTACCCAAATCCGAAATACAACCGCATACATTGCACGAGGCTATGCGTTACGCCGTACTCGGCCACGGGAAAAGAATTAGGCCAGCGCTGGTGTATTCGGGCGGGGTGGCATTTGGCGTTAATCCGGAAGTATTGGATGGACCTGCCTGTGCCGTTGAAATGATACATGCCTATTCCCTGATCCATGATGATTTACCGGCGATGGATGATGACGACCTGCGCCGGGGCAAACCTACCTGCCACGTGGCATTTAATGAGGCCACTGCCATCCTTGCTGGCGATGCACTGCAGGCACTTGCCTTTCACGTGCTGGCCCATGACAATAATATCAAAATCAATAATGAACACAGGATAATAATGATTGATAAACTGGCTGTTGCCAGCGGTTCCAGAGGCATGGCGGGCGGCCAGGCGATTGACCTTGAAGCAGTCGGCAAGAAACTGAACATCATGGAACTGGAAAATATGCATATACACAAAACCGGAGCGTTGATCCGCGCCAGTGTCGAACTGGGTGCGTTGTCATGTCCGGATATCAAAATTGCGGAACTTGAGCAGGTGTCACATTTTGCCAAGTGTATTGGGCTGGCATTTCAGGTACAGGATGACATACTGGATATAGAAAGTGATACGGAAACGCTCGGGAAGCCACAGGGTTCCGATATGGCACGCAATAAACCAACTTATCCGGAATTGCTGGGATTAAAAGGTGCAAAGGACGTCGCCCGGAATTTACACATTGAGGCCCTTGCAAGCCTGAAAAATTTTGATGAAAAAGCAGACATGTTGCGGGGAATAGCTGATTACATCGTTAATCGAAATAAATGATGTTAATTTGCATAACAAACGCATAATCAAATTGAAGGCGTGATTAGAATTATAAAAAATTGTAAAATGTTGGTTTAGACAGGAAATTTTACCTACACTTACTATTAGAATCATGCACAAGGATTGTGTGTATGAGGAATCGAATATCACATGAATCAGTCAGTAAAAATCACTTCATCCAATATCCCTGACGTACAGAACAGCCGGGATACCCGCCAAATTGCCATCGACAAAGTCGGTATCAAGGATATCCGGCACCCGATAGTCGTCAAGGACCGTGCCGGACGGGAACAACATACGGTAGCCACATTCAACATGTTCGTCAGTTTGCCGGATGATTTCAAAGGCACGCATATGTCGCGATTCGTGGAAATCCTGAACCAGCACGAATATGAGATAACCGTCGAATCATTTAAACGAATGATTTCGGAAATGGTGGAAGTACTGGGTGCGGAAGATGGCCACATCGAGATGACCTTCCCGTACTTTATCAGCAAATCGGCGCCTGTTTCCGGAGTCAAAAGTCTGATGGATTACCAGGTTTCATTCATCGGTCAAATCAAGGATGGCAAACCTCTGGTATCCATTAAGATAATTGTACCGGTAACCAGCCTGTGTCCATGCTCGAAAGATATCTCCGACCGTGGAGCCCATAACCAACGCTCCCATGTAACCGTCCAGGTACAGACGAAATATTTTATCTGGATTGAAGAGTTAATCGATGTAGTCGAGGCTATAGCCTCGTGTGAATTATACGGGCTATTAAAACGACCGGACGAAAAATATGTTACGGAACGTGCTTATGACAATCCCATGTTTGTCGAGGACATGGTCAGAGATGTAGCGGTTAAATTTAACCAGGATGAGAGAATAGATTCCTACACCATTGAATCAGAGAATTTTGAGTCTATCCATAACCACTCGGCTTATGCAATGCTCAGTTTCGACAAAAAATCCCGACATCCAAAATAAACCTGCACCACCAATCCCTGTCATTAAAATAACCACAGACGATTCTAAACCTTTCCCGCCTAGATACTCGGCTATGCAGCGGCAATAATTCATCGCCGGTGTTGTCAAAAAACCTGTCGGATGGCTACTGCAAAAGAAGCCAGTCAGGGTTTAAGTGCCTGTTTATCCTCTCAATCAGTATCAGGTACAGATGATGCCGTTTATATAGATTCAGATATGTACATCTCCTCCCACTTAGTACATATGGGTGTCTCTCCAATATTTTTTAAATCTAGCGAAAACTATCTCGACTCACTCAGTTTAGCCTCCTGCCAGAGTACTTCCATTTCAGCCAACGTTACTTCAGTCAACTCCTTGTTACTGGCGGCCAGAGTTCGCTCTATATAGCGAAATCGCTGCTCGAATTTACGGTTAGTCTGCCTTATTGCGGTTTCGGGATCGATATCCGTATGCCGGGCCAGATTGACACAGGCGAAGATAACATCACCTATCTCAGCCATAATATCATTCCTGCTTTGCCCCGATTCGATTGCTAACCTGAGTTCCCTGATCTCTTCCTCCACTTTCTCCAGCACCGGTACCGGCCCAGGCCAGTCGAACCCGACCGAGGCCGCGCGTTTTTGCAGCGCGACGGCCCTGGTGATGGCAGGTTGCGCCTGATTGATGGCATCGAGCAGTGAGGCATTCCGGTTTCGCTGTTTACGTTCATGATGCTTGATTTTTTCCCAGGAATGCGTGTGTTCCAGCAGCGAGTCGACAGGCCCGGCAACGAATACATACGGATGTCTGTTTTGTAATTTCATATTGATTGCAGCGGCCAGTTCCTTGAAGTTGAAGATTTTCTGTTCACTGGCGATCTGAGCGTAAAAACTGATATGGAACAACAAATCGCCAAGTTCATCCCGTAAACCGTCCATGTCACCCTGTTCAATCGCATCGGCGAGTTCATAGACTTCTTCGAGTGTAAAAGGCAGGATTGAATTGATGGTTTGTTTCAGGTCCCAGGGACAGCCGTTTTCAGGATCGCGCAGGGTTTGCATGATTTGTAACAGCTCATCTATTTCTTTCATTGCTGTTTCCTGTTAGATTATATAGCTAATAACTTGATCTTAATTCATTTTTCGAATAAATATGGAACTATGAATTATTCTCACTACCATCATATCAGTTGCCCGGGGAGGCCATCGAAACCAGCCGGCAATTTGAAGGTCATTTCATGACCGCGTTGATCCTGCGACTTGATGTCTCCGGCACGCCGGTTACCTGGATCCCTTGGCAGGATGCAGTGAGTTTGTACTGCCGGGATCTCATCGCCTGGACGGCAGGAAACCAGGAATTTGTTTTTCATGGCGGCGTGAACCGCAAAAGTGGTGAACGGTCAATGGTCAACGTCAGTTCCATTATTGCCGTCAAGCGTTCAACCCTTTTTAAACAGCATAGTAAACGCACAATCCCGCCACTCACTAACCGGGAGTTGTTTTTACGGGATGCCCACCTGTGCATGTACTGTGGCCACCAGTATGGCGAATCAGAGCTGACCCGCGATCATGTTACCCCCTTATCGCGGGGTGGAACCGATCGTTGGTCGAATGTAGTAACCGCGTGCAGAATATGTAATACGCGCAAGGGCAATCGAAATCCGGAAGAAGTGAATATGCCGCTGCTGGCGATCCCCTACGTGCCCAACTGGGCCGAATATCTGGCGCTGTCAAACAGGAAGATACTGGCAGACCAAATGGAATTCCTGAAATCGCAGTTTTCAGGTAGACCCATGCTGTTTTATAAACAGTAAATCACTAAATAGCTATTGATAAACCTCTGGAAATCAGTCATGATTAACAGGTAAGAATTGGAAAGTTCTATATTAACCAAACTGGAGAACCAGCCATGAGAAATACGTTAACAAAGACATTGGCCATAGCTGCGGTATTGGGAATATTAAGCGGTTGTGCAACAACTGAACAGATTAAACAGATTCAGGCAACGGCGGATAAGGCACTTGAATCCGCTAATAATGCAGCCGACCGCGCCAATAATGCCCAATCCACAGCTAACGAAGCGCTGGATGCAGCTCGTAAGGCGCAAGCCGCAGCCGATGCCGCGCAGGCCTGCTGTAATGAAAACACTGAAAAGATCAACCGTCTGCTAGAGCAAACGATGAAGAAGTAATTTCAGTCATTATCATTCTTCGCGAAAACCCTATAACACATGTTATAGGGTTTTTTTATTGCTCGGATTTTGTTAAATCCATATCCAAGTGCAACTTGAGACCCTTTTTCGCAGTGGGATCAGTCGTATCAGCTACCGTAGCGGATGGTCCATTGATACGACCAATCGGGACAGGGATGCCTTGCATTTCATGGATCACCCGTTTCGCGAGTTCCCAATCGACGGCATAATCACTACCTGCCGTGATATCGATCAGTATCCGCACCACACTGGTTAAATTGTCCCGGAATTTATCCGAATCTTCTTCGAGATAGGGATGCGCTTCTAGATAAATTTTGTCCTGATGCCGGGCGACCTTGAAAGGTTGATTGATGATATTGACCGGCGTCCCCAGTTCAACCATAGCGAACAGATGCTCAATATCCTCGGGGTAAAGCCGGATACAACCGTGACTGACGCGCATACCCACTCCCGCTGGCTTGTTCGTGCCATGGATCAAATAACTAGGTAAACTCAATCCCATCGAGTATTTGCCTAAGGGATTAGCCGGTCCCGGGCCAACGCGCTTGGGAAGTATATCGCCATTCTCGGCATGCTCTTTCCGTATCGACTCAGGTGGGTACCAGGATGGATCCTTCTGTTTGCGGGTTACTTTAGTTTTGAGATAAGGGGTATTCCACCCTTCCCTGCCTATCCCGATCGGAAAGGTATAAACGTGCAGGGGGGTGCCCGGTTTTCGCGACGGATAATAATACAGGCGCATCTCAGGGATATTCAGGACTATGCCTGTGCGGGGGGCGTGCGGCAACAAAAATTGGGAGGGTAATACAATTTCTTTGCCTGCACCCGGCAGTAAAACGTCAACATCTGGATTGGACAGCCTTATTTCGCGATAACCCAACCCATTTTCCCGGGCGATATTCAGCAACGTATCCTCATACACGGAAACGGTTGACAGGATTTCCCCGATCAACGAATCCTCCGCGTTTGTCAAATCGTAACTCGTTGCCAGGGCGCCTGTCGACATCACGGCCAGGGCAGTGACACTCATACGATATAAAAGCTCTTTTAGCATAAAAAATTAAAAACCTAATTTAGCCAGGTTCAACCGGCCATTCTGCAATGGCGGACACCAGAAATAAGCTCCCGCGGCCGGTTGTGTAAAGTTGAATAAGGCATCCGCTATACCATCTTCAGATCCTGTCATCCTGGTTAATATAGCCTCAAAGGCAGCGAAAGATTTGCCGAAGGCGACGAATACGAGCCCCGTGCGCTGCTCAGCATTCCATGGCATCGAACGTCTCAAGATAAAGGCTTCCGGCTGAAAACTCTCCTGGGCGGTGCGCTTGACATGCGCGGACTTCGGTGCATCCTCGATTTCCTGATTGTCAAATTTACGGCGGCCTATCGTATTATCTTGTTCCGTTTCCGGCAACTTCTCAAACAAGCCGAGATCGTGCACCCATAATTGCACGGCCACGAAACTGGAGCCGTCCAGCCCGGCCCCTTGATCCTGGACGATGGCTGCATCGACGGCGGCTTGTGCTTGCGGATTTTCAGTACCATCTTCATAACCCGTCAAATCGAAGCCGGTTTTATATTTAAACGCATCGACGACATTGCTCAGTTGAAAAGCCGGAGTCAATTGCTGCTCGATACTGCGGCTGCGAAGTATCAGTTCCCCCCGATCCGTACCTTTCAACCAGAACCACAAGGCAGCGGGTGTCGATGGGATGGCAAAACCGGCCCCGGCACTTGCGGGGAAGGTTCCCAATCCAGGAATTTCCTTTGCCAATGCCATTACCAATGATAGCCCTATTCCACAAACGGTATTAACTCCATCTACCAGATCGAATAACGCCGGCACAGCTGATTTGGCTAGTTTATTGCTCTTGATTACAAACGTGAGATAACGGGCTAAGGGCGACACCTCAGCCAATATCCCCGGTTGACAGCTTACCATCGATGCAACCTCATAATTTATGAATAATAGAACAACGATTTACTGTTCTTTTAACCGAGGCATTAATTCGACCAGATTGCACGGCCGTGTCCGGTAATCAAGTTGATGCAACAGGATATTATCCCAGGCAGTGGCACAGGCCCCCGATGAGCCTGGCAAACAAAATATATAGGTGCCGTTAGCGACGCCGGCGATGGCCCGGGATTGCAGGCTGGAAGTACCTATCTCCTGGTAGGAGATAGACCGAAACAGTTCGCCAAAACCCTCGATTTCCTTTTCAAACAGTGGGTTGACTGCTTCCGGAGTGCCGTCCCGGCCGGTCACGCCGGTACCGCCGGTAGTGATAACTGCCTGAACATTTTCGTCCGCGATCCAACCCGAAACGCATTCCCGGATTCTGCTGATGGCATCGGGAACTATCTTTTTTGCATAGACTTTATGCCCTGTGGTCAACAGGCGCTCAACCAGGAGTTTGCCCGACTTGTCCGTCGTCTCATCCCGGGTGTCGGAGATCACCAGGATGGCGATATTCAGAGGAATAAATTCCCGTTTCGTCTGTTCACTCATTGTTGTTACCGGTTTATCATTATATCCGCGTATTTTCCCGGAATTATAAACCAGCATGGAATTTAAACACAGCGGCATAAAGTCAACCGTGTCGCAATTAGCACCATCACTCCCGAGCGATCTGGACACCACGGTATTAAGGCGAGCGGACACATGGCGGCACTAAAATTCCGATGATCAGTCAGCAGATGAATGAAACGGTTGCCATGCGGGTCGACAAATGGTTATGGTGCGCACGCTTCTACAAAACCCGGGCCATGGCCTCGACGGCGATCAAAAAAGGCAATATACAGGTTAACGACAACCCGATAAAACCCGCTCAAGCTCTCCGGCCCGGAGATAAAATTCGTATTAAATCGGGACCCTACCACCAACAGATAACTGTACTGGCATTGACAAAAAACCGCAGCAGCGCCCAGGCCGCGGCGCAACTATATCGGGAGGATCCCTCCTCGATCGAGAAAAGACGCTTGCTTGCCGAACAGTTGCAGACACATCATGCCCTGTATCCCTACAGCCAGGGCAGACCAACTAAACATGAACGCCGCAAGCTGTCGGCATTCAAAAAACGGCTTTCTTGAGCAAAGCGTTGGCAATTGCCTCCGGCCAAACGACAGGTGCGGATATGAATTTGTCACCCGCCACCACGGTAAAGTATATTGTTACCCTTTATAACTGCTGAAGAACACATAATGTCGGGTCAGGAATCGATACAGGCCATCGCCGGCAACATCGCAAAAGTCATCAAAGGTCAGGCAAACGCGATCAGAATGTTACTGGCGGCGTTCGTCAGTGGCGGTCATGTGCTGCTGGAAGACGTCCCTGGCACTGGCAAAACCACGCTGGCGAAGGCACTGGCAAAATCCATCAATGCTGACTACCACCGGGTCCAATTCACCCCGGATCTGCTGCCGACCGACATCCTCGGTGTGTCGGTTTACAACCAGCGCGATCAGAATTTCCATTTTCATCCAGGCCCGGTATTTACCAATATCCTGCTGGCCGATGAAATCAACCGGGCCTCGCCCCGTACGCAATCGGCGTTACTGGAGGCCATGGCGGAATCACAGGTCAGCATTGACGGCATGAACCGGCCGTTGGATCGGCTGTTTTTTGTGATAGCCACGCAAAATCCCATCGAATACCACGGCACCTATCCGCTGCCGGAGGCGCAACTGGATCGTTTCGCCATGCTGTTTCAACTGGGTTATGTCGACGGCGAACAGGAAGTCGAAATTCTCTCCGCCCAAAATGAACGGCATCCGCTGGAAACCATCAGCCCCGTTGTGGATTGTGAGGACATCGTCGCTATTAAACAAAAGGTATCCAGTGTGCGGATTAGTGAGGAAATGAAACATTACATAGTCACTATCATACGCAGTACGCGTACGGCCGCCGGTGTAATCAACGGCGCCAGCCCACGTGCGTCACTGGCACTGATGAAGACAGCACAGGCACTGGCCCTGTTCGACGGCCTGGAATTTGTCACGCCGGATCACATTCAGGAAATTGCCGTACCCGTGATTGCCCATCGCCTGATGCTGGATTCGCAAACCCGATTTTCAGGCACTACCGCCCGTGACATTGTCGAGGAAATTTTGAAAACAGTCGCGGTACCGGCTTAATTCGTTTATGTTCCGGCGCCTGCTATACCGAAATTTCCGTCAGATCTACAGCATCAGCAACTGGGCCCGTAACCGGTTTACTCCCATGGGCGGCCTGCTGTTCGGGGGCATGATCGGATCCGGTATTTTCAGCGTCGACACCCGCCAGTCCCTCTCATTCCAGATATTTGCATTCATCTCCGCGCTGTTGCTCCTGGCGTTGCTACACATGTTCACCTTCAGGGGTAAATTCCGTGTCAAACGCGTTCTGCCTGAATATGCCACCGTCAGACAACCGGTAAAATACAAGGTGATTGTGGAAAACCTCGAGCAACGCCCGCAACCGGAACTGCTCTTATATGATGATCTGCAAACCAGCCTGCCAGGTTTCCAGGAATTTATCTCGGCTAACGATCCGGGTGATAGCAGCCGCAACTGGTTTGACCGGATTGTCGGCTACCCGCGCATGATCAATCTGATTCAGAAAAAACGTGGCGCATCCATCGAACCGGCCGAAATCGGCGATTTGCCGGGCCAGGAAAAGAATGAAGTCGTGATGGAACTTATACCCCGCCGGCGCGGCTACATCCATTTCACCCGGACCAGAATCGCCAGGCCGGACCCACTCGGCCTGATGCGGGCGATAAAATTCTGCAACTGTGCCGATGACTTGCTGATCCTGCCAAAAACTTACACTCTGCCACCGGTACAATTGTATGGCAAACGTAAATATCAACACGGCGGCATGAATCAGGCGAGCACGGTCGGTGACGCACAGGAGTTCATGTCCTTACGCGACTATAAACCGGGCGATCCCCTGCGCGCTATACACTGGCGCAGTTTCGCGAAGTCCGGTCATCCCGTGGTTAAGGAATATCAGGATGAATTCTTTGTCCGGCAGGGACTCTTGCTGGATACGTTTATCGAAGATAAGGCCAATGAAGTATTCGAGGAAGCCGTTGCCCTGGCAGCATCATTCGTCGTGTCAGAAAAACCGCAGGATGCCTTGCTGGATCTGATGTTCGTCGGTACGGAGTCTTATCGTTTCACGTCCGGCCGGGGTTTGAACCAGATGGAAAACATGCTTGAGATCCTTGCTTGCGTGGAACCATGCTATCAACCAGCATTCAACACTCTGGTCGAACTGATCCTGCAGCACGCCAGGGTAACCAGCGGCATTATTTGCATACTGCTGGATTGGGACGAGAAGCGCCAAGACCTGATGCAGAAATTAATCAGCCAGGACATCCCGGTCCTGGTTCTGCTCCTGACCAACCAGACGGATCTGCCGGCCATGAACACTGCGGTCCTCGGCATTTATGCGGATAATTTCCATGTATTGCATATCGATGACATCCAGGCACGATTGGATCGATTGAACCGGTTATGAAAGCGACATATTCGATATTGCTACCGGCGCCACCGTTCATCCTGGGGGCCGGACTACTGCTGTGGGGCTGGCAAAACGAGTTTCTGGCTTACGCCGCCGCGATGGCAATTATCGTAGAGTGCGCACGGCTGGTGCATTGGCGCTGGTCAACGCCGGAAAAGGAATTCAACAATATTGCAGATCTTTCCGGTGTCGGCTTTTTTATCGCGGTCGTGTATATTTTCTTCACGGTCCGTTCCCAGGGCATTTACACCATCCTCTCGGTACTGCCATTCGTATTCTTTCTGGTCCTGATAACTCAAATATATAGTGAACAGGGCACCCTGAAACTCAGCGTCCTGCTGGTCAGTCTGAGAAAACTGGATCTGGAGAGCGCCCGCGCAATCAACAAAAGCATCGATATTTCGCTGCCCTATTTCGTGCTATGTCTGATCGCCGCCAGTGCCGGTAATCAGCGCACCATCTGGTTTTATATACTGGTATGCCTGTTACTTGGGTATATCCTCTGGCATGGGCGCCCCGCCCGCTACCATGCCATGATCTGGATCATCTGTGTCACCATCGCCGTTGCCGCCGGTTATGCCGGGCAGATCGGAATCCGGAATGCCCAAAGGGCAATCGAACTCTCACTCATGTCTGTGTTCGATCAATTCATGTGGCGCTACCGGGATCCGAACCGTGCCACGACCGCCATAGGCAGCATCGGCCGGTTGAAGTTCTCGGACCGTATCCTGTTGCGCGTAAAAACCCCGAAGCCATTAACCAGCCCGCTGTATTTACACGAAGCGACTTACGACAGTTATAACTACGGTGTCTGGAGCACATCCAGCCC
>Ga0209640_10002820_pt1 | contig 15182 bp, 9 predicted proteins | sample RifCSP10_1_FD_184018 | JGI IMG/M metagenome (GOLD analysis project Ga0209640, IMG submission 184018) | Soil microbial communities from Rifle, Colorado - Rifle CSP2_sed 10_1 (SPAdes) (version 2) | ecosystem: Environmental > Terrestrial > Deep subsurface > Rock core/Sediment | place: Rifle...
CGGGGTGGCGATGGGCCAGCGGGGCTCGGATGTCAGCCGTGAGGTGGCGGACCTGGTCCTGCTCGATGACAACTTCGCCACCATCGTCGGCGCCGTCGAAGAAGGCCGAGGCATCTACGAGAACATCCAGAAGTTCCTCCGCTTCTTGTTCTCGACCAATCTCTCGGAGGTGCTGCTGGTGGCGGCTGGCGCCCTGCTCGCGTTCGCGCTCGACCTTCGCGACAGCGCCGGGGCGCTGATGCTTCCGCTCACCGCGGCACAGATCCTCTGGATCAATCTCATGACCGACGGCGTACCCGCCCTGGCGCTCGCGTTCGATCGGACTCCCGGGGTCATGCAGCAGCCGCCTCGCCCGGCCCATTCTCCACTGCTGGACCGGTCGTCGGTCCGATTCGTCGTCGCGGCGGGCAGCATGAAGGCTCTTCTCGCACTCGGCGTGCTCGGGGTCCTCCCGCTGTTCGGGTACTCGCTCGATGTGACGCGAGCTGCCGCGTTCCACTTCATGGCCGTCGGTCAGCTCTTCCTGACCTACCCGTCCAGACACACGTGGATGCGCCCGCTGCCCAACGGCTATCTCCATGCGGCCGTCATCGCCGGCATCGGCATCCAGTTCGCGGCGGCCTCGCTGCCGTTTACGTCCGAACTGCTGGGACGCGCCGCGATCCCCGTGGAGCTCTGGGGTGTGGTCTTCGGCGGCGCGCTGCTGGCGTGGGGCCTGGCCGAGGCGTGCGCCCGATTCGCCTGGCGACAGCACGTGAACGAAGGCGGCGGACGATGATCTGGATTCAGTTTCTGGCGACGGCGCTGGTCATCGTCTTCGCAGGGGTGCGTCTCGCTCGGTATGGGGACGTCCTCGGCGAGAAGACAGGGCTCGGCCGGAGCTGGATCGGCGTCGTCCTGCTGGCGGCAACGACCAGCCTCCCCGAACTGTTTACCGGCTTCGGGGCGACTGCGCTGGCCGCGCTCCCGGACATCGCCGTTGGGGACGTCCTGGGCAGCTGCATGTTCAACCTATTGATCCTGTCGTTCATGGACGCCGTGCAGCCAGAGCCGCTCAGTACCCGCGCGCATCAGGGACATGCGCTCTCGGTTGGCTTCGGGCTTGTGCTCATCGGAATCGCCGGACTCGGTCTGGTTGGTGGGATCCGGTTTCCGGCGTTTGGGTGGGTCGGGCTGTACACACCAGCGCTCATCGCGCTGTATTTCGTGAGCATGCGCGTCATCTTCACGCATGAGCAACACCGGCGTACGCGAGAGGTACAGGAAGTGGCGGAAGAACTGCGGTATGCAGACATCCCGCTGCACGTGGCCGCGCTCCACTATGGCATTGCAGCCGTTGCGGTGGTCGGCGCAGCGCTCTGGCTGCCCCGGCTGGGAGCGGAGCTGGCACGTCAGACCGGACTTGGTGAGGCGTTCGTCGGCAGCCTCTTCATCGCGATCACGACATCACTGCCGGAGATCGCCGTGTCTCTCGCCGCCGTGCGCCTCGGTGCGATTGACCTCGGCATCGGCAACGTGCTCGGCAGCAATCTGTTCAATCTACTGATCCTGGGACTCGATGATGTGTTCTATCGCCACGGTCCGCTGCTCGCAGATGTTGCCCCCAGTCACAGCGTCGCCATCGTGGCGGTCGTCACCATGAATGGCCTCTTTCTCGTCGGACTGACCTACCGAGTCATCACGAAGCGCTTCGCCGTCGCGTGGGACACCGGTGCCATCGCCGCGGTGTATGTCACCGCGGTAAGCCTGGCGTACGTACTGAGGGGGTGATGGGGACTCCGTTCGCCGAGATTGCGCTGGTGCTCCTGGCGGCGGCCCTCGTCGGAGCGATCGGCACGTGGCTCCGTCAACCGCTCATTGTGTCCTTCATCGCTGTCGGAATCCTCGTCGGGCCCGCCGGGATCGGTCTCGTTACGCAGCACGATCAGATCGAGCTCCTCGCGAGCATTGGCATCGCGCTGCTGTTGTTCGTCGTCGGCCTCAAGCTCGATTTCCACACCATCAGGACGCTCGGACCGGTGGCGTTGGCCACGGGCATCGGCCAAATCGTATTTACGTCGGTCATCGGGTTCCTGATCGCCGTGGCCCTCGGAATGGACGCGCTCACCGCCGGCTACGTCGCGGTCGCCCTGACATTCTCGAGCACCATCATCATCGTCAAACTCCTGTCGGATAAACGGGAAATCGACGCGCTGCATGGCCGCATTGCTGTCGGCTTTCTCATCGTGCAGGACCTGGCGGTCATTCTCGCGATGATTGGCATCACCGCAATCGGTGGCGCCGGGACGACCGAGCAGAGCCTGATCGTCCATGCGGCGACGATTGTGGCCAGGGGACTCGCGTTCTTAGGTGCCCTTGCGGTGCTCGCGGTGTTCGTCCTGCCGCGCGCGACGACATTCCTCGCCCGCTCTCCCGAGCTTCTGGCGCTGGCGGGCATTGCCTGGGCCGTCGCGCTGGCGGCCGTCGGTGAGGTCCTCGGGCTCAGCAAGGAAGTCGGCGCGTTTCTGGCCGGCGCGTCGCTGGCCTCAACCCCCTATCGCGAGGCGCTCGGCGGTCGTCTGGTGACGGTTCGGGACTTCCTGCTGCTCTTCTTCTTCATCGATCTCGGCGCGCGGCTGGATCTCTCAATGCTCGGAGCCACGGCGGTCCCTGCCGTCATCTTTTCGGCGTTCGTGCTGATCGGCAATCCCGTCATCGTGATGGTCATCATGGGGGTGATGGGTTACCGCAAGCGAACGAGCTTTCTCGCCGGGCTCACGGTCGCGCAGATCAGCGAGTTCTCGCTGATTCTCGGCGCGCTGGGCGTGAGCGTCGGCCACATCGGACCCGAGACGATGGGCCTGGTGACGACCGTCGGACTGATTACGATCACGCTGTCCACCTACATGATTCTGTACTCGGGCCGACTGTACGAGTCGATCGCGCCGTGGCTCCGCGTCTTCGAGCGCCGCGTACCCTATCGCGAAGGGGACGCCGGGGCAGCACCAGAGGCTGACGTCGTGGTGTTCGGCCTGGGGCGGTACGGCAGCGGTATCGTCCGCCATCTCCTGTTGAGACGTCGCCGGGTGATCGGCGTCGATTTCGACCCTGACGCGCTGGCCCGGTGGCGAGCGGAGGGCACCCCCGTTGTCTATGGCGACGCCAGCGACCCCGAGCTGTTCGACCGCCTGCCGCTTGCCGGCGTGAGCTGGGTGGTCAGCACCGCACCTGACATCGAAACCAGCCGGCTCTTGGTTCATCACCTTCGCGAGCGTCGGTTCCGCGGCAAGGTCGCCGTCGCACATCGAACGGCGGGTGAGGGAGACGCGAGTCGAATCGAAGGCGTTGATGTCCTGCTCCGACCCTACGCCGACGCGGCCGAGCAGGCCGTTGACGCCATCACGACGGCCATGGAACGGCTGGGCGTCGTGGCGAGTGCGGTGCCGGGTCTGCGTGAAGTACGACTTGGGCCGGCGTCACAGTGGGCAGGACATCGGATCGCCGACGTCCCGCTGCGCGGAGAGTTCGGTGCAACCATTCTGGCGGTGAGTCGTGGCGGGCGCAGCTTCTTCAGTCCAGGTCCAGGATTTCAGCTGTTTCCCGGCGATCGGGTGTTTATCTCGGGCGAGCCCTCAGCGCTTCGCCGGGCCGCCGAGTATCTCACCAGCGTCGACCACCCAGCCGACGCGGCCGACGAAGGGGCGTTCGCGATTGAAGACGTGCCCGTGCGTACGTTCGTCGGGTGGAAGGGAAGAAGCCTCGCGACCCTCGACCTGCCGGGCCGATTTGGCGTTACCGTGCTCGCCATCAACAGCGACGACGGCCAGTTGTCGGCGCCGGACCCGCACCGGCCACTCTCGGATTCCGACCGGCTGCTGCTCGCCGGCACGTCAGACGCGCTTCATCGCGTTCGCACGAGCGGCGGGGAGCCAGCGTCAGCGAGGTCGGAGCCATCGCACGGCTGAATCAACGAGCCGCCTCGAACAACGCGGCGAACTTTCGTCGCTGCTCGAGGCTGCCGAGCACGAGCAGCACCGCGCCTTCCTCGAACGGCGTCTCGCGCGTGAGCTGTGTCACGAGCACGTCATCGCGCTCGATCCCGATGACGCTCATGCCAGTACTGGAGCCGATTCCCGAGTCGACCAGCCGGCGTCCGCCCAACGACGGGGGGACGGGGATCGAGAACAGCTCCACGCCTTCCCCGAGCACCACCGACTCGCCGCCGCGCAGCAGCGACATGACCGCTTCGGCGCCGAGCGTCGTGTAGCTCAGGGCGAAGTCGGCTCCTGCCCGGTGAATCGCTTCGACGTTGCGCTCATGCGTCACGCGGCTGACGATCCGCAGCGAGCCATTCAATCGGCGGCAATACACCGCGAGGTAGATGTTCATGGCGTCGTCGTTCGTCGTGAGCAGCACGGACGACACGTGGTCGATGCCGGCGCTGTCGAGCACGCGGCGGTCAGCCGCGTCCCCGGGAAACACACCGGCAACCTCGTCACGCATCTGCTCGAGGGCTGGCCCGTTGCGATCGATGGCATGGACGTCGATGATGCCGTTCGCGAAGAAGGCCACCGGATGCCGCGCGGAGAGAGGCACGCTCACCCATCCGCACGGCGATCGTGGCTATCGAGGTCCACGCGCTCTTTCGTCGAGGCGACCGTCCGGCCAACGCGGCGCGACACGACGACATCGGCGGACGTGGCGCCCCGACAGGTATGATGGAGCATGCGGCGCCAGCCGGTGCTCTCCGCCGTGACCATCGTGGTACTCGTCTGGTCAGGATTCGCGATTGTGCGCGTCCCGGCCCAGTCGCCCCCTGCGGTCGTCTATGCGATCCCCATCGAAGGCGTGATCGACCTGGGCCTGGCGCCATTCCTCGCGCGCACGCTCCGCGAGGCCGAGGAGGCCGGCGCCGCCGCGGTGGTGCTCGACATCAACACCTTCGGCGGCCGGGTCGACGCTGCGGTGGCGATGCGCGACGCGCTGCTGAACTCGCCGGTCAGGACCATCGCCTTCGTCAACCAGCGCGCGATTTCCGCCGGCGCGCTCATTGCGCTGGCCTGCAACACGGTGATCATGACGACAGGCGGCACGATCGGCGCGGCCGCGCCGGTCGTGGGCGGCGGGAGCGGCGAAACGCAACCAGCGGACGAGAAGTCGGTCTCCTATGTGCGCTCGGAATTTCGTGCGACGGCCGAGACCCGGAACCGGCCCGCCGCCATTGCCGAAGCCATGGTCGACGCGGACGTGGAGATCGCGGGCGTGATTGAAAAGGGCAAGCTGCTCACCCTGACGACGTCGCAGGCGCTCGAGCACAAGGTGGCCGATTTGAGCGCGGACACGCTGGCTGCCGCGCTCGCGGCCGCCGGAATCCCGGACGCAGACGTACGGATCGCCCAACAGACCTGGGCTGAAACCCTCGTGCGGTTTCTGACCCACCCGGTCGTGAGCTCGCTGTTGATGACGGTGGGGCTCCTGGGGCTCATCGTGGAGATCCGCACCCCTGGCTTTGCCGTACCCGGCACGGTGGGCCTCCTCTCGCTCGGGCTCTTCTTCTGGGGGCACTGGATCGTCCAGCTCGCGGGCTGGGAGGAATTGCTGCTCGTGTCGCTCGGTGTGGTCCTGGTCGCGATCGAGGTGTTCGTACTGCCGGGGTTCACGGTCGCCGGGCTTGCCGGAATTGTCGCGCTCGTGGGCGGGCTCGGGATGACCCTGGTCGGCGCCGGCGCCACGAGCAACGCGATCATCGTCGCGCTCGGCCGCGTCGCTCTCTCAATCCTGGTGGCGATGGCAGCTGCCTTCGCGCTGCTTCGTGTGCTGCCGCGGCTGCCATTCGGCCGGCGCCTCGTGCTCGAGACCGGGATGCAGACCGACCTCGGCTACGTCTCGGCCCCGGAGAGCGACCGCCAATGGCTCGGGCGAACGGGCACCGCCCTCTCGCCGCTGCGGCCGGCCGGTATCGCGGAGATTGACGGCGCTCGTGTCGATGTCGTCTCCGACGGCGGCTTCATCGAGGCCGGAACCTCCATTCTCGTCACGCGCGTGGACGGCAACCGGATTGTCGTCCGGGCGTCGGCACCGCACCTGGAGGCCCCACATGCCTGAACTCGACCCCACGGCCATCGGCGCCATCGGCCTGCTCATTCCGGCCGTCGTTCTGCTGCTGTTCGTGCTGTACCTGGTCCCGGTTCCGCTCTGGATCGCGGCCTGGTCGTCGGGCGCCTACGTCGGGCTAATGACACTCGTGGGCATGCGGCTTCGCCGGGTGCCTCCGGCGACGATCGTCAACGCCCGGATCAGCGCGGTCAAGGCGGGACTCCAGATTTCCATCGACGACCTCGAAGCGCATTATCTGGCCGGCGGCAATGTCGTGCGCGTCGTCAATGCGCTCATCTCCGCCGACAAGGCCAACATCGAGATGCCCTTCAAGCGCGCGGCGGCGATCGACCTCGCCGGACGCGACGTGCTCGAAGCCGTCAAGATGTCGGTAATCCCGAAGGTCATCCAGACCGCGCGGGTGGCGGCCGTGGCGAAGGACGGGATCCAATTGATTGCCGTCTCGCGCGTGACGGTCCGGACGAACATCGACCGCCTCGTCGGCGGGGCCGGGGAGGAGACCATCATCGCGCGCGTCGGCGAAGGCATGGTGAGCACGATCGGCTCCGCCACGACCCATAAGGACGTGCTCGAAAACCCGGATCACATTTCGAAGAACATCCTCAGCCGCGGCCTGGACGCCGGCACCGCGTACGAGATTCTGTCGATCGATATCGCAGATGTCGACGTCGGCGACAACATTGGCGCCAAGCTGCAGATCGATCAGGCGAACGCGGACAAGCAGATCGCGCAGGCGAAAGCCGAGGAGCGCCGTGCGATGGCCGTCGCCCTCGAGCAGGAAATGCGTGCCCGTGTGGTCGAGGCGGAGGCCGAAGTCCCGCGGGCCATGGCGGAGGCGTTCCGGCAGGGCAATCTCGGAATCATGGATTACTACCGCATGAAGAACATCCAGGCCGACTCATCGATGCGCGAGTCGATTGCCGAAGGTGGCGGTGACGAGTCGACGCCGCCGCGCCGGTGAGGCCTACCGCTGATCGGGGATCGTTGACCGATGTCGATTGAAGCGCTCCTGCTGCTAGCGGTCTTCATCCTGCTGCCAATCATCGAGCGCATGCTGCGGGCGGCACGCCGTCCGGATGGGGACACGCCGGATCAGGGGACGGACGTGCCGCGACCTGCGTCCCGACCCTCGATCCCTCCGCCGACGCCTCAGCGGCAGCCACCCACGGACGCGCGCGTGCCACCGCCGGCTGACGTGCCACAGGTGCCGGCCCGCCCCGCGCCACGACGGTCGCCACGCCCTCCGCGCGCCGCCGCGGGTGCACCCCGCGCCGTGCGCAGCGGCAGCCGGGTCGAGGAGCTCCGCACTCCGCTCGCGCTGCGCCGCGCGGTGGTGCTCACGACTATCCTTGGACCCTGCCGCACCGTGGCTCCGTACGAGTGGGAGGGTGCGTCTGGAGCAGCCGGGCAAGGTTGACGCCGCTCGAGATCACGCCGATGTGGCTGAAGGCCTGCGGGTAGTTGCCGAGAAAGGCCCCGCTTGCCGGATCGATCTGTTCTGGAAGCAGGCCAAGCGGGCCGGCACGTGCGCACAGCGAGTCGTACAGATCCATGGCCTCGTCGAGCCGGCCCTGCCGCGCGAGGTTCTCCACAAGCCAGAAGCTGCACAACAGGAACGCTCCCTCGTGCCCTGGCAGTCCATCAGGCGACGCCTCGGGGAGATAGCGATACAACAGTCCACTCCCTGCGCCCAGACGCTCCTGGATCGCGTTCGTCGTGGCCACCATGCGCGGATGATCGGCGGGGAGCACCCGCCGCAACGGCAGCGCCAGGAGGCTGGCATCCAAACAGCCGCCGCCCAGGTGTTCGGTGAGCGCTCCGAGCTCCGGATCCCAGGTCTCCTCGACGATGGCGTGCCGGATTCGATCGGCGTCGGCGCGCCACGCCTCGATGTCGCCAGGGAGCCCGAATCGCTCCGCGAGTCGAGCGGCGCGATCGAGCGCCACGTGGCACATGGCAGCCGAATACGTGAATGGCCGCCCGGCGGTGCGCACCTCCCAGATCCCGTGATCCGGCTGCCGCCATTCACGGCGAGCGGCGTCGGTGAGCCGGACGAGTCGATTCCACAACACGTCGTCGATCGCACCATGGTGCGCGGCCCACTGGTACGCACAGTCCACAATCTCGCCGTAGACGTCGTGCTGCCGCTGCTCAGCCGCGCCGTTACCCCATCGCACCGGCGACGAACGCCGATAGCCTTCAAGCCCAGGATCCGTCCGTTCGGGTCCTGGTAGCCGGCCGTCGAGGTCGTAGAGAACGCGCGGCCGGCCGTCGCGCTCCACGGCGTCGAGTACCCAGGCGAGAAACCCCGCGGCCTCGTTCGAGAACCCGATCCGGCGCAGCGCGTACACGGAGAACGCCGCGTCGCGGATCCATGCGTAGCGGTAGTCCCAGTTGCGAACACCGCCGAGCGCTTCCGGCAACGAGGAAGTCGGGGCGGCCACGATGCCGCCGCTCTCGAAGTGATCGAGCAGCTTGAGCGTGATGGCCGAACGCCGGACGGCCGCTCGTTGCGGACCGTCGTAGTCGAAATGCGTCATCCAGCGCCGCCACGCGGCGATCGTCTCCTCCAGGAGCTGTGCGGGGGGGCGCGGCCGGTGACGGCCGCCCGCGTGCGACCAGCGCAGCAGGAAGGACGCGGTCTCACCCGCGCGCAGCGCGACCGTCGACTGCAGCCCCTCGAGAGGAACGGTCGCCGCAAGGTGCAGATCGAGATCCGTGCGCTCCGGGCAGAGGATGCGCAGTCCTCCCGCGGCGGGCTCGGCGCGCGCCGCCCCACGCGGCGCGACGTCGAGCTGAACGCGAGCGGTCCCCTCGAGGGCCGTCACGTGCCGGAGCAACTCCTGACGCCCCATGGACACATCTTCGGTGAGGTCCGCGCCCGAGGTGAGCGTCAGCGCGTCGGTGATCCGGATGAGCGACGAGCGCCCCCGCAGCTCCGTCACGAGCACGCCGGTGTCGGCTTCGTAGAACTGCCGTGATTCCACGAGATCGTGCGGTGCCAGCCGAAACGCGCCGCCACGCGCCGCGTCGAGGAGACCGGCGAACAGTGGGGGCGAGTCGAAGCGCGGCACGCACATCCATGACAGCGCGCCGTCGCGCCCGACCAGCGCGGCGGTGGCGCCATTGCCGATGAGTCCATGATCGGCAATGGGAAGATAGCCGTCGGTCCGTTCGATGGGCATGAACGACATGTGTTGGGCGGGCACCACGCGAGAACGTTCAGGATACAGACGGCTCGAGGGAAAACGAATCATCCGGACGACCGTCCGACGCTGCCAGTATCATGCCTGGACTCTCCTTCGCCAGCGCCGACGCCGCACAGTCGTTCCGTGTGACCGTACCACAACGTCGCCCGCGGCGGCGGTGTTCCGGCGTCCCGGAAGGATACGAAGTAGAGTCAGAAACGCGAAGCCAGTCTCTCCGCCACTGGCGCATGACATGAAGCGGGCGGTCTTTGACACTGACACGGACGATCGCGACGCGCCCGCGGCGGCAACGGTCGCGATGCGCACGAGTCACATATCTCGAGCCTGGCCTGACGCGACATACTGCGTCATGGCCGCGGGATTCCCGGCCGTCTGTTCGTTTGTCAACGATCGCGTCGATGCGGAGGCGTTGGCAACCCTGTATGCGAGAGGGAGACTCGCCAATACGTCGTCCTGCGAGACTTGCGTGCCGAGCGCTCGAGAGCTCTCCGCTGCACGGGAGTGCCGGGCGCGGCTTAAAAAATCCGTCCCGCGAACACGTAGACGGCCAGCGGCAGCAGCACCACGAAGAACAGGTTCAGCCACATTCCCGCCTTCGCCATCTGCGGGATGGTGATCGCCCCGGTGCCGTACACGATCGCGTTCGGCGGCGTCGCCACCGGCATCATGAATGCGCAGCTCGCGGCGAGCGCCGTGGGGACGGCGAGCAGCATCGGGTCGGCGCCGATGCCAATCGCCAGTGACGCGACCAGTGGCAGGAATGCCGCGGCGGTCGCCGTATTGCTCGTCAACTCGGTCAAAAAGATCACGACGGTCGTCACCACGAGGATCACCGCGAACACTGGCCATCCGGCCAGCGCGCTGAGCGCGGCGCCAATCCATCCGGCCAGGCCCGTCTGCTCGATGGCCGCGGCGAGCGACAATCCTCCGCCAAAGAGAATCAGCACCGACCAGGGGAGTCGCTCCGCATGCGTCCACGTCAGCGAGACACGCAGCGGCCGCCACTCGAGCGGCACGACAAACAGCAGCAACGCGCCAGCCATCGCGATGCCGGCATCGGTCACCGCCGGGAACCACCGCTCGATCAGCGGGCGACTCACCCACGCCGTCGCGGTGAGCGCCGTGATTGCACCGACCGTCCATTCGGCCCTCGATATCGATCCCAGCGCGCCGCGTTCCTCGCGCAGCATCGCCGCACCTCCGGCGAGCGGCTCGGGTCCCACCGGGAACAGCCACTTGGTGAGGACGAGCCACGCGACAGGCAGCGAGACCACCACGATCGGCACGCCGAGCAACATCCACTCCATGAAGCCGACCTGCACGCCGTATGTCTCCGACATGAATCCGGCGAGCAGCGCGTTGGGCGGAGTGCCGATGAGCGTGCCGAGCCCGCCGATGTTGCCCGCGTACGCTATGCCGAGCAGCAGGGCGACAGCGAAGGCACGGCTCGGGGCGTCGCGCGCCGGATCGCCCCCGCCGCGCGCGAGGGCGATCACCGACGTCGCCATCGGCAGCATCATCACCACTGTCGCGGAATTGCTCACCCACATGCTGATGAACGCGGTCGCCGCCATGAAGCCGAGGATGAGATTGGCCGGTCGCGTGCCAACCACCCCGAGTACGGCGAGGGCCATGCGCCGATGCAGCCCGCAGCTCTCGAGCGCCATCGCGATGAGGAACCCACCCAGGAAGAGATAGATCACCGGATTCGCGTACGGCGCCGTGGTTGCCGCGACGGTCGCGACACCGAGTGGCGGGAAGAGCACGATCGGAAACAGGGCCGTTGCGGCAATCGGGATGGCTTCGGTGATCCACCATATCGCCATGAGGGCGCCGACGGCAGCGGTCCGCCATGCGAGGATGGCCATGCCCTCGGGTGGTGGGAGGAACAGCATGGCGGCGAACAGCAGCGGTCCGGCGGCGAGGCCGACATGCGCGCGGGTATGCGTTCGAGATGTCGGGGTCTCGTCCTTGTTCACGCTCCCCGTTCGTCCATGTTCTGCTGGAAACGTCACGTGCCATTCTTCATCACGAGGAGACTTTCCTGTGTAGGTTGAATGTCTGGGACGGATTGGCTGGATGGCAGCTCACCAGCGCCGGGGTGCGTGATCCCATCCTCGACCGGGAGGGGCGACACGTGGCGCACCGAGGGAGTGCTGGTCTCGGCCGCGAGTCGGTTTGATTTGAGGCCACACAATCCTTTCGCGGCGGCGCTGCGGGTGGGTCAGCGCATCGTATCGACCGGCCACGATGCTACTTCTTCTCCAGTCTCTCGCCGTCATTGTGTTGGTCGCTGCGTTGGGGCCATCGACCGCGCTGCCCCAGGAATCCGTCGCCACAGCAGACCGATCCGCAACGATTTCGGGAATCGGCGGTCTGGCCGCGGGAATGCACGGCACAGGGCCGGTTCTCGGCGGCGCCGTGACGTTCGACTGGTTCGCGGTCGAAGGCAGTGGCACTTATCTCAATCGTGGTTCCGGTGCGGATGCGTTCGGCGCTCATGCGAGCCTGCTCGCGAACGTGACCCCTTCCGGCCGACGGTCCGTCCCGTACTTCAACATCGGTGGCGGCGCGTACCGTGCCTCATTCGACCTCGACGACCGACGGTTCTTCGGATCAGAGAGCCTTTACGACGGTGGCTCGCCGAGCGCGTCCGCCGGCCGTCGCCCACATCCCGAGTTCACATCGCCACTCATCGTCTCGTCGGCACGAGGCGCGACCCGTTCGCGCTTGATTGATGAAGGCATCCGCCTGGGACACTGAGCTGCGCAGGGCCGTACCTGTTTCGTTGGGCGACCCTTTCCAGTCGAATTGCACTTCGGTGGATCCGTCTGGTACCAACTCAACCTCTGTGACCCGAAGAGGCTCGCGCGGATGGGCGATTCCCCAGCTGTTCCCATCTGACCCACGTCCGTGACCGCTCCACCCGTTCGACAGCAATCCTCGACGAGGTTCGCGAAACCTCTGACTTTCGTGCAGTCGGCGGACTCACGGGCCGTTGAAATCCACTTCGGACAACCTGTTTCCATCGCGGTGTTTCGATGCGGCCGGTATCACGCGGTGTTAATCAGTACCCTCCGGCTCGAACCGGATGCCTCAGCGGATGAAATTGTTCACGGTTGTAGTGACGGAACGAAACTCGTCAGTGAATGATTTTTGACCCTGGCTGATCCAATCAGCGTGAGTCCAGTCGCGCCTCATACTAGTGGAGTTCGAGATCGCAAATGCCAGGGTGGCCTCGCAACGATTCTCAGGGCCGACTGGAAGCTCGCGCGGGTGATCACATCGGAGCGGCGGGTTCGATGGACGCACCGAAGCGTACCGAGGAACATCGCGACGTACTGGAACAAGTGAAGCTGGGAACTGTGTAAGGTGGGCTCGAAAGCGGCGACGAATACAGAGGTTTACGGAGTCACATCGAGGAGCATCTGGCGGGGATAAGTCGTTGAACCGATTGTGCAACGAGGTGTTTCGGTATCGCTCAGTGATCGTCGGCCGTTTCGCTTTCCAAGCGTGCTCCTTCAACCACTCGGACATCTCTCCGTCTTTAGAATCAATTACTTACAGCTGCGACTGAAGCGAACAGACTGCGACTTGTGTAAGACCTCCTAATGCCCGCGATCACTTGTGAGCGTTTCCAGTATAGCTGCCGCACAGGATCGACGTCAGCGCGCGGCCGAACGGACCAAGTCAATCACGGCAACCTCGCGTATTCCACTTGTGCTTCCATCAGAACCCGAATGTCTGGGTCGGCGTTCTTCCAGAGCGTCAAGAGATCGTTGTAAGCGCTTTTCGCCTTCACGGTATCGCCCGAGAGCACGAGAGCTCGCGCCAGCTGCAGGCGCGCCATCGCGTCCATGGGATCGACGAGCACCATGCTTCGATGATCGAGAATCCGCTGGAACTCGGCGGCGGCTTCGGCGGGTTGACGGGCGGCGAGGTACGCCAGTCCGCGAACGTAGATGGGATACAGCCCGCCGAAACGTCCGACGTAGCCAACGCCCCCAATAGCGAGATCGTAGCGCGAGGCGGTCTGCAGCGCTTGAATCGCCGCTGCCGCATCAGGAGTGGGAGTGTTCAATGAGAACAGGGCCCGAAGCGTCGGCAGATACATGAATTGCACCGACGTATCCTCCGGGAACTCGCGCGCGAGATCCTGAGCGAGGGCGCGCGATTGCGGCAGATCACCTGCGAGGGCGAGTGCGAACGCCGCAGCATAGTCCACTTCGCGACCGCCCCTTCCGAGCTCGAGCGCCCTGGTGGCGCTCTGCCTGGCGGCGGCCGCATTCCCATAAAACGCTTCCCACACGGCGGTGGCCGTTTCGAACAAGCCGGCCCGTTCGCGTCGATCAGACTTCTGCGCGATCTGGACGGGGACCGTGGCCATCCGTCTCGCGTCTTGCAATCGGCCGGAGCGAGCCAGGGCGAGCGCTTCGAGATGGGAGATGATGTCTTCCGTGGCGGGACTCTTCCTGGCCGCTGTCACCGCCCGCCTGAGCTCGTCGTCGTTACCCGTCAGGAAGGCGACGGAATACTGTGTCAGAAGCAACTCGGCGGATTCCAGCTCGCGCTCCGCCGCACGACGAACGGTCATTAACGCATCGTCGAGGCGATTCAGGCGGACCTGATTGAATGCCCTGTTGCCATACGCCGGGGTCCGGTCGGGATCCAGCGCGATGGCCTTCTCGGTTTCGGCGATCGCCAACTCATGTTGGCCGGTACTCAACAGGGCGAGACCCGCGATCAATGTGTGTGGCGATGCATCGCGCGGGTAGCTCTCGGCCCACGTTTCCAGCGTTCGCCGCTCCCGTTCCAGGTTCCCCGTGAAGTCGCGGTCGTACAGTGTTTCGATGAAGAAGCGCTCGGCGTCGCTGGCCCGATCGCGCAGCTGGTAGGCCTTGAGTAAGCTCTGTCGCGCGAGCTTCGACTCTCCCAGCACGCCGTAGCGGAACCCGACCTGCGCATGGGCCAGCGCAAAATCGGGATCGATCGCGACCGCACGTTGAAAAAGCGGCAGGGCACGTACCGACCCTGAAAAGGCTGCGTTCATTCCGGCACTGTAGGCCTGCAGCGCTTCGATCGACGGCGTCGTCGCTTCGAGCGGCGTCGAGTATCTCTCGACGGTGGCGAGCGATTCGCCAACCCGCGTTCGGAACCGAGTCGCCATCTGGCTGAGTGTGCTCAGGACCTCTTCTTTCCGTGCCGCCTGTGCCTGCTCGTCGGCGAGGTCGTCCCCGGTCGCGCAGTTGGTTGCGCGCAGCCCGAGGACGTACTGACTGCCAAGCGCCGCAATCGATCCCTCCAGGACCGCCGCTCCGCCCGTCCGAACGCACACGACCCGCGCAACGTCGGGGGTCAGTCGGGCATCCGCCGGCTGGTTCATCAATGGCAGCGTTCTCCGGATGCGTTCGTCGGAGATGAGGCTCAGGAACGGCGACTGCTGAAGCTGCACCGCGAGTCCTTGTCGGAGCGTATCGTCGAACACCGGGTCGCCCGTTGTGTTGGCGAACTCGGCGAGCACGATCGTGTCCTTGTCGGTGAGTGGCGCAGGACGGCGGCTATAGATCACGCCTGCGACAGCGGCGGCGACGACGACTGCGGCCGCGCCGATCGAGAGCCACCGCGCGCGGCGACGCCCGAGCGCCGCTTGCGGCCCCACCGTTGCGCCTTGCCCGCGTCTCAGACGTTCGAGATCGGTGCGCAGGTCGGCGGCGTGTTGATATCGAAGTTCGCGTTCAGTCTCGAGACACTTCGAGACGATTCGCTCCAACTCCGGCCACGCCTCGACGCGCAGCCGGACGGCCTGCGGGGGCCGCGTCCCCTTGACCATTTCGTAGAGAACCAGGCCGACGCTCCAGATGTCGGCGCGGTGATCCA
>Ga0209640_10002821_pt1 | contig 15178 bp, 10 predicted proteins | sample RifCSP10_1_FD_184018 | JGI IMG/M metagenome (GOLD analysis project Ga0209640, IMG submission 184018) | Soil microbial communities from Rifle, Colorado - Rifle CSP2_sed 10_1 (SPAdes) (version 2) | ecosystem: Environmental > Terrestrial > Deep subsurface > Rock core/Sediment | place: Rifle...
GATCCTGCGGTCGGCGGTGCGGGTTGTGGCTTGGGCGTCGGGGCGATTGCTGACGTCGACTGTGATTTGGCGGCTATCGCGGCGCGCAAGCGCTGACTCGGCGTCGGTTTAGTCGTAACAGTTGCGAGCCCGGGCAAAGTCGCCGGCTTCGCGCTCGGCGGTTGCGGCGCCGTCGCCGCGGCGGCGACAGTGGGCGCTCGCGGCGGGGCCGCCGGAGCGACGGAAGGCTGCATCGCCGGCTCGGCGGTGGCGCGCGGCATCGCGGCCGGACGGTCTACTGCGGGCGCGGCCTCGGCCGAAGCCGACGGAGCGCGCGGGGTTGCCGCCGGCATTGGTTTCGCAACGACCGGCATAACCGGGGCCGGGGCCGCGGGTTTTGGTGCCGGCGTCACGGATCCCATCGCGGCCGGCGCGACAGGAGGCTGCGTCGGCGTCACAACGGGCGCCGGCGTCGGCGTCACCGTACCGTGCGCGGCCGAAGCGGGCGCGGCGGGCGCAGAGGCGGGTGCAGCGGCCGGTGCAGATGGCGCCGCTGCCGCTGCCGCCGACGGCGCTGCAATGCCGAAGACGTCGCTTGCGACATGCGCGACGAGATTCGCTTCGAGCCGGCGTGCCTGTTGGGCTGCCGCCATCGTGAAGGCCGTCACGCAAAGGTTGTTCGCGACACGAACAATGCCGCCCGAGTAGCGGTAGAGCGCGTCGATCGCTTCGGCCGTCATGAGCTCGCGAGGCTCGCCGCCGGCCGCGGTCACGCGGTGCGCGAGGTAGTCGCGAAGCTCGTCGCGACTCAACGGCGCGAGCTTGCATTGCATGCGCGTGCGTTGCTTGAGGGCGGCCAGAGCCGGCAGCCCGAAAAGCTCCGACATCGGCCCGCGCGCGGTGAGCACGATATTGGCGCCCGGGCAACCATTTGGATCGGCGGCCGTCAAAGATTCGAGCGCCGCGAGGATCTCGGGTTGAAATCCATCGGCATTCTCGACGAGCACGCAAACGCACGTGTCCGTGGCGCGCATTTCGTTCAAGAACTGGCGCCATATTTGCAGCCGCTCGACGCGACTGTTCTTGTAGGCACTGAAGCCGAATTCGGCGAGCAGCATCTCGAGCAGCTCGTGACTCGTCACGGGAATGTTGCCGACCCAGCCCAGAGCCAGCCGCGTCGTCATCGCGCGGAGCGTGTGGGACGCGAGCGTCGTCTTGCCGACGCCGGCGGGGCCCGTCAATACGGCCACGGAGTCGCGCAGCGTCAACGCGACGGCAAGGTTCGCGGCCACCTGGTTCTGGGCGGTGGTCATGAACACCTGAGCGTCTTGGGCGATGCCGTCTTCGAATAGCGGCTGCCGCAGGCGGAAATGCTCGCGATACATGGTATTAGTGTCGTCCATGCCCGGCGCTGTTTCCGCTAGCTCCGTCACAGATCTGGCGGGCGTTTGTTGGCTCCGGCTGCGGAAAGCCTGTAAACTTGCCTTCTCACCGGACGAGCCGCGCGCGCCGGGCCGCAGCAGAATGGAGCATTCTGAGGCCGGCAGCAATGAGAAATTCGCCAGCGCGCGGTAACAAGAGGTAGTCGACGATCATGGGATTTCTTGATGGGTTGCTGGATTTGTCTGCGTGGGGCTACGTGGGCGTCACGCTGCTGCTCACGCAGGTCACGATTGCGAGTGTGACGATTTTCTTGCACCGGCATCAAGCGCATCGGGCGCTCACGTTGCACCCCATAGCGAGTCACTTTTTCCGCTTCTGGCTCTGGTTGACCACGGGCATGGTCACGCGCGAATGGGCCGCCATTCACCGCAAGCACCACGCGAAGTGCGAGACCGAGGACGATCCGCACAGCCCGCAACAGACGAGCATTGCCACAGTGCTGTTCGGCGGCGTATTACTCTACCGCCGCGAAGCGTTGAAGCCCGAGACGATCGAGAGCTACGGTCATGGCACACCCGACGATTGGCTCGAGAAGCACGTCTACAGCGCTCACCGCTTCACGGGCATCGGTATCATGTTGCTCGTAGACTTCCTGCTGTTCGGTGCCGTCGGCTTGCCGATCTGGCTCGTGCAAATGGTGTGGATTCCATTCTGGGCAGCCGGCGTCGTTAACGGTGTCGGACACTATTGGGGGTATCGCAACTTCGAAACGCAAGATGCTTCCCGCAACATCGTGCCGTGGGGCATTTTCATCGGCGGCGAGGAGCTGCACAACAATCACCACGCCTACGGCGTCTCGGCCAAATTCTCGAACAAGTGGTGGGAATTCGATATCGGCTGGCTCTACATTCGCGTGCTCGAAACATTGGGTCTCGCCCGTGTGCGGCGCACGGCGCCGAAGACGTCGTTCGAGGTACCCGAGCAGCGTGTCGTCGACCTCGAGATGTGGAAAGCCGTTTTCGCCAATCGTTTCCACGTGTTGAAGCTCTATGGCAGCCGTGTCGTGCGCCCCGTAGTGCGCTCGCAAAGTCGAGGCGTCACCGGCGAGGATCTGCGGCGGCTTCTGAGCGCGCGCAAGCTGCTCGCATCCGAGGCTGCGGCGCTCGACGTGAAAGCGATGGCGCGACTGCGCGAAGCCCTCGAGTCGAACCACACGCTGCACACGATTTACGAGTTCAAGCAGCGCCTCAAGGCGCTGTGGAATCAGCATCAGCGCGAGCCATCCGATCCGCTCGCTAAGCTCCAGGTCTGGTGTATCGACGCCGAAGCGAGCGGCATTGCGGCGCTCCAGGAGTTCGCGCGGCAACTGCGTGGGTATCGTTCGCAGCTCGCCTGAGCTCCACCCTGCCCGCAACGCAGCAAGCGGGGCGGGTCCTAGCCTCCCCGGTTCGACATAAACTCGAGGCCGCGAAGTGACCTAGCGCTCTTGCCCAGGGTGCGAAAGGCTGCAAGAATCGAGACTAAGTCTACCCGTGCCGCGAGGCGCGGCCGGGCACGAGTGCATTGGGGAGAGTCGATGAGAATACTGGCCGGTGTCGCAGGCACGCTCGCCGTCGCGCTCGGCGCGTGGCTCGTGGCGAGTGCGCAGGAATCTGCCGGCACCGACCACGCCGGGACTCCCCTCACGCCCCAAGCCTTCCTCCAAGAAAACTGCCTCAAATGCCACAACGAAGAGGCCTCGACGGCGATGGCGCTGTTCTCGGGCCTCTACCTCGATCGCGTCGACGTCGATGACGTGAGCCAAGAGCCTGTCGTCTGGGAGGAAGTGGTCGTCAAGCTGCGCACGGGCATGATGCCGCCTTCGAGTGAGCCGCGTCCCGATCCGGCCGCAGAGCTCAAGTTCCTCGAGTACCTCGAAAGCGAGCTCGACGCCGCGGCGCGCGCCAACCTCAATCCCGGCAGGCCTGCGCTGCACCGTCTGAATCGCACCGAGTACGCGAACGCCATTCGCGAGTTGCTCGCGCTTGACGTCGATGCCGAGACTCTGTTGCCCGTCGACGACGCGAGCTTCGGCTTCGACAACATTGCGGGCTCCCTCGGTGTGTCGCCCGTGCTCATCGAGCGGTACGCGGACGCGGCCGGTAAGATCAGCCGCCTCGCGATCGGCGATCCGGCGATGACGCCCGAGCTTGCGACTCACTATGTGCCGAACTTCCTCATGCAAGGCGAGCACATCGAAGGATTGCCGCTGGGCACGCGCGGCGGTATTCGCGTCGAGCATTTCTTCCCGCTCGACGCCGAGTACGTTCTGACAGTCGATCTCATGAGCGCCGTCAACGGTATACACATCGGCAACGGCGTCCCGAACGAGCAGCTCGAGGTGACGCTCGACGGCGAGCGTATCGCGCTGTTCGATATCTCGAAGGCGCCGCCGGAGCCGCCGGCGCCCGAAGAAGAGGAGGCCTCGGACGCCGAGGAAGGCGACGAGGCCGCCGCAGAAGAAGCCGCGGAAGAGGCAGCGGCGGAATCGGCCCCAGTGGAAGAGGCGATCGAGCAAGTCGCTGAAGCCGCCGAGACCGACACGCAAGAGCCGAGCGAGGAAGACGCACCGCAGGCCGAAGAAGACATGGAGAAGGAAGGCGAGAAGTGGGAAGTCCGTGTTCCCGTGGCCGCCGGCCCGCACGTCTTGACCGCGGCGTTCATCAAGAAGAATCACGCTCCGATCGAGGACATCATTCAGCAGTCGAGCAACACATTGCTCGATCCGCTTTTCAACGGCACTCCCGACGTGACGCTGCTGGCGCACGTCGGCAGCTTGAACGTCGACGGGCCGTACGATACGACCGGCACCGGCGACACGCCGAGCCGCCGCAAGGTTTTCGTGTGCCGCCCGCAGCAGGCGAGCCAGGAAGAACAGTGCGCCCGGCAGATTCTCACGACGCTCGCGTCCCGCGCCTATCGGCAGCCTGTGGGCACCGAGCACGTCTCCGTTCTCATGGGGTTCTTCGAAGAAGGCCGTGCACGCGGCGGGTTCGACAAGGGCATCGAGGTCGCCCTGCAGAGAATACTGTCGAGCCCGCAATTCATCTTTCGCTTCGAGCGCGACCCGCGCGGTGTCGATCCCGATGAGGCGTACCGCTTGAGCGATCTCGAGCTCGCCTCGCGCCTCGCGTTCTTCCTGTGGAGCAGCATTCCGGACGACGAGCTGCTCGAGCTCGCGACACGCGATCGCCTGAGCCGCCCAGCCGTGCTGCGCGAGCAGGTCAAGCGCATGCTCGACGATCCGCGGTCTTCGGCCCTGACCGAGAACTTCGCGGGCCAGTGGCTGTACTTGCGCAACCTTGACATCAAGGATGCGTCCACGTACCTGTTCCCTGATTTCGACGACAACTTGCGGAATTCCTTCCGGCGCGAGACCGAGCTCCTGTTCGAGCACGTCATGCGCGAGGATCGCAGCGTGCTCGAGCTTCTGACGGCGGACTACACGTTCGTCAACGAGCGCCTCGCGAAGCATTACGGCATCGAGGGCGTCTACGGCAGTCGATTCCGCCGAGTAGAGGTCGACGACCCGCGTCGCCAGGGAATACTCGGGCACGGCAGCGTGTTGCTCGTGACCTCGCAGCCCAACCGCACCTCACCCGTGACGCGTGGCGTGTGGGTGCTCGAGAATATCTTGGGCGCCCACGTTCCTTCGCCGCCGCCCGTGCCGATTCCCGCGCTCGAGGAAGCCGCCGGCGACACCGACTTCGAGTCGCTGTCCGTGCGAGGGCTCATGGAGCTGCACCGGTCGAAACCGTTCTGCGAAGGCTGCCACAAGATCATGGATCCCGTGGGCCTGGCGATGGAGAATTACGACGTGATCGGCCGTTGGCGCACGCATGACGGCGGCACGCCGATCGACGCGTCGGCACGCCTCGTCGACGGCACCGAGATCGACGGGCCCGTGGAGTTGCGTCGAGCGTTGCTCAACTACTCCGAGCAGATCATGAGAAACATGACCGACAAGCTCCTCACGTATGCAATCGGCCGAGGCACCGAATACTACGACGCACCGGTAGTGCGCTCGATCGTGCGCGATGCGGCCGCGGAAGATTACAGCTTTTCTTCGATTGTCATGGGGATCGTCACGAGTGAGCCGTTTCTCATGAGAGCACCCGAATCGCTTGCCGATACCGCGGTCGCTGCTCGAGAGTGACGAATGCAGGCCAAAGGAGACTAGAGATGTTTATCACGAAGAAACACCTACCTCGCCGGACGTTCTTGCGCGGCGCGGGCGCCACGATCGCCTTGCCGCTGCTCGATGCGATGCTCCCGGCAGCCACCGCTTTGGCCAATACTGCGGCAAGGCCGCAGCCGCGCTACGCGTTCCTGCATCTGCCGCATGGCGCGATCCTCGGCCAGTGGACGCCCAAGACCGTCGGGCGAGATTTCGAGATGCCGCCGATTCTCGAGCCGTTCGCGCCGTTTCGCGACTACATGACCGTCGTCAGCAACCTCGATCATCAGATGGCGACTTCGCAGTCTCCCGAAGAAGCCGCCGGCGATCATGACCGCACGGCTTCGGTTTTCTTGAGCGGCGCGCACATCAAGAGAACCATGGGCCAGGATATCTACGCCGGTATCACGATCGACCAAGCGCTCGCGAACCACATGGGCCAGGACACGCCGATGCCGTCGCTCGAGATGTGCATCGAGGATCCGGGCGCGCTCGGCGTCTGTGGGGCCGGCTACAGCTGTACGTACTCGAACACGATTTCATGGTCGTCGCCGACTTCGCCGAACCCGATGGAGCGCAATCCGCTCGTCATTTTCGAGCGCATGTTCGGCTCCGGCGGCACGCCCGAGGAGCGGCGCGCCCGCAAGGAAGTGCAGGCGAGCATTCTCGATTCGATCGTCGAGGAGGTGGGCAGCCTCGAGCGCGGCTTGGGCACGAGCGACAAAGCCCGGCTCGAAGACTATTTGCAGGGCATTCGCGAAATCGAGCGCCGCATCCAGTTGGCACAGGAACGCGCGAGCGTCGTGACCGGCCAGCGTCCCGAAGTCGCCGAGCTGCCGTTCGAGGAGCACACGGACCTCATGTTCGATTTGCTGGTCTTAGCGTTCAAGACCGACATCACGCGCATCTCGACGATGATGCTGTCGCGGGACTTGAGCGGTGCCGTGTACCCCGAGAGCGGCGTCGACGACGGCTACCATGCGATCTCGCACCACCAAGACAATCCGACGCGCATGGAGCGTTACGCGAAGCTCAACACGTACCACATGTCGATCGTGGCTCGCTTCCTCGAGAAGCTGCGCGCTACGCAGGACGGCGAAGGCAATCTGCTCGACCATTCGTTCGTGCTGTACGGCAGCCCGATGAGCAATTCGAACGCGCACGACCACTATCCGCTGCCGGTCGTCTTCTTCGGTCGCGCCGTCGATCGCTACGAAGGCAACAGGCACATCATGGCCGCTGAGCGCACGCCGATGTCGAACCTCTTCATGAGCATCGCTCTCAAGCAGGGTATCGAGCTCGAGAGCCACGGCGACAGCACGGGTCTGTTGGAAGTCTGAGTCGAATCGTGGAGCCCGCCGCGCGGGCACCTCATTGCCCCGTGTAGAATCGGGCGCCGCGTGCGTCCGCGGAGAAGGTTTGAGTGTCAGTCGCTCCGTTCATGATCCGTCGAGTCGTCCTCGGGTGTGCAGCGCTCGCGCTCGCGGCTTCGCTACTCGCGGGTCTCGCTGCGTACGGTCAATCCGAAAGTCGTTCGATCCGCGACGGCATTTTCTCCGCGACCCAAGTCGAGCGGGGACGCGCGTGGTTCGACTCCGTGTGCATGGAATGCCACGAGATGGAGGAGTACACGGCCGCGGGCGGCTATCTCGAGGAAATGGAGGGCAGGACGCTGTGGGAAGTCTTCGAGTACGTGTCGCTCGAGATGCCCGAAGACGACCCGGCATCGCTCGCGCCTCGAAGGTATGCGGATGTTTTGTCCTATATTTTTAGCGTCTACGGAATGCCGGCCGGCGACGTCGACATGCCGATCGACCAGGCGACGCTCGAGCAGATCGTGATCGAAGCGCCGGATCTGCCGGGCAGCTGAGGTATTTTCGGCGTCTCTGGCGCCTCTTGTGGGAGCGGCGTCTCGCCGCGATTGAAGATCGCGAGCGAAGCTCGCTCCTACAAGTCCGGCAATGCAAGCACGACGAGCATGTTGTCGCTGCCGCGAGCCTGCGCGTCGGGTGTCAGCCTCGCGAGCGAGCCCGTGAGATTCGCGCGCCCCGTGCTGACCGCCACGTACTGCCTGCCGTCCACGGCGAACGTTACGGGATGGCCGCTGACGGGTGAGCCCAAGTCGATCTCCCAGAGCGGCCGGCCCGTCGTCGCGCCGAGCGCGAGCAGCTTTCCCGCTACGTCGCCGACGAAAATCAAATCGCCACCCGTCGCGAGCAGGCCCATGACTCCCGCGCGCTGCTCGTAGCGCCAAGTCGTTTTTCCGGTCGTCGCCGAGATGCCGTAGATCGCGCCGACCATGTCCTTGCCCGGCGCGATGACCGTCTCGTTGTCGATCGCGTAGGTCATGTCGGGAGTTGCAACGTCCGCGATCGAGCTCGAATTCATGCATGTGTTCGCCATGGGAAAATACATCGTGCCTGTGCGCGGGCTGTACGCGCCCGCGGGCCAGTTCTTGCCGCCGTTACTCGACGGGCACACGAACACGGTCTCCCCCGGGCCCGTGAAGAGCGCCTCGGCCGCGATTTCGGCGCGACCAGTCGCGCCGTCGATGGCGGCGATGACGTTCTGCATGACCGTCGGGCGCGCCCAGAGGAACTCGCCGGTCAACCGGTCGAGCGTGTACACGACCCCCGTCTTGCCGGGGATACCCGTCACGACACGTCGCATCTCGCCGCTTCGTAGACGCGGATTGATCCACGGCACCTCGGCCGGGTCGGGCGCGACCGCCGCGTCGAGCAGAATCCGCTCGTAGGCGTGATCGAGATCCCAGTGGTCCACCGCGTGCTGGTAGTGCCAGGCCATCGCGCCCGTGGCGGGATCGAGCGCGAGCGTCGAGTTGTGATAGAGGTAGGTTTTGTCGTTGCCTCCGAGCATGTATTTCGGTGCCGGCGCGGTCACCGAGGTGCCGATATAGACGAGGTCGAGCTCGGGGTCGTAGCTCGGGACCATCCACGAGCCGACCTGCCAGCGCTTGTCGTCAGGGACATCCCCCCAACTGTCGCCGCCGGGCTCGCCGGGGCGGGGAATCGTGCGTATGCGCCAAAGCTCCCGCCCGGTGAGCGCGTCGTGGGCCGTGATGACGCAGGCGTCAGGCCCACCCTGGGTCGCGCAATGGCGGCCCGAGATCGCGCGTCCATCGACGATGAGGGGCCCGGAGCCCTGTTTTGACGAGTTGACCCGGTAATCGAGCACCCGGGTCTCCCAGGCAAGCTCGCCGGTCACGGCATCGATCGCGTAGACGTAGTCGTCCGAGCTGTTGTCGATGATGAGCCGGCCGTAAATCCCCAAATTCCGGTTAGTGTGCGGAAAAGGTATGTATCTGCCGACATCTTCGGGTAACTTGCGCCTATATTGCCAAATCTGGTCGCCGGTGGCTGCGTCGAGCGCATAGGTCGTATCGAGGGGGCCTGGGAAGTAGAGGACTCCGTCGTAGACCAAGGGAATACCTTCCTGGGACGGGGCCTCGTCGAGTGGCATGGACCACACGATTTCGAGCAGAGCGACATTGCGGGTGTGGATCTCGTCGAGGGGGCTGTAACCCCAGCTGTCGAACGTCCGCCGCCACATGAGCCAATCGGCGGGGTCCGGATTGCGCAGCATCGCAGCGCTGACCGGCACGAACGAGTTTTCTTGCGCGGTGGTTGGCGCTCCTTGAAGAACGGCGAGTACCAGCAAGGCTACGGCAAACGAACGTTGCATGGCGGCGATTATACCTGGCGAGCTTTACACATGTAGGAGCGAGCTTCGCTCGCGATCTTCATGCCGGGATGCGAAGAATCGCGAGCGAAGCTCGCTCCTACACAAAGAGGCCGTCGCGTTATACTCGGCCGCCGACCAGGTCGCTGCAGAATTTCGGGGGTTATTTCATGGTCAACAAGACGCTGCTCTTGGCCGTCGGCGTGGCTTTAGGCGCCGGTGCCGCACGGGCTCAGGTCGGGGCCGATGTTTACGCCGCGAACTGCGCGGTCTGTCACGACGGCGGCATGGAGCGGGCGCCGACGCGCGACGTGTTCGCGGCCATGGTTCCGGAGCGCGTCCTCTATGCGCTCGAGGGGGGCTCGATGATCAGCATGGCCGTGACGCTCTCGACGGCGCAGCGCCGCTCGGTCAGCGAGTACCTCACGGGCAAGGCGTTCGACGGGCAGCTCTCTATGACGCCGACGCCTGCCGCGATGTGCGGAGCCGATGTCCGCAGGCAGTTGGCAGCGACGGGGCCGCGATGGGTGGGCTGGGGCGGTTCCGGGACGGCCAACACGCGCTTTCAAGCGGCCGGCGATGCTGGTCTCACGGCTGACGACGTCGCGCAGCTCGAGCTCAAGTGGGCTTTCGGGCTTCCGGGCCACATTCAGGCCTACGGCAACCCGTCCGTCGTCGGCGGGCGCGTGTTCCTCGGCAGCCAAGGCGGCATCGTCTATTCGCTCGACGCCGAGACCGGCTGCGTGCATTGGTTCCGCGAGGAGGGCGCGACCGTACGGGCCGCGTGGAGCTTCGCCGAGATCGAAAGTGCCGCGGGCTCGCGACTCCTGGCCTTCTATGGGGACCTGCGCGCGAGCGTGCGCGCCGTCGATGCCGAGACCGGCGAGCTCGTCTGGCAGACGCGCGTCGATGAGTTCCCCGTGGCGCGCGTCACGGGGTCGCCGGCCTACCACGACGGCCGCCTGTACGTGCCGGTCGCCTCGGGCGAGGAAGCGGCCGGCGCGAATGCGAATTACGAATGCTGCCGATTCCGCGGCAGCCTCGTCGCTCTCGATGCGGCGACCGGCCGGCAGATTTGGAAGACCTACATGGTCGACGAGCCGCGCCCGACGAAAAAGAACGCCGTCGGTGTGCAGCTATGGGGGCCCTCGGGTGCGCCGATCTGGTCGAGCCCCGCGATCGACGCCGAGCGTAACGCCGTCTACGTTACGACGGGCAACAATTACACGGATCCGACGAGCGATTTGAGCGACGCGTTCGTCGCGCTCGATCTCGACACGGGCGAGATTCTGTGGGCGCGGCAGATGACCGAGAACGATGCGTACGTCGCCGCGTGCCGCCTCGAGGACAAGACCAATTGCGCCGACTCGAACGGCCCCGACGTCGACTTCGGCGCGTCGCCGATCTTGGTCGAGCTCGGACCCGGCCGGCGGCTGCTCATGGCCGGGCAAAAATCAGCCGTCGTGCATGCGCTCGATCCCGATCGCGACGGCGCCATCGTCTGGCAGCGGCGCATCGGACGCGGCGGCAGCATGGGCGGCGTCCAGTGGGGCTCGGCGACGGACGGCGAGAACCTCTACGTCGCGCTCTCGGACATTGTCCGACTCGCGGTGCCGCACTCGTGGGCCACGGAAGCCGACCCCAACGTGGGCGGCGGCATGTTTGCGCTCAATGTCGCCGACGGGCGCATCGTCTGGTACACGCCGCCCGCAAGCTGCGGCGACCGCGTGCGCTGCAGCCCCGCCCAATCGGCGGCCGTCACGGCGATTCCCGGCGTCGCGTTCTCGGGTTCCGTCGACGGCCATCTGCGCGCGTACTCGACGGACGACGGACGCATCATTTGGGATTTCGACAGCGTGCGAAGCTACGACACGGTCAACGGCGTGCCGGGGCAGGGCGGCTCGATGGACGGCCCAGGTCCCGTCGTCGCGGGCGGCATGCTGTTCGTGAACTCGGGTTACCCGACGGCGGGCGGTTTGCCCGGCAACGTGCTGCTCGCGTTCGGCTTGGCCGGCGATTTGTAGGAGCGAGCTTCGCTCGCGAGTTGTAGGAATCGCGAGCGAAGCTCGCTCCTACAGGGGTGGCGCTCGTCGATCAGCGGAAGTTGTACCGGAACATCAGGCCGTACTCGCGTGGACGACCGCGGCGTTTCCGCGCTGTTCCCGCCAGACGCCGACCTTGCGCTGCACAACTTCGTCCGAAGCGCTGAAGACGACCACGTCGGAGTCCACTTCGATGACGAGCGGCTGCCAACTCGGCACCGCCCAGATATCGCGCGGACCGAAGGGCAGGGTCGTCACGCGCCGACTGTGGCCGACGTGCGCTCGGCCGCTGCCTTCGACGACCGCGTAGATCGCGCTCGCCGTGCCGCGATGGGGCTCGGTGCGAAAGCCGGCAGGCAGGAGCGCAAGGAACGTCGATAGCGTCGGGATCGCAGGCTCGCCCGTCGTCGTATCGAGGTATTCATTCCTGAAGCCGTGGCAAGGGTCGGAAGCCCCGCGGGCCCGCAAGCTCTCGAGCTTTTCACGGGTTTGCGCATACGGATAGGCGAACGCGGGCGGCGCACCGGAGCCCCGCGCGGGCGATACGCGCTCCGGGAAATGCCCGCCGGGGTAGTGCTCCGAGAATCCCGCACCGAGAAACCTGAGGAGCGCGACGTCGAGCACATCCATCCATACGGTCGGCCCGCTGCCCTCGTTGCCGTGCTCGTGCCACGCCCACGACGGCGTGACGATGAAATCGCCGGGCTCCATGTAGGCGCGTTCGCCGCCGACGGCCGTGTAGGCACCGCGGCCTTCGATGATGAAACGCAATGCCGCCGCCGAATGGCGGTGCGCGGGCGCGAGCTCACCTGGGACGATGAGTTGTAGGCCGGCGTAAAGCGCGTCGGTCGCCAAACGCCGTCCCGGCAAGCCCGGGTTCTCGAGCGCAAGAACGCGGCGCTCGGCGTGCTCGGCGCTGATGAGAGCGGCGGCTTCCGTCAAGAGCGGGCGCAACGCATCGTAGCGCCAGAGGTACGGCACGGCCGAGACGGTAGGCTCGGCGGGAAACCAGTCCTTGAAAAACTCCCACAGCGGCGTGAGTCGTTGCTCGCGAGCGCGCACGCCGTAGCGCTCGAGGGCGGAGGGATGTGACGGCTTGTCGCGATGAGCGACCATGCGCGCAAGTCTAGCGTGCTGCGTTCACGGGCGCGAACACGTATCATTGCAGGGCGTCTGACTCGGGGGAAGCATCGATGACGAATCGACGACAGTTTTTGCAAATCAGCATGACCGCTACCGCGTGGCCGTTCGCTTCGAGCGCAGTGCGCGCCGCCGCGCAGATTCCGGCAACGGAGCCGCTCGCTCTATACAAGGTCATCTACGACCGTCGCTTTGGCGCGAGCGTCGCGTTCGCCGAGCGGGCTGCGGCGCTCGGTCTTGGCGTGCACGCCATCGAAGGCGATATGACACGCTTTTGGTATGACGAGCTCTATCACGAATGGAAAAAGGGTCCTGTCGCCATCGCCGGGCTTACCGCGCACGGCGCGATGTTTTGCTTCGAGCAACTCGCGCGCGACCAGAGCATGCGCGTCGTGTTCCGCGCCGAGCACAAATTCGGCGCCGCAGGCGTCGAGCACGCGTTGACGGGACCGCTGACGATGCTGCGCGACGGTCTTGCGCTCAACGATCGCGGGGCAGAGTGGGCGGCTTGCATGGCCGACGTCGTCGCACACTGTCCGCAAGGGCGCGCCGAGATTTCGCACGCGGCCGCAGCGAGCGCGACCGTAGCTCGCGACGCTCAAGTCGACGCCGAGTCGCTGTACTCGTGGGTCATCGCGCCCGCGGTCAAAGCCTAACGCGGCACCGTCGCCGCCCCGCAACGGAGAGTAAGTATGAGTGTGCCACCGGGCATCAGCGAGCGCGTCTTCTCGCAGGCCATCGGCCAATTCGAACGGGCTGTCGGCCGCGAGTGGGTGTTCACGAGCGACGAGGACGTGGCGCTCTACAGCGACGCGTACACGCCGCTGTGGAACGAGGCCGAGGCGAAAACCGCATCGGCTGCCGTTGCGCCCGCGTCGGCCGAGGAAGTCCAGGCGGTCATGCGCGTCGCGAACGAGCACGGCATCCCGATGTACCCGATCTCGACGGGGCGCAATCTCGGTTACGGCGGCTCGGCCCCCGTCTTATCGGGCAGCGTCGTGCTCGATTTGAAGCGTATGAATCGCATTCTCGAGGTCGACGAGCGCAACGCTTACGCGCTCGTCGAGCCCGGCGTCAGCTACTTCGATCTGTATCGACACATCCAAGATAACGGCCTCAAGCTTTGGATCGACTGTCCGGACCCCGGGTGGGGCAGCGTCATCGGCAATGCACTCGACCATGGCGCCGGCTTCACGGCCAATCCCTACCGCGATCATTTCGACGCTCATTGCGGGATGGAGATCGTGCTTGCGAACGGCGATCTCGTGCGCTTAGGCATGGGCGCCTTGCCCAATGCGAAGACCTGGCAGCAGTACAAGTACGGCTACGGGCCCTATCTCGACGGCATTTTCTCGCAGTCGAATTTCGGCGTCGTCACGAAGATGGGATTCTGGCTCATGCCGGAGCCGGAGGCCTATCTCGAGGGCACGGTCAACGTACCCGGGCACGACGACGTGATCCCGCTCATCGACATCATGTCGTACCTCATGAACTCGGCGATTCAGAACGCGGGCACGATGTTGAGCTCGCCGGTTCGGTTCGCGGCGGCGCAGGACCCGCAACTGCGCACGATGCTGACCCGTGCTGACGACGAAGCGAAACAGGCGCTGAACCGGTTCGCGGCCGAACGAGGCATTCCGTTTTGGTCGAACATCCTCAAATTCTATGGGCCCGAGGAAGTCATCAAGGCGCAATGGGCATACGCGCAGAGGCGTCTCGGCAAGATCCCCGGCGCGCAATTCGTCGACGGTCCCACATATCGCTTCCCGCTGACGCCGGAGCAGATCGCAACGGTGCGCGACGAAGGGGATTTCGGTATTCCGACGCTGTCGATCTTCTCGATCGGCGCGCGATCCGCGTTCAACCCGACACCGACGACGGGGCATTTGTGGTTCTCGCCGGTGATACCCATGTCGGGCGAAGCGGTCATCGAGTCGCAACGTGTGCTCGCAGGCGTTTTGCAGGAGCTCGGCCGCGACACTTCGATCGCCGTGTTCCCGCAGTCCTACCACCAGCGCACGTTCGTGATCCTCGTCGGCTTCCCCGTGCTGCACGATGTCGACGCCAATCGACAAGTCCGGGACGTCTTCCGACGCCTCATCGACGTCGCCGGCGAGCATGGCTGGGGCGAGTACCGCACACATACCGCCTTCATGGACGATTGCGCGCGTGTGTATTCATACAACGATCATGCGCTCCTGCGGCTCCAAGAGACCTTGAAAGATGCGATCGATCCGAAAGGCATTCTTTCGGCCGGGCGCTATGGAATCTGGCCGCGGCAGCTGCGTCGGAACAGGGCGTGAGCCTCATGCGCAAATCGATTCTGCTTAGCATGCTCGCGCTCGCAGCGCTCCCTGTGATCGCCCAGGACTCCGCGCGCGTGCAACGCGGCAACGAGGTCTTCCAGTATTGGTGTGCGCCGTGTCATGCGCCCGGACCGAGGCACCCCGGCACGCAGGCGCTCGATGCACTCTACCAGGGCGCGAAACCCGGCGTGCTCGAAGACCGCAACGATCTCGTGCCGGAGATCACGGCGACGTTCGTGCGCACCGGTGTGTCGATCATGCCGCCGTTTCGCAAGACCGAGATCAGCGACGACGATCTCGCCGCGCTCGCGGCCTATCTCGCTCCTTGATCCGGGATTTTGCTCGCGCCTTTGATCGGGGCTTTTGTAGGAGCGAGCTTCGCTCGCGAATTGAAAGAATCGCGAGCGAAGCTC
>Ga0209640_10002822_pt1 | contig 15178 bp, 16 predicted proteins | sample RifCSP10_1_FD_184018 | JGI IMG/M metagenome (GOLD analysis project Ga0209640, IMG submission 184018) | Soil microbial communities from Rifle, Colorado - Rifle CSP2_sed 10_1 (SPAdes) (version 2) | ecosystem: Environmental > Terrestrial > Deep subsurface > Rock core/Sediment | place: Rifle...
GGCGCAAATCCATCGGGTTCATGCCGGCGGCCACTGCCTTCATGCCCTCGCGCGCGATCGCCTGGGCGAGGACCGTGGCGGTCGTGGTGCCGTCGCCGGCCTCCTCGTTGCACTTGGACGCGACCTCGCGGACCATCTGCGCGCCCATGTTCTCGAACCGATCGCTGAGCTCGATCTCCTTGGCCACCGTTACGCCGTCCTTGGTGATGCGCGGCGCGCCGAACGACTTCTCGAGCACGACGTTGCGGCCCTTCGGCCCCAGCGTCACCTTCACCGCATCGGCCAGGATGTCCACCCCGCGCATCAAGCGCACACGAGCGTCCGCATGAAACTTCACATCTTTCGCTGTCATTTTTCCAATTCCCTTTGCTAGGCGGCCTTGCGGACGGCCTTGGCGTCTTCGATGACGCCCATGACGTCGGACTCCTTCACGATGAGCAGGTCCTCGCCGTCGACCTTCACCTCGGTGCCCGACCACTTGCCGTACAACACGCGATCGCCGGGTTTGACGTCGAGCGGGCGCAGCGTGCCGCTGTCGTCACGCACGCCCGGCCCGACCGCGACGACCTTTCCTTCGACCGGCTTCTCCTTGGCCGTGTCGGGGATGATCACGCCGCCTTTGGACCGTTCTTCCTGTTCCGTCGGTTCGATCAGAACGCGGTCGTGTAATGGCCTGAATTTTGTCATCCATGTCCTCCCTGAATTGATAAGTATTTCTTGTGTAAAACTGAAATGGGACCGCAGACGGGGCTTTTCAATTTCGAAATATAATTGAATGTTTATTATATTACTATAGAAATCCAAAATAAAACTGTATACATTATCTAATGTCCCGTAAGGGGCCACGCCCAGAAATATCTGGCGTAGCTGAAGCTCGCGCCGAGCTTTTGCCGCGGCTCCCAACCGGGTCGGGCCCGTTCTTTGTGGCTGACCGTCGCCTAAGGCGGGCCCATCTTGCGGCGTTATTCCGGAAGGGGATGAATTGGCACGCACGAATTCTCTTTTCTCTCCGCGCTCCACGTTTGATGCATTCCTCTACGCCTCGGTCGGCATGGAGGAGAACGGAATGGAACTCAGCGTCGTTTCGGCGCTGGCGCGCTTCGGCGTCGATCCCTGGCAGGAGGCGGCGCGGCTCACGGCCCTACCGCAGGAGCTTGCGGCCAGTGGACTGCGTCTGTTGCTGGATCGGCTGCCCGAGGGCCGGTGGCGAGCGTCGGATACGCCGGCGATTGCCGCGCGGCTGGTGAAGCTGTTGCCGCGCGTCGGGTCGCCCGCCGCCCAACCCGATCAGCCGAAGACCGGGAGCCACAAGAAAGGAAACCGTCTGGCGACGATCCTTCTGGTGATCGCCATGGCTCTGGCGTCGGCGATCCTCGGCATCGCCACAAGCGGGTCCCCGACCGTCAATGACGAGCAACCTTCCGCCGCCGTCTCCAACACCTCGGACACGCAGCGAGGTCGATAGAGTCTCCACGCGCTTTGGGAGCACAGCGACGAGCGTGCCGGTGTTCCCGCGCCGGCTGTTCAGCCGCCGGGCCGGCTTCGACATGAAGAAGATCGCGACGCTGCTGTGGCCGGTGGAACGAGGACGTGCGCGGGGCGCGGCGCTGGCTTCGCGTCGTCTCAGCGCTTCTTGCCGTCGAGGCCGAACTGCTTGAGGAACGCCGTGATGTCGGCGATCTCCTTGTCGCTCTTCAGGCCGACGAACACCATCTTGGCGCCGGGCATGAACTTCCTCGGGTCCTGGATGTAGCTTGCAAAGCTCGCTTCATCCCACAGACGCCTGATTGCTTGTTGGCGTCGGAATAGTTGAAGCCTCCGACGGTTCCGGCCTTGCGGCCGAACAGCCCGTTCAGCTTGGGACCGATGGCGCTTTTCGCACTCTCGCCAACCTGATGGCAGGCGCGGCACTTGGCGAACACCTTCTCGCCGACGGCGCCGTCCTGGGCCGATGCCTGCGCCGCGGCCAGCACAACGCCAGCCGCTGCGATTAAGGCGACGAGTTTCATCGCTGCAGGAACGGATTTTGCCAGCCTCGGCCGGCGGGTGCGCCGCGCGGCGGAAAACTCGCTTCGAGGTAATCGAGGATGAGCTTGCGGTCGTCGCCCTCGATTGCCGGCATGGTGTGCTTGTCCTGCATGAAATCGATCGTCTCGTCCCATTGCCTGCGCGACTGGCCCTGTTGCGCGACGAGCTTGAATCCGTGGCAAGCAGTGCAGGCGTAGAAGGTTTCTTCCCGGCCGGGCCTGTCGGGATACTCCTCCGGCGTTTCGTCCGCGGGCACGAATTCGCTGGCCGATTGCGCGGACGCCGGCGGCGCACACCAGAGGAGTACCGCCGCAGCAGCCCCGAGATACTTACGAACCGCCATCGACCTTAGGCAACGAGCACCGCGATCCGGTGCATCGGATTGCCGCCGTATCCCTGCGGGTTCCAATTTCCGGCGACGTGCGGCTGCATCACACCGCGCGCATCCGTCGCCCGCGACCAGACCTCGTAGTAGCCGTCGGAGGGAAGCTTCACGCTGGCGGTCCAACGTTGCCAGTCATAGGCGTTCTTGGGCTGCCCAAGCCGTGCCGGCTGCCATGTCGCGCCATAGTCGGTCGACACATCCACCTGCTTCACACTGTAATCGCCGGCCCAGGAGGCGCCGCGCAGCGAAACCTCGCGCGTTCCCGCGGCAAGCTTGGCGCCGTTGGCCGGACTGGTGATGATGGAGCGCACCGGCATCGACTCCAGGTCCCGGAAGTTGGCCGGGTCCGCCTTGTCGCCGGGCACCATCGGCTTGATGGCGACACGGTATGAGAATTCGCCCATACCCTGGCCGTCGTGGACTTTGTCGCGCAGCCAGATCCGGGTCAGCCATTTCGATGACACCGAGCCCGGCCAGCCGGGAATCACGAGACGAACCGGGAAGCCGTGAATCACGGGCAGCGGCTGTCCGTTCATCGCCCAGACGATCAGGTTGTTCTCGTCCATGAGCTTCTTGATGGGCGTGCCGCGCGACAGGGCTTGCTTGCCGGCATCGCCGGACAGGTGCGGATCGGCGCCGTAGTGTCCGCTGAACACCGCCGACGACTTCACGCCCGCAGCCTTGAGCACATCGGCGACGCGCGCGCCGGTCCATTCGGCGCAACCGACGCCGCCGTTGGTCCACTGGTTGCCGCGCGCCTGCGGCGTGAAGAACGACCGCCCGTTGCCGCCGCACTCCAGCACCATGCGGCGGGTCACCGGCTGGAACCGCGATTTCAGCTCGCCGAGTGAGAGATCGAGCTTCTGATTGACCTCGCCGTCGATGACCAGTTTCCACTTTTCCGGCTCGTTCGCCGCCTCGGGGATCTGGCCGTTGTTGCGGATGTAGAATTTGTCGGTCGGCGTCGTGTCGTCGTCCAGCAGCTGCTCGGGCGTCTCGGCGACAAGCGGCCGTTCGCCGATCACGACCAGCCGGTCGCTCTTGCCCGGAAATTTGAGGTAGGCCGGCCCCTTCGCCGGCGCCGGTGCGGGCTGCGTCCCCTGCGCCAGGGCAGCGGGTATCAACCCGCCCGGCATGTTGCGGTGGAACGGGATTGCCCCGCCAACCACGGCGCCCATTGCCGCGAGGCCGGCGCCCTTCAGGAAGCCGCGCCGGTTCCCGTCCGTGCGCCGCCCGAACGCCAGCGCGTCGGCGCGTTCCGGATCATCGGAATACAGCTCGAATAACCCACGCTCCTGCGGAATTTGCCTGCCCGACATGTGTTCCTCCCCTGGCCGAATTCTGCGGCTGGAAAGAAACGACTGTGCCCGACGGCCTATTCCCTTGGCCGGGCTGGCGCGGTGCTGCCGCAACGCGGGTCAAACGGGACAGGGTTTCGAATGGAGGCGGCTCTCGGCCAACAGGTCTTCGACCGGCCTTCCGAACGGCGCACGGTCGATCGAGTATTGCCGCAGGGCCAATGCAACGGTCTGGAAGTGCTGCTCGTCCATGCCGCCAGCAATGACCAGGTAACCGACGCCGCCTTGCAACCACGCCGCAGTCCGCAGCCCCGGCACATCCGAATCCTTGGGTAATGGCGCCGCCGGCTTGAGCCCGACGAACAAGCTCAACCTGCAGCCGCGCGTTCCGACGTAGCCGAAATGCAGAATGTTGACCGACGACGTCTCGAACGATTCGGCGGTGCTGAGCCGCAGTTGCGCGGCAGACAGGTCCGGCGCGGTAAACCCGTTCCCGGTCCGGGCCGCTGGCCGCGTCTCGCCCCGATCTGCCTGGGGCGCACCGACGGTCCCACTCCATGCACGGTGCACCGCCACGCTCGCGTTGAAAGCGCCGGGCGGGCTCGCGCGCCAAGTGGCGAGGGCGCCCATGGTTCCGGCCACCACAAGGCCGGCGACCGCCGCCGCGGCCGCCATCATCGACTTTCTGCGAATGCGCGCTCGGTGCAAGAGCGCTTTTTTGGCTCCGTCTCTCTCGAGACCGTCGAATTGAACCTCCGGGACGATGCCGGGCGTCAACGACTTCAGTTTCGTAAGCTGGGCGATCTGCGCGGCGGTCGCAGGATCGCGCATCGCCGCGTATGCCACGTGCGCCGCGGCCTCGGCATCGAGCTCGCCGTCGACATAAGCGCAGATTTCGGAATAGTCCGGTCGCTGAATGGTCATGCCTTCGACCGCTTCAGATCCTGGTAGAGCGGAATGACCGCTGCATCGCCCATCGCCGCCAACAGCGCCTGGCGAGCCCGCGAAAGCCGGCTCATGATCGTGCCGCTCGGCACCCGAAGAATTTGCCCGGCCTCGGCGTACTTGACGCCCGCGATATCGACCAGCGCGATCACCTGCTGGTGATCGAGCGACAGTTTCTTGAACGAGGCGCGCACCGCCATCGCATTTATTTTCCGCTCGTGGAGTACGACCCATTCCCCGAATTGCACCGCACGGTCGATATCATCCAGCGGCGCCTTAAGCCTGTTGTCGTGTCGCTTTACGCGGTCGCGCCAGGCGTTGTGCAGGATGCGGAACAGCCACACGCGGAAGGCCGTCGCGTCCTCCGGCACGTTCCGTGCATCGAGCGCCTTCAACGCCGTCTCCTGGACCAGATCGCGCGCCGCGTCCTCATCGCGAGCAAGCGTCAGCGCGAAACCGTACAGCCCTCTGCATTGCGATAGCAGCCGCTGCTTTGCCGCCGCGTCCACCTCCGTGCCTCCCGACTGGTTTCTTGCAGGATAGAAGGCGGGCCGGGATCCGGCAAACGGATCGGCAAACCGCCGGCGGATCGAAGTGAGAATGGCGCCCATGGCCGGGCGGCGGCGGCGTAGCTACCCGATCCGCGTCAGATACAGCGCGATACCGGGAAAGATCGCGATCAGCGCCACCGTGATTATCGCGCAGGCGAGGAACGGCAGCGCGGCGCCGATGATCTGGCCCATGGTGGTGCCGGGCGGCGCCACGCCCTTCATCACGAACAGGAGCATGCCGAACGGCGGCGTGGTGAAGCCGATCTCCAAGGACATCATCACGATCACGCCGAACCAGATCAGATCGAAGCCGAGCTCCTTGGCCAGCGGGAAGAACACCGGCACGGTGAGCAGCAGTATCGAGAGCGACTCCATGAAGCAGCCCAGCACCAGGAGCACGCCGAATATCACCAGGAGGATCGCCCAGGCCGGCAGCTCGAACGAGAGCGCCCATTTGATCAGCCCGCCCGAGGCGCCGGAGAACGCGAGGATCTGGCTGAACGTCGCGGACGCCAGGATGATCATGAACGCCATCACCGTGACGCGGAGCGAGCCGGTGAGCGCGCGCTTGAGCGCCGGCCACGACATGCAGCGGTAGAGGAACGCGAGGATCACGACCGCGACCGCGCCGAACGCCGCGGCTTCGGTCGGCGTCGCCCAGCCCAGGAGCATCAGGCCGATCACGTTGAACACGATGAAGCTCATCGGGATGATGTCGAGGCAGAGCGAGCGGAGCTTCGCGCCGAGGCTCACCCGCGGCACCTCGTAGCGCGGCGCGGCGTCCGGGTCCAACCAGTTGATGATGAAAATGACCACGAGGTAGAGAGCCGCGAGCACCAGCCCAGGCCCGATGCCGGCGATCAAGAGGCTCCCGATGTCGATCTGCGCGATGGTGCCCAAGAGCACCGCGAGCGCCGAGGGCGGGATCAGGATCGCGAGGCCGCCGGCGCCCATGATCGGCCCGACCGAGAGCGAGGGCTTGTAGCCGCGCTTGGTCATCTCCGGCACCATCAGCGAGCCCATCAGCGCGGTGTTGGCGAGCGAGGAGCCCGAGAGCGCCGCGAACGTCGTGCCGCTCGCCACCGTGATGACCGAGAGCCGCGCCGGCATGCGGCCCAGGAGCTTGTCGAACCCGTCGAACACGCGGACGGCGAGCCCGGTGTGGAAGAACAATTCGCCCATCAGCAGGAACAGCGGCACCGGCGCCAGCGAGAACAAGGTGAGCGAGGAGAACGCGTTGTTGATGAGCTGGCCGAAGCCGCGCACGCCGCCCATGAACAGGTACACGCCGATCAGGTCCAAGAGCAGGAACGCGAACGCAACCGGGATGCCGAGCCCCATCAGCACGATGATCCCGCCGAACATCAGTGCGATGCCGTAGGCCCAGAACATCGGCTACTCGTACACCACGGCGTCTTTGAACATGTCGTCGTAGCCCAGCAGGAACCGCGCGAACTCGATCACCATCAGCGCGAAGCCGAGCGGCATGCAGGCGATGAATATCCAGCGCGGGCTATCGAACGAGCGGATGTCGGTCTCGTGCCGCGCGATGCTGACGAGAACTGCGTCGAGCGAATACCAGGCGAGCATCGCGCACACCGCGATGCACACCACGCACACGAACCCGTGCACGATGCGCCGCGCCGTTCCGTCGAGCCGCGCGACCAGGAGCTCGATGTGGACGTGGCCCTTCTCGCGCACCAGCCAGGGCGTGCCCAGCATGGTCATGTAGAGCAGCGAATACTCGGTGAGCGCCAGCGTGTGCGGGAACGGCCGGAAGCCGAAGTTACGTACCAGCACGTCGACGACGATGCCGACCGTGACCACGGCCATCATCGTCCCGGCGATCACGGCGAGCCCGGTGATCAGGACGCTATAGGCCCGCCAAACCGCCTGCATGATCGGATACTCCACGGCCGCGGCGCCCATCGCGCCGCGGGCATGGACCGGCTATTGCTTGTAGAACTTCGGCTTCAGCGCCTCGACGTTGGTCGGGTCGCGGCCCTTCATGCGCGCCCACACCGAATCGGATGCGAGCTTCACGTACGCCTTGCCCGCCGCCGGCGCGAGCGTGAAATCCTGCACGCCCCGCTTGGCGAGTTCGGCCTGCTCCTTCGCCGCTTCCTTGGTCCAGAATTCCGCGCTTTCCTTCTCCCACGCGATCGCCGTGGCCTGCAGCTTGTCGCGCGAGGCCTGGCTCAGCTTCTTCCACGTGTCGAGATTGACGTTGACCACGATGTCGAGGTTGAAGAAGGTCGGCATGAGCTTGTACTTGACGAACTTGTCCCAGCCGTAATCCATCACGCCGACCTGCGGCCAGGCGAAGCCGTCGACCGTGCCGCGCTCGAGCCCGGTATAGACCTCGGGCGCCGCCATGTTGACGAACGTGCCGCCCAGCGCCGCCATGAATTCGCGGTACGCCGGCGCGCCGCGCAGCTTCATGCCGGTGAGGTCGGGCAGCCCGTCGGGCCGCGTCTTGGGCTGGTTCTTGAGATAGAAGTTGAAGCGCGGCCCGTACTCCACCCACGCCAGGATGTGGGCGTTCATCTTCTTCTTATGGATGTCGTTGATCATGTCGAAGCCGCCGTTGGCGCGCGCCTCCCAGGGCGCGGCGTTGCCGCCGACCAGCGCCTCGATCTCCGCCATCTCGCCGGCGTAGTAGGACGATGGGGTATAGCCCATGTCGGCGACGCCGCTGCGCACCGCCTTCGCCTGCTCGAAGGTCGGCACCGCCTCCGGCCCGCCGACGAACTGGATCTGGTAGGTGCCCTTGCCGGCGGCGTTCGCCTTGTCGATGAAGCGCAGGAAGCTTTGAGTGAATCCCGTCTGCTTGGTGAACGCCGAAATGGCGCGAATCTGGTCCTCGGCCTTCGCCGGCGCGACACCGGCAAGCGCCGCGGCGATCCCCAGCGCGAGTGCGAATTTCGCCTTCATGACGTCCCCCCTTGTTATCGCCGTGATCCTACGCCGTGTTTTTGCGGTCAGCAATACGTGGCTCCTTACATCGCCTGCAACGATCTCCCCAAGATCGAGAATCTGAAGCGAATGTTTCCGGATTTGTACCGGGCTAAACCGGCGCTGGTGACATCCAGCCGCGCTTTGAATTGATCATCCGAGTTGGTGCCCCTGGCCCGACTTGAACGGGCACGTCCTTGCGAACAACAGATTTTGAGTCTGCCGCGTCTACCATTCCGCCACAGGGGCTCGCCCGCAGAATAACATAGCGGCGCAGCGATCGATCCATCGCAATGGTTTGTCCGAGAACCCGGCGATACAATGACCGTGAGCGGAGCATAATCCGCCGCACGACGACGCATGGCTCGACAAAGGGAGGCAACATGACCGGATTGTTTGCGCGCATCGCATTCGGCGGACTCGTGGTCGCGGCGCTCGCCACGCCGGCGCACGCGCAGAGCATCGCCATGAAGCTCACCACCACCACGATCAACGATCCGCAGCATCTGTTCCTGATCGAATACGCCAAGCGGATCGAGGCCAAGACCCAGGGCCGCATCAAGGGCGAGGTCTACCCGTCCAGCCAACTCGGCGCGATCCCCCGCGTGGTCGAAGGCATCCAGCTCGGCACCATCGAAGGTCTGATCGCGCCGCCGGGATTCTTTCGCGGCATCGAACCGGCGTTCCAGGTCACCGAGGTGCCGGGCCTATTCGCCGACGTCGACCATGCCTACCGCACGCTGACCGACCCGTCGTTCCACGATCCGTTCCTCGCGGTCGGCGAGCCGAAGGGGGTGGCCGTGGTCTCGCTCTGGCCACACTCGGCGATCAGCTACGCGACGGTCCGCCCGCTGCGCACGCTGGCGGATTTCCGCGGCAAGAAGCTCCGCACGCTCGCCACCAAGATGGAGCTGGAGGCGATGCAGCGGGTGGGCGCCGCCGGCGTGCCGGTGGATTTCGGCGAGATGATCCCGGCGCTGCAAAGCGGCGCGATCGACGGCGTGCGCTCCGGTCTGGTCGTGATGCTCGGCATCAAGGTGTTCACGGTCGCCAAATATCTCACCGCCGTGAACGACACGATGATTCCGGTGACGCTATCTGTGAGCAAGGCGTGGCTCGACAAGCGGCCGCCGGATCTGCAGAAGGCGGTGCGCGAAACCGGGCTGGAGCTAGAACCGTGGTCGCACGACATCGCCAAGGACTTCGCCGCCAAGTCCGAGCAGGGCTGGCGCGACAACGGCGGCGAGATCATCCGCCTTTCGGCCGAGGATCAGGCCGAGTTCATGCGCCGCGTGGCGCCGATCGCCGAGGAGGTGCTGGGCGGCGCGCCCGACGCCAACACCAAGCGGCTGTACGCGCTGCTCAAAGAGTCCGCGGCCAAGCACAAGAAATAAGCGGCAGCGCAAGGGAGACTGCGTCGATGTTCGAAAATCTGTTCCGCATGGACGGCAAGGTCGCCGTCGTCACCGGCGCCGGCAACGGGCTGGGGCGCTCGTTCGCGCTCGGCCTCGCCGCGTTCGGCGCCACGGTGATCTGCGCCGACCGCAATTTCGAGGGCGCCGACGAGACCGTGTCGCTCGCCAAGCAGTCGCGCGGCAGGGCCGAGGCAGTGCGGGTCGACGTGGCCGAGGAGCAATCGGTCGACGACATGTGGAAGGAGATCGAGGCCAACCACCGCCGCGTCGACATCCTGATCAACAACGCCGGCATCGCGACCAACCCGGTGCGCACGCACGAGTTCAGCGTGGCCGACTGGGACACCCTGATGGCGATCAACCTGCGCGGCGTGTTCCTGACCACCAAGAAGGCGCTGGCGCTGATGCTGCCCGGCCCGGGCTCGATCATCAACATCGCCTCGATCGCGGGCTTGCGCGGCTATTGGCCGGGCTTCCCCGCGCTGCCGGTGAACTACTCGGCGGCCAAGGCGGGCGTGGTCGGCTTCACCCGCCAAGTCGCCGCCGAATACGCCAAGGAAGGTATCCGCTCGAACGCGATCGCGCCCGGCTGGCACGGCGGCACCGCGCTGGGCGCGGCGCGGCGCGCCGCGCGCCCGCCGGAGGACATCGCGCGGTTCGAGAAGGCGATCCACGACCGCATCCCGATGGGCCACCGCGGCAAGCCGGACGACCTGGTGGGGCTGGCGGTGTATCTGGCTTCCGATGCGTCGCACTATCTGACCGGGCAGGTGATCGCCCACGACGGCGGCTGGGACGCCGTGGTCGCGTGACGACGTCTCGCATGCTCACCCGCCGCACCTTCGTCCGCTCCGCCGTGCTGGCGACCGCCGCATGGCCGGCATTCGCCTCGGCACTGCGCGCACAGACCGCCGACTACCCGACCGGCCCGATCCGCACCATCTGCATGTTCCCGCCCGGCACCGGCGCCGATGTGCGGGTGCGGTTCTATGCCAACAAGCTCGCCGCGCTCGCCGGCAAGCCGGTCATCGTCGAGAACAAGCCGGGCGCGTTCGGCGCCATCGCGACCGAGGCGGTGGCCCGCGCCAGGCCCGACGGCTACACCATCTACATCACGCCGGGCTCCTCGACCCATGCCGCCGCCCCGCACATCTTCAAGACGCTGGCGTTCGACCCGATCAACGATTTCGAGCACATCACCACGCTCTCGACCGCCGCGTTCCTGCTGTGCGTCGCAGCGACCAGCCCATTCAAGACGGTGCCGGAGCTCACCGCGTACCTGAAAGCGCAAGGCGACAAGGCCTCGTACGGCTCGATCGCTATCCCGGGCTACGTCGCGAGCGAAATGTACAAGGCCGCGTTCGGGCTGCAGACGGTCGAGGTGAAATACAAAGAGCCCGGCGGCTTCAACAACGATTTGTTGAGCGGCCAGCTCGCCTTCGTGCACAGCGATCTGGGCACGATCGCCGCAAACCTGAGGGCCGGCCGCGTTCGCGCACTGGCAACCACATCCGACAAGCGCCTTGCCGCGGTGCCGGACATCCCCGGCGCCGAGGAAGCGGGCATTCCCGGCATGAATCTCCGCATCTGGTGGTCGGTGCACGTGCCCGCGAAGACGCCCAAGCCGATCTGCGACAAGCTGGAAGCCTGGTTCAACGCCATCGTCGCCGATCCCGAAACGCGGGCGTTCAACGCCAACACCGGGGCGGACTCGCTGCCCGGCAATTCCCAGATGCTGAAGGAGCTGCTCGCCCGCGAAACCAGGACCTGGGGCGAGTACGCCAAGATCGCCAAGATCCGGGTGGAGTGAGAGCCTCCGCCATCCTTGACGTAGCCAACCCCTGCGTCATGATTTCGCGCAGGGGAGGCCGATGCAGACGATATTCGGCTCGCACGGCGCGATCGCGCCGTTCCAACTGGTGCGGCCGGCGACGATAAATGACGCCGCCGCGGCGCTTGCCGACGGCGCCGGCGCCTGCCTCGCCGGCGGCGTGGACTTGCTCCCGGCGCTGCGCGCCGGGCGCCGTGTGAACCGCGTCGTCTATCTTGGCGGCATCCATGCGCTGAAGGCTGTGAGCCGTACAGACCGCGCGATCGCCATCGGCGCCGGCGTCACGCACCATCGGCTCGCCAACGATTCCGAGATCGCGCGCGCCCTGCCCGACCTCGCCGGCATCTGGCGCAACGTCGCCAACGTGCGCGTGCGCCACGCCGCGACCATCGGCGGCAATCTGATGGCGCGCAACCCGCAGTACGATGCCCTGCCGGCGCTGCAGGCACTGGGCGCGCGGCTGATCTTCGCCGGCGCCGACAGCCGCGCGCAGGCAACCGATGCCGGCGCGGCGGATTGGCCCGACGGACTCCTGTCGGCGGTGGAGATTCCGCTGGTCGAGCGCCGCTTCGGCTTCGACCGCAGCATGAAGCCGGTGTTGAGCCTCGCGGTATCGCTGGAGGCGCGCGACGGAAAGCTCAGCGGTCGTGCCGCCGTCGGCTGTGCGCACCAAAGACCGGTATGCCTTGCGCTCGATTTCGCCGGCGCACGCGATTGGGGCGCCGTCGCCGCGCGCGCCGATGCGATCGCCGATGCTTTCGCGGCCGACCTCGCCGAGCCGGACACCGACTGGATCGCGAGCGGCGGTTATCGAAGCACGCTCGTCCGCGTGCTGCTGGCGCGGCAACTCACCGCGCTGGCGCGGCGATGAGCGAGCCGATCGCGATCTCGCTCACGCTCAACGGCCGCGCGCTGCGCGCGACCGTGGCGCCGAACCGCGTGCTCGCCGATCTGATCCGCCAGGATCAGGCGCTCACCGGCACCAAGATCGGCTGCGACCAGGGCACCTGCGGCGCCTGCACCGTGCTGGTCGACGGCATCGTGACCGCGTCGTGCTCGACCTTCGCCTGGCAGGTCGACGGCAAGATGGTCACCACCATCGAAGGCGTGGCCACCAACGGCGCGCTCGACCCGGTCCAGGAGTCGTTCAAGTCGCGCAGCGCGTTCCAGTGCGGCTATTGCACGCCGGGCATGATCCTGCTGGCAAAGGCGCTGCTGGCCGCCGACCCGAACCCGTCGCGCGCGACCATCCGCGATTGGATCAGCGCCAACGTCTGCCGCTGCACCGGCTATCAGATGATCATCGAAGCGGTCGAGGACGCCGCGCAGCGGGTACGCGAGGGGGCGCAATGAATGATTTGGCAGTGCCGCTGCGCGCCATCGGCGGGTCGCGGCCGCGGATCGACGCCGATCTCAAGGTGACCGGCGCTGCGCGCTACACCACCGACCTCGAGCTGCCGCGCATGCTGCATGCGAAGACGCTGCGCTCGCCGCACGCCCACGCGCGGCTCGCATCGATCGATGCGTCCGCCGCGCGCACGATGCCGGGCGTGCATGCGGTGATCACGCGCGACGATCTCAAAGGGCTCAACCCGACCTACGGCTACTTCATCAAGGACATGCCGATCGTGGCCATCGACAAGGTGCGCTACATCGGCGACCCGGTGGCCGCGGTCGCGGCCGAGACCGAGGAGCAGGCGGTGCGCGCGCTGGAGCGCATCGCGGTGCGCTACGAGGAACTGCCGACCGTGGCGACCATCGAGGCCGCGCTCGCGCCCGATGCCGCGGCGCTGTTCGAGACGCCGCAGATGGGCATCGTTCCGGCCTACGGAGTCGGCGCATCCGGCTTCAAGGAACCGATGAAGAACGTCTGCTATCGGTTCGCCTACACGTTCGGCGACAAGGCGGCATTCGCGCGCGCCGACCATGTGTTCACCGACGAGTTCCGCTTCTCCCGGCTGCAGCACTATTTCCTGGAGCCGTTCGTCGCGCTGGCCCGCGTCGAGGCCGGGCAGATCGAGCTGTGGACCTCGACGCAAAGCCCGTTTGCGCTGCGCAAGGAGCTGGCGCGCGTGTTCAACCACCCGGAGCAGGCGATACGAATACACGTGCCGCTGATGGGCGCCGGCTACGGCGGCAAGAACAACTGCAAGGCCGAGCCGATCGCGATCCTGTTGGCGAAGCTCGCCGGCCGCCCGGTGCGCTTCTGCATGACGCAGGAGGAGAACTTCCTGACGCAGAGCCAGCACGCTGCGGTGCACCGGCTGGAGACCGCCGTCGCCAAAGACGGCCGCTTCATCGCCCGGCGCGCCCGCGTGCTGCTGGATGCCGGTGCCTATTCGGACGCATCGCCCCTGGTCGCCGAGAAGGCCGGCTATCGCAGCCACGGCCCGTACCGCTGGGAGCACGTGGACTCGGCCGCCGACTGCGTGATGACCAACACCACGCCGGCCGGGCCGTTCCGCGGCTTCGGCGGCACCCAGGCGTCGTGGGCCTCGGAAAGCCAGATCGACATGATCGCGCGGCGGCTCGGCATCGACCCGGTGGCGCTGCGCAAGAAGAACCTGCTCAAGCTGCGCGAGGCGTACTGCCCGGGCGAGAGCGGCATGGACTCAGACCTCGCCGAGGGGCTGGACGTCGTATGCCGCGAGATCGGCTACGGGCGCGGCGAGAAGAAGCGGGGCCGCGGCATCGGCATCGCGATCGGCTTCAAGGATTCCGGCGGCATCAACAAGCCGGCCGAGGCGGTGGTGAAGGTCACCACCACGGGCGGCATCATCATCAATTCCGGCTCCATCGAGATCGGCCAAGGCGTGCACTCGGCGTACACCCGGATCGTCGCCGAGCTGTTCAACGCGCCGACCGAGCGCGTGAGCTATGCGCCGATCAACACCGACGTGACCCCATACGACCAAGGCACCAACGCGAGCTCCGGCATCGTGGTGATGGGCGTGGCGGTCGAGCGCGCGGCGCGCGCGTGCATCGACCAGGTGCTGGCGTTCGCCGCCGAGCAGCTCAAATGCCGGGCGGACGAGCTCAGGCTGGACAACTGGTCGGTGGTGAAGGGCAACGAGGCGCATCCGCTGATGCCGATGATCATGCGCAAGTTCGGCGGCACCGGGTATGAGTTCAGCGGCCGCGGCTACTTCAAGGCCGAGAACGACCACCACGCGCCGCTGGAGACCAAGTGCGTGTCGTGGGAGTTCGGCTGGGGCGCGGCCGAGGTCGAGGTCGACGAGGAGACCGGCAAGGTCACGGTGCTGCAACTGGTGGTGAGCGGCGATGCCGGGCGCGCGATCGACGAGGCGGTGTGCCGCGGTCAGGACGAAGGCGCCGCCGTGATGGGGCTCGGTCAGGCGCTGTTCGAAGGCATGCAGTACGAAGGCCCGGTGCTCGCCAACCTGGCGGCGGCGAAATACCGCGTGCCGCTGGCAAGCGATCTGCCCGAGCGGTTCCGCAGCATCACCCAGGAGCAGGGCCACGGACCGGGCCCGTTCGGCTCCAAAGGCATCGGCGAAGGCGGGCTGTTGCCGGTCGCGCCCGCCATAGCGAACGCCATCGAGGACGCGGTCGGCGTGCGCATCAGCTCGCTGCCGCTGACGCCGGAAAAGGTGCTGGCCGCGCTCGAAGCGAAGCGCGCCGCCAAGCGCTAGCGCACCGCCGGTCCGTTTATCCAAATATTGTCATCACCGGGCCGGCCTGAAAGGCCGTGACCCGGTGATCCATGAAAGCGCGAAGTGTCAGGATTGCCGGGTCTCGCCACTTCGTGG
>Ga0209640_10002823_pt1 | contig 15178 bp, 18 predicted proteins | sample RifCSP10_1_FD_184018 | JGI IMG/M metagenome (GOLD analysis project Ga0209640, IMG submission 184018) | Soil microbial communities from Rifle, Colorado - Rifle CSP2_sed 10_1 (SPAdes) (version 2) | ecosystem: Environmental > Terrestrial > Deep subsurface > Rock core/Sediment | place: Rifle...
CCCCGCGCCGTGACCTGTCGCCACGGTGCTGCCCGGGATCGGCGCCGTCTGTCAACGAAATCAACCCAAACGGTTGTCACCACGACGGAATTTCAGGCGTAGAATGTCGCGCCAGTGTCAGGCTCGATAGCCGCCCGAAGAATGGCAGCGAGGGCATCGTGCCCCCGCTGCCAGTGGTCGACCTCAAGGTCGTTGACGCCTAGGGCGGCCAGGGGATCCCGCCAAACAGCGAGGCGACCCCTGAAAGCACGGCAACGAGCACGATAAGACGAGACCGCATGCCGAACCATCCTTTCTTTTGCTTTCTTTGCGTTTCTACGGACGGTCCGGGCGCCCGGGGTGCTGACAAAATACGCTGATGCCGCGCAAAAAGTCAACACATGTTGTCGAGCCAGCCGTCGCCGGTCGACACTTGAGGGCGGCACGCGAGCGCGTCGGCCTCAGTCAGCGCGCTCTGGCCTTTCCCGGCTGCTCCGCCGCGTACATCTCACGCATCGAGGCAGGCGAGCGGATAGCGTCGCCCCGCGTCCTCCACGAGCTTGCTCTCCGCCTTCACGTCGACTACGCGTACCTTGCAGGCACGAGCGAGTCGCCGGCCAGGTCGGTGCTCGACGACGCAGAGATCGCACTTCGCCTGGACGAGACGGACGACGCGGCCAGCCTGTACCAACGGGCGTTCGACGAGGCTCGCGATAACCGAGAGCAAACACGGGCACTGGAGGGGCTGGGCCAGGTCGCTTTTCGACGCGGCGATCCCTCGCTTGCGGTTGAGCTGTTCGAGCGGGCGCTCTCAGTCGTCGACGACGACATTGCCGAGCGGCCGGCGCTCGCATCGGACCTTGCGCGTGGATACGCGGCGCTCGGACAACTCGCGCGCTCGATTGCAATTCTCGAGCGGTGCGTCGAGGCGTATACGGGCGATCCTGTCCAGTACGTCCGCTTCGCGGGCTTTCTCGGCGCCGCCCTCACCGACAATGGCAGCTTCGCCGAGGCCGAGCGAGTGCTCGCTGCGGCCCTCTCCCGCGGTCGCGACGTCGCGGATCCATACACACGCGCGCGGCTGTACTGGTCGGAGTCTCGACTCCGCGGCGAGCAGGGCCAGAGTGACCTGGCGGCCCGCTATGCGCAGCGGGCGCTCGAGATTCTGCGCGGGACGGAGGACAGCCACGCTATCGCTCTCGCTCTGCAGAGCCTCGCGCACATCTATCTCGACCTCGACAGGCCAGCCGAGGCGCTCGACCTCGTCCGCGAGGGAGAGCCTCTCATCGCGGCCGCTGGGACACCGCTCGAGATGGCCCTGTACCGAATCCAGGAGGCTCGCGCGCTCGCTGCGTTGGGAGAGTCCGAGGCGGCCGCCGCACTCGCCATGGAGCTCACCGGTGCGATCGGAGACAGACACGCGGACGACGTCGGGCGCGCGTACCTCCTCCTTGGCGAGATCTTCGACGATCTCGGGGAGCCTGAGCGTGCCCGCGAGCTGCTCGAGTTGGCGGTCGAGGGTCTGGAGCGGCAAGCGCCCAGCCGCTATCTCGTGCAGGCCTACAAGCGCCTGGCCGCGCTGCTGAAAGAGCGAGGAGACACCGACGCGGCCTTTTCCGTGCTCGAGCGCGCGCTCGGCGTGCAGGATCGCGTGGGCCGTCCGCTCGCTTGATCACCCAATCGAGCGACCGCGTACTGTCAACACGTCGGCCGAAAAGTCAACGCCCCTGCGCGGCGTCCGGCGCCACGCGTAGAATCGTCTACACCGTGGCCGTCACGGTTGAAAAGCAGCTGTTCCTCGTCCTCGACGACGAGTACAGAATCGTCGAGGTGGGCCCGCCTGCCGAAGCGACGTTCGGCCCGCTGCTCGGGCGGAACGTCTTCGAGTGCTTCGCTGACGCGGCAAGCCTCTTCCGCCCGTACTACGACCACGCTCGCGCTACGGGTGACATCGTCGAGTTCGCCCAGTACTACGACGGCTACGCGATGTCGATCGCCGTGCAGCCGCTCGAAGACGGCCAACTCGGCCTTTCCTGGGAGGTCCTCGGAACGCTCGACACGATGACCCTCGACGGGCTGCGCCTCTCGCTGGCTGGCATCCTCGCCAAGCTCGAGGCGCACGAGAAGCGCACTCGGCTTGAGCATCGGCGAAAGTCGCTTCAGGTCATCGAGGGCGGAGCATGACCGAGATCTTGGCTTCGGGCTACGTCCATGACTACCCGCCGGACGGTGACTACTACGTCCTCGACGGCGAGAACAGGATCGTGCACGCGAGCGAAGGCTCCAGTTGGCGACACTTCCTCGGACACGTCTTCTGTGAGTGCCTGCCATTCGCCGGTGTCGTCTTCAGGCCGCGGTTCGAGGAGGCGCGGCGTGAGGCTCGCGAGGTCGAGTTCAAAGCCTTCTACGCCGGAGCTCTGTCGAGGATCCGAGTCGTGCCCTCCGGGTCTGACCTCACGGTCTTCGTGACCCACCTCGGACGTCTGAACTTCAGGACCCTCGGGACACTGACTGAGAGCCTGCGGCAGATCGAGGCCGTGCTAGCTGATCAAGCGTCCGAGCGACTCGATCCACCAGCGCACGGGTCTCTGCGAGCTCTTCCCTGAGCGCAGCCAGCTCGACGGCCTGCGCCGTAGCAGCATCCGGAGCGCGGACGAGATCGCTCACCGTCGTCTCCGTCATCTCGGCGATGCGGCGAAGGCGCGGCAGCGACGGAGTCGTGACTCCACGCTCCCACCGTGACACGGTGATCGACTCCACGGACAGGGCATCTGCGAGCTGTTTCTGGGTCAGCCCAGCGCTGCGCCGTGCCGTGCGCAGTCGTGCTCCCACTCCGCCGCCCCTATCGTCCACCACCACGTAGCCGGGTTGATAGCACATGGGGCGGCTAGATGCCCGATACAGGGTGATCAGCGACCTCTGAGCCGAATCCGCTCTCCGCACCGTTCGCACCGCTGATACCGCTCGGTGAGAAAGAACGGCCTCTTCCTGCGAGGCAGTCGGTGGCCGAGAATTCGGCAGCGCAGCTTCACTCGGCGGGGCCGACCTTGACGAGCATCTTCCCGATGTTCTCGCCACGGAGGAGCCCGAGGAAGGCGTGCGGCGCGTTCTCGATTCCTTCGATCACGGTCTCGCGATAGCGAAGACGTCCGTCGCGTACCCACTCGTGTGCCTTCGCGTGGAACTCGCCAAACCGATCGAAGTGGTCGCTGATGATGTACCCCTGGATCCGCAGCCGTTTCGTCACGACCATGAACATGTTCCGCGGCCCCGGGGTGGGCTCGACGTCGTTGTAGCGCGAGATCGATCCGCACGCGACGACACGTCCGCGCAGTCGCAACGCGCCGATGGCGGCCTCGAGATGGTCGCCGCCGACGTTGTCGAAGTAAATGTCGATTCCGTCCGCCGCCAACTGAGCCAGCGCATCGCGCGCCGTCGTCTCGCGATAGTTGAAGACGCCGTCGAAGCCGAGCTCTCTCAACCAAGCGAGCTTCTCTTCGGAGCCGGCGCTGCCGATGACGCGACACCCTGCGATCTTCGCCATCTGCCCCGCGGTGCTCCCGACGGCACCGGCGGCGCCCGAGACGAAGACCGTCTCACCCTCCTTCGGCTCGCCGAGTTCGAACAGGCCGTAGTACGCGGTGAGGCCGGGCATCCCGAGCACGCCGAGAGCGGTCGACACGGGCGCGGCGGCCGGGTCGATCGTACGCAGGCCCGAGCCTTCCGACAGCGCCCACTCGCGCCACCCGAGCCCGTGCACGACCCAGCTCCCCTCCGTGTGGGCCGCGTTTCGAGAGGCGACGACTTGCCCGACCGCTCCTCCAGTCATTGCCTCCCCCAGCGTGAACGGGGCCACGTACGAGCGGACGTCATTCATGCGCGGCCGCATGTAGGGATCGACGGAGAAGTAGGCGTTGCGGATGAGCAGCTGCCCCTCGGCGGGCTCCGGAACCGGTGTCTCCGCGACCTCGAAGAGATCCTCGCCCGGGAATCCCTGCGGTCGCGCGACGAGCCTGATCTCTCGTGAGACGCGCTCCATGCGACGATGATATTCGGGTGGACTCTCTAAAAGGAAACCTCCTGATTGCGGGTCCCGCGCTGATCGACCCGAACTTCTGGCGCGCCGTGGTCCTGTTGGGCGAGCACTCGGACGAAGGCGCACTCGGGGTAGTCCTGAACCGTGCCTCCGACGCAGCAGTGGACGAGGCGGTGCCCGAGCTCGGCGTGCTCGCGGACAACATGGGCTCGGTTCACGTGGGAGGTCCCGTTCAGCCCTCGGCGATCGTCGTCCTCGCGGACTTCGCGGAGCCCGAGCGCGCCGTGTCGCTGGTGCTCGACTCCGTCGGATTCCTCCCGTCCGAAGTCGATCCGGACACCTTCGGCGAGCTGCGGCGCGCGCGTGTGTTTGCGGGCTATGCAGGCTGGGGACCGGGTCAGCTCGAAGGCGAGCTCGAGGAAGGATCGTGGATCGTGGAGCCTGCACTCGCGGATGACGTCTTCACGTCGGAACCGAACTCACTCTGGAGCGACGTGTTGAAGCGCAAGGGAGGACCGTTTGGCGTCCTCGCTCTCATGCCACCGAACCCGTCGCTGAACTGAGCACCGGCGGCCCCGCTGCTCGGTCGACGCCGAGCAACGGGGCCTTTGTGTTGTGTGCCTCAGGCCGCTACGGGCACGGGCTGGACACGTTCGTTGCAGCCGGCGGTGACAGTGCCGACGACCCACCCGTATTCCAGAGGAGCAACGTGGTCGTCCACTTGATCGCTCCTTGGGACATTGCCCGGACGGGCGTATTCGGGATCTCGATGTATGTCTGACCCGGCCCGACGAGGGTCGGCGAGCAGCCGACCTGCTGGATCTCGAACGTGCCGGACTTGACCTGGACGATCGCGAGTCCCGGGTGCGTGTGCCAGCCAGAGTCGAAGCGAGGCTCGTCCGCCTTCGGGACATACTCGCTCTCGACAATCCTGAGCCGCAGGTTTCCGTACGTGTCGACCAGCGCTTTCTGGTTGGGTCCGTGCGCCGCCAACGCGACGCCCACGGAGGATGCCGCCACAGCAAGCGCAGACATCACGAGCGCAGTCGCAGTCTTCCAGTTGAACGATCTCATCGTGTTCAGCTTCCTTTCTTGTGAGGTGAGATTCCTGCCAGTGCGATCGGCTCGCGGGTGATCTCCACGAACGCGAGGTACGCGGCAATCTCCCGCATGAGCCGATCCATGAGGCAATCGACGTAATTCACGTCTCGCCTCAGCAGGCTGGATCCGCGGGCGGTGCCGGATCGACGCCGATCGGGACGATCAGGGTCGTGACCCACTCGGTCTCCCCAACGCTGAGGGCGGTGACGGGAACGCCCGGCTCTTCGATGTAGGCGCTGCCTGCGGGGACCATCTTCGGTGCGCAGCTCCCTTGGGTGATGAGAAAGCCACCACGGACGACCGCGACGATCGCGGGTCCGGGATGCGTGTGCCAGGGGAAGACCGTGCCATCGGGCCGAACGGTGTGAACGACGCGGACCCGGACCGAGTCCTTCGTTCGGAGCTTGATCGGATCGAGGTTGAAGTTGGCCTCGTTGACCGTATTCGAGTCCGCCACCACGCCAAGGCTCGACGTGAAGCCGAGCGCCATGCTCGTGGCGACGAGGGCGCCGAGCCCGGTCAATGCGGTCGTCAGCGCGATCGCCTTCTTGGATCTGAGTACTTTCATGTCGTTCCTCCTAGCGACGACTTCGGGGGTATCCGCGGCAAGGAGGCCGCAGACGACTCGATCGAGACCCGCCGACCGTACGCACGGCTCGCAGCGCTGACACCACGGAAAGCGAGTGTCTTCGCGGCGGCTACCACCCGTCTTCGCACACGCGGAGGCTTCCTTGACGTGGTGTCGCCCGAGGATCAGGCTTGCGGTACGTGCAATGACCCAATCACGGTCGCGTTCGCAATGCCGAGCGCGTGCAAGGAGGGATCAAGGGCATGAAGACCTTGCTTCTGGTCGCGACCACGGTGGCGTTGGCAGCGTCACTCACGGCCTGCGGTAGCTCCGGCTCGAGCTCGGCATTGGACGCCGCCCAACAGACGGAGCTGGACAAGCGTTCTATCGAGCAGATCGAGGTGAAGTGGCACCAGGCGTCCTCGACGAAGGACGTCGACCTGATGATGTCGTTGTGGGCCGACGACGCGACGTTCACCATCGGTCCAGAGATCCTCACTGGAAAGAGTCAGATCCGGAACTTCTTCGTGCAGAAGGCGGGCCCATTCCAGCCCGAGAACAATTGGGTCTCGGACACTCCCGCCTACAAGGTCCGCACCACGGTCGACGGCGACAAGGGAACCCTGTATTTCGAGTGCCACTATGTCGACGTCAAGACGCAGAAAGTAGTGAACGTCGTCGGTGCCGATCAGGACGTCGAGAAGATCAACGGCGAGTGGCTGATTACGAATCTCGCGGCCGCGACACCGGTCCTGAGCCCCTGAGCGGCAGGCACGACGGCCGGCCGAGGCGCTGATGGCTCGTTCGGATGCGCTGCACGATTCGAGCGTCGCCGCTCAGCGTCGCAGGCTCGGCTGGGCCGACAACCGACTCGTGCGGAGTGTCGCGCACCTGCCCTGGCGGGTTCGGACCAAGCTGCTTGTCGCCTTCGTGAGCATCGTCGCGCTCTTCGTCGTGGTCGGCGTACTCGGCCTTCGTGGCCTCGCTCAGTCAGACGCGCGGGTCGAGCGACTGGGCACGCTGCAGCTGCGCGCGGCCGCCTACCGCGAGATCAGTACGGGTGCGGCACAGCTCAGGCAGCTGCTCGCCCTCCGCGCCGGTGGAGACGTCAACGCGTACGTCGGAGGCGACGCCTCGACGGTTCCGAGCGGTGCCAGCCTGACGTACCTCGATCGAACTATCGCAACGACGCTCCTCCAGCTGGGGCCGGCGACCGACCCTGCCCGGCTCGGGTTCGCGCGACCACCGGAGGACGCAAGCACCCTCGAGACGATCAGACGCGACTACCAGCGGGTTTCCGAAGTGATGGAAAAGATCATCGCCTTCGACGCGGCGGGAGCCGAGACGAAGGGTCAGCGGCTCCAGCACGCCGAGGCCGAGCCGCTGGCCAACGAGCTCGGCGCCCTCGCGAACCAGCTCTCGAGCGCGACGCAGGCCGAAACTACCGCCCTCATCGCGCAGAACCGGAGCTCGTTCACGAACTCACGACGGGTCTTCATCGCGGGCGGTGCCGTGAGCATCGCCCTCGCCCTGCTCCTTGGCCTCGTCCTCTCCTGGTCGCTCATCGGCCCTATCCAACGGACCGAAACCCGACTGGCAGAGATCGCAGCCGGAGACTTCTCGAGTCACGTCGACATCACCAACAGAGACGAGCTCGGCGTATTGGCAGCGAACGTGAATCGGATGAACGACCGACTCGGACAACTGTACGAGCAGCTCGAGTCGCAGGCGGCGGAGCTCGCCGGATGGAACCGAACTCTGGAAGCGCGAGTCGACGAGCAAGTCGAGGAGCTCCGAGCCTCCAGGACTCGAGTGGTAGTGGCAGCCGACGCAGAGCGAAGGCGGATCGAGCGCGACCTCCACGACGGCGCACAACAGCACCTTATCGGGCTTGCAATTCATCTCAGGCTGGCCAGCGAACTCGCGAGCTCGGACCCGGAGAAGGCGAAGGAGCTCCTCGAGGGTCTGGACGACGAGATCCAGGAGACGCTGGAGCAGCTGCGCGACCTCGCACACGGAATCTACCCGCCCCTTCTTCAGGATCGAGGGCTCGCTGATGCCCTGGCGGCCGCAGTCCTGCGTGCGCCGCTCGCGGCGCAGGTTCAAGCGAACGGCCTTGGTCGCTACCAGCCCGACGTGGAGGCGACCGTGTACTTCTGCTGCCTGGAGGCGCTACAGAACGCCGCGAAACACGCCGGTGACGGCGCGACCGCGATGGTGCGAGTGCACGAGAACGGCGGAGGGCTCCTCTTCGAGGTCGCCGACGACGGATCGGGGTTCGACTTCGGCAGCGAGCGAATCGGAGCTGGGATGACCAACATGAGGGACCGCGTCGGGGCGCTCGGCGGGTCGTTGAGGGTCGAGTCCGCTCCCGGCCAGGGCACGACCATCTCGGGGCTCATTCCCCTGGAGCACTGAGAGATGGGAGACGCCCCGGTTCGCGTGCTCGTCGCCGACGACCAGCTCCCGTTCAGGGAGGCCGCGCGTGACGTGCTCGGCGCGATGAACGAATTCGAGCTCGTGGGCGAGGTCGAGTCGGGAGAGGAGGCCGTCCTGGCGGCATCCGCGCTCGAGCCGGACCTGATCCTCATGGACGTCCACATGTCGGGCATAGGTGGAATCGAGGCGACCCGTCGGATCGTCAACGACCGACCCGAGGCGACGGTCATCCTCGTCTCGAGCTACCGCCCAGAGGACCTGGCGGCAGCAGTCGCCGAAGCGGGAGCGTTGGCGTTCCTCCCCAAGGATCAGTTCGGCGTCCGCAAGCTCAGCGAGCTGTGGTCGGTTCGGGCTGAGCCCCGGACTCCGAGAGGTAAACGAGAACGGCCTTCACCCGCCGATTGATGTCCGGCTGCCAGGTGAGGCCGAGCTTGAGGAAGATCGAGTGGATGACTTTCTCGACCGAGTGCTCGGTGATCACGAGTGCGCGGGCGATCGCGGCATTCGACTTCCCCTGCGCCATCTCCTCGAGGATCTGACGCTCACGAGGAGTCAACTCGGCGAGCGGGGAATCCTCGGCGCGCGACTTGGCGGCGACGAGCGCCTCGACGACCTTCGGGTCGATGACGGACCCGCCTGCTGCGACTTCGCGGATCGCTCCGAGAAGCTGAGAGATGTCCCGCACACGCTCCTTGAGCAGGTACGCACGCCGATCGGCACCGCTGTCGAGCAGGGCCAGTGCGTACTGCGAGTCGAGGAACTGGCTAAGCACGACGACCCCGATCTCGGGATGCGTGGCGCGCAGCTCGTTGGCGACGCGAATGCCCTCGTCTGACCCCGTCGGAGGCATTCGGATGTCCGTGAGGACGACGTCGGGTCCATGTGTTTCGATCGCCTCGAGGAGGGAGCCGCGGTCGTCACAGGACGCGACGAGCTCGACATCGGGCTCCGCTTCGAGGAGGCGGCCCACACCCTCGCGGATGAGATAGTTGTCCTCCGCCAAGACGACCCGGATCGCCAACGGTCGAAGAATACGAGCTAGAACGGGGCGTCGACCGCAGAGCAGAGAAAGCGGACAAGCGGCGTCGCTTCGCGGCACATGCCCGCGAAGGCCTCGACGAATCCTGGAGCGCAGAGGTCCTTCTCGGAGAGCGTCCCGACACAGATGAAGTCCTTGCGCTTCAAGTCCTCGATGAGCGGATGCTCGGGGTCGTAGCCGGCAGGCGCGCGCTTGAGGCTCTCGCCGGCGAGCCGGAAGCGCTTACCCATACGCTTTGCCGCCATCCAAGCGTCCGGATCGTCGACGATGGCTGACCTGATACCGGCGAGTGCTGCCGCATCCGGGTGCCAGATTCCGGCCCCGACGAATACCTCCTTCGGCTGGAGGTGGAGGTAGAAGCCGGGCGCGTGCGCGTCTTTGCCGAGCTCGTGCCGGAACTGGATTCCGGTGTAAGTCTTGTACGGGCTCTTGTCCTTCGAGAAGCGGGTATCGCGATGGATGCGGAACAGCGATCCACCCGCCGGCCTCGGGTCCGCGACGAAGTGCGGGCTGATCCGCTCGAGGTGCGACGCGAAATCGACGACGAAGTCGAGAGCTGGCCCGCGAACGTCGTCCTCGTACCGGCTCTTGTTCGCCGCGAACCATTCTCGGTCGTTGTTGGCCTTCAGGTCGCGAAGAAACCTGAACAGCGCCGGCGTGAAGGACCGCGTGGAAGCGTCGGCTGCCATCGCCGCCCACTGTAACGCGCCGTTAGTCTCGGTCCGATGATCGGCTCGAAGTTCGCACGCGCCGCGATCCTTCGCGCCGCGGAGAGTGCCCGCCTGCAGCGAATCGTGCAGAAGCACGGCATGCGGCTCGGGGCGGCCCGCTTCGTTGCGGGGCAGACGCTGGACGAGTGTGTCGCGGTGCTGCGCCGGCTGAACGACGCAGGCCTGCATGCGAACACGACGCTCCTCGGTGAGGCAATCCCGGATGCGGCAGGGGCGGCGGCGGTGGCTGACGAGTATCGGCGAATCCTCGATCGGCTCGTCGTAGAGAAGCTGCGCGCAAACGTCGCACTCAAGCTGACGCACCTCGGGCTCTCGTTCGACGAGGAGACCGCCTATGGGAACGTCGAGCGCCTGGTCGCGCACGCCGCGGGACTCGGGACGTTCATTCGCATCGACATGGAGCAGTCGGAATTCCTCGAAGCAACACTCCGGATCTACGAGCGCCTGCGCGCGGCCGGGCACAACAGCGTGGGAACCGTCCTGCAGACCTACCTGTACCGAACCCCGAACGATCTCGAGCGCCTGCTCCCCTTGGGCCCGAATCTCCGCATCGTCAAAGGCGCCTATCTCGAGCCTGCCGAGATCGCCTTCCCGGAGAAGAGAGACGTGGACCGCGCCTACCTCGAGATCGTCGAGCAGGGGCTGCGCGGGGGCGCGTACATCGCGGTCGCGACCCAGGACGAGGCGATCATCCGCAAGGTGCAGAGGCTCGCCGAGAGGGAGGGCATCGGACGCGATCGATTCGAGTTCCAGATGCTCTACGGCGTGCGGCCGGCTCTGCAACGGTCGATCGCGGCAGAGGGCTACAAGGTGCTGGTCGCGACTCCCTTCGGCCCGGACTGGTACCCGTACCTCATGCGGCGCCTCGCAGAGCGGCCGGCGAACCTCGGGTTCTTCCTGCGGAACCTCGTCCGCCGGTGACCGGCCCACCCGCGCGTGCCGACGCAGTCGTGATCGGGGGCGGCGTCATGGGCACGAGCATTGCGTTCCACCTGGCAGAAGCCGGAGTCGATGTCTGCCTGCTCGAACGGGACGAGCTCGCGTCCGGATCGACGAGCCGGGCGGCGGGCGGCTTCCGCGCTCAGTTCTCGGATCCCCTCAACATCGCAATCGGTCTGCGCAGCATCGACGCCTTTACGCGCTTCGCCGACAGACCCGGGGCTGAGATCGACCTCGCGCAGGTTGGATACCTCTTTCTCCTCGATCGCGACGAAGACGTGGCCGTCTTCGAGCGGAGCGTCGCCCTCCAGAACGAGCTGGGCGTTCCGAGTCGCTTCGTCCCCCTCGACGAGGTCGCAGAGCTCTGCCCTCTCGCCGGCCTCGATGGCGTGCTCGCGGCGACCTACTGCCCGCTCGACGGACATGCGAGCCCGGAGGCCGTCGTCCAGGGATACGCCTCCGGCGCGAGGCAGCACGGCGCGACTGTGCTTACAGGCTGTGCGACCGCGGGGATCGAGACCTCCGGGAGGGAGATCGTCGCAGTCACCACCGACGCCGGTGCGATCGCGACCAGAGTGGTCGTCTGCGCGGCGGGCGTGTGGTCACCAGCGCTTGCAGAGATGGTCGGCGTCCGGCTTCCCGTCGAGCCAGTCTTGCGCGAGGTCGGCTTTACGGGCCCCGTTGACGGGCTTCCGGGGCGGGTTCCACTTACCATCGACTTCTCCACCGGCTTCTACTTCCATCGCGAGGGGCCGGGCCTCCTGTTCGGAATGGCAGATCGCAAACAGCGTCCCGGCTTCGACGAGCCGACTGACCCGGATTGGCTCGAGCGGGTCATCGGGGTCGCCGAACGGCGTCTCCCCCGGCTCCTCGACATGGGAGTCGCCGGCGGCTGGAAGGGCTTCTACGAGGTGACCCCCGACCACAACGCACTCGTCGGAGAAGTGTTAGACGTGTCGCGCTTCCTCTACGCGACCGGCTTCTCGGGTCACGGCTTTCTCCAGGCCCCTGCGGTCGGCGAGATCGTCCGCGATCTCGTCCTCGGCCGTGAGCCGTTCGTCGACGTCGCGCCTCTTTCGGTCGATCGATTCGCGCGCGCGGCTCTACGACCCGAGCACAACGTGATCTAACGTTCCGTGATGCCGCCTGCAGACACGCTGGTGTTCATCCCTGCCTGGAACGAAGAGGAGAACCTGCCAGCGGTTCTCGACGAGCTTCGCGCGAGCATCCCCGACGCCCACGTCCTCGTCGTCGACGACGGCTCGACGGACGGGACCGCCGCCGTGGCCAAGGCTGACGGCGCCGAAGTCCTCTCGTTCGGCGAGAACCGGGGTCTCCAGGAGGGAATCGCAGCAGGCTACGCATACGCGGACGCCAACGGCTACGAGCTCGTCGGCCGCGTCGATGCCGACGGCCAGCACCCGGTGGAGGAGCTGAGCCGGCTGCTCGACCTCGTGCGTGCGGGGAAGGCGGACGTGGCCGTTGGTTCGCGATTCGCCACCGGCGACGGCTACGAGGCGTACCGCTACGAGCCCTCCCCGGCCAGGCGTCTCGGCACCTCCTTGCTGCGCCGCGTGATGGGTGTCGCGCTCGGGCGCCCATTCCACGACGCGACGAGCGGCATGTACGCGGCAAACCGGCGCGCCATGCCCACGCTCGGCAAGCCCTACACGAGCGGCGCACCGGAGGTTGAGTCGCTGCTGCGCCTGCGCGATGCCGGACTGCGTGTCGTCGAAGTCCCGGTTCACATGCGCGAGCGCGCCGGTGGCGAGTCGAAGCTGCGCGGGAGCAAAGCATTGAAGCTGGTGCTAACGGTCGCCGGAACGCTCTTCTTCTATGGGCTATGGCGTCGACGCCGGACGGGCTGAGATGCGTCTCGTCGCTGTGCTCGGATACTCGGACCGGGGGACGGATGCCCTCCACCCCGTATGCGCCGCGCGCCTGGCACGCGGCCAGCGGGAGGTCAGGCCTGAGGACACGGTGCTCCTCTCCGGCTGGGCGAGAGGAGAAGCGAGAGCGGCGGAAGCCGAGCTCATGGCTCGCGCCTGGACGGCGCCGGCGCGCCGCGTCATCCTCGACCGCGGCGCCCGTTCGACTCTCGGCAATGTGTCGGGTGTCGCCCGAACGGCACGGCGAGCGGGAGCGCGAGAGGTCGTGCTCGTGACCTCCGGCTGGCATGGCCGGCGCGCCGGCCTCCTTGCGCGCGCGGCTCTGATCGGCTCACAGACGAAGGTCATAGTCGCGACGACCAACGAGGACGCGACGCTCCGAGCACGCCTCCGCGAGCTCGCCTGTTGGGCTGTCCTGCCGGTCCTCGCAATCGTGGCGGCACGGACGAGGTAGCTTCCCGGAATGACGAAGACCGTCCTGGCCGGCGCTGTCGCCGCGCTCGCCTTCGTCGCCTCGGGATGCGGGGGCAGCGACGAATCGTCGTCGGCTTCTCCGGCCGAGGAATGGGCGGCGGGTTTCTGCACCGCGATCACGACGTGGACCGACTCGCTGACGAGCGCGACAGAGCGGTTCTCCAGCCCGTCGTCAATCACGCAGGACGGACTCGCAGACGCGGCGAACGACGTGAAGAGCTCGACGGACACGCTCGTCGACGACCTTCGCGGGCTAGGCGCCCCGGACACCGAGTCCGGCGAAGCCGTCAAGACGTCGATCGACAAGCTCTCGACGAGTCTCGAAACCCAAGTGACGAAGATCGAGAGCGCCGCCGAAGGCGCGTCCGGTCTCACAGAGCTGCCGGGCGCGATCAGCTCGATCACGACATCCCTTGCTGCGATGGCCACAGACTTCGCTGCGACGCTGCAAGCGCTCGAGAGCGCCGACGTCGAGGGTGAGCTTCGGAAAGCCCTCGAGGACTCGCCCGCCTGCGCGAACCTCTCCCGCTGACCGAATCCGGGGTTCAGACCGCGGCGGGCACGATGTTGTGGTTGCGCCGGAAGAAGTTGTCCGGGTCGTAGACCGCCTTGATCTCGGCAAGACGCCGTAGGTTGCTCGCGTGTGCGCCCGCGACGCTGGCGTTCATCGCCTCGTCGTCTCGCCCGAGGAAGTTGAGGTAGAGGGAGCCGGTGCCGAAGCGCTCATCCAGCTTCGTCCTGCTCTCGCGAACCCAGGCGACCTGCTCGTCGTTCTCGCTCGGATCGGTCCAATTGGCACCGATCGAGACGAGGTAGGGCGCGGATCGCTCGCTGAACGCGGTCGCGGCGGGATCCACCCGGTTGACCGCACCCCCCATCGGATACACGTCCAACCAAGCGAGCTCGAACGCCGAGCGCCCCGCCGATCGCTTCTGACCCCGCTGGACGATCAGCTCGATCGCCTCGTCGGAGAGGTCGTTCACGTACAGCGACGTCCAATAGGCCTGCAGCTCACCCCTCGGGAAGAAGCCGTCGAAGGCGGACTGCACGACCGTGAAGGGCATCGGCTGCGAGATGTCTGCGAGCGGGGTGGCGAGCTCGCGAAGAGGCTGCAGCACGCCCATCCCCTCCTCGGGGTCGCCGGCGAAAACAGCAGCCACGACGAGCGCCTGCTGCCCGTGGACCGGCTCGGGCAGGTGCGGGTCCGCAGGAAACCTGCTTGGAAACAGGATCGCTTCCGCTGTCACCTCGTCGGGGGCTCCGTCGAAGTACTCGCGGTACCCGCGGAGCACCGCCCCGGCGTCGGCCAGTGGATAGAAGACGCCGGCAAAGGCGACGATCGGCCCGACCGGGTGAAGCCGGAACGTGAACGAGGTGACGATGCCAAAGTTCCCGCCGCCTCCGCGAATAGCCCAGAAGAGGTCCGGGTTAACATCCTCGGACGAAGTTCGAACCTGCCCGTCCGCGCAAACGACCTGCGCCGCGAGCAAGTTGTCGCAGGCGAGGCCGTGCTTCCGGCGCAGCCACCCGTAACCACCGCCGAGCGTTATTCCGGCGACGCCCGTCTCGGAGACGACGCCCAGGGGCGTCGCCAGCCCGAACGCCTGCGTCTCGCGGTCGACATCGCCGAGCGAGGCGCCGCCCTGAACGCGAGCGATTCTCGCCTCGGGGTCGACGTCGACGGCCCGCATCCGCGAGAGGTCGATCAGCATCCCGCCGTCGGAGCTCGAGAGGCCTGCGACCGAGTGTCCCCCGCCGCGAACAGTGACCTCGAGCTCGTTCTGGCGCGCGTAGTTCACGGCGTCGATCACGTCGGCAGTCCCGCTGCAGCGAACGATCAGGCTCGGTCGATCCACGTGCATCGCGTTGAACGCGACGCTGCCCTCTCCGTAGCCGGGGTCGGAGGGCGTGAGAGCTTCACCCCTGAGCTGCATCCTCAGTTCAGACAAGGTTTCCTCAATGGTCGTCATCGTCTCTCCTCTC